>ERZ795053.470-NODE-470-length-51899-cov-20.427687_pt1 | contig 51899 bp, 37 predicted proteins | sample MGYA00375137_ERZ795053 | MGnify/ENA primary metagenome ERZ795053 (study PRJEB30182, sample SAMN05720284) | activated sludge metagenome | isolation source: Anaerobic digester | place: Hong Kong | collected 2014-12-17 ...
CATGTTCCGGTGATCGCCACCCCCATCGGCGCCGCCCCGGATCGGGGGCAGCGCCGATCCGACTTTCCGGCTAGTATGCTCCCCAGCGCCGCCAACCACCACCGCCCCCGGGAGCCCCATGCCGCGCCGCCGCCTCGCCATCCTGAGCCAGCCCTTCGACGGCGTGCTGCCGCCGCACCAGAACTCCATCGGGATCTGGATCCACGAGGCCGCCCGCCGCCTGGCCCCGCGCCACGACGTGACCGTGTACCTGCAGCCCACCCAGGAGCTGCGCACGGAAGCCGTGCGGGACGGTGTGCGCTACCGCCCCCTGGACCTGGACGTGGACCGCCGCCTGCAGCGCCTGCTGGCGCCGGTCACGCCCGCGGACGATCCGCACCGCCCGCCCTATGCCCGCCGCCGCCACTGGCTGCCCTACGCCCTGCGCGCCGGGCTGGACGCGCGGCGCCGCGGCGTGGAGGTGATCCATGTGCTGAACTTCCACCAGTTCGCACCGCTGCTCAAGCGGGCGGCGCCGCGGGCCAGGGTGGTGCTGCACATGCGCTGCGAGTGGCTCAGCCAGGTGGACCGCGCCTGGGCCGCGCGCAGCCTGGCCGCCTGCGACGCCGTGGTGGGCTGCAGCGGGCACGTGACCGGGCTGATCCGGGAGCGGTTCCCGGAGTTCGCGGAGCGCTGCCGCACCATTCCCAACGCCATCGACATGGCCGGCTTCACGCCCGGGCCCGACCCCGACCCCGCGCGCCCGCCGCGCCTGCTGGCCGTGGGGCGCGTGTCGCCGGAGAAGGGGGCCCACGTGCTGGTGGAGGCCATGCGCGCGGTGGCCGACGCGCGGCCCGACGCCCGCCTGGACGTGGTGGGCAGCTTCGGCCAGCTCCCCTGGGAGTTCCTGGCCGGCCTGAGCGACGACCCGGCCCTGCAGGCCCTGGCTCCCTTCTACGCGCCGGACGCCCCGCGCTACGCCGACGGCCTCCAGGCCCGGGTGCAGGAGCTGGGGCTGGGCGAGCAGGTGACCTTCACGGGCGGCAAGCCCTACGAGGAGGTCATGGCCCGCATGCGCGACTGCGACGTGCTGATCAACCCGTCGCTGAGCGAGTCGTTCGGACGCACGCCCGTGGAGGCCATGGCCTGCGCGCGGCCGGTGGTGGGGGCGGCCGTCGGCGGCATGCTGGACACCATCGTGGACGGGGAGACCGGGCGCCTGGTGCCCGCGGCGGATCCCGCCGCCCTGGCCGCCGCCGTGCTGGAGCTGCTGGCCGATCCCGACCGCCGCCGTGCCATGGGCCGCGCCGGCCGCGCCCGCGCGGAGGCGGAGTTCTCCTGGGAGTCGGTGCTGACGCGCATCGAAGCCCTGGGGGAGGAGGTGATCGGCCGTGGCTGATCTCCTGCGGCGGTGGATCGCGGGCAGCCTGGAGGACCGTCTCCGCAGCCGCCTGACCTCCGCCACCGACACCGCCCTGCGCCGCCCCGCCGTGGTCATCGCCCCCCACCAGGACGACGAGGTGCTGGGCTGCGGCGGCACCATCCTGCGCAAGCGCGACCTGGGCGCCCCGGTCACCCTGGTGTTCCTGACCGACGGCGGCACCAGCCACCGCAACCTCATGCCGTCCGAGGAGATGCGCCCCCTGCGCCGCGCCGAGGCCCTGGAGGCCGCCGCCCGCCTGGGCGTGCCCGCGGACAGGGTGCACTTCCTGGACATCCCCAACCGCGAGCTCACCGCGGGCGTGGACGCCGCCGCCGCGGGCCTGGCGCCCATCCTGGCCGCCGCAGCGCCCGCGGAGATCTACACCCCCTGGGCCGGCGAGCCGCCGCCGGACCATGCCGCCGCCTACCGCGCCACCGTGAAGGCCCTGGCCCTGTGGGGCGGCGCCGCCGACCTGCACGAGTACGCCGTGTGGTTCTGGCAGGAGTGGCCCTGGTGCCGGGCGGAGCACTACCAGCCGGCGGGCCGCCGCGCCCGCTGGGCCGCCCGCCTGCGGGGCCTGCGCGCCGGCGACGCCTTCCGCACCGGCGTGAACGTGGAGCCCGTGCTGGCCCGCAAGCGCCACGCCCTGGCCGCCCACCGCTCCCAGAACGAGCGCCTGATCGACGACCCCGCCTGGGGCGTGCTGGCCGACGTGGCCGGGGGCGAATTCCTGGCCCGTCTGCTGGGCCCGTGGGAAATCTTCAAGACCACGCCCGCGCCGCCGAAGGATTCTTAGCCTGTTCTTTGCCGAAAATCGTCACGGTTCGTGTTATCCTGAAGGATCACGCCCGGTTTCACCTGCTGCGGAGTCGAGATGCCCAAGGTCTCCATCGGCCTTCCCGTGTACAACGGGGAGAACTACCTGGAAGACGCGATCCGGTCCCTCAGGGACCAGACGTTCGCGGACTTCGAGCTCATCCTGTCGGACAACGCGTCCACCGACGGGACGGAGGCCATCTGCCGCCGGCACGCGGCCGAGGACCCGCGCATCCGCTACCACCGCTTCGACCGCAACATGGGCGCGGCCCACAACTTCAACCACCTGCTGGACCTGGCCACGGGCGACTACTTCAAGTGGGCGGCCCACGACGACGTGTGCGGCCCCCGCTACCTGGAGGCCTGCGTGGCGGTCATGGACGCGGAGCCGGACGTGGTGCTCTGCCACACGCGCTCGGCGCGCATCGACGCCCAGGGGAACGTGGACGGCGAGTACGACTACGGCGTGCGCTACGACGCCCCGTCGCCGGCCCAGCGCTTCGGTGACCTGGTGGTGATCCGCCACCACTGCATCAACGTGTTCGGGCTGATCCGGCCCGAAGTGCTGCGGCGCACGGGGATGATCGGGTCCTACGTGGCGTCGGACCGGGTGCTGCTGGCGGAGCTGGCCCTGTACGGGCGGTTGGCGGAGGTGCCGGAGATCCATTTCTACCGACGCATGCATCCCCAGGCCTCCAGCGCCCTGGACGAGCGCAGCGACCGCCTGGCCTGGTTCGATCCCGACCTGCGCGGCAAGATCACCTTGCCCAACTGGCGGGTCCTCGGCGAGTATCGGCGCGCCCTGGACCGGGCGCCCCTGCCCGCGCGCGAGCGCTGGGCCTGCCGGCGCCAGCTGCTGACGCACATGCACGCGCGCCGGCGCTACCTGCAGTACGACCTGAGGCAGGCGTCCAAGATGGCCCTGAACCGCTCCTGGGCGGGCCGCGCCGTCTACAAGGTGATCCGGCGCATCAAGCCGGACGGCTCCGTGCAGGCCGGCTAGGGCCGCGGACCGGACCTTCGGCGTTCAACAGAATCGAGCCCCACTCCCATGAGCGACGACCGCAGCACGTTCAAGCACGCCGCCGTGTACAGCGCGGCGGCCATGCTGAGCCGCATCATCGGCTTCCTGCTGCTGCCCCTCTACGCCCACGAGCTGCAGGCCATCGGCTACGGCATCATCGCCCTGATCGACACGGCCATGAACTTCATGCTGAGCCTGCTGGGCCAGGGCATCCGCGGCGGCCTGGTGCGCTTCTACCACGAGGAGCCGGACCCCGAGGCCAAGAAGCGCGTGGTGGTCACCGGCTCGCTGCTGGTGGGGGCGGCCAGCGTGGTCATGTCGGGGCTCACCATGCTGCTGAGCAAGCCGCTGAGCAGCCTGCTCTTCGGCGAGCCCACGTACTGGGCCGTGGTGTGCCTGGGCGCCGGCGCCTTCATCTTCTCCATCACCGCGGAGACGGCCTCCACCCTGCTGATCATCCAGCGCCGTTCCTTCCAGTTCTCCATGGTGAGCCTGCTGCAGCTCACGGCGGGGCTGCTGTTCAACGTGCTGTTCATCATCGTGCTGCGCATGGGGATCATCGGCTTCTTCCTGGCGTCCATCATCACCGCGGCCATGGCGTTCCTGGCGTACGGGTGGCTGCTTGTGCGGAGCTGCGGCTGGGGCTTCGACCGCGAGGTGGCGCGCAAGATCATCGCCTTCCAGACGCCGCTGGTGCCTGGCGCGCTGGCGTCGTTCGCCTCGCGGCAGGTGGAGCGCGTGCTGGTGCGCGCCATCCAGGCCATCGAGAGCGTGGGCGTGCTGGAGATGGGCTACAAGTTCCCGGTGCTGCTCACCCTGCTGATCCAGCAGCCGTTCATGCGCTCGTGGGACACGCGGCGGGTGGAGATCGCGGAGGAGCCCGACGGGCCCCAGCGCATCGGTCGCATGTTCACCTACGGCCTCTTCCTCATGCTCGCGGCGGGCCTGGTCATGGCGGTGTGCATCCGCGACCTGCTGATGATCCTGACGCCGCCCGAGTTCTGGGAGGCGCACCGGATCGCCAAGATCGAGATCGTGACGGTGATCCTGCAGAGCTGCATGTACCACCTGATCTTCGGCATCTTCTACCACAAGAAGACGGGGCAGTGGGCCAAGGTGCGCGGGGTGACGTCGGCGGTGAAGGTGGGGATGAGCGTGCTGTTCATCTCGCTGTGGGGGCTCTACGGCGCGGCGTACTCGGCGTGCGCCACCATGATCATCACCATGATCTGGGGCGGGCGCATCGGCATGGGGCTCTACCGCTTCGACATCGAGAAGGCCAAGGTCACCGCCATGGTGGTCACGGCGGTCGTGCTGTACGTGCTGCTGGACCGGGCCGACATGGCCTCCTGGGCGACCCTGGACGCGGCGCGCGACGTGTGGCTGCCCGGCCTGGCCAACGCGCTGCAGAGCACGTTCCTGGGCACTTGGAAGGACGGCAAGGCCGTGATCATGCTGCTGGAGCGCAAGGACCTCATCGTGGACATGGCGGCGCGCGGTCTGCTGGCGAGCTCGTTCGTGCTGTTGCTGCCCGCGGTGCATGACCCCACCCGGCGCAAGGCCGTGGGGAAGCTGCGGCGGCGTCCGGCGGCGGTCTAAGGGGAGATCAGCGCGCGGCCGTGTCGGTGTCCCAGGGGGCCTCGGCCCGCCGGGCCAGGCCGGAGATCATCCCGGTGAAGGCGAACTCGTGGGCCGGGAACAGGCCCCACCAGTAGAGCCGGCCCGCCACAGGCGAGCGCTCGAAGACGGTGGTCATGCGCAGCAGGGACTCGTCGTCCTGCAGCGGCTCCACCGCGAACTCCAGCCACGAGCGGCCCGGCATCCGCATCTCGCAGCGCAGGCGCAGCAGGGCGTCGGGCTCGCAGACCTCCACCTTCCACACGTCGATCACGTCGCCCGGCGCGGGCAGGCCCACGCGCGCGCGGCCGCGCATGCCCGGTCCGCCCAGAAGGCGGTCGGCGCCGCCGCGCAGGTTCCAGAGCCAGTCCAGGGCGTACCAGCCGCGCTCGCCGCCGATGGCCGCGATGGGCGCGAAGGTCTGCGCCGCCGGGGCGTCCACGCGGATGGAGCGGGGGTCCAGGATGGTGTTGCGGACGTCCACGCCCAGCACGCGCGCCAGCACGTCGCGGTCGTGGACGGCGTCGCAGAGGCGCTCGCGGGCGGGCGCAGGGGTGGGGGCGGGCGAGGTGCTCATGGAGTCGATTCTACACCAGGCCGCTCGGAAATGCAGCCCCCCGGATCACAGGTTGTCCGGCACGGGGATGGGCCGGCCCTCCGCGTTCACGTGCACGTAGGTCACGTCGGCGCTGGTCACGTCCACGGCGTCGCCGCCCTCCCGCCGCTCCGCGCTCACGGCCACGCGCACGGTGATGGACGTGCGTCCCACGCGGGTCACCTCCGCGTAGTAGCTCACCAGGTCGCCCACGTACACGGGCTGGTGGAACTCCACGGCGTCCATGGTCACCGTCACCACCTTGCGGCAGCCGGCCCGGATGGCGGCCACGGCGCCGGCCTGGTCGATGTGGCTGAGGATCACGCCGCCGAAGATGGTGCCGTGGGCGTTGGTGTCGCGCGGCATCATGAGGACGCGGATGGCGGGGTCGCGGGGGCAGTCGGGCATGGGGGCTCCTGGGTTGAAGTCCTGTCAGGATATCCTCGAATCCTGTCGCCGACTAGTCCTCGCTGGGAACGAAACGATAGGGTGCCAGCCCGTTCTCCTCCGTCCAGAGACGCAGGTGGTGGAGTTCGTCCGGCCGCGGATCCCGGTTGCACGGCCCGGCTGCATTCCAGACGATGGCCGCTTGATCCCTGTCGCCGAGGTCCTCGTGGTTGACCTGGACCGTCAGGCGGCGTCGACCGTTCCGGCGCAGACTCCAGAGGGAGACTCTGCCCTCGGACGCTTCATGGCAGTACGTCGCGACGCAGTGATGCATGCCGCGTCCTTCATCAGCGAGCCTGCGGAGAGTCAGGATCTCCTGCATGGTCCACACCGTGGGGTGCATCTCGCCCCAGGCCTCCGACTCCCAGGTCATGGCCTTCAAACCGCTTGCGGGGAACCTGTCAGGGCAGTCCTGAGCCTCGAGCCTTTCCTTCAGGAGCCGGTTGGCCTTGATGGTGCGGATGCTCGCCGGCGTGCGTCCCCGAAGACTCCAGGCCGGGTTCTCGTCCCACTGGGTGTCGATCTCATCCGTGAGCATCTCCACCTCATCATCGGTGAAGGGGCCGTGTCGGCTGAGCCAGCGGCACACCTCGAAGAACTGTTGCGGATTGTTCCAAAGCCAGAGCCCGCATTCTTCCTCGATCTGGTCGGCCAGTCGTGAATCTCCACCGCAGCTTCGGATGACGGCCCAGACCACCGCCGTGCTGAGGCCACGGGCGGGTGTCGTCCGCAACACGGTACGGGTCATCCTGCGGGTGAGAGGGTAGGGCCAGGGCAAGCGGAAGGCCGCGTCTCGGAGGCTGCGGCCGCCCCCCAGCCAGGAGAGGAGCTTCATGGGGACGAGGCCCGAGGTGGTATCACCGAAACTGCGAGAGGTCATGTCCAGGGCGGCGTGGACGAGGACGGCCGGAACGGGATAGAGGGCCAGGAGATGCCGGACCAGTTCCTTGGCTGCCGGTTCCACGCTGCGGTGCCTCGGGCGCCAGGTTTCCGGAGATCGGTGCCAGGGGACCTGGGCGAGCTCGTCGAGGAAGGAGGATCGCTGCCTCCGCTCCAAGAGGGCGGGATGACGGGCCGCGACGATCCTGTAGAGACGAGCGCGTGAGGAGCGGTCTTTCGTGTCGATGCCGTATTTCAGCAGAGGGTCCACCGGTGGCGGCGGTGTGCGGGCGATCGTGTACCGGCGTTGCGATTGCCGGCGTTCCCGTTCCTCTTTCCGCAGCTGATCCTTCCGCTCTGCGAGCCGACGCAAGCGCCGACGTTGGAGACGCGACAGCATGACCCATCCTCCGGTCCGGGACGCACGCACGCGCTGCTGCGCAACGCGGCACGTCGCCGGGTCGGGACCGACGGGTCAGGCGCTGGAACGGATCGGGACGATGGTCAGGCGGTGACCACGGGCCCGGCGCCGGGACGTGCAAATATAACTGCTGCAGGCAGTTCTATTTGCGGCCCGTGCGGGCGGTCGATGCGGTGATGCATGGTCTCTCCTCGGATCGATGTCGGGGCGATGGAGGCACAGTATCAGAAGCACCCGGCGCGGGTCAACCCGCTCCGCCCGTGCTAGGATGCCCCCATGCGCACCCTCGTCCTGCTCCTCCTCCTGCTGGCCACGGCCAACGCCGCGGAGTTCCGCCGCGGCGCCGACGTGAGCGATGTGGACGCCGTGGAGGCCGACGGCGGCGAGTTCACGGTGCTGGGCAAGCCCGTGGACCTCTTCGTTCTCATGCGGGCGCGCGGCCTGGACACGGTGCGGCTGCGGCTCTGGCAGGACCCGCCCGACGGCCGCCACGCCCTGCCCCAGGTGCTGGCCCTGGCCCGCCGCGCCCACGACGCCGGCCTGGACCTCCTGCTGGACCTCCACTACTCCGACACCTGGGCCGACCCCGCCCACCAGACCAAGCCCGCCGCGTGGGCCGACGCGCCGTTCCCCGCCCTGGTGGACAGCGTGCACGCCGCCACCCTGCGTGCCGTGACGGCCCTGCGCGATCAGGGTACGCCGCCGGCGCTGGTGCAGCTGGGCAACGAGATCGACGGCGGCCTGCTCTGGCCCGACGGCCGCGTGCGCGGCGAGGAAGGCTGGGATCGCCTGGCCGATCTCCTGCGCGCCGGCGCCGACGCCGTGCGCGCCGCCATGCCGGACGCGCCGCCGGCGGTGGCGGTCCACCTCGCCCACGGCGGTCGCCCCGACGCCGCCGTGGCGTTCTTCGCGCGCCTCGACGCGCACGCGGTGCCGTGGGACGTGGCGGCCGTGTCGTTCTACCCGTGGTGGCACGGCGACTTCGCGGACCTCGAGGCCACGCTCACGGCGCTGTCCGAGCGCTTCGGCAAGCCCGTGCTGGTGGCGGAGACGGCCTACCCCTGGACCCTCTCCTGGGCCGACGAGACCCGCAACCTTGTGGGCCTGCAGGAGCACGGCCTGCGCGGCTACCCGCCCACGCCGCACGGTCAGCGCCGCTACCTGACGGACCTGCTGGCGCTGGTGGAGAGGGTGCCCGACGGGCTGGGGGCGGGAGTGCTGTGGTGGGCGCCCGAACGCCTGCCGTCGCTGACGTTCGGGTCGCCGTGGGAGAACTGCGCGCTCTTCGATTTCCAGGGCGAGGCGCTGCCGGCCTGGGAGGCCTGGGCCGCGCCCTAGTTCGCGGCGTCGTCGCGCCCGAACACCCGCTTGAGCAGGTCCGTGGTGCGCGCCACCGGATCGTGCCGGATCAGGGCCTCCTCGCGCCCCAGCTCCGTGAACACGCCGTTCACGGTGCCCTCCACCACGTAGTCCTCCAGGTCCACCATCTCCGGCTTCTTGGTCAGGGGCAGGGCGTCGTAGGCGTCCACCATGGTGTTGTAGATGCGGGCCACGCCCACCTGGGCCATGGCGTCGTTGACGAGGGGACGGAAGCGGGTGCGCAGCTCGTCGCCGGTGCGGGCGCGGAAGAGGTCCGTGGCCGCGGTGTCGCCGCCGTTGAGGATGGCGAAGGCGTCGGCGATGGTGAGCTGGCTCACCGCGGTGGTCAGCACGGTTCGCGCCTCGCCCGCGGCCAGCGACGCCGCACGATTCATGCCGATCTCCAGATCATCCACCGGCGCGTTCAGCCCCAGGTCGCGCAGGGTGCTGGTCACGCCCGAGAGCTGCTGGGGGATGGCGATGCGCAGGAGCTCGTCGGCCAGGAACCCGTCCACCACGCTCACGGTGTCCACGGCGCGCCCGGAGCCGATGCTCAGGGCCTGCTTCAGGCCGGCCGCCACGGTGGCCTCGTCCAGGGGGGCCTGGCCCAGGAGGTCGCCCAGGGCGTCGGCGTTGAGGGTGGCGCAACCGCTCAGCAGGAAGGAGGCGAGCAGGATCGCGGCGGACAGGGATCGGCGCATGGCGGCTCCTCGGTTCAGTGCGCCACGGCGGACGCGGGCGACGATTCGGGCGGCTGCAGCAGATCCTCCAGGAAGAACGCCGACAGCTCCGTGCGTCCCGACAGCCCCGACTTGCGGTACACGGCCATGCCGTGCTGGCGCACGGTGCGCTCGCTGCGGTCGGAAAGGGACGCGATCTCCTTGTGGGAATACCCCTTCAGCAGCAGGAACGCCACCTCCTTCTCCGCGGGGGTGAGCTGCCAGCGGTCCAGCTGGGCGTCGATGGCCTCGCCCAGCCCCCGCCGCAGGGTCAGCGCCTGGCCCCGCCAGATCTCGCGGTCGGCCCAGGCGCCCTGCAGATCGTGCTCCAGCCGATCCAGGCTGCGCAGGGTCCGCAGCCAGCTCCGCCCCAGGCCCACGGCGGCGCTCAGGCAGACCAGGATGAGCAGCAGCTCCACCAGGAAGTGGGCGGTGTCCATGCCCGAGGGGGCGTCGAAGACCAGGTCCACGGTCCCCAGAACCACGATGGACGCGGCGGCGAGGAAGAGCATCAGGTGCGAGCGTTCCATGGTGAAATCCCTCGATTCGCGAACACGCTCATTGAAGAACAACCAGTTACGGCATCGGGTCCGTCGTCTGACGGATGGTCGAACGCCGGCCCAGGGCCCATGTTCCGTCCGACGCCCAGGTGCCGGCGTGGTGCCGGCCCCTTCGGATCTGATCTGGGCGGACCGGATCCGAGCGTCCGTCGACCGGGTCCGTTCCCGGCCGCCCCAGGCGGTCGGGACGGGCTCGGCGATCGGCCGTCTAGGCTCTTCAGCCTAGCGAATTCGAACCCCAGTCTCAAGACCGGATCCCGCCGACCCCGTGTTCCGGGTTGGTTGTGCCTCCGAAATTGTGCCCGGGGGTTCCCGAGCACTCAATCCAGCATCGTGTCATTGAAAATATTGGAGTTACAGCCGCGCCCGCGGTCATAATAGGCCCAGGCACAATTTCAGCGGCACAAGGTACGGGTTGCGCTTGGAGCGGTCCAGGACGATCATTCCGGCTCTCTACGCCCCAGATTCCCCCCCTTTCCCCTCCCGAGGCCCCCATGGAGATCCGCAACGTCGCCATCATCGCCCACGTGGACCACGGCAAGACCACGCTCGTGGACCAGATCCTCCGCCAGTGCGACGTGTTCCGCGCCGGACAGCAGGTGCAGGAACGCATCATGGACTCCAACGACCTGGAGCGGGAGCGCGGCATCACCATCACGGCCAAGAACTTCGCCGTGACCTACCACGGGGCGCGGATCAACCTGATCGACACGCCGGGCCACGCCGACTTCGGCGGCGAGGTGGAGCGCGTGCTCAAGATGGCCGACGGCGTGCTTCTGCTGGTGGACGCCTTCGAGGGCCCCATGCCTCAGACCCGCTTCGTGCTCCAGAAGGCGCTGCAGCTGGACCTGACGCCGGTGGTGGTCATCAACAAGGTGGACCGGCCCAACGCGCGGCCGCACGAGGTGCTGGACGAGGTCTTCAACCTCTTCGTGGAGCTGGACGCCAGCGACGAGCAGCTGGACTTCCGGGGCGTGTACGCGTCGGGCCGCGACGGCTGGGCCATCGGCGAGCTGGGCGACGTGCAGGAGAACCTGCATCCGCTGCTGGACATGATCGTCAAGCACGTGCCGGCGCCCAAGCAGGTGGAGGGGCCGGTGCAGATGCTGGTGGCCGCCATGGACCACAGCGACTACGTGGGGCGCATCGCCGTGGGGCGCATCGTGCGCGGGGAGCTGAAGGCCAAGCAGCGCGTGGTGCTGGTCAAGCGCGACGGCAGCGTGGTGCCGGGGCAGATCAAGCGGCTGGACGTGTTCGACAACCTGGGGCGCAAGGAAGTGGAGCGCGTGGGTTGCGGCGACATCTGCGCGGTGGTGGGCCTGGAGAACGTGGACATCGGCGACACCCTGGCGCATCCGGAGCATCCCGACCCGCTGCCCCTGATCGCGGTGGACGAGCCCACGCTGTCGCTGAGCTTCATGATCAACGACAGCCCGTTCTACGGGAAGGACGGCAAGTACGTCACCAGCCGTCAGGTGCGCTCGCGCCTCTTCCAGGAGATGGAGCGCGACGTGGCCCTGCGCGTGGAGGACACCCACAGCGCCGACACCTTCAAGGTCAGCGGCCGCGGCATCCTGCACCTGTCCATCCTCATGGAGAACATGCGGCGCGAGGGCTTCGAGTTCATGGTGGGGCAGCCCCAGGTGATCTACCGCGAGATCGACGGGCACAAGGCCGAGCCGGTGGAGGTCCTCAACGTGGACATCCCCAACACGCTGGCCGGCACCGTCATCGAGTACGCGGCCACGCGCAAGGGCGAGATGGTGTCCATGGAGCAGGGCGAGGAGCGCACGCGCCTGGTGTTCCACATCCCCAGCCGCGGGCTCATCGGGTTCCGCAGCAAGATGCTGCGGGCCACCGGCGGCGAGATCGTCATGCACCACCGCTTCTTCCAGTACGAGTACTTCAAGGGCAGCATCCCCCAGCGCCAGAACGGCAGCATCCTCAGCCGCGGCAACGGCGCCGCGGTGGCGTACGCCCTGGACAGCGTGCAGGACCGGGGCGTGTTCTTCATCAAGCCCGGCGACGAGCTCTACACCGGCCAGATCATCGGCGAGCACAACAAGGACGACGACCTGCTGGTCAACGCCCAGAAGGCCAAGCAGCTCTCCAACATGCGCTCCTCCGGCGCGGACCGGAAGATGAAGATCGCACCGCCTGTGATCATGGGCATCGAGGAGGCCCTGGAGCACATCAACGCCGACGAGTGCGTGGAGATCACGCCGCACCACATCCGGCTGCGCAAGCTGATCCTGGACGAGAACGCGCGCAAGCAGGCGGCGAAGAGGGCGTCGTTGAGCGGGGAGTAGGCGATCCGGAACCATGTGCGAAGGGGGGCGGTCGTCGGACCGCCCCCCTTCTTCATGCAGTGAGGCCGGGGATCAGAGCAGGAACGTCCCGCCCTCCCCGTCGTCGATGCTGCCGGTCCCGTCCGGATCGATGGTCACCGGGAACGTCACCGTCACGCCGTTCTGGGTGTAGGTGATGGTGCCGGTGCCGCTGCCGTCCGGCGCGTACCAGATCTCGCCGCTGAGGCTGGGGCTGCCGTCGGCGTTGGGGTCGGCGGCGCTGAAGGTGAGGTGCGAGCCGCCGCCCTCGAGCATCTCCAGGGCGAACTCGCCGGTGGCGCCGTCGTTGCGCTCCCACTCGCCCGCGGCGTCGCCGTTCTCGCTGTGGCTGAGGGTGAAGTCCTCGCGCACGGCGCCGTCCTCGCGGTAGCCGCTGGCGATGGTCACGCCGTCGGCCGTGGTGGCGGTGAGGTAGGTGCGGTCCAGGTGCTCGTCCAGCCACTCCGTCTCGTCCCAGGCGGTGACGGTGGCCTCGGTGGCGGTGCCGTGGCGGTGGCGGCTCACCGGGTCATGGCCCGTGGGGAACGTGGTCAGCACGGAGAAGGCGCCGGTGGACTCGTCGAACTCGCCGTCCACCACGGTGCCGTCGGGGCGGGTCTCCTGCACGGTGGCGCCGCCCTCGCCGTCCCAGGTCACGGTCCGGCTCGCGGAGGTGCCGTCGCGGAACTCGAACATCGCCGTCAGCACGCCGCTGCCGTCGCACTCCAGGTCGGCCGTGCGGGTCAGGTGCACGATCCACCACTGGGCCGGGTAGTACACGTCCTCGATGGCCTCGCCGCCGCAGGGCTCCTCGCCCGGGGCGATGGGGGCGTCGGGGGTCAGGCGCACCCAGCTGCGGGGGTGGCCGCCGTCGCTGGCGGTGCCGTCGAACACGGCGGCGCGCGACGCGGAGTACAGGAGGTCGTCGGCCTCGTCGTCCAGGTCGCCCAGGCGCACCACCAGGGTGTCGGCGCGGGACTCCAGCCAGGCGTTGTCGGGCCGCGCGGTGAACAGGCCCACGGCGCGCACGTCGGTGCTGTCGCCGATGTACTGGTCCGCCACGGGCGCCAGCGTGAGGCTCTGCTCGGCGCCGCTGCGCCAGTGCACGGTCACGGCCATGGAGGCCACGGACTCGTCGCCGTCCGTGTCCAGGTCGCCGGGCAGCAGGACCATCTCGGCCTCCACCCACTCCTGCAGCACGTGGAAGCTGGGATCGTCCACGCGCTGGAAGGCGCGCACGGGCGTGTCGGGGCCGATGGCGCCGCTGCCGCTCACCGGGGCCAGCTCGCCCTGGGCGTGCTCGCCGTTGGCGCGGGTGAACTCGTGGCTGATGGAGTGGAGCGCGTCGTCCTCGGGGTCCAGGTTGCCCATGCTGTCGAAGACGATCTCCGAGCTGCGCTGCGCGATCTGCAGCAGCGCCGCCTGCGGGTGCTCGTGGATGGAGACCAGGCGCAGCACGTCGGGGGTGTCGGTCTCGATCAGGGCGTTCAGGCCGATGTCGTTCTCGCCGTTGAAGTACTCCACCGCCAGGGTGTCGCCGGCGGCCTTGGCGCCGTCCAGGCGGGCGCGGGCGCTCAGGCGGTGCAGGGGGCCGTCGCGGTCCACGGCCAGGGCCAGGCCGTCGCGGCGCAGGTCGGCCAGGCGGCGGGAGGCGCCGGCGGCGGCGAGCATCTTGGCGGGATAGCTGTCGTCCACGCCCTCGTCGGTCCAGCCCTGGTCCATGGGCGTGTCCTCGAACACGCCGGCGTCGCCGCTCAGGCTGCTCAGGGGGTTCTGGAACATCTCCAGGTCCGTCATCACCGCGCCCGCGGCGGCCGGACCCTGCACGCCGGCGGCCAGGGCCGCGGCGGTCTGCGCGTTCACGTCGCCCGTGGGGGTGGTGGGGTCGTCGGACTCGCAGCCGGCCAGCAGGGCCGTCAGGAGCAGCGCCAGCGCCAGCAGGAGGCGCGTCGCGTGGGAGGTCTTGGGCATGGTCTGCATGGGATCGTCCTTGGTTGAAGGCTCGTCGGCTCCGTTGCGTGGTCGGCGGATCGCAAGGAGCGTGCCGCGCCGCGGGGGGAACGCTGGGCCCCGATGGGCCGTTTGGAGGCGGTTTCCGGCCGCGGGGTGTGAGGCCGGACGGCCTGGGTGTGAATCCGCGCCACGGTGAGGGTTCACGTTTTGCCATGGGGCAAGGGCCGCTGGTGGGGTGCTCGGTGGGGCCTGGGTTCGAGTTCGGGGATTTCGAGATGATGGAGGACGATGCGTTCCTCTGGCCGGATTGATGCCGGGGCTCAGGTTTCCTGGGCCGTTCCCGCCTCCAGCACCACCACCCGCTTCTCCATCTCCCGCAACGGCTGCAGATCCCCGCGCCGGCTCGCCACCTGCACGCCGGCGCGGTAGACGTCGGCAGCCTGATTCATGCGGCCCAGCGCCTCCAGCGCCTTGCCGTGCTTCAGGTAGGGCGCCGTCTGGTCCGGCTGGGCGGCCACGGCGCGGGCCAGCAGGGGCTCGGCCTCCTCGGCGCGGCCCAGGTCCGTCAGGGCGTCGCCGGCGCCGCTCAGGGCCAGGGGGTCGTCCGGATCGATCTCCAGCACCTCCTGGAACATGGTCAGACGCCGCTGCGCCTCCGCCTCGCGGGCGGCGCGCTGCTCGGCGGCCGCGGCGGCGTCGCCGCTCAGGCCGAAACGCTTCATGGTGGCCAGGGCCTTCTGGCGTTCGGCCTCCTCGATGTTCCCCAGCTTCATGAACAGCAGCGAGAGGTTGGCGTGGACCATGGGTTCCGTGGGCGCGGCGGCCTCCAGGCGACGGAAGACCTCCACCGCCTCCGCGTAGCGTTCCAGCCGGCCCAGGATCACGCCCAGCGTCTCCAGGGCGTCGGCGTGGTCGGGTGCTTCGGCCAGGGCCTCCTCCAGCAGGGCCACGGCGGACGTGTCGTCGCCGGCGCGGAAGCGGTCCACGGCCTGCTCGTAGCGATGGGCGGCGCGCTCGGCGGGGTTGCCGCCCCGGTAGACCGGCGGCAGCACCACGGCGGCCGTGGCGGCGCCGTGGTCCCAGGCCAGGTCCAGCGCGGCGCCCGGCGCGGCGTGCTCCTTCTTCAGGAAGGCCAGGGCCAGCGGGGCGTCGCGCACCACGGAGAAGCCGGCGCCGGCCCACGTGCCCACGCGCGTGCCGTCGGCCGTGGTCAGGGGCGTGCCCGGGGGCGGCGCGTCGAAGGGTCCCTGGCCGGGGAACACCAGCGCCCGCAGCGATTCCGGCGGTGCGCCGTAGGCCTTGACCCTGGCCAGCACCTCCTGGCCCAGGTAGCAGCCCTTGGTCCAGCTCACGGCCTCCTGCTCCAGGCCGGTCTGGGAGAGGATGCGCTTGGCGGGGGGCAGGTCCCGGCCCACCACGGGGCGGCCGGCCTCCAGCTGGAGCCAGCGCCAGGCGCGGTGGGCGTCGGGGGAATCATCCAGGACCACGGCGTCGCCGCGCAGGTGGTCGAGCACGGCGTCGGTCTCGTCGGCGTCGTCGCCGTCGTGGAACCAGAGCAGCGCCACGCCGGGGTCGCCGGTGAAGGAGCGGCGCACGGCCCAGGCGCCGTGGGGGGCCACGTCGCCGGGGCAGGCCACCGCGGCGTACTCGGGGGCTGTGGCCGCGGGGGTCGGCAGCGCGCCGCCCTGGAGGATCACGCCGTGGCATTCGCCCGAGACGTCGGACAGGATCATGTCCTCGCCGATGTGCGAGGCCTCCAACTCCTCATAGAGGAACGCGGCCTCGGCGCGCGGGAGCAGGAGCAGGAACAGGGGATGGGGCTGGCCGCGGTCCGGCAGGCGGTGCAGGGAGAACCAGGCCAGCAGGCGGCCCTGACGGTCCACGCGGGCCGAGAGCTGGCCCGCGCCGGGGGCCAGGGCCAGCACGTCGCTGGTGAGGCGGGCCTGCAGGAACGACGCGGCGTCGGGGCCGGTGGCCAGCAGCGCGCCCAGCCCGGGGGCGTGATCCCAGCGGGAGATCAGGCCCCGGGCGCGGGCGTCGCGGGCGAGGGTGACGGCGCGGGAACTCACACCGAGAAGCTCTCCCCGCAGCCGCAGGTGTTGGTGGCGTTGGGGTTGCGGAACACGAAGCCGCGGCCGTCCAGGCCGCCCTGGTGGTCCAGGGTCACGCCGCGCAGGTAGATGCTGCTCTTGCGGTCCAGCAGGACGTCGAAACCGTCGTTGGGCACCACCACATCGCCGTCGCGCGGCGCGTCCAGCTCCGACTTGTAGACCAGGCCGGAGCAGCCGCCGCCCACCACGCCCAGGCGCAGGCCCAGGCCGGGGCGGCCGTCCTCGGCCAGGATGCGCTTCACTTCCTTCACGGCGGCGTCGGTCAGGGTGACCAGCGCGTCGGCGGCCGCGGGGGCCGCGGGGGCCGGCGTGGGCTCGGCCGCGGGCTTGGCCGCCTTGGTCTTGCCCACGCCGCTGTAGTACTCGCCCAGGGGCGCGTACTCGGTCACGTCGGCCATGGGCAGCACCAGGCGGGGCAGCTTGGGGGCCACGCCGAACTTGGCGGCGCGGTCCAGCCACGCGTCGGCGGACTTGCCGCCCTCGCCGTCGCGGTGGCCGTCGGCGTCCAGCAGGATCACGTGCTCGTCGTTCATGTCGTCGCAGCGGCCCACGTAGACCTCGTCCCTGGTGCGCAGGGCCAGGGTGATGCCGTGCAGCTCGCTCTTGCCGGTGTGGAAGGTGCCCATGGCTAGCAGTACTCCTCGAAGGCCTCGATCAGGCCGGCGGCCACGCCCAGGGCGTCGCGCCCCTCGATCATGTGCCGCGGCACGAAGTGGACCAGCTCGCCGTCCTTGAACAGGGCCATGGACGGGCTGCTGGGCGGGATGTCGCCGAAGTGCTCGCGGGCCTTGGCCGTGGGCTCCAGGTCCTGGCCGGCGAAGACCGTGGCCACGCGGTCGGGGTGCTTGTCGGTGCGCAGGGCGCGGCCCAGGCCGGGCCGGGCGCTGCCGGCGGCGCAGCCGCACACGCTGTTGACCAGGATCAGGCTGGTGCCGCTCTTGTCGGCGAAGAAGGCGTCCACGTCGGCGGCCGTGCGCAGCTCGCGCACGCCCATCTCCACCAGCTCGGCGCGCATGGGCGCGACCATCTCCTCGGGGTAGGGCATCGGTTCGAACCTCGCTCTGGGGACGAAATCCGCCTGGGGAGGCGGGTGTTGGCTTTGATTCTCAGCCTCAAGATAGCAAGGACCAAGAAAACGGCGACCCCGGTCCGCGCCGGAGTCGCCGATCAGGGGGATCAAGGTTCCAGGCTACTTGGTGGCGCCCTTCACCATGGCCAGCAGGTCGCCCTCCATGGCCTTGGCGGTGGCCTCGGGACCGGTCAGCTTGAAGAACAGGCTGCCCTGGGGACCCTCCAGCACCACGCCCACCAGCCGGTAGCCGGGGAGCACCTCGCCGCCGCCGCCCATGGGGCGGCCGCCGCCGGACTTGTAGGAGCCGTCCAGGGTCACCATGTGGCCGGCCATGCCGTCGGCGGTGAAGGTGGAGCGCTGGGCCGCGGCTTGGGGGTCGCCGCCGCCGGGCAGGACCATCTGGCCGATCCAGCGGTTGAGGTTGGCCTCCACGCCGCCGCCGCTCTGCGGGCCGAAGTAGAAGACGTTCACCTCGCCTTCGGCGCCGTCGCCGGACACCGGAGGATGGCGGAACTGGGCCTGGCGCATGCCGTCCGGGCCCAGGCTGGACCAGGACGCGGGCGGCGTGAAGGTTACGCCCGCCAGGGTCACGGCGCCGTCGGCGGCGGCGGGGGCGTCGGCGGCGGGAGCGTCGCCGTAGCCTCGCTGATCCGGGGCGTCGTCGTGGGTGTGGGTGGTGGTGGTCTGGGAACCGGTGGCCCGGTTCGCCGCGGCGATGTCCTTCTTGTCGGCCTTCCCGCCGCAGCCGGCCAGCCCCGCGATCAGCAGGGGCAGGATCAGCAGCAGTCGGGCGGCCTGGCTCTGGTTTTTGGTGTTCATGGGCCGCAAGATAACGGATTCGCTCCCATTTCACCACCGGGAAGCTGGACAGATCCCGGTTCGGGGGTTTAAGTGTGCGGTTCCGACGCCGATAAGCCGGAAACGTAGTTCACGCCCCCAGGGGCGCCGTCGGCCTGCCCCGCAACCGGGAAGAAGATCCCCGTGACCTCCTACGCCATGACCCACCTCAAGCAGCTGGAGCAGGAGTCCATCCACGTGATGAGGGAGGTGGTGGCCGAGTTCAAGAACCCGGTCATGCTCTACTCCGTGGGCAAGGACTCCGCCGTGATGCTGCGGCTGGCCCAGAAGGCCTTCCATCCCGGCAAGTTCCCCTTCCCGCTCATGCACATCGACACCGGGTACAAATTCCCGGAGATGTACGAGTTCCGCGACGCCATGGCGGAGAAGCTGGGCGCGCGGCTCATCGTGGAGCGCAACGAGGAGTGGATCGCCAAGGGCGCGCACCCCACCACGCTGGGCACGGACAAGTGCTGCGGCGTGCTCAAGACCCGCGGCCTGCTGGACGCCCTGGCCAAGCACGGGTTCGACGCGGCCTTCGGCGGTGCGCGGCGCGACGAGGAGAAGAGCCGCGCCAAGGAGCGCTTCTTCTCCGTGCGCGACGAGTTCGGGCAGTGGGACCCCAAGAATCAGCGCCCGGAGCTGTGGAACCTCTACAACGCGGAGATCGACGAGGGGGAGAGCGTGCGCGTGTTCCCCCTGAGCAACTGGACCGAGCTGGACGTGTGGCAGTACATCCGGCTGGAGCAGATCCCCCTGGTGCCGCTGTACTTCAGCAAGCCGCGGCCCACGGTGGAGCTGGGCGGCATCATCATCCCCGCGGAGTTCATGAACCTGGTGGATCCCAACGGCAAGCTGGGACTGAGCCAGGACGACGTGAAGACCATTCCCTGCCGCTTCCGCAGCCTGGGCTGCATCCCCTGCACGGGGGCGGTCCGGAGCGAGGCCACGGACATCGACGGGATCATCCAGGAGGTGGTGGAGGCGCGGCGCAGCGAGCGCGAGAACCGCATCATCGACCTGACCAGCGACAGCTCCATGGAGCAGAAGAAGCGCGAGGGGTACTTCTAGTGGATACCACGGCCTACGAACGCAAGAGCCTGCTGCGGTTCACCACCAGCGGCAGCGTGGACGACGGCAAGTCCACCCTCATCGGGCGCCTGCTCTACGAGACCAACTGCATCTTCGAGGACCAGTACGCCGCGGTGGCCCGGACCTCGGAGAAGCGCGGCGACGAGCGCGTGGACCTGGCGCTGCTGCTGGACGGCCTGGCGGCCGAACGGGAGCAGGGCATCACCATCGACGTGGCCTACCGCTACTTCACCACGGAGAAGCGCAAGTTCATCATCGCCGACACGCCCGGCCACGAGCAGTACACGCGCAACATGGTGACCGGCGCCAGCACCAGCGAGCTGGCCATCATCCTCATCGACGCCCGCAAGGGCGTGCTCACCCAGAGCAAGCGCCACGGGTTCCTCATCTCGCTGCTGCAGATCCCGCACCTGGTGGTGGCGGTGAACAAGATGGACCTGGTGGGCTGGGACCAGAAGGTCTACGACGACATCGTGCGCGAGTACTCGGAGTTCTCCCAGAAGCTGGACATCCACGACATCACGTTCATCCCCATGAGCGCCCTGGAAGGCGACAACGTGACCACGCGCAGCCCCAACATGCCGTGGTACCAGGGGCACACCCTGCTGCACGTGCTGGAGAACGTGCACGTGGCGGCGGACAAGAACTTCGTGGACTTCCGCTTCCCCGTGCAGACCGTGCTGCGCCCGGACCTGGACTTCCGCGGCTTCGCGGGCACCGTGGCCAGCGGCACCGTGGCGGTGGGCGACATGGTGGCGGCCCTGCCGTCGGGCAAGACCTCCAGGGTGAAGGGCATCGTCACGTACGACGGGGAGCAGCCGGAGGCCTTCGCGGGCCAGGCGGTCACGCTCACGCTGGAGGACGAGATCGACATCAGCCGCGGCGACATGCTGGTGCGCGAGCGCAACCTGCCCGTGGTGGCCGGCCAGTTCGACGCCATGGTCTGCTGGATGGACGAGGAGCCCATGGACCCGCGCACCGCGTACGTGCTCAAGCACACCACGCAGAAGGTCAAGGCCCACGTGCGCGAGATCCAGTACGAGATCGACGTGAACACCCTGCACCGGCGGCCCAGCGCGGGGCTCAAGCTCAACGAGATCGGGCGCGTGTCCTTCAAGACCGCCAAGCCCATCTTCTTCGACGCCTACGACAAGAACCGCGGCACCGGCAGCTTCATCCTCATCGACCCGGTCAGCAACCGCACCGTGGGCGCCGGCATGATCCGCGGCCGCACCAGCAGCGTGAGCGAGGTGGCCCGCGGCGCCAGCGCCCAGGCCAAGCGCTCCAGCAACGTGCGCTGGGAGGAGGGCGTGATCACCCGCGCCGACTGGGAGGAGCGCAACGGCCACAAGGGCGCCGTGGTGTGGTGCACGGGCTTCTCCGGCTCGGGCAAGAGCACCGTGGCCCACCGCCTGGTGCGCCGCCTCTTCGACGACGGCCGCCGCGTGGTCACCCTGGACGGCGACAACGTGCGCCACGGCCTCTGCGGCGACCTGGGCTTCAGCCAGCGCGACCGCGCCGAGAACATCCGCCGCGTGGGGGAGGCCGCGCGCCTGTTCTACGAGCAGGGGAACATCGTGGTCTGCACCTTCATCAGCCCCTTCCAGGCCGACCGCGACTTCGTGCGCGGCCTGCTGCCGGCCGGGGCGTTCCTGGAGACCTGGGTCAAGTGCGACCTGGAGGTCTGCAAGCGACGCGATCCCAAGGGGTTGTACAAGAAGGCCGAGGCCGGCGAGATCAAGGATTTCACGGGCATCTCCTCGCCGTACGAGGAGCCGGTGAACCCGGAGATCACGGTGGAGACGGATCTGGAGGATGCGGATACGCTGGTGCAGCGGATCCTGGACGCCATGGAGGAGCGGGGGATCCTCTAGCACCGCCGCCGCACATCCACCCTCGGGAGAGCCGGACAATCATGAGTCCGGCTCTCTTTTTATGATCCCCCGACGCTCCCGGCGACGCGTTCCATCGTGAGAGACACATCCCTGGACTTCTCGGAGGAACCCGTCATGCCGTTGCGCACCGCGATTCCGGGCCTGCTGGCCCTGTTGCTGTCCTTCACCGCATCCGCCGCCGTGCTCGAGGTGGGCAACGGCGCCTACGCCACCATCGGCGACGCCCTGGCCGTCGCCGCGGCCGGCGACGAGATCCTGGTCCACCCCGGCACCTACGCCGAGAACGTGGTGCTGGGCGCGGCGGTCACGCTGCACTCGGTGGGCGGATCCGGCGCGACGGTGATCGACGCCCCCGTCACCAACGATCCCTGCATCCAGGTGGACGTGAACGGCTGCACGGTGGCGGGCTTCACCCTCGCCGGCGGCGATTACGGCCTGGACGTGGCCCAGGGTCTGACGGACCTGGCCGTGTCGGACCTGGTGGTGGGCGAGACCGGCACCTATCAGGTGCGGCTGACGCCCGCGCTGGTGGCTCCCACCCTGGCCGGCCTCACGCTGGTCAACCACGCCAGCGGGCAGAAGGACGCCGTGTCCGTCCGCACGGGCACGCTGGACTCATCGGCCACCTGGCCGCTGCTGCCGGCGGGATTCGTGTACGTGCTGGACGTGTCCACGCTGACGGTGCGTGGAGCCGCCGGCCCGGTGCTCACGCTGCTGCCGGGCACGGTGGTGAAGTCGGGCTTCGGGTCCATCGACATCGGCGCGGCCGCCATCCCCGGCGGACTCATGGCCGACGGCGTGATCTTCACCTCGCTGATGGACGACGAGGTGGCCGACACCAACGGCTCCACCCAGGCGCCCGGCCCCGGCAACTGGTACAACGTGGAGTTCCTGGCCGGGGCGCGGGCGGATTCCTGCGCGGTGACGAACTGCGAGTTCCGCTACGGCGCCACCAGCGGGGCCGCGTTGATCATCCGCGGCGGCGATCCGGTGGTGACCGGCAACGTGTTCACCGAGAACCGCGGGTGCCTGAGCGTGGTCGCCACCGCCAACGGCGGCGCCAACATCTCCGGCAACGTGCTCAACCAGAGCACCGGGCTGCCGTTCTCCACCGTGATCTCCGCCCTGGACCAGATCCTGAGCGCCAACACCCTGAATCTGCGCACCGACGACGTCAGCAACGGCATCGAGCTCCTCAACAGCACCCTGGAGACGTCGTACACGCTGCCGGTGCTTCCCAACGACTTCTGCTACGTCCTCAACAACGCCACGCTGAAGGTCCTGGGCGCGGCCGGTCCGGTGCTGACCATTCCCTCGGGAACCATCGTCAAGAGCCTGTTCGGCTCCATCGAGATCGGGAGCAGTTCGCAGCCGGGCGGCCTGGTGGCCGACGGCGTGATCTTCACCTCGTACTACGACGACGAGGGCGGCGATACGAACAACGCCGGCAACACGCCCAACGCGGGCAACTGGTACTCCCTGAACTTCAAGGCGGCGGCGCGGGCCGATTCCTGCATCGTGCGCAACGGCGAGATCCGCTACGGCGGCACCGGTCCCGCGGCGGTGATCCTGGATGCCCCCGGCGTGACCGTGGCGGACAACCTGTTCCGCGACAACAGCACGAGCCTGCAGCTCGCGGCGGCCGGCGACGATGCCGCGGCCATCTCCGGCAACACCTTCCAGCAGGGCAGCTCCCTGCCCCTGAACACGGCGCTGGACGGTCTGGACAACCTGCTGGGCCAGAACACCATCATCCCCCGCGGCGACAATGTCGCCAACGGCATCCGCCTGCTGAACTCCACCGTGACCGCCTCGCGCAGCCTGCCCGTGCTGCCCCACGGGTTCTGCTACGTGATGTCGAGCGCCACCCTGGCCGTGGCGGGGCCGCAGGCGCCCGTGCTGACCATCCCCTCCGGCGTCATCGTCAAGTCGCTGTTCAGCGACATCCAGGTGGGGAGCAACACCGAGCCGGGCGGTCTGATGGCCGACGGCGTGGTGTTCACCTCGTTCTACGACGACGTGGGCGGCGACACCAACGCCGCCGGCAACGTTCCCGCCAGCGGCAACTGGTACGCCATCAACTTCGGTGCCCAGGCCCGCGCCGACTCCTGCGCGGTGACCAACAGCGAGATCCGCTACGGCGGCACAGGTCCGGCGGCCCTGATCGTGAGCGGAGGCGATCCCGTCCTCAGCGGCAACGTGCTGAACGACAACAGCACGGCCCTGCAGGTGTCCGCGGCCTCCCCGGGCTGGACCGGTTTCAGCGGCAACACGGTGACCCAGGGCACCAGCTATCCCTACAAGCTGATCCCCCAGGTGGTGCGCGGCGTTCTGGACGGCAACGCCCTGACCCTGCGCGGCGACGGCAAGTACAACGCCATCGCGCTCCTGAACAGCGTCATCGCCGAGAACATGTCGCTGCCGCTGCCGACCCTCGGGATGGTGTACGTGTTGGACGGCAAGACCATCGGCGTCTACGGCCCGAACGCGCCCACGCTCGACCTGGAGCCGGGCACCGTCTTCAAGATGCGCTGGACCGTCATCCATGCCGGGAGCACCACCGAGCGGGGCGCGATCCGGGGCAAGAACCTGGTGTTCACGTCGATCCGCGACGATTCCGTGGGCGGCGACACCGACGACAGCACCATCGCCCCGCAGCCGGGCGACTGGTACTACATGGACTTCCGCGCCGGCAACCTGGGCATCCACGGCCTGCTGGAAGGCTGCGACTTCCGCTACGGCGGCAACTTCTACGGCTCCATGGTGAACGTGGACGCCGGCGAGCCCCGGTTCCTGGACTGCACGTTCACGGAGTCGGCGGCGGCGGCGGTGCGGGTGCGCGGCGGCAGCCCCGAGTTCCTCTCCTGCCGCTTCGGCGACAGCGCGGTGGGCCTGCGCCTGGACGGCGGCCTGCCGCGGGTGGAGTCGAGCTGCTTCGACGGCAACGCCACCTACGGCGTGGAGTTCGTCAGCTCGGGTCCCGGAGGCGGCGACTTCACGGCGACGGACTGCTGGTGGGGCGACGCCAGCGGCCCCTCCGGCGTCGGCGTCGGCACGGGCGACGCCGTGACCGCGAACGTGGTGTTCGCGCCCTGGGCCGTCGCGCCCGTCTGCGACGATCTGCTGGTGGCCGTGGACGGCGCCCCGGCCGTGTTCGCCGTGGCCCCGGCCTACCCCAACCCCTTCAACCCCTCCACCACGCTCCGCTTCGAGCTGCCCCGCGAGGGCCGCGCCGAGGTGGAGATCCTGGACCTCAAGGGCCGCCGCGTGGCCCTGCTGGTGGACGGCGTGCTCCCGGCCGGCGCCCACGACGTGGCGTGGACCGGCCGGGCCGACGACGGCCGCGCCGTGCCTGCCGGCGCCTACTTCTTCCGCGTGCGGGCGGCCGGCGAGACCCGGTCCGGACGTCTCATGCTCCTGAAGTAGGGCCAGACCGGAACGGACGGCCGCGGAACGGCCCGCGTCGGATGCCCGGCGCGGGCCGTCCTTCGTAGAAAACCTTCAAGTCTGCTGTTGAAAGGACGAATTCTGCGGGGAGAAGACCATCGGCCGGAAGGGCCGATGGTGGTCTGTCGCCTCGGGAGTCCGTCATGCGCAGTCTGGTCATCACGGTGATCGTCCTCCTCCTCGGCACTTGGCCCGCCGGCGTCTTGCGCGCCGGCGATGCGCCGTTCCAGGACATCATGGAGCTGGATCTGGAGGCCCTCCTCGACATCGAGGTGGTGTCGGTGAGCAAGCGGGCGCAGTCGTCGCTGGACGCGGCGGCGGCGGTCCACGTGCTGACGGCGGAGGACATCCGCCGCTCCGGAGCCACCACCATCGCCGACGCCCTGCGCCTGGTGCCGGGGCTGGACGTGCGCCGCATCGATTCCAACAAGTGGGCCGTGACCTCCCGCGGCTTCAACGGCCGCTTCAGCAACAAGCTGCTGGTGCTGGTGGACGGCCGCAGCGTCTACACCACCCTCTTCTCCGGCGTCTACTGGGAGCACCAGGACCTGGTGCTGGAGGATCTGGACCGCATCGAGATCATCCGCGGGCCGGGCGCCACCATGTGGGGCGCCAACGCCGTGAACGGCGTGATCAACATCATCACCAAGCACGCCGCCGATTGCCAGGGCACGTTGGCCTCGGCCACGGCCGGCAGCCACGAGGAGTTCTCGGGCGAGGTCAGGCAGGGCGTGGAGCTGGGGGACAAGTCCTACGCGCGCGTGTCGGTGAAGTCGGCCCGCCGCGGCGCCTACGATCATGATGCCGGCGGCTCGGCCGCCGACGACTGGGACCTGAGCACCGCCGGCGTGCGCGTGGACGCCGAGCCCAGCTCGCGCGACGCCGTGACGCTGCAGGGCGACTGGTTCGAGGGCACCGTGGGCCAGACCATCACCATCTTCGAGCTCGCGCCGCCGTACACGGCGGCCCGGGCGGAGCGCGCTCCGGTCCAGGGCGGCAACGTGCGCGCGGATTGGCGCCGCACCCTCTCGCCCACCTCCGAGCTCTCGCTCCAAACGTACTACGACCACATGGACCGCGACGAGCTCATCGCCCACCAGGTGCGGCACGTGGTGGACACCGAACTCCGCCACCGCTTTCAGGCCGGCGGCCACCTGCTGAGCTGGGGCGGCGGGTACCGCTGGACCACCGACGACATCCACCACAGCCCCATCGTGGACGCGGATCAGCTCATGCGCCGCGACGGCCTGGCCAGCGCCTACGTGCAGGACGACGTGAGCCTGGCCGACCGCCTGCACCTCACGCTGGGCACCAAGTACGAGCACAACGACTACACCGGCGGCGAGGTCCAGCCCGGAGTGAGGCTGCTCTGGCATCCGCGCGACCGCCACCGCCTCTGGGCGTCGGCCGCGCGCGCGGTGCGCACCCCGAGCCGCGCCGAGTTCGACCTGCACGTGCTGACCGCGGTGATCCCGCCCTACTCGCCGGCGAATCCGGCGGGGATCCCCGTGGCGGTGTACATCGACAAGAACGAGGACTTCGTGTCCGAGGTCCTCATGGCCTACGAGCTGGGCTACCGCTACGGCGGCAGCCGCCTGAATCTGGACCTGGCCCTGTTCTACAACGACTACGACAAGCTCCGCGGCACAATCGGCACCGGACCGTTCGTCTACGCGGACCGCATCGAGCGCGTGTTCTCCCTGCACAACATCGTGAGCGGGCGCACGCTGGGCGGCGAACTGGCCGTGGTGTGGACGCCGCGCAGCCGGGTGCGCATCGATGCGGGCTACGGGTTCATCGACACGGACTTCGTGTCCACGGGCAACGTGACCGGAGCCCAGCAGGAGCAGGTGCCCCGGCACACGTTCACGCTGCGCACCGCCTTGGATCTGCCGGGACGGATCGAGGCCGACGCCTTCCTGCGCAGCGTCAGCGCGGCCAACGTGATCATCGCCACCACCGTGACCGGCGCGGCGGAGCTGGAGGGGTTCACCACCCTGGATCTGCGGCTGGGCTGGCGCCCCGCCGGGAGCTGGTCCGTGTCCGTGGCCGCCCAGAACCTGCTGGCCGGCGATCATGTGGAATTCGTCCAGGAAACGTTCACGCAGGCGACCCTGATCCGCAGCGGGTGGTATGCCCGCGCCACGCTGGAGTTCTGACCATGAAGCTGCCGACCACGCCGAGGCACGCCCTCCTCCCGCTCCTGCTCGCGCTGGCGCTGGCGATCGTCCAGCCCGGCCGCGAGGAGGCCCGCGCCGCGGAGGGCGCGGACATCCTGGAGCTGGATCTGGAGGCGCTCCTGGATCTGGAGGTGGTCTCGGTCAGCAAGCGGGCCCAGTCGGTGCGCGACGTGGCGGCCGCGGTCTTCGTCATCACCGCCGAGGACGTGCGGCGGGCCGGCGCCACCACCATCCCCGACGCCCTGCGCCTGGCGCCGGGGCTGGACGTGCAGCGCATCGACAGCAACAAGTGGGCCGTGTCGGCCCGCGGCTTCAACGGCCGCTTCGGCAACAAGCTGCTGGTGCTGGTGGACGGCCGCAGCATCTACAACTCGCTCTTCGCCGGCGTGTACTGGGAGCATCTTGACATGCTGATGGAGGACCTGGACCGCATCGAGGTGATCCGCGGACCCGGCGCCACCATGTGGGGCGCCAACGCCGTGAACGGCGTGATCAACATCATCACCAAGCACGCCGCCGACACGGAGGGCACCCTGGTGTCGACCCTGGGCGGCGACTACGAGACCTTCACCGGCGCGCTGCGCCACGGCTGGCAGCTGGGCGAGACCGCTTTCGCGCGGGTCTTCGCCAAGACGTCCCACCGCGGCGCCTGGGAGCTGGACTCCGGCGGCAGCGCGCAGGACGACTGGTTCCTGCACACCGCCGGCTTCCGCCTGGACGCCGATCTGGGCGACCGCGACGCCGTGACGCTCCAGGCCGATCTCCACCGCGGCCAGGCGGGCCAGTTCCTCTCCGCCTACGTCATGCAGGCCCCCTACCACGTCCTGAACGAGGAGGACGTCCCCATGCGGGGCGGCAGCGTGAGCGGCGAGTGGCGCCATACGCTGTCGGCGGGCTCCACGCTGACCGTGGAGGGCTTCTACGAGCGGATGACGCGTCAGGAGTTCATCGGCGAGATCCTGGGCGAGGTCATGGACCTGGAGCTGCGGCACGACTTCCATGCGGGACGCCACTTCCTCTCCTGGAGCACCGGCCTCCGACGGACCCGCTCCGACCTCGCCGGATCTCCCATGACCGATGAGGAGATCGGTATCCGGACCGACGACCTGCTCAACGTCTCCGTGCAGGACGAGGTCGGCCTGGCGGGCGACCGCCTGCGCCTGGTGCTCGGCGCCAAGTACGAGCACAACGACTACACCCACAACGAGGTCCAGCCGGGCGTGCGCCTGCTCTGGAGCCCGCGGGAACGTCATCGCCTCTGGACAGCGGTCTCGCGCGCGGTGCGCACGCCGAGCCGCTATGAGGCGGACATCCGCATCACCGGCCTGGTGATCCCGCCCTACTCGCCGGCCAACCCCTCGGGCGTTCCCATCGGCATCATGACCGGCGACAACACCGGCTACGACTCGGAGAAGCTCACGGCCTACGAGGCCGGCTACCGCTTCGCCGGCGACTCGTATCAGATCGACCTGAGCGTGTTCAGCAACGACTACAAGGACATCCGGCGCATCGAGATCGTCGATCCCGTGTTCTACGCCGACCACGCCGAGCAGCTCCTCTACTTCCGCAACGGCGACGGCGGGCGCACCTACGGCGTGGAGCTGGGCCTGACCTGGTTCCCGGTGCAGCGGCTGCGCCTGGACGCCGCCTACACGTACCTGAACGAGGAGGACGTGTACGAGCTGGACACCCTCATCGCATGGTACGCGTTCACGCCGTCGCATCACCTCTCCTTGCGGGCCGCCGCGGATCTGCCCGGCGCCTGGGAGCTGGACGGTTGGCTGCGCACCCGCGGCAGCTCCCTGTTCAGCACGGTGGAGAGCGCAGGCCATGCGGCGGAGGTGGAGGCCTTCAGCTCCCTGGACCTGCGCTTGGCCAAGCGCCTGGGCGACGGCGCCGTGGTGGAGGCCGTGGCCCAGAACCTCCTGGCCGGCGACCACCTGGAGTTCCTGCAGGAGGCGTTCATCCTGCCCACGCGCGTGAGCGCCGGGTGGTACCTCAAGGCGACGGTGGAGTTCTAGAGCATGATGCTGGCGACGCGGCAGGAACGGCGGTGCGGAAAGGCGGGGGCCACGGCCCTGGCCCTCGTGCTGCTCGTCATCGCCGCGTGGCCGGCGGTCGCCGCGGACTCCCGCCAGGACGTGGACGCCGTGAAGGCCGCCCTCGTCTTCAACTTCACCCGCTACACGAGCTGGCCCGAAGATGTGGAGGAGGGGACGCCCCTGCGCGTGGGCGTCCTGGGCGACGAGGACCTGCATGCCGCCCTCCGCGCCATCGACGGTCAGAAGAGCGGCCAGCGCACTCTGGAGGTGCGGCGCGTGGAAAACGCCGCGGACGCCGCCGCCCTGGACGTGGTCTTCCTGGCCGGCAACGACCGCGAGTCCTGGCTGGCGCTGCGCAGCGCCATCGGCGGCCGGCCCGTGCTGACCATCGGCGAGATGAACGGCTTCCTGGACGCGGGCGGCCACATCAACCTGGTGCTGGAGGACGACCGCTTCCGCTTCGAGGTGAACCTGGCCGACGCGCGCGACGCGGGCCTGAAGATCAGTTCCCGGCTTCTGAAGCTGGCACGAAAGGTCAAGGAATGAGGAGCTTCGCCGACCTCAGGATCCGCTCCAAGCTGATCGCCATCATGGTGCTCACGGGCGCCGGCGTGCTGCTGCTGGCCACGGGGGCCACGCTGGTGCTCAACTACCGCACCGCCCGCCAGACCACGGAATCCGAGCTGCGCACCCTGGCCGGCGTGGTGGGCCAGAACAGCGTGGCCGCCATGCGCTTCCTGGACGTGGACTCGGCGCAGGAGACCCTGGCGGCCCTGGGCGTGAAGCCCAGCATCGTGGCGGCTCGGCTCTACGGCGACGACGGCACCGTGTTCAGCACCTACGCCCAGGCATCGGCGGCCATCGACGAGCACCTGGACAGCGAGGAGGTCCACGCGGCGGTGGCCGTGGCCAGGGACGGGTTCACCCGCCGGGCTGTGGCCGGACGGCGCGGCTGGCTGACCCTGGCCGCGCCGCTGATGGTGGACGGAGAGCGGCAGGGCGTGATCCTGCTGGTGGACGATCAGAGCGAGCTGCAGTCCCTGCTGCGCGGCTACTACACCGTGACCCTGGCCATCACGCTGGTCTCCATCGTGCTGGTGATCCTGCTCTCGTCGCGCCTGCAGCGTTTGTTCTCCGAGCCCGTGCGCCAGCTCATCGACGTGATGCGCCGCGTGACCGCCGACCAGGACTACGCCGGACGCGTGCCGCGCCTGGGCCGCGACGAATTCGGCGAGCTCTCCGACGTGTTCAACGAGATGCTGCGCGAGGTCCAGCTCCGCGACGAGCAGCTCGCGGAGCACGGCCGCCAGCTCGAGGGCCAGGTGCGCGAGCGCACGGCGGAGCTTTCGCACAAGAACGAGCAGCTCAACGTGGCCATCGAGGAGGCCGAGCGCGCCCGAGACGCCGCCGAGGCCGCCTCGCGCGCCAAGAGCGAGTTCCTGGCCACCATGAGCCACGAGATCCGCACGCCCATGAACGGCGTGCTGGGCATGGCCGACCTGCTCATGGACACCGGGCTCGACGCCAAGCAGGCCGAGTTCGCCGGCACCATCCAGCGTTCGGGCGAGTCGCTGCTGCACATCATCAACGACATCCTGGACTTCTCCAAGATCGAGTCGGGCCGCCTGGAGCTGGAGTCCGTGCCCTTCGAGCTGGAGCGCCTCGCCGCCGACACGGTGGACCTGCTGGGCGAGCAGGCCCGCGCCAAGGGCCTGGAGCTGCTGCTGGACGTGAACCTGGAGGAGCGCACCGCCGTGGTGGGCGACCCCAACCGCATGCGCCAGGTGCTGATCAACCTGCTGGGCAACGCCATCAAGTTCACCGAGCGCGGTGCTGTGACGCTGCAGGTCTCCATGCGGCCCTATGACGAGCACCGCGTGGCGGCGTCCTGCCGGGTGGTGGATACGGGGGTGGGGATCAACACCTCCGCCCTGGAGCACATCTTCGAGTCCTTCCGCCAGGCCGACGGCTCCACCACGCGCCGCTTCGGCGGCACGGGCCTGGGCCTGACCATCTCCCGCCAGCTCGTGGAGCTCATGGGCGGCGAGATGGGCGTGGAGAGCGAGATGGGCCTGGGGTCCACCTTCTGGTTCGAGCTGCTGATGGAGCGCGCGGCGGAGGCCCCGGCGGCGGAGCAGACCCCGAGCGACCTGTCTCCTGGCCTGCGCGTTCTGGTGGCCGACCATCACCGCGAGGACGCCCGGGTCCTCACAGCGAGCCTGTCGGAGTGGAGCGTGGCCTTCACCCACGTGCGCGACGCAGAGAGCGTGCTCGCCGAGCTCGCCACGGCCGGCCCGCGTCCGTACCACGCCGTGATCTTCGATCACCGTCTGCCCGGTGCGGAGGAGGGCTCCTTCGTCAATGCCGTCTACGCCGCGAGCGGCGACCACCTGCCGGTCCTGGTGCGCCTGCGCAGCGGCGCCGGCAACACCCCGCCGGCCGGGGAGACCCCCGCCGAGCTCGACAAGCCCATCCGCATCCAGGAGCTGCGCCGCGTGCTGTCCTTCCTCGAGACCGATGCCCCGAAATCCGTTCCGTCGCCGGCGGGCCGCCGCATCCTCCTGGCGGAGGACAATCCTGTGAACCAGGAGGTGGCGCGGGCCATGATCCAGCGCGCGGGCCACGAGGTGGACGTGGCGGCCGACGGCGAGGCCGCCGTGCGTCTCTTCCGCAAGGGGCGCTACGATCTGGTGCTCATGGACTGCCAGATGCCCGGCATGGACGGCTTCATGGCCACCCGCGAGATCCGCCGTCTGGAGGAAGAGTCGGGCGCGCGCCGCGTGGCGGTCATCGCCTTGACGGCCAACGTGCAGAAGGGCATCCGCGAGGACTGCAGCGCCGCCGGCATGGACGACTATCTCAGCAAGCCGTTCTCGCGCTCTCAGCTCGAAGACACCCTGGCCCGCTGGTTCCAGGCGCAGCCGCTGCCCACCGTGTCGGACGCCGCGGAAGCGCCGGACCTGCCTGTGATGGATGCGTCGGTCCTGGCCGAGCTGGACGAGATGGACCGTCCCGGCGAACCGCCGTTCGTGGCCGCCATGACGGAGTCCTACCTCAAGGCCCTGGTGAACCACGTGGCGGCCATCGAGGGCGCCTTGCGCGCCCGCGACGCGTCCACGCTCCGCAACACGGCGCACACGCTCAAGTCGAGCAGCGGATTCCTGGGGCTGAAGCGGCTGCAGGGATTGTGCCTGGAGCTGGAGCAGGCCGGCGCCGCCGGCGACACGGAGAGCGCCGCCGCACGGCTGGAGGAGTTCCATCGGGAGGTGGCCGCCGGACGCGCCGCCCTGGACGAGCAGGTGGCCCTGCGGCTGCAGACCTGATCCCGGATCAGTGCGTGTGGCGACGCTTGGCGAACAGCCGCCAGGCCGTCCAGCCCAGGAACACGGCGGACCCCAGCATGGCCAGCACGCCGGCGCCGTGCTCGTGGAGCGCGCCGGCGGTGACGTCCAGGCCCGCGGGTCCCACCAGCGCATCGAGCGCAACGCCCGCGGCCACGCTCACCGCCACCACGCCCGCCAGATGCACCGCCAGCACCGTGCGGCCGAACTCCTTGGCCAGCACCACCAGGCCCGCCGTGTTGGTGGCCGGTCCCACCAGCAGGAACACCAGCGCGGCGCCGGGGCTCACGCCGCCGGCGATCAGCCCCGCGGCGATGGGCGTGCTGGCCGTGGCGCACACGTACATGGGCACGCCCACGCCCAGCAGCACCAGGTAGCTCAGCCAGCGGTGACCCGCGAGCCACTCGGGATCCAGGCCGGGCAGCAGCACCGCCACCAGCGCCCCGATGAGCAGGCCCACCACCAGGCGGCCCGCCAGGTCGTCCCAGAACTCCACGAACCCATAGTGCAGGGCGCGCCGCCACCAGGGAGCCGGCTTCGCTGCGGCCGGCTTGTCTGCGCAGCAGGACTTGGCCGGCGCCATGGCAAGCGGCTGCGGCGCGCAGCAGCTCTTGGCGGGCGCCGCCGTCAGCGGCTGCGGCGCGGGCTTGGGCTCATGGCAGCACGACGGCGTCGGCGCGGACGCGTCGACCGCATGGGACGAGCGCCGGTCCGCGGCGTCCACCGCGAGCCCCGTGACCAGCCCCGTGACGATGGAGGCCACGGGCCGCACCACCGCCATGAGCGGCCCGATGAGTCCCCACGTGAGCAGGATGGACACCAGGTCCGTCTCCGGCACCGTGATCAGGAACGCCGACGCCGCGCCCTTGCGCGCGCCCTTGCGCAGCAGCGACGTGGCCGTGGGCAGCACGCTGCACGAGCAGAGCGGCAGCGGCGCGCCCAGCAGGGTGGCCCAGGCCACCGCTCCGAACCCGGGCCGCGTGAGCGGCCGCAGGAGCTGCTCCTTGCTCTGGATGAGCACGTGGAGCACGCCCGCGGCGGCGAAGCCGAACATCAGCAGCCACGCGGACTCGTTCAGGATGTGCAGGAACTCGGAGAGGAACTGGGTGATCACGGGCGGCCTCGAGGGTTGTCGGAAGGATGCCGGGGCGGTTCGGCGGACAACTTAAGGGCAGTCCGCCGAACCGTCATGTTCAGCGCGTGCGCGGCAGGGCCGCCAGGGCCTCCAGGCGGGTCAGCGCCGTGGCGGGATCGCCGCCCTCCACCACGCCCACCCAGCGGCCGTCGCGCCGCACCAGGCGCGTCACGGCGCCGTGGCCGCCCTTGGCGTCGACGACGCCCTGGTAGGCGGCCTCGAACTCCTCGGCGTCCTGCTCCGTGTCCCAGTGGGTGGTCAGCAGCAGGAGGGTGGCGTCGGCGGCGTCGGCGTACACGGCGTAGGCGTCGCCGTCCCAGCCGGCGGCCACGTCGCGGGCGATGTCGTCCAGGCCGTGCTCCTCCAGGACCACGCGCCACTGCATCTCGCCCAGGGCGTTGGCGTGCAGGCGCGTCCAGCCGCGGGTGAGGGCCGGATCCAGGGCGTCCAGATCGAAGCTCACGGGCATCTCGCCGGCGGCGTACTTCTCAGGATGCAGGATCTGCTCCGTGGACACGGGAGGCTTGGCGTAGAGGGCGTCCACGGCGGTCCAGCCGCCGGCCTGCACCGCATGGATGAAGGCCTGGCCCTTGAGGTAGCTGCCCATGAGCGTCTCCATGAGGAAGGCGGGGATCTCGTCCATGGCCTCCACCGCCGCGGCCATGTCGCCGCCCATCTCCGCCAGCACGGGCGATCCCTCCACCATGGCCGAGAGCTGCTTGGCGCTCATGCCCGCCTGCATCTCGATGCCGATGCCCAGCATCTCCCGCGGCGGCGTCATGCCCAGCATGTCCACCACGCTGGCGATGGTCATGACGTAGGTGGCCTCGCCCTCCACCACGGCCTGGCGGGCCAGGAGCTGGTCGTCGTTCAGGGCGCCGCCGGCGTGATCGAGCAGGTAGGCGTTCAGGTCGAAGTGCTGGTCCTGCAGGCCGTGGGTCAGCTCGTGGGCGTACACGGGACGGCGCATGGAGTCGGCCATGTCGTGCATCACCACGTAGAAGGCGGCGGTCTCGGGATCGTAGTAGGCGGCCGCCTGGCTCATCATGACCATCTTGCTGACGGCCTTGAAGTCGCCCAGGCCTTCGCCGCGGTACAGGCCCACGGCGCGCATGATGGTCTCGAAGTTCTCCGCCAGCTCCGGCGGGATCTGAGCGTCGAGGGTACGGTCCAGGTAGGCCTCGAAATCCTCCAGGCTCTGGTCCGCGGCGCGGATGGACTCCTTGAAGGGCTTCTCACGCACCTTCTCGATGAGGTGCATGATCTCCTCCACCTCCAGGGCGGGGGAGGCGTCCGTCACCGTCTCCACGGCGGCGGCGGGCAGGGCGGCGAGCAGGCACAGCAGCAGGGCGGCGGTCCGGGGCATGGGGTCTCCTCCCGAGGGTGGCGCGTTGGAGCGACATGATACCAACGCCCGTCCGGTTCGTCCCGGACAATGCGCTTGCATCCGCGACCGGCGCCGCCGATCCTCCACGGACCATGGACACCCTCCGCCGACTCGCGCCCGTGCTCCTGCCCGGCCTGCTCCTGCTGGCCGCCGTCACCCTGCTCGGCGCCTGGCTGTGCGACGACGCCTACATCACCTTCCGCACCGTGGAGAACCTGGCCGAGGGCCGCGGCGCCCGCTGGAATCCCCTGGAGCGCGTGCAGAGCTACACCCATCCCCTGTGGATGCTGCTGCTGACGGCGGCGCGGGCGGTCAGCGGCGAGATCTACGTCACCAGCCTCGTCCTCTCGCTCCTGCTGAGCTGGACCGCGGCGGCGTTGCTGGCCCTGCAGGCCGGTCCGCGCCGCGACGCCGCCTTCCTCGCCCTGCTGGCCCTGGCCCTGTCGCGCAGCTTCGTGGACTACAGCACCTCGGGCCTGGAGAATCCGCTCACCCACCTGCTGCTGGTGCTGTGGCTGCGGGACTGGTGGACGCAGGCGGCCTGTCCCACGCCGGCCGGGGCGCGGCGGCTGGGGCTGCTGGCCTCGGGCGTGCTTCTCTGCCGACTGGATCTGGCGGTGCTGCTGGCGCCGGCTTTCGCGGCCCTGCTGATCCAACGGCGCGACCGCGCCCTGCTCGGCGCCCTGGCCGCGGGCTTCCTGCCGCTGCTGGCCTGGGAGGTCTTCTCCGTCATCTACTACGGCGTGCCTTTCCCCAACACGGCCTACGCCAAGCTGGGCGCGGGCATCCCCCTGAGCGCCTACGTCTCCCAGGGATTCACCTATCTGGGCGCGTCGGCCCTGTTCGATCCCTTGGCCGCGGCCCTGATCCTGGCCGGGCTGCACGCGGGCGCCCTGCGCCGCGGCGCCGCCGCGGGCCCGGTGGCCCTGGGCGTGCTGCTCTACCTGGGCTACGTGGTGCGCATCGGCGGCGACTTCATGGCGGGGCGCTTCCTCACCGCGCCGCTGGTGGCCGTGCTGGTGCTGCTGTTGCGAGGCCCGCTGCCGCGACCTCGTGCCATGGCCGGTGCGGCGGTGATCCTGGTCGCCCTGGCCTTCCTGGCCCCCGATCCGGTCCTGCGCTGCGGCCCGCGCTTCGGCCTGGACCGCGCCGACGCCGTGGCCGACAACGGCGTGGCCGACGAGCGCGCCTTCTACTACCCCACCACCGGCCTGCTGCGCGCTCAGCGCGGGGAGCACCGCATCGAGCACCCCTGGGCCGTGCAGGGCCGCCGCGCCCGCGCCCAGGGTCTGCAGGTGGCCACGCGTCGGCCCATCGGCTTCTACGGGTTCTTCGCCGGGCCGGACTGCCACGTGGTGGACCTCTTCGGCCTGTCCGACCCGCTCACGGCCCGCCTCCCCGTGCGCACGGACAAGGAGTGGCGTGTCGGTCATCTTGAACGCGCACTTCCAATCGGGTACCTTGAGAGCGTGCGCCGGCCGGAGACGGGCATCACGGATCCGGACCTGGCCGCCCTGGACCGCCGGCTGCGCCTGGTGACGCGCGGTCCGCTGTTCGACGCGGCGCGCTGGCGCGCCATCGTGGAGCTGAACTCGCCCTGACTTGCCCCTGGGAAAGCAGGTGCCTCATGACCCGCCGAACCTTCGTCCTGCCGCTGCTCTGCTCCCTCGCGTTGCTCGCCGCCTGCGACACCCCCGGCGTGGATCCCGATCTGACCGGCCTGGTGCTGGAGGCGGACGGCACGCCCGTGGCGGATGCCGCGGTGGGCGTGATCTACCGCTTGGATGGTCTGGCGCTGCCCGGGGACTGGCCGATCCCGGCATCGCCCGACAAGCCCCGGACCGGGGTCACCTACACCCTGCCCGAAGCGGCCACAGTCACGATCACCGTGCTGACCTACGACCGCCGACCGATCCGCACCCTGGCCGATGAAGCGTTGCCCGCCGGTGTCCACATGGTGATCTGGGACGCCACCGACGACGCGGGGACGCCTCAGCCGTCGGGCCTCTACATCGTGCGGATCGAGGGGGAGGGGATGCCGGTGACGGAGAGCGAGGTCTTCCTCTACCTCTACGAGCCCGCCGAGATCGCGCGCGCGCCGCACGCGATCTCGGCCGCCGACGGCCGCTTCCGCATCCGCCACACGCTGCTGCCGCTGGGAGAGGTGCTGACCACGACCGATGAGACGGGCGCGGAGGTGGGCCACGCCGTGGTGTCCGCGCAGTTCCAGGTGCTGGCCGTGGCGCCGGACGGCGACGGCTTCCGCACCGTCACCAGGGTGGTGGACTGGCCCGACGGTCCCGCGGGCGTGGACCTGACCCTGACCCTTCCCGACTGAGCTAGCGCGCCGCCGCGCCGGCCGCCCACGCCTTGGGCGTGCGGTCGGCGCGGTACACGCCCCAGTGCTTCTCCACCTCGGCGGGGTCGTCGCCGCCCTTCCAGTTCTCGTCGAAGACCTCGAACCACATCACCGTGCGGCCCGCGGCCTTGGACCAGGCGCGCACGGCGTCCATGAACACCTTCTGCTCCGCCTCGCCCGGCGCGCCCTTGATGAGCTCCGCCTGCTCGCCGTGGTCCGCCACCGACGTGGCCCAGCCCGTCTCCGCCAGCACGATGGGGCGGTCCGGGTGCAGCTCCGCCACCGCCGCGATCTGCTCGCGCACCCACGCCAGACCCTCGTCCAGCTGCCTGCCGTTCCACAGCGGATGCGCGTGCATGGCGATGAAGTCCAGCTCCGCGGCCAGCTCGCGGCTCTCGGGCTTGTTCCAGTAGTTGAAGTCGTCGGCCGAGGTCACCGGCTGCGCCACCGCGGCGCGCACCTCGCGCACCGCCGCGGTCACGCCGGCCACCGGGCTGCGGTGGGCGGACCAGTGCACCTGGGTCTCGTTGCCCACGGCCACGGCCGCCACCACGTCCGGGTACGCGTTGGCCAGGCGGATGCCCGCCGTGATCTCGGCCGCGTTCTCCTGCGCCGCATCCGGCTCGCTCTGCGGCGCGATCCACACGCCCAGCATCACCTTCAGGTCCAGGCCCTGCTCGCGGATGGTGCGCAGGATGGTCTCGGGCGTGGGCCCGGAGGCGCCGTAGGTACGCACCAGCCCCCAGTGCCGCGCGATGATGCCCAGGTCCTCGGCGATCTGCGCCGCCGAAGGCTCCGCGCCGCCCGGCCGCTGGCCGTCGCGATGGGGGCCGTAGCACACGCCGTGGCGGTACGCGCCGCCGGACAGGAAGGGCCGCGGGCCGCTGCCGCCGCAGCCGGCCACCAGCATCGCGAAGGCCAGGATCAGCAGGGTCCGCTTCATGACGACGATCCTTCCGCCGCGGCCGGCCCGCGTCGCCGCTCCAGCTCCGCGCGCACCTCGCCGGCGCGCTCCTCGGTGATGGGGAAGCGCACCACGGCCCAGATGGCCAGGGCGCTGGTGAGCATGGGGATCAGGGTGTCGCTGGCGCGCAGCAGGGTGATGGCGCGGGCGGTCTGGTTCCCGCCCAGCTCCACGTCGAACCCGGTGGCGTTGAGCAGGTAGCCGCTGCCGGCCAGGGCCGCGCTCAGCCCCAGCTTCACCGTCCACCAGAAGATGGAGCCGTACATGCCCTCGCGGCGCTCGTGGGTCTCCAGCTCGTCGGTGTCCACCACGTCGGCCACCATGGACGGCACCAGCGTGAACAGCGTGCCCAGCCCGAAGGCCATGAGCGGCGCCGGCACCAGCACCAGCCAGGGCTCCGCCGGGTTGTAGCACACCCATTTCAGACCGTAGCCCACGATGGACACGGCCACACCCGTGATGAACGCCCGCCGCTTGCCCACGCGCGTGCCCAGCCAGGTGACGAAGGCCACCACGCCGAAGGTGCTCAGCCCGCCCACCGTTCCCGCCCAGCCCACGTAGCGCGCGCCCAGCTCCTGGTCGCCGCCGCACACGTAGTAGATGATCACGTAGGAGGCGAAGGCCGAGATCAGGATGAAGCCGTTGAACACCAGGAACGTGGCCGCGCAGAGCTTGAGGAAGGGGCCGGACTTCAGCGTCACGCCGAAACCGCTGAGGAAGTCCTTCACGTTGGCCGCCAGGCCGCCGGCCTTGCCCCGGGCCGCCTCCGCCGCCGCCACGTCCTTCATGCGTTCGCGCAGGAAGATGGCCGGCAGCACGCCCAGCCCCACCGTGACCACCGCCACCACGATGGCCAGCCCCGCGGCCCCGGACACCTGGTCCGGCGCGCCGTCGGCGTCGCGGAAGAAGCGGCCGCTGTTCATGATCCACAGGAACCACGGCGACACCACGTAGGCCAGCTGGCCGATGAAGTTCTGCGTGCCCATGAGCCGCGTGCGCTCGTGGTAGTCGGGCGTGAGCTCGTAGCCCAGCGCCACCCACGGCGTGACCCACAGGGTGTAGCCCGCGTAGAAGAGGATGGAGCCGATGAGGAACCACCAGAACAGGAAGCCCTCGCTCTGCCCCCGCGGCAGCTGCCACAGCAGGGCGAAGAGCAGGGCCGCCACGAACACGCCCGTGAAGATGAAGGGCCGCCGCCGTCCCCAGCGGGTGTCGGCGTTGTCGGAGATGTAGCCCATGACCGGGTCCGTGAAGGCGTCGGTCAGGCGGGGGATGGCGCCCAGCAGGCCCACCAGGGCCGGGTTCATGCCCAGCCCCAGGTTCAGCACGATCATCATGCCGCCGCTGGCCGCGGACAGCAGGTTGTTCACGAAGGCGCCGGCGCCGTAGGCCAGCTTGCCCGAGAAGGGGATGCGGTCCTCCGGTCGGGTGGCGGCGTGGTGCGTGGAACCCATGCTCCTCCGATGCTGCGGTTGAGGCATTCTTCTTTGTGCGGAACCCGAACAAAGTACCCCGGCAGGGCCTTGCGGGTCAATCGAAGAATGCCGTGGGGACCTTCAAAACGAAATCGTCGTCTCGGGCGATTATTATGAAAATCCTACTTGATTCGGTTGCCGAACATAGTGTAGGATCAGGGGGTCGAGTTCCGTGACAGACGCGACCGTCGGCACGTCGCGGGGGGTGGATCGAGCGATCCGCCGCGCTCACGGCCGCATCGGTCACCAACAACAGGGGAGAATCAGACTATGAAGACACGTGCTATCGCCGTCCTGTTCGCGCTGCTGATCCCGGCCGCGGTCATGGCCCAGGCCAACTTCTCCGTGAACGCCGACGAGATGACCGCCGGCTTCATGAACGTGTTCAACCTGCCCGAGGACGGCGGCGCCTTCCAGTTCGCCAGCGGCTGGGGCGTCGCGGACCTGACCGCCGTCTTCGACGGCGCCGGCTACTCCAACGTGACCCTGAGCCCGAACACCATCGGCGACCCCAACGAGTACTGGTACCAGTGCCTGCCCGGCAACCCCGGCCCCAACTGCGGCGAGCCCGGCGCCCCCGGCAACAAGATCATGGAGGCCAACCTCTACGGCGAGATGACCGACGCCCTGGCCGGCCAGACCGTGACCTTCAGCGGCGAGGTGCTCTCCACCACGCTGACCGGCGCCCACGTCGTGAAGGCGTTCATCCGCGACTTCGCCCCCGACTTCTCGTCCTTCAACGAGTCCGTCGTGGTCCTGAACTCCACCGGCCTGTTCAGCATCAGCCTGGCCGCCGATCCCGGTGCGGGCCGTCACGTGCAGTGGGGCTTCCAGATGACCGGCGTGAACGTGTGGTCCACCGACGTGGGCGCGTTCGGCACCATCGTCATCGGCCCGGATCCTGCGGTGCCGAACGAGACCTCCTCCTGGAGCGACCTGAAGGCGTCGTACCGCTAGCCCCTACGGTCAGCCCGACCAAGCAGGAAGCCCGGGGAGACCCGGGCTTCCTTTCGTTCCGCGATGGGGGGGGGGAAGTACGCGGATCAGGGGTTGCGGAGCCGCGAGCGCGGCACGGTGACATGGATGCCGCGCACGCGGCCGGTGCGGCGGAAGACGGCGTCGCTGAGGTCATGGTCCAGGGCGTCGCCGGCCACGGCGAGCTCCGCGCCGTCGCGCAGGGCCACGCGCAGCTGCACGGGGCCGTCGGCCAGCTCGTACATCACGGGCACCTGGCACACGGTGAACGCCAGCGTGCCGGCGGGCAGGTCCAGGGTGAGATCCGCGCCGTCCACGTCGCAGGTGCGCAGCGTGGCGGGGGCGCGCAGGAACTCGTCGGCCTCCAGCAGGGTGGGGCGGAAGGCCAGCACGCCCCGGTCCACGCGCACGCCCAGCTCGCCCAGGCGGGTGAGCACCTCCTCCTTCACCTGGCCGGTCATGCCCGGCTGCTTGGCGCCGCCGCCCGGCGGCGTGTGGGAGTAGGGGTCCGTGGGGAAGGCGCCGTACGTGCTCGCCGGCTTCTCGTAGCCCAGGCCGGCGCGCACGCGGTAGTACATGGCGGCGAGGCCCTCGCGCACGCGGGGCGGCGCGTCGGCCGTGGCCGGATCCAGCACCGTCTCCTGCACCGCCAGCAGCAGCTTGGCCACCATGTGCCAGTAGATGCAGCCCAGGCCCTCGTAGCCGAACATCACGCCCGAGCGGCCGGTGTAGGAGCGGTGGCGGAAGGTCTCCTCGAAGAGCTCCAGCACGGCGTCGCGGTCGCGGGCGGCGGCGGCGGACCAGCGCGGGTCCGCGGCCAGGGCGTCCAGGCGGGCAGTCGCGTCGGCGGCCTGGCGCACGTCGGCCTGGAAGCGCAGGGCGCCGTCGGCGTCGCGCAGCAGGAGGGAGGCGTCGCCGGCGGCGAGCAGGTCCCGCACCAGGCCGATGGCGTCCGCGCCATCCTCCGGCACCGAGTTGCGGCCCAGGAAGCCGGGCAGCGTGCGCTCCGGATAGAGCTGGAAGCTGTCCTGGTCCGCGCGGTGCAGCGGGCCGCGGAACAGCTCCTCCAGGATGCTCAGCACCTCGTCCGGCGCCAGGGCGCCCGAGGCGATGGCGGCCACCTGGCCCTCCAGCATCACGGGCAGGCGCTCCACCTCCACGCCGTCCTGCGTGACGTGGGTCACGTTGTAGCTGTGGTAGAGGCCGTCGTCGCGGCGGTTGGCGGCCAGGCAGTGGTCCAGGCAGGCCACGGCGTCGCGGAAGAGGGCGCGCACCCGCGCCACCTTCAGCAGCTCGCGGCCGTGCAGGCCGTCGTGCTCCAGCACGTCGCGGTAGTCGCTGAAGGCGCCGCCCAGGGCGTCCATCACGGCGCGGCGCTCCACGGCGTCCAGGCCTCCGGCGCGCAGGCGCGTGGACTCGCGGCCCAGCACGGACTCCACGCGCGTGAACCAGCCGGCCACGGGGGAGGCCACGGTCAGGGCGTGGGCGTCGCGCGGTTCCAGCAGCCGGTCCAGCAGGGCCAGGTGCCGGCGCAGATACGCCAGGGTCACCACGCTGGCGCCGCCGGCGGCCAGGGCGTTGTTGGCGTCGTTCCACTCGGGGCGCTGGGTGTTCATCCACACGCCGGCGTCGGGCACCAGGTTGGACAGCTTGGCCAGCACCGGCACCAGCAGCTTCTCCAGCAGGTTGGCGTGGTGCACGGAGCCGTCGGCGTCGGCGCGCAGCTTGCCGTCGGTGCCGATGGCTCGGGTGCGGGCGGCCGCGGCGGCGGCCCGGGCCTCGTCGTACACGATGGTGTCGCTGGCGTCCTGCAGGATCTCCGCGTAGGGGCGGATGCGGTAGGGCACGTCGGCGTAGCTGAAGATCTCGCGGTCCAGCAGGTCCGTCAGGGCGTGGGGCTGGTGGCGGTGCAGGGCCTCCAGCAGGCGCGTGAGGTACACGATCTGGTGGTCGCCCCAGTAGCCGATGTTGGCCCAGGGGTCGTCGGGCTCCGCCACCTCCCAGTCCACGCCGTCGCGGGTGATGCGGTAGGGGTTGAAGCCGTCGGCGGTGGACGCGTTCACGAACTTGGCCACCATGCCGGTCAGGAAGCCGGGGAAGCTGGCGGCCAGGGCCTCCCAGTTCTGGAAGATGTCGCGCCAGTTGCCCTCGTAGCTGAGCACGGGCTCGCCGTCGGGACCGCGGCCGCGGATGCTGAAGCGATTCCAGGGGCGGCTGGGATCGCCGTGGCGGCGGCCGAAGTGCAGGGGCAGGTACTCGTAGGCCAGGCGCTCCAGGTCCGGGTCCGCGGCGGCGCGGCAGGCGGCGTGCAGATCCTCCCAGGTGGTCACCGCGGGCAGGGCGGCCAGGGCGGCGGCGGCGCGGTCGGCGGCGGGGAGGTTGCGCGTGCGCAGGAAGTCCAGCAGGTCGGCCTTGGGCACGTCGTCGTTGCGCCAGAAGACGCCGCCGCGCATCACGTTGAACAGCACGTTGGCGGCGTGGTGGGCCCAGGCGGACGGGCGCGCGGTGCGCTGCAGGCCGTCGGCGGAGGCCAGCAGGCGGCGCAGGCCGTCCTCGGCGCGGTCCAGGGCGGCGTCCACGCGGGCGGCCGGGTCGGCTTCCTCGCGCAGCAGGCGGCGCAGGGCCGTGGCGCGGGCGTGGTCCAGGCCCACGTCGCCCACCAGGTGCCAGCGGCGCGATTCGCCGGGTTCCAGCACCACGGTGTCGCTCACCAGGTAGCAGCCGCGGCCGCCGTTGCGCACGGCGTCCTGGGCCAGCACGCGGCCGCGGCGGAAGTCGTCGGGGGCGTCGGGCGCGAGGTGGGTGCGGCGGCCGGGCAGGCCCGCGCACCACACGGCGTTGGCGCGCAGCACCTCCACCGCCTCGGCGCGGTCGGTGATGCCGGCGGTGAGGGAGAAGAGGCCCAGGCCGGTGTCGGCGTCGATCTCCGCGGTCTTGTAGGCGTCCACCAGGTTGCTGGCGGACTGCTGCATGGCCAGGGGCACGCCGTGGGGCATGATGTTGCGCAGGCCGTCCAGCAGGCTCAGGCGCACGGGGCGCGGGCCGCGGTTGGTCAGCTCGGCGGTGCGGACCCAGCCGAACTCGTCGCAGGCGGCCCAGCCGTCGCGGAAGGCCAGGCCCAGGTCGTGGCGGATCTCCTCGCGCACCAGGCGGCAGCCCAGCACGTGCTTCTCCAGGTTGCGCTCGGCGGCGGGGGTGTCGTCGGCGGCGAAGGGCGACCAGACGGGGGCCTCGGCGTCGTCCTCCAGCCGGATCAGGGTGACCGGTCCGGTGTGGTGGTGCGCGTCGTGGAGGCGGTCCACGGTCTCGTAGGGGAAGAGGGCGCCGTCGGCGTCGCCGCGGCCGGCGGTGAGGCCGCCGCGGGACGACACGTAGAGCCACAGGTCGGCGTCGCTGGCCAGCGTCATGAAGAACGGCGGCAGGCGGTCGTAGGCGCGGATGCGGGCGTACGTCTCCCCGCCGCGCACCACGAAATCATCGCCGGGCGCGTGGGAGACCGTGGAGTCGTGCAGGGCGGGCGCGGGGGCCGGTCTGCCTTTCATGGACCTCTCCCGTGGAGGGTGGGTCCCGCGGGAGCCGGGTCGCTCGGCTCCCGCGGAACGGGGTTCCTACTTCAGCAGGATCATGCTGCGGGACGTGCGGACCGTGGGCGTGGCAAGCACGTACCGGTACTGACCGGCGGGAGCGGAACCACCGAGGTCGGTGCGGCCGTCCCAGATCACGTGATGCTCGCCGGCGCTCAGCACGCCCTGGCTCAGGGACGCCACGCGGCGGCCGGCCAGGTCGAACACGGCCAGGTCCACGCGCGTGTCGCGCTCCAGCGAGAAGTCGATCCGGGTGCTGGGGTTGAACGGGTTGGGGAAGTTCTGCGACAGCAGGGCCGCGCCGGCGCCGGGCACGTCGGTGGTGGTGGCGATGGGCTGGAACACGATGTTGTCGTAGAAGATGCCCGAGCCCTCGTAGCCGGTGGCGGTGTTGCTGAAGCCGAACTGGAAGAGCTGGCCCACCAGGCCGGAGGTGATCTCCAGCGTCAGCTCGTAGCCGCCCCAGGTGTCCGGGATGCTGGTCATGTCCACCGGGATGTAGTTGGTGGTGGCCCAGCCGTTGGCCGGATCCAGGGTCTTGATGAAGGCGTTGGCGGTGCTGGCGCCCGCGATGTTGCCCTTCTTGGCCTGGAAGGCGAAGGACCAGACCGTGCCCACGTCGGAGGCCTCGATGGTGCGCTCCTGGAAGACGTTGGACTCGATCAGGTTGCCGGCCGCATGATCGCCGTTGTTGTAGTCGCTGAAGACCACCATCTGCTGGGCGCCCTGCTCCTCGCCGCCCTGGTTGACGTCGATCTGGCAGAAGGCGAAGCCGTCGTTGGGGGCGGGGAAGGTGCCGTAGCCGTAGAGGTAGTTGCCCGACGCGTCGAACACGTTGCCGAAGACGATCCAGCCGTCGTTGGCCAGGGCGTTGACGTCGGACTGGACCAGGGCCTCGTAGTTCTGGGTGTAGAGCGAGAGGGCGGCCGACGCCGGGATCGCGACGATCAGGCAGAGGACCGCGGTCAGGACGGTAAGCTTGGTGCGCATGGTTGGCGACCTCTTCGTTGGGGTTCCGAGGACCGGGCGGCGGTTCCCGCGGGGCGGGATTTCCGGTCTTGACAGGGCACCGCTCCATCATACACTATGTTCGGAGTCCGAACAAAGAGATTTTTGCCGTTTCGCGACGCGACGGCCCCGGAGGTAGCCCCCGTGACGACCGGACTCCCCTTCCCCGACGGATTCCTGTGGGGCGCGGCCACCTCGGCCCAGCAGATCGAGGGCGCGCGCCGCGCCGGGGGCCGGGGCGACTCCATCTGGGACGCCTTCGCGGCCCGCCCGGGCGCCATCGAGGACGGCAGCACCCCCGACGTGACCTGCGACCACTACCACCGCTGGCCCCAGGACCTGGACCTCATGGCCGGCCTGGGCCTGGGCGCGTCGCGCTTCAGCCTGGCCTGGCCCCGGATCCAGCCCACCGGCCGCGGCGCCGCCCTGACCGCCGGCCTGGACTTCTACGACGCCCTGGTGGACGGCCTGCTGGAGCGCGGCATCCGTCCGTTCCCCACCCTGTACCACTGGGATCTGCCCCAGACCCTGCAGGACGCGGGGGGCTGGACCAACCGCGAGACCTCGGCCCTCTTCGCCGAGTACGCGGCCCTGGCGGTGCGCCGCCTGGGCGACCGCGTGACGGACTGGACCACCCTCAACGAGCCCTGGTGCGCCGCGCATCTGGGCCACGAGCAGGGCTGCCACGCTCCCGGCCTGACCGATCCGGCCGCCGCCCTGGCCGCCGCCCACCACCTGCTGCTGGGCCACGGCCTGGCCGCCGCCGCCATCCGCGCCGAGCGGCCCGCGGCGCGGGTGGGCATCGTGCAGATCCACTGCCCGGCCCACGCCGCCACGGACTCGGAGGCCGACCGCGAGGCCGCGCGCTGGTTCGACGGCTTCTTCAACCGCTGGTATCTGGATCCCGTGCTCCGCGGCGCGTACCCTGAGGACCACGTGGCCGACCGCGTGGCCCTGGGCCACCTGCCCGGCCTGGAGCTGCCGTTCGTGCAGGACGGCGATCTGGCGGCCATGAGCGCGCCCCTGGATTTCCTGGGGATCAACTACTACAGCCGCAACGTGATGCGCGCCGGCGCCGACGGCCGCCCCGAGCAGGTGCAGCAGGTGCCCGCTGAGGAGCTCACGCAGATGGGCTGGGAGGTCTACCCGGACGGCCTGCGCGAATCCCTGCTGCGCGTGCACCGCGACTACGCCCCGGCCGAGCTCTACGTCACGGAGTTCGGCGCGGCCTTCGACGATCCCCTGGGCGCGGGCGGCCGCATCGCCGACGCGCGCCGGGTGGACTACCTGCTACGGCACCTGACGGCGGCCCATGAGGCCATCGCCGCCGGCGTGCCCCTGCGCGGCTGCTTCGTGTGGTCGCTGCTGGACAACTGGGAATGGGCCCTGGGCTTCGCGAAGCGCTTCGGGCTCTACGCCGTGGACCCCGCCACCCTTCGCCGCACGCCCAAGGACAGCGCCTACTGGTACCGCGAGGTGGCCAGGAACAACGCCGTGCCGGCCGTCGCCGTCACGCGAACCGGAGGAGAGACCCCGTGATGTGGACGCCTAGGACCATCCGCACCCGCGCCGTGCCCTTCCTGTTGCCGACGTTGTTGCTCCTGGCGGCCGCCCTGGCCGCGGCCGCCCCCGCCACGGTGAAGGTGGTGGACGATGCCGACGGCCAGCGCCTGCTGGTGGACGGCGAGCCCATGATGGTCTTCGGCATGAACTGGGGCTACATGCCCATCGGCCAGAACTACAGCTACGACTTCTGGGGCCACGATGACGATTTCATCAAGGCCGCCCTGGCCCGCGAGATGCCCCTGCTGCAGGAGATGGGCGTCAACGTGATCCGCCACTACAACGGCATGCCCGCGCGCTGGGTGGAGTACGTGTACGACACCTACGGCATCTGGACGGTCATCAACCATCCGCTGGGGCGCTACGGCCTGACCATCGACGGGGTGTGGACGCCGAGCACGGACTACAGCGACCCCAAGACCATCGCCCAGGTGCGGGCGGAGATGAAGGCGCTGGCCGAGGAGTTCCGCGGCACCCGCGGCATGCTCATGTGGCTGCTGGGCAACGAGAACAACTACGGCCTGCACTGGTCCAGCTTCGAGATCGAGGCGCTGCCCCAGGAGCAGCGCGCCGACGCCCGCGCGCGTCACCTGTACAAGCTGTTCGGCACGGTCATCGACGACCTGCACGCCATGGATCCGGCGCGGCCGGTGGCCATGGCCAACGGCGACCTGGGCTACATCGACATCATCGCCGAGGAGTGCGCCAACCTGGACGTGTTCGGCACCAACGTGTACCGCGGCATCTCCGCCCGCGACCTGTACCAGGTGGTGAAGGCCAAGCTGGGCAAGCCGGTCATGTACACGGAGTTCGGCTCCGACGCGTTCAACGCCGTGACCATGAGCGAGGACCAGGCCATGCAGGCCAAGTACCTGCTGGGCCAGTGGCAGGAGATCTACGAGCAGTCCGCGGGCAAGGGCCGCGTGGGCAACTGCATCGGCGGCATGATCTTCCAGTGGAGCGACGGCTGGTGGAAGTTCCGCCAGGAGGAGCGCCTGGACATCCACGACACCAACGCGTCGTGGCCCAACGCCGGCTACCCGGACGACTACCTGCCCGGCGAGAACAACATGAACGAGGAGTGGTGGGGCATCTGCGCCAAGGGCTACACGGACGTGAACGGCCTGTACGAGGTGTACCCGCGCGCGGCCTACTACGCCCTGCGCGACGCCTTCGAGCTGGATCCCTACGCGCCCACCACGGACCTGACCGCCATCCGCAAGCACTTCCGCAAGCTGCATCCGGCCGGCGCGGTGCTGCAGGCCCGCGGCGACGCGGGAGCGCTCAAGACGTCCACCCTGGACAGGGTGCGGCTGTCGGGCCTGCGCATGGAGTTCACGTCGTACGCCACCGGCGGCAAGAACGTGACCACGCCCGATGATTCGGAGCCCGCGTCCGACGGCTTCCCCTCCTACCGCGGCTACGACAACGGCGAGAGCTACTACGCCGACTTCGAGGCCAAACCCAACGATGCGGTGCTGGGCCGCCTGAGCCTGAACATGCTGGGCCGCGTGCCGGTGAACCCCATCGACGAGATCTTCTACGAGAACCGCGGCCGGCCCGTGGAGGTGGAGAACACCGACGGCGAGACCGTGGACCTCACGCCCGCGGAGCGCATCCAGGTGTACCAGGCCAGCGTGAACTGGGACGACCGCTGGTTCATGCTGGACGCCTTCTACCGCGTGGGCCACCTGCACTGGCAGTACGAGGGCGACTTCTTCGGCCTCTACCGCGACGCCTACTACGGCCCCAACCTGGACATCTACAACGGCGTGGCCCCGGTGGGCATGGAGATCGCCGGCAAGCGCAGCCTGAACGGCCTGAAGGTGGCCGTGGGCCCGCAGCTCTGGTGGGGCGCCAACCCGGCCATGTTCGTGAAGTACCAGCGGCGGTTCTTGGACTCGGACTGGACGTTCGTGGTGCAGGAGGACTTCACCCAGCGCACGGAGACCAGCAGCTCGCTGGCGGTGCCGGTGCAGGTGAACCGCAAGGCGTCGGTGCAGCTCCAGCGGCGCGTGGGCCCGTTCGATTTCGAGGGCGGCGTGCTCTGGGCCGGCCAGCCCCGCGTGGGCGACGAGTTCCAGCTGGTGGACGACGCGCTGCTCACCGGCGACGCCGCCATCACCCCCGCCGACATCAAGAGCGACACGGTGAAGGACGAGGACACCTTCGGCGTGAAGGCCAAGCTCATGTACGAGAAGGGCCGCTGGCACTGGTACGGCCAGGGCGCCTACATGGGCCTGGTGGCCGACGGCGGCGCCACCATGATCCCCACCTACACGGGCTGGACCCTGAAGGACAGCGGCTCCGGCAACCAGGTCAACGCCATCAGCGGCGTGGCCGTGAACGTGGGTGACTGGCAGATCGGCCCCAACCTGCTGTGGCAGAAGCCCATCGTGGGCCCCATGCCCCACAGCACGGACCTGGCCGGCACCCAGGGCCGCCCGCGCAACTGGACGGAGGATCCGTTCTCGGTGATCTGGAACCGCGAGACCACCGCCGCCGAGCTCATGGTCACCTACGATCCCACCCCGGCCACCTGGCTCTGGAGCTGGGACAGCGACCAGCGCGAGAACGCCGACTTCGCCGCCAGCGTGGGCCTGGTCTGGAAGCGGCACCACACCACGTCCGACGCGCGCCCGTACTACAGCGACACCGGCGCCATCTTCTTCTTCCCCGGCGGCACCCCCGCCCGCGACCTGTGGGAGGTCAACTCGCGCATCGTCAACCGTGTGGGCGACAACGCGCGCATGGTCAGCCACATCCTCTTCGGCCAGGCCGAGCCCAACGGCGACAACACGCGCCTCATCAAGCGCGTGAGCGTGGACACCCGCGTGGCGTTCCCGCGCATCGCCCTGGGCGGCGCCCTGAAGTTCAACGACTTCGGTCCCTACGACTACCACCGCGACTTCAACCTGACCTACCCGCTGCAGGTCATGGGCGACGTGAGCTACAACCTGGGCCGGCCCGGGATGCTGGGTCTGCCGCAGACCAAGGTGGGGGTGCGGCTGACGTACCGGACGCTGGACCGGTACTCGCCTCGGTATGCGCCGGAGGGGGCCGTGGCGCCCGAGGTGGAGAACGAGCTGTATCCGGAGGGGTTGGATGAGGGTCGGGAGTGGGAGATCCGGACTTATCTGCATATGGTGCTGATGTAGCGGGGGAGTGCTGGGATTGCTGCAGGGATGGGCCGCCTCCGGTTGGGGGCGGCCCTTTTTTGTGTCTGTGGGGGGGCTGTTGAGGGAGGCGGGAGTGTGGTAGGATGCTGATTGGAGGCAATCAGGAGGCAGGTTGTTCTCGCGATGTATTCGATAGCACTGCGGAGTGTGGAAACGGCAACCGTGGGGGTAGGGGCCTTTTCATTCTGCCCAGGGGTTTGCGGTTTAGGATATCCGGAGGGGTTGGCAGGTTATCTGATACTATGGGCGGTAGAAATCTAGTTGGGCCTCAAAGGGAATATGTGAATGAGAAATCACCTCGCGCTAGCACTCCCCCTCGCATCTATCCTGTGCGACGAGAAGCAGGAGTCGTAAATGCCTGTCGTAAAGCGCATTCTTTGCCTCGCCAATTCGAAGAAGATGTCCGGCCGATGCGTGGCTGGGCGGGAAGTGCTGGATACCGCTCCCGGTCCTTGGATCAGGCCTGTCAGTGCGAGGCCGACCGAGGAAGTCTCCGAAGACGAGCGCCAATACCAGGACGGCAGCGACCCGCGAGTGCTCGACATCATCGATGTTCCGTTGATCCGGCATCAGCCGCACGCCTGCCAGACGGAGAACTGGTTGCTCGATCCTGGTTACTATTGGACGAAGGTCCGTCAGGTCGGTTGGGCAGAACTCCAGCGCTATGTCGAGAATCCGGGGACCCTGTGGACGAATACTCGCAGCACGTACAACGGCGCGAACGACGAGGTTCTTCAAACCGATGCAGATGCATTGCCGTACTCCCTGGTCCTGATCAGAGTCCCTTCTCTGGAACTGAGGGTGTTCGCGCCGGGGGCGGCTTTTGGTAATCCGAAGCGCCGCGTGCTGGCTGACTTTCAGCATCGTGGCATCAGGTATGCGCTTTGGGTGACCGACCCGGTCATCGAACGCGACTACAAGGCGCGAGCTGATGGAACGTACACGATCGGTGAATGCTGCCTCTGTGTGAGCCTCGGGGAACCCTTCCAGAAACAGAACGGGGAGTCATGCCGATACAAGCTGGTGGCTACAGTGATCCAAAGTGAAGGCATATGGCCATGAGAAGTCCAATCACCGTCTACACCGTAGGGCATTCCACTCACACGATCGAAAAGTTCCTCGATCTTCTCGAACGGAACGGCGTTACCGCCTTAGCAGATGTTCGCTCTAGTCCGTTTAGTCGCCATAACCCGCAGTTCAACAAGGACGTCCTGTCGGCCGAGTTGACGAAGCGCGGCATTGCTTACGTCTTCGTCGGCAAAGAACTGGGCGCTCGATCAGACGACCTCTCCTGTTACGAAGGCGGTAAGGTCCGCTATGGCCGCTTGGCCAAGACTTCGATCTTCAAGGCCGGCATCGAACGTGTATTGAGCGGTGCGCAGAAGTATCGCATCGCACTGATGTGCGCGGAGAAGGAACCACTGGACTGCCACCGCACCTTGTTGGTCAGCCGTGCTCTGGAGCAACACGGGGTGTCCATCGTTCATATCCTCGCGGACGGGAGCGCCGAAGCGCAGACGCGGACCATGTCCCGGCTGCTCGATCTTGTCGGGCTTCCGCAGGAGGACATGTTTCGCAGCCGGGATGAGCTGGTAGCCATGGCTTGTGAGTTGCGAGAAGAGAAAATTGCGTACGTTGATGAGGCCCTCGCCGATCAGGAGCGATCATGAAGCTGTTCACCATCGGATTCACCAAAAAGTCGGCGGAAACCTTCTTCACCAAGCTGACGCTTGCAGGGGCGAAGCGGGTCGTGGACGTGCGTCTCAACAACGTCTCACAGCTGGCGGGGTTCGCCAAACGCAATGACCTAGAGTTCTTCCTGCGCGAGATTTGCCATATGGACTACATCCATGTGCCAGAGTTGGCCCCGACGCAGGACATCCTCGACGAATACAAGAAGAACAAGGGTGACTGGGCCGTATACGAGCAGAAGTTTCTGGAGTTGATGCGCAGGCGGGAGATCGAAAAGAGGGTTGACCCCGCCGTGATCGCGGACGGCTGCCTACTCTGCAGCGAGGACAAGCCGCATCACTGTCACCGGCGGCTGGTCGCCGAGTACCTCAAGTCACATTGGGGCGACGTTGAGGTTTCGCACATCGTGTGAGCGAAAGCCCAACAACCGGTTGCAGCGGAC
>ERZ795053.471-NODE-471-length-51846-cov-10.696144_pt1 | contig 51846 bp, 44 predicted proteins | sample MGYA00375137_ERZ795053 | MGnify/ENA primary metagenome ERZ795053 (study PRJEB30182, sample SAMN05720284) | activated sludge metagenome | isolation source: Anaerobic digester | place: Hong Kong | collected 2014-12-17 ...
TCATGAATTTTAGTACGAACATCCATTTTGCTTAGCATGTTGTTTTCGGCATCGGGATGAACACGATTAGAAAGGAATATGTAAACCAACCCGTTTTCGGGATCGGCCCAAACAACGGTTCCTGTAAAACCGGTATGTCCAAAACTGCTTGTCGAAGCGCTAAATCCCGCCGGCGAAGGCGTGCCGTCCAACACGGGCTTGTCGAAACCCAACGCCCTGCGATTTCCGTTCCCGTTGGAAGTACCGGAAGTAAACATTTTTACAACTCCGGGAGAGAAATACCGTTCGCCGCCGTACTCGCCATCCCATAAAAACATTTGCATTAACTTGGCCAAGTCGTTGGCAGTGGAAAATAATCCTGCATGACCCGAAACGCCTCCCATAATTGCCGCTGCCGGATCGTGAACATTACCCCAAACCAGCTGTTTTCTGAAAGCAATGTCATATTCCGTTGGGGCTATTTCGTATCGTTTAAACTTGCGTAAGGGGTTAAATGCCGTTCGGTCCATCCCTAGAGGTTTATAAAAATCCTCGTTGCAAAATTCGTCCAACGGTTTTAGCGTAACCGACTCCACCACCCTTTTCAGGTATATAAAACCCAAATCGCTGTAGCAATAGTGTCCCGCATTCGAAAGTTCCGAACTGTTTATCGCGCTGTATATGCTATCGACCACATCGGTAGATGTGTATAAACCATCGGCACAACGGTTGGGAAACTGAACCGTTTGCGTATCGTTAAAAAAGCGTGGATTAAGCATTGCAAAACGGCTTAAGTAGCCGCCGTTAGCCCGAAAAGGATAGTCTATGCTAATACTGTCGCTCTTCAAGGGTATTCCGGGAATCACCGTGGTAAGGAAATTCACGTAAAACGGTTTCCATGCAGCCAATCCCGACTGATGCCACAACAAATCCTTTATCGTAATTTTACTTTTATCCTGATAATTACTTAAGTTCAGGTAACTGCCCAACGTTTTATTAAGGTCTATGCTACCCATGTCCACCAACTTCATTATTGCAGGAGTTGTAGCAGCAACTTTAGTAACCGAAGCAACATCGTAAAGTAAGTTGGTATTGGTAGAATCGTGCGAAAAGTACAGCGGTTTACCGTACGACTTATTTAAAAACACAGCACCGTCCTTAGCCGCCAGTATCTGTATTCCGGGCGTCGCCCCCTTCCGTATTGCATCGTAAGCAATGGAATCCACCTTCAACAGCAAACTGCTGTCAATTCCCAATTCCTGTGGAAGAACATAGCTCAGCCTTGTTTGGTAAAGCGTGCTGTACCCCGACCCGAGGGAGTAAATGCTTGAAGTTACCGGCAAAACGCCCTTTGTTGGAATACCGCCGAAGATTGCCTGTGCCGACAACTCCTGCGACTCAACAGAATTATTATAGGAAACAACTATAGATTGCATCGACAAAGGATTGTATAAACGGGTTATTGCATACGGCGAGCCAAAAATATCGACAATAACCTTTTTCCGAAAGGCCAAGTCGAAAAGGAAAGTGGCAACATTGTTCGAAACGCCGTAACCGTTGGAATACCGACTGTCTATTGAATGCAACCCAACAATAATAAGGTTAAACTTATCCAACTGTAATAGCAGGCTATCCAAAAAAATCGAACTAACATCGGCGTCTATGTTAAAGCCTGCAATTGGGGCATACAAGTCCAAGAACTTTTCGAAAACCGCTCCGTCTCCAACCCCCAAATATGCAATGTTAAGCGTATCTAAACGCTTTACAGGTATAAAATCGAACTTATTTTGAAGCAACGTAATCGACTTTCGGGCAATATCCCTGCAAATTAACTCCGACTTCTGCGTGTTTAAATCGTCCACCAAATTGTCGAGTTCTATTGGCTTATAATGGTTTAACCCTACAAAATACTTTGCAGCCAGCACTTTTCTACACTTCTCGTTTATAAAACTGTCCGTAAGCTCATCGTTTTTAACCATTTTTACCAGCCTATCGATGGTTTCGTCCACTTCCGAAGGAAAGAGAAGAACATCGTTTCCAGCCTGTAACGCCTTAATGTTGGCATCTATCGGATCGTACAATGCTGCAATGCCTTTCATATTCATTGCATCGGTAAAAACAAGACCGTCAAACCCGAATTCACCTTTCAGCTTATCCGTTATAATTCTTTTTGAAATACTCGACGGGAGCAAAGAATCCGGTTCAAGTGCAGGTACCCGAAGGTGAGCAACCATAACACTTTTTACGCCCGCCCGAATAAGTTCCCTAAATGGATATAACTCTACAGAATCGAGCCTCTCCGTATCCTGATTTACAAGAGGCAACGAGTAATGCGAATCCTGAAAGGTATCGCCATGTCCGGGAAAATGCTTTGCACAGGCAATAATTCCGTTATCCTGCAATCCTTTTACATACTCTATACCGTAATTGGCCACAACTTCCCTATTCTCGCCAAACGAGCGTGTATTTATTACCGGATTTGCATAATTCGAGTTAACATCCACAACAGGGGCAAAGTCCACATGCACACCCATTCTCTTAAACTGACGAGACATATCAACTGCCATCCTATATACAAGATTCGAATCGGACGAAGCCCCCAAGGCAATTTGCCTTGGATACGAAACCGTACTATCGAGTCGCATACCCAAACCCCATTCGGCATCCATGCCAATTAGCAAAGGGACATCGGTTATCGACTGGTAGTAGTTTGTTTGCACGGCCTGACGTACCGGACCTCCCTGAAAAAATATCAAACCGCCAATATGCTCCTTCCGAATTAACTCCGATATTTCATCTACATGGCTTTGATCGCGGTTAGAGTATGCCGCAACCATAAAAAGTTGCCCAATTCGCTCACGCAACGAGAGTTTACTCATTACAGAATCAACCCAACTCTCGCTACAAGTATCGGATGGCTGTAAAACAGCATTCCTTTTACCATTCGCATAGGATTGAATAGTAAAAAAAACTGACACCAAAAGGCTTAGAAAAAAAACTCGGAGAAAACGCATATCGATTAAATGGTTAAATTCTATACAAAAATAGCAAACCCGCAATAGTTTTAGTATTGCGAAGTATATTTTTTGTGTATTAAAATCAACGTCTTACCAAATAATGTAATTTTTTGTTAAATTGAACATCCTTTAATTCGAAGTTGTTAAACTTAGCCATGTAATTAATGTCAAAAAGTTGCTTTTATTAGAGGTAATTTTTTTTAGAAGTAACCGAAAATAATCAGTAATATCACAATAACCTAAATTCTATATTAGCATGAAGAAAATAGCGTTAATCTTTACCACCCTATTTCTGGGAATTACTCTAAACCTACAATCTCAGGAAGCAAGGCTAATGCGATTTCCCACGGTTCATGGGAATCAAGTGGTATTCAGCTATGCTGGAGACCTTTACACCGTTCCTCTTTCAGGAGGGATTGCCCGAAAACTAACCGATAATGTTGGGTACGAAATGTTTCCTCATTTTTCGCCCGACGGTAAAACAATAGCATTTACCGGCCAGTACGATGGAAACACTGAAGTTTTCAGCATTCCTGCCGAAGGCGGAATTCCAATACGGTTAACGGTTACAGCAACGCTAAGCCGCGATGATGTTTCGGACAGAATGGGACCCAACAACATTGTTATGGCTTGGACTCCCGACGGGAAAAGCATTATTTACCGTTCCCGCAAGCAAAGTTTCGATTCCTTTGTCGGCGCATTATTTAAAGTTCCGGCCAATGGAGGCATTTCCGAAGAAATACCCCTATCGGGTGGAGGATTTTGTTCCTTTTCGCCCGATGGCAAAAAGTTAGCGTTTAACTGGGTTTTCCGTGAATTTAGAACATGGAAATACTACAAAGGAGGTATGGCCGACGACATTAGAATTTTCGACTTCGATACCAAGGAGATTTCAAAAATTACAGACAATATCAACCAGGATATAGTTCCCATGTGGATTGGCAACGAAATTTTTTACCTGTCCGACCGCGACAGAACTATGAATTTATTCAGCTACAACACCCAAACAAAAGAAACGCAAAAGGTAACAAACTTCACCGATTACGATATTAAATTCCCCTCGTTCGATCAAAATACCATTGTATTTGAAAAAGGCGGATATCTTTACGCTTTCGACGTAAAAACAAGACAAACCAACAAAATTTCAGTTTCTATTGATAACGACCAACCCTACTCGCGCAGCGAATATGTAGATGCCTCAAAGCACATTCGTGAAGCCGATTTATCACCAAACGGAGAAAGAGTTGTACTTTCGGCACGTGGCGACATATTCACGCTACCTGCAGAAAAAGGAATTACCAAAAATTTAACCAACAGTTCCGATGCTCACGACCGCGAAGGTACATGGTCGCCCGATGGCAAATACATTGCCTACGTTTCCGACAAATCGGGAGAATACGAAGTTTACATTCAACCTCAGGATGGAAGCGAACCCACAACCCAAATTACATCGGGAACAAACAACTATATTTTTAACATTACATGGTCGCCCGACAGCAAAAAAATACTTTATAACGATAGGCTTAGCCGTCTGCAATACGTTGACATCGACAGCAAAAAGGTAACCTTGGTTACAAAAGGCGAATACAGCCTGATAAACAACTTTACATGGGCTCCGGACAGCAAGTGGATTGCGTACTCTACCTCGGACACTAACAGATTTTCGGTTGTTTACTTGTACAACCTTGAGCAGCAAAAAATAACCCCTGTAACCGACGGATGGTTTTCGTCGTACAGACCAACATTTTCCAACGATGGAAAATACTTGCTTTACGTTTCCGACCGCGATTTCGATCCTATATACAGCAATACGGAATGGAATCACGCATACGCCGACATGAGCCGAATATACATGGTTATGCTATCGAAGGACACTCCATCGCCTTTTGCCCTGAAAAACGACGAAATAAAAGCCGAAGCACAGCCTAATAAGGAAGTTAACAACGATAAAAAAAATAAGGATAGTAAAACTAAAGTATCCGAAAAACAGGAAGTTAGCCCTATTAAAATTGATTTGAACGACTTCGATGCCCGAACGATTTCGCTTCCTACCAGCGTAGGTCGTTACTTTAACGTTTACTGCATCGACGGAAAAGTTTACTACAATTACTATAACTCCGAAACACAAGAATTTGCTGCCAAAATGTACGATTTGGAACAGCAAAAGGAAACCGAACTTGGCACAAAAATGAATTTTGGCATTTCGGCAAACGGCAAAAAAATGTTAGTTCGTAAGGGTAACGATTACGCTGTAATCGACCTACCTAAGGGTAAAATAAACATTGATAAAACCATCGACCTCGGTAATATGAAGGTTTGGGTTGACTATCGTAAGGAGTGGAAGCAGATATTCGACGAAAGTTGGCGACAAATGCGCGACTTTTTCTATGTTGAAAATATGCACGGCTTAGACTGGAACGCAATTCACGACAAGTATGCCCAACTGGTTCCTTACGTTAATCACCGTAACGACCTTACTTACATTATTGGTGAAATGATTGGAGAATTAAGCATTGGACATGCTTACGTTAACAGCGGCGATAAACCGGAACCCGAAAGAATTAACCTAGGCTTGCTCGGCGCAAAAATTAGCAAGGATGCCAGCGGGTATTTCCAAATAAACAAAATTCTTGAAGGCGAAAACTGGGACAAATCGTTAAGTTCCCCGCTCAGGGCTGTTGGTCTTAACATCAGCGAGGGTAACTACATTATTGCCGTTGACGGAACCGACCTAAAGGATATTCCCGATATTTATTCAACGTTAATCGATAAAGCCGGCAAAACCGTTGAGTTAACCATAAACACAAAACCTCAACAGGACGGCAGCCGAAAAGTATTGGTAACTCCAATTAACGACGAATCGCCGCTTTACTACTACGAATGGGTTCAAAATAACATTCGCAAGGTAAACGAGGCAACCAACGGAGAAGTTGGCTACATCCATATTCCCGACATGGGAGTTGAAGGTCTTAACGAATTTGTAAAGCATTTCTACCCTCAACTTACCAAAAAAGCGTTGATAATAGACGATCGTGGAAATGGCGGGGGCAACGTATCGCCAATGATTTTGGAAAGACTAGGCCGTATAGCATACCGCTTAACCATGCGTCGTGGATTCAAGCACCCCGCACCTATTCCTTCCGAAACACAAATTGGTCCTAAGGTTGTTCTTATCGACAGGTATTCCGCTTCGGACGGCGACCTATTCCCTTGGGGATTTCAAAAGTTGAAGTTAGGAAAGGTTATCGGCGTTCGTTCGTGGGGCGGTGTTGTTGGAATTTCGGGATCGCTCCCGTTTGTTGACGGTGCCGACTTACGCAAACCTGAATTTACCAGCTACAGCATCGACAAAGGACAATGGATAATCGAAGGTCATGGTGTGGATCCCGATATTGTTATCGACAATGATCCTTACCACGAGTATATGGGTCAAGACGACCAACTCAACAAAGCCATTGAAGTAGTAAAAGATGAACTGAAGGACTATAAGCCTTTGCCTCCTGTTCCGGCGGCTCCCGATAAAAGTAAGTAATATCAAATATTTTAATAGAAAAGAGGACATTAATTGTCCTCTTTTTTCTAATACACCCGCCATTCCCATTGATAAAATATCTCTTAAACAAAAAACGCAGATTATCGTTACATTTGCATATTAATTTATTATTCACTTCCTATGAAGAAATTTGCACTATCGCTTTTTATGCTATTTGCAGCATATTTAGCCTTTTCGCAGCACAGCGTAAACATAAAAATTCTGGAAACCAGCGATGTTCATGGAGCCATTTTTCCATACGATTTTATTCGTAACGAAACGTTAAATGCGGGGCTTGCACGAGCTTACACTTACATAAAACAGGAAAGGGCAAACCCTAACCAGCAGGTTATACTCCTCGACAATGGAGATATTCTGCAAGGACAACCTACCGTTTACTACTCCAACTTTGTTGACACGTTAAATCCGAATATTGTTTCCAGAGTTTTCAATTACATGAAATACGATGCGGGAACAGTTGGAAACCATGATATTGAAGCGGGTCCAAAAGTTTACAGAAAAGTGGAACGCGAATTCAATTTTCCTTGGATGGCCGCCAACGCCGTTGATACCAGAACAGGAAAACCGACCTTTAAACCTTATACTATAATTGAAAGAAACGGCGTAAAAGTTGCCGTACTCGGATTAATTACACCGGGTATCTCCAAATGGTTACCCAGCATTTTATGGCCAAACATGAAGTTCAACGACATGATAGAATCAGCAACATACTGGGTAAAGTACATAAAGCAGAACGAAAATCCTGACATAATGGTAGGACTGTTCCACTCGGGACATAACCCCGAATATGGGGGAGCAAGTCCAAGCGACTCGCTAAACGAGAATGCATCGCTGCTTGTTGCCCAAAAAGTTCCCGGATTCGACGTTATTTTAATTGGACACGACCACGACGAGTTTAACCAGAAGGTGCAAAATGTTAACGGTGATTCGGTTCTAATCCTCGACCCCCGTTCGTCGGCAAAACTAGTATCGGATTGTTCCATCACACTAAATTACGATAAAGATGGAAAACTAACCTCGAAACACGTCAGCGGACAGCTGGTTAAAACTGCAAAGTTCGAACCCGACCCGCAGTTCATGAATGAGTTTAAGGATTATTACAACACCGTTTCAGAATATGTAAAAGAACCTGTTGGAACATTTACCAAAACAATTAGCAGTGCCGATGCTTACTTTGGCCCGTGCGATTTTATCGACTTTATCAACCAATCGCAGTTGGATTTAACCGACACCGACATTTCGTTTGCCGCTCCCCTATCCTTTATATCGAAAATAAAAGAGGGAACCATTACCGTAAGCGATATGTTCAAACTTTACCGCTACGAGAACTTTCTTTATACCATGATGCTCAAGGGTTCAGAGGTTGACGCTTACCTGGAATACTCCGTTAGCCTCTGGTTTAACACCATGAAAGAGCCCTCCGACCATCTGCTAAAATTCACTACCGATGCCAACGGGTACATTGTTAAAAATAAGCAAGGACAGGTTGAATTAGTAAACCGTTACTACAATTTCGACGCTGCTGCAGGAATAAATTACATAGTTGATGTTACCAAACCTGACGGTGATAAAGTAACCATACTATCTATGGCCGATGGCACGCCTTTCAATCCGAATAAAATGTACAAAGTAGCTGTAAATTCGTACCGTGGAAATGGTGGTGGCGGTCATTTGACAAAAGGCGCCGGGCTTACTCCCGAGCAACTGCAAGAGCGAATAGTTAACTCGACCGATAGGGATATAAGATTACTACTAATGAACTACATAAAAAGTAAAGGAACCATCACCCCTAAAAAACTCAACAGTTGGAAAATAGTACCGGACAAACTTGTACAAAATGCCATTAAAACGGATAGGCTTTTACTATTTGGCTCGTCCAACCACAACGAATAGCAATTATGAATTTTAACGAAGTTGTAAAACAGTTTGATTCCGGTAAAAAATTACCGCTGGTGGAGGAATTTTACACCTTACAGGGAGAAGGCTTTCAAACTGGTCGTGCTGCATATTTTATTAGAATTGGCGGATGTGATGTAGGATGTTCGTGGTGCGATTCGAAAATGTCGTGGAATCCGGACACGTTTCCTCCCGTTAACGTTGATGAGATTGTTGAAAGGGCGGCATCGTACCCCGCAAAGGCTGTTGTGGTAACAGGAGGAGAACCCAGCCTATACCCACTCGATTACCTGTGTAACCAACTAAAATCGAGAGGTATTCAAACCTTTGTGGAAACGTCGGGAGCATATCCGCTAACCGGACAATGGGACTGGATTTGCCTATCACCTAAAAAGCAACAACCTCCTACCGAAGGCATCTTTATGATGGCCGATGAGTTAAAGGTTATCATTCAAAGTGAAGAAGATTTCCTTTGGGCCGAACAAAATGCCCAAAAGGTAAAAACAAATTGCATTCTGTTTCTTCAACCGGAGTGGAGCGTTTACGAGAGCATTGTTCCCAAAATTGTTGATTACATAATGGAAAATCCGAAATGGAGAGTTTCGTTACAATCGCATAAATACATGCACATACCATAAGTTTTTATGCAAAGGTTAATTTTTATACTTCTTACCATTATTCCTTTACTTGGAAGTGCCCAAAAGCAGAAAACATTAAGCATTTCCAACAAGCGTGCAATATCCCGCTATCAGGAAGCTTTAAGTTTTTTCGACAAAAACGATAATGTTACGGCAGCCCGATACCTTAACGAATGCATAAAAATTGAACCAAAATTCATTGAAGCGTACCTGGTTCTTGGACAAGTTTACATGGAAATGGGCGACTTCGAAAAATCGATTGATTGTTACGAAAAATCGCATCAAATTAATCCTGACTTTTTTCCACGCTCCTATTACACATTAGGTTTGCTGTACTACACAAATGGAAAGTATAACGAAGCATTAAACAGTTACAATAAATACCTTACTTACAACGACAACTCGGCATCGCTAAAAAAAATGGCATTACAATATGTGGAAAAGTGTAAGTTTTCCATAAATGCCATAAACCATCCTGTCCCCTACAATCCGATAAATATCGGAATTAACATAAACACGTACCTCGACGAGTACTGGCCAAGCCTTTCGGTTGATGAAAATACCATTGTTTACACCGTAAAATTACCGAAATCCGAAGATGTGGGAATGCGAGGAACCCGTTGGCAGGAGGATTTCTACTATAGCACACGAAACGAAAAAGGCGAATGGTCAAAAGGCATACCCCTGCCGGGTTCAATTAACACCGAATACAACGAAGGGGCACAATCGCTATCGGCCGATGGGAATACCATGTTCTTTACTATTTGCCGGGGGCCCTGTAACCTTTACTACTCTGTAAAAAATGCCAACGGCAGTTGGGCAACGCCCGTAAAGTTACCGCCTACAATTAATACAAGTAAGTATTCCGAAAAACAGCCGTCCATTTCGCCCGACGGTAAAACGCTATACTTTGTAAGTAACCGCTCGGGAGGTTTAGGAGGTTACGACATTTGGACCTCGGATCATTTACCCGACGGTTCGTGGAGCAATGCAAAAAATCTTGGTGAACCTGTCAATAGCAATGGCAACGAGCAATCGCCTTTTATTCATTTCGATAATCAAACCCTGTATTTTTCCACCAACGGACATATAGGGCTTGGCAGTCAGGACTTATTCGTTTCCCGTAAGGGAAAGGATGGCAAATGGTCGAAACCAATAAACTTGGGTTACCCAATAAACACCTATAAAAGCGAAGAAGGTCTTATTGTAAATGCGAAGGGAACCACGGCGTATTACTCCACCGATATTAATCCCGAAAACGGACGCGATATTTTTACCTTTGAACTTTATCCCGAAATACGACCAATTCCTACATCGTATGTTACGGGAACGGTAAAAGATTTCAAAACCCTCGATCCCGTTGAGGCAACAATTTCCTTGGTCGATTTGGAATCGCGTAACGAGGTTGTAAGTCCAACCGATCAAGCGAAATCCAGCTTTCTGGTATGCCTGCCAACCAATAAGCGCTATGCGCTTTTTGCCAATGCCCCCGGGTACCTTTTTTACTCGGAACATTTCGACTTGGAAGGCTACCATTCGTTCGACAAACCATTCAGGGTTGATGTTCTGCTAAACCGGATAAGCAAAAACGAAATTATTGTAATGCGCAATATATTCTTCGAAACCGACTCATATCAACTAAAACCTGAATCGACAGTAGAATTGGATAAGTTGGTTGAACTGCTAAAGCAAAATCCAACGCTAAAAATTCAAATTAGCGGGCACACCGATAATCAGGGAACCGAAGAGTATAATATCGCCTTATCCGAAAACAGGGCCAAGTCGGTTGTGGAATACTTAATTTCGAAAGGTATTTCGCCCGAACGGTTAACATCGAAAGGGTACGGGGAATCCATGCCAATTTCTACTAACAACACCGACGAAGGCCGCGCGCAAAACCGCCGTACAGAAATGAAAATTCTTGAAATGTAAAACTCTTTAATCACGATGTATTCAAAGTATAATTTCGATCAAAATCCCGATAGGGAAAACACTTCCTGCGTAAAATACGACTTACGCAACGTAATTTTCGGCAAAGCCGATGTAATTCCAATGTGGGTAGCCGACATGGACATTCCAACCCCTTCGTTCGTTATCGACAGCATTAAAAAACGCTGCAATCATCCCGTTTTGGGATATACCTTTAGGGACAAGCAGTACAACCAAGCCATTATTTGGTGGTATTCCAATAGACATCAGTGGAACATTAAAGATAGCTGGATTGAATTTTGCCCCGGTGTTGTTTCCGGTCTTAATCACGCCATAAGAGCCTTTACTCAACCCGGCGATAAAATAATTATTCAACCTCCGGTATATCACCCATTCTACAGTACGGTGGAAAATAACGGACGAAAATTGGTACATAACAACCTTATTGAAGAAAACGGCATATACCGAATTAACTTTGAGGAGTTGGAAAGATTAGCCGCGGATGGAGCAAAAATGTTAATACTATCGAATCCGCATAACCCTGTTGGCAAAGTATGGACAACTGACGAACTAACCAAAATCGGGAATATCTGCATAAAACACAACGTTCTTATTGTATCGGACGAAATACACTCCGACCTTGTGTTTAAACCTGCAAAACATGTATCGCTGGCAAGTTTAAACGATAATTTTGCACAGCACACGGTGACATTTGCATCGGCCAGTAAAACCTTTAACATTGCAGGGCTGTCGTCCGGTTTTACAATAATTCCCAATGCCGAACTAATGAAAAAGTATAAGGCCGAGTTGGAAGCCTCCGGTGCAGGAATGGGAAACATATTTGGTACCGAGGCTCTCAAGGCGGCTTTCACGCCAGAAGGCGAGACATGGTTAAACGCACTTCTGCAATACTTTCAGGAAAATATCGATTTAGTAGAACTAACCTTAAACAAAAAATTGCCTTCGATAAAATTCAACCGTCCGCAAGGTACGTATATGCTGTGGGTGGACTTTCGAAAATACGGACTTACTACAAAAGAACTTAACGAGATGCTAATACAAAAAGCAGGTCTTGGCTTTAATGCCGGCGAAGGCTTTGGCACGTCGGGCGAAGGTTTTCAACGAATAAACATAGCCTGCTCGAAGGCAACCGTTAACGAAATGCTGCAACGGCTTGTGAAAACATTTTCGCCATTGGAAAAGCACTCGTAATTTTAACACAAATATCAGTAAAACCTTTCTATAGCATTCATTACCAAATGGATGCTATTTTTATACCCACAATCCAAAATAACTATCCTCTATCTGAATTTTAAAAATTTGACTATCTAGCAGTTAAACCATATATTAATAAAAAATTCTAACTACTATTATCCACCAAACACATTAACCATGAAAGCAAAAATATTGATGGCAATTATCCTAACTTTCACCTTTTACTGTGGCATGGCTCAAAACGAAAAGCAAAGTCAGGACAAATACCTAATAGTTCTGGATATACAGCAACATTTTACCGAGGGAATAATACCAAATAATGAGGCGGCTCAACTTATAAGCACCATCAACTCCATTATTGCCACATGGGATAAAAGCAAAATTATCTATGTAAAATCGGTACTAACAACCCTGAACATTTCTGCTAAAGGTTTTAAAATAGACACCCTCCCCCAACTCGAATTCGACAAACGACTAAATGTTGTAAACAATAACATCGTGCTAAAAAACAAAGCCAACGCTTTTAAATCTACTGAATTAACCAATTTATTAAAACAAAATCAGGTCAAGGATATTGTTGTGGTTGGCTTAATGGCAGAACATTGCGTTTATCAAACGCTGATTGGCGGGAAAAAATTAGGATACCGCATGTATGTAATACCCGAAGCCGTTGCGGGCAAAACAACCGATAGCAAAATGAAAATAATGAACAAACTTGCCAAAAAAGGAATAAACACTATTCACCTTCCTGCAAGGTAAATCAATCTTCATTATCTAAATAAACCAGAAATTTTTAAAATAGGTTTGGGATAAACGTTCCGCCTTAACTTTTCCTATTTTTTTATCCTAACATTCTTGGCTTTGGGTCCTTTAAGGCCTTTTTCCGTATCAAACTCTACCGTATTTCCAACCTTGATGTTATCGTCAATACAATCGTTAACGTGAAAAAATACGGAATTTTTTGTCTGCGAATCGACTATAAAACCATAGCCTTTAGAGTGATCGAACGCTGTAACCACACCTTGTTTTGGAACGTCTTCTTCTTGAATCTTGGGAGGAGTTGCAATTTCAATACTTTCGACATCCACCTCCATTTTATTTTTTAAATCCTGAGGAGTAGAGGTAATCATCCCATTTTCATCAACATACGCAATCATATCGTCGATGTTCTGCTTTCCTTGCTCCTTTTTTTCTAACTTACGTTTTTCTTTGTCTTTACGCTTCTTCAACTGTTTTTCTCGTACGTTTTTTTTACCAAAAGTTTCTCTTGATCTCCCCATTTAACTATGCTTAATTTTTGTTTTAATACTAATACTTCCCTGACACTGGCAATTAAACCATGCAGGTGATGTTATAAATTAATAAATCAATACCTACTCCCATTTTTATATGACAGGAAATAGGTATTGAAAAACTACCTTTAAAGGCGTTATGCAACTATTTTACATTCTGCGCAAATTCGCCTTTTTCTCCTTGCTTAATATCGAAAACTACCTTTTGTCCTTCGTAAAGTCCCTTATTAGGATTTAGCAATCCGGAACGATGCACAAAGATATCTTTTCCTTCGTCGGTTTCTATGAAACCAAAACCCTTGGTTTCATTATACCATTTAACTTTACCGCTACTCATACCGATACTATTTTCTAGGACGAGCTTCGTTAACAACCATAGCTCTATCCTTTACAGTAGTTCCATTTAACGCATCAATAGCTTTTTTAGCCTCGGCATTGTCTTCCATTACAACAAATCCAAAGCCTTTACTTCTTCCATTGTACTTGTCCGTTATGATTTTTACCTCACTAACAGAACCATACTTTTCGAAAACACCCTTAAGGTCATTTTCATCAACCTTGAAATCAAGGTTCCCTACATAAATATTCATATGATATTAATTATTAAAGGCTTAAAACAAATTGCTTCCTTACAATTTATTTTGCCCGATTTTCAATGTAAAAATAAGCGGAAATATGAAATTGACACCCTATAACGCCGTTTTTTTCATTCAAACACAAAAACTAATTTTCGCTTTAAACTAATTAGAAAAAAACATTCCTTCCATTTGGAATGAAATAACAATACCATTGTTACTATTTTCTAATCAATTACCTGCAAAGGTACCATTTTATTTTAACTCTAACGAAATTAAATAGCAACATTGAACCAATCGTAACTTTTCCGGTTTATAACAAATAAACGTACTATTGCATCGGCCTGTTAAAATTGCTATATTTAATAAAATTGAACCGACATGACGCAACACTTTAAAATAATCATACTATCTTTTTTTATACTAACGGTTTTACAATCGGCCACAGCTGCTAAAGTAAGGCTAAATATCAACAACGAAATTATTACAAGACTCGAACAGGACATTCGAAACGACAAGTACGGGAAAATAACGGGAATTGTTATTCTCGATACACAGGGAAGAATTGTTTACGATAAGTATTTTAAATTTTGTAACAGATATACTCTAAACCAAATTAGCTCCGTAAGCAAAAGCATCATTTCACTATTATTGGGTAAATGCTTAGATTCCAATTTAATACAAAGTATTGATACACCCATATACGAATACTTTCCCGAATATGCCGATATATTTGAAAAAGATACTATAAAAAAACTCATTACCATTCGAAATCTCCTTAACCAAACAACCGGGTTGAAATTTAACGAATGGGACTATCCCTATAACTATGCTTCCAACAGCCTGATTGCCGTTGTGGAAAACAACTTCAACTGGATTGATTTCTTTATGAATTTACCAGTTGACACATTGCCTGGAACAAAATTTTCGTATAACAGCCTATCGAGCCAAATTATTGCCGAAATAATTAGCCGAATTAGCAAAAAACCTTTTAACAAACTAGTAGAGGAACAACTGTTTGTTCCTTTAAAAATAACCGATTATCAATGGGATTTTTATGGCGAAAACGGCTATCCGGCATGGGGAGGAATACACCTAACAACCTACGACATGGCCAAATTTGGGTTGATAATGCTCGATAACGGACATTTTGGAAATACACAAGTTGTATCGAGCCAATGGATAAAGGAATCTACGGCCAACCCTGTTCATTTCAACAACAATACGCTGTACGGATTGCAATGGTGGATTGATTTACCTACCAACGATGAAGAAATGATATATGCAGCAGGGTATGGCGATCAGTACGTTTTTGTTTGTCCCGAAAAGGGAATGGTTGTGGCAATAAACGCCAATAACTTTACCGACTACCATTGGCCCAAATCGACAATTTTGCTTGCCCACGAATTGATAGAGGCGGTAATCCCGGAAAAGAACTAATCATAAAATCCATAATGCTATGACAACACTAAAAACATCCTACATGGGTCTTGAGTTAAAAAATCCGCTCATAGTAGGCGCTTCATCGCTTACCGGAAAGGTTGAAAACTTAAAGGCTATCGAAGAAGCTGGCGCTGGAGCCATAGTCTTTAAATCGCTATTCGAGGAACAAATTCAACTCGAAGAGTTGGAACTGGAAAATGAGCTGGAGCAGTATAATGAACGTCATGCCGAAATGATTCGCCTGTTTCCTTTACTCAAACATGCTGGCCCCGCAGAACACCTATCTAAACTTAAAAAGGCAAAAGAACTACTCTCCATACCAATAATTGCAAGTTTAAATGCCATGCACCCAGACACATGGGAAGAGTATGCCGTTGCCATTGCCGAAACCGGGGTAGATGCTCTTGAACTTAACTTTTATACCACTCCCAAAAACTTTGAAGTGGAGGGAAAAACTATCATCCAATCACAACAGGAAACCTTGGAAAGGGTAAAAAAAACAGTTAAAATACCCGTCAGCGTTAAACTTAGCCCATTCTACACCAACCCTCTCGACGTTATTCGCAGATTCGACTCTACCGAAATAGATGGCATTGTTCTGTTTAACAGGCTATTTCAACCGGACATCAATATTGACAAGGAAGAACTGGTACAATCCATAACCCTGAGCGAGCAAACCGACATGCAACTACCTCTGCGATTCGTTGGGTTGGTATTTGGCAACATAGCCGCCGACCTTTGCGCAAATACGGGCATTTTAAGTGGAAGCGATGCTATAAAAATGATTTTGGCTGGAGCATCGGCATTTCAAATTGTGAGCGCACTTTATAAAAACGGGATTGGCTTCATTCCTAAAATTCTGAGCGAGATGGAAGCATGGATGCAAGAAAAAGGCTACAAAACCATCGATGAATTTAAAGGAAAACTAGCTAAAAAAAACGTACACGATCCTTTTGCATATCAACGAGCTCAGTATGTGGACATACTACTTCGTTCCAACGATATTATTGTGCATAAAATGCCATAAACACAACGAATAATAAAAGTAAACCCTGCTTGTTCGGCAGGGTTTCTTCTTTTTCATTTTACAGATGCTTAAATATTATATAGAAACATGATCGGCAACCAACTTGGCAAAAGGCATTCCCCAACTGGGAACTTTTCCACCAAACGTTTTGTACATTGTTTTAAAACCTATCTTCATCATATAAGGAGTAATTCCCATTTTTAAAATGCGTATATCTCCACCCCACCATTCGTTTGTGTGCATGTAAAAGCCTTTATAATTCCCCATATCTCCAAAGCAAATAAGCATAGGTTCCAACGGTTTAACCTCTTCGTTTTTACCTGCTACCTCGTTACCAATTACCTTCGATACTATTTCGCACTCCAAATGACCTATAGCCCCCAACTTAGGAACTGTTACGGAAGCAGCATCGCCAACAGCAAATATTTCGGGATAATCCGGATTTCTCATAAATAAATCCGTTACTATAAATCCTTGGTCATCCACAATTGGTAACTTCTTTATAAATTCGTGAGCCTCCCAATTAGGAAATACAATCTTCAATTCGGCTTCTAAACTTTTCCCATTTTTAAACTCAATCCCATCCTTGTAAAGCCTTTTTATACCATGGGTATTATTCATGTACCCAAATCCCATATCGGATACCATTGGCAATAATTTATTCAAGATGGTTTCGCCAGCATCCTCCGCAATTACATCGGCAGGAGTAAATAGGGTAATACTTTTTTCATTACCCTTTTTATGCCTTTTCAGCCAATCGGCCAAGGAAAATCCTATTTCGACCGGAGGTCCCTCACAAGCAGCCAATGCTATTGGCACTTCAGGTAACTTTGGGTGCTTTCCCTGCACAAATAAGTCGGAACCAACGGCTATATGCCCTCCCTTATAATCGTTGTAAAGGTACTGCCTTACTTTATTTCCGTAAGTCGTATCGGAAAACGTGTGACCAAACTCGGCAAAGCCTTCAATTTTATCGTAGGCAAGCCTAGCGCCCAATGCTATAACCAAATAATCGTATTCTATAAATTCCCGAGCGGACCCCGGACGTTCGTTTGGAGTGTAATACACTCTCCTACCCTTCACGTCAATTTCCTCAACATCGGCTTGAATAAACTCGGTTCCATCCGATTTTAAATGCTTCTGAAAGGGAAATTCCATTGTATCAGCAGGGTTGTTGTTGCTAAAAACCTCTATGGGAATATTTGGAATAAAGTTGATGTAATTCTTCCGATCTATTACGGTTAACTTTATTTTACCTTTTGCCTCTTTATGCAAATATCGGGAAACCGTAAGGCCCGCAAAATTACATCCTAATACAAGCACTCTTTTCATCCGAATTACATGTTTTAGTTAGTAAATATTTATTTTACGCTTAATACATTTTTAAGCAAAATTTGTTCATTAATATTCTCAAAACTTTTATGAACTCCTTTTAATGAGAAAGATAATGAAATTCGGTTAAATATTTACATTCAGTTCGGTATATTATACCGCAACAACTAAAAAATATACCACAAAAAGAATACTCAATCGGTTTTTCCCGTATTTAGTTTAAAGCCCTAATTATTAACAACCTGATATATGTTTTCCTTCATTTTTCGGTATTGGTATATATCTTCTACCGAAACAACTGTCATATTGTGTTCACGAGCAAACGAAGCAATTTCCGGAAGTCTGGCCATGGTTCCATCCTCATTCATTAATTCGCATAACACCGAAGCATCCGAAAGTCCCGACAACTTCATTAAATCGACACTGCCTTCGGTATGCCCCCTACGCTCGTAAACACCGTTGGGCTTTGCTCTTAAAGGAAAAACATGACCGGGATGAGCTAAATCGGTCGAAGAGGCATTTTTAGCAATAGCCGTTTTAATTGTAGTTAACCTATCCTTAGCCGAAACGCCTGTAGTTACGCCATTTTTGGCCTCTATGGATATAGTAAATGCTGTTTGATTTTTACTGGTGTTGTTATCCACCATTTGTCTCAGACCAAGACTTTTGCACTTTTCGTCGGTTAGGCATAAACACACTATTCCACTGCAATTCCTAATCATTAATGCCATGTCCTTTTCGGTCATTTTTTCGGCAGAATAAATAATATCGCCTTCATTTTCCCGATTCTCGTCGTCAACAAGTAGAATCCCTTTTCCTTGTTGCAAACTTCTAATGGCATTGTCCACCCTTTCCTTGCAGGTTTCGCCAAACTCCTTAAGCGTAGTCATTTTCACTCCTTTTTTACTGTTAGTAATTAAATCTCCGGAGCAACACGCTTAAAATAAATAAACCGCAACCTAATGCCAATTTACACATTTCTTCTCTCATCCAGACTCTTACTGTCGGTTTTGGAATTTCACCAAATCAATCCTAAAAATTAAGGAGTCGCGGACTTTACCGCCGGTAGGGAATTACGCCCTGCCCCGAAGAAAACCACACCAAAGATACACTTAATTATTTCAAATTTTACAAACATTCTAACAAAGTTCATCATCCTCGCCACTTAATACTCAAAACCGCTTGTTAACCTATTTTACACAATTATTTATAGTTGCCTTAATAATATTATTCCTAAATTTACTGGGATTGTTTTTCATGCTATGTTCAACAAAATTAGCTTTAACAAACATAGGGTACGGGAATTACGCTCCGGTGAAATAACCGGTTCGGGACCTGTTATTTATTGGATGTCGCGCGACCAAAGGGTTGCCGACAACTGGGCGCTTACTTATTCCATTTCGAAGGCTAATGCGTTGAATGTACCTGTAAAGGTAGCCTTTACACTAGCACCTTCTTTCCCGGGAGCAGGCCTTAGGCAATACGATTTTATGCTGAAAGGGCTGAAACAGGTAGAGCAAAAGTTACTTGATGCCGGTATCGATTTTCAACTATTAAAAGGAAATCCTGCCGAAATGTTGGCAATATTTATAGAGAAAACGCAGGCCAGCTTAATTGTAAGCGACTTTGACCCGCTAATGATAAAACGTGATTGGAAAAGCCAACTAAACGAGCGAATCTTAATTCCGCATTATGAAGTTGACGCCCACAACATTGTTCCTTGCTGGATTGCATCGCCAAAGGCTGAGTTTGGAGCATACACAATCCGACCTAAAATAAAAAAACACCTATCGACGTTTTTAACGGATTTTGAAGCCGTAACGCCTTCGATTAAAACCGATGTTAAGCACAAACCGACCAACTGGCACGATGCCATTGTGTGGCTAAAACCTTCGAACGATGTAAAGCCCGTTGAAACTTTTATTCCCGGAGAAGATGCTGCAAACGATGTTTTGCACAAATTCATATCCGATAAATTGAACGGGTATTCCACAAAGCGAAACAACCCAAATATCGACGGACAATCGAATTTATCGCCGTATCTTCATTTTGGTCAAATTTCGGCACAGCGCATTGCCATTGAAATTTTAAAATCGACCGCACCTGAAGAAGATAAAAAGGCTTTTTTGGAAGAATTGATAATCAGACGGGAGTTATCCGACAACTTTTGCCTATACAACCCTGCTTATTCTCGATTCTCGGGTTTCCCCGAATGGGCCAAAGAGTCGCATAAACTTCATCGATTCGACGTTAGAAAGTACTTGTATTCCCTATCGACATTCGAAAATGCCCAAACGCACGACCCGCTATGGAATGCAGCGCAAATGGAGATGGTGCACAAAGGAAAAATGCACGGGTATATGAGAATGTATTGGGCTAAAAAAATTCTGGAGTGGACAACTTGTCCCGAAGAAGCCATACAAATAGCCATATACCTTAACGACAAGTATAGTATTGATGGTCGCGACCCTAACGGGTTTACCGGAGTTGCATGGTCAATTGGAGGAGTTCACGACAGACCTTGGCCAGAAAAACCTATATTTGGAAAAATTCGATTTATGAACTTTGAAGGTTGCAAGCGAAAATTCAACGTTGATGAATACATTGCCAACAACCTAAAATAGAAACCTTTAATAAAGTTAGACAAAATTTGTAGAGATGAAAATTAGAAAGTTAACCCTAACCGTTGCTACAATACTTTTAGCATCTTCAACGTTTACACGTGCCTCCAACACGCCTATGACGGAAACGCCTCCCGACTCATACGTAATCCTCATATCGCTCGATGCTTTTCGCTGGGATTATAATACAATTTACCAAACTCCTACTTTGAATGACATTGCATCCAAAGGTGTTAAAGCCAAATCGCTAATCAGCTGCTATCCGTCCAAAACATTTCCTAACCATTACAGCATTGCAACAGGCCTACATCCCGATCATCATGGTATAGTGAATAATTCGTTTTACGATAAGGATTTGGGGTATTTCAGGCTTGGCGACAGAAAAAGCGTTGAGAACGGCAATTTCTACAAAGGAGAACCCATTTGGGTAACAGCCGAAAAACAAGGGAAAAAAACAGCATCGTATTACTGGGTTGGGTCTGAAGCCCCTATTGAAGGAATTCAGCCAACCTACTGGAAACGTTACGATCAAAATATTCCCTTTGTAAACAGAATTGACACGGTTATTAGCTGGCTTTCGTTACCCGAAAACAAAAGACCACGCCTTATCACCTTTTACTACCATGAGCCCGATATGATTAGCCATAAATACGGACCGGTATCCGATCAAACCAAAGAGGTAGTAGAGCAGTTGGATAGCTTGCTGGGAGTATTTATTACACGCTTACAAGCCCTGCCAATTGCCAATAAAATAAACATAATTGTTGTTTCCGACCATGGAATGACCGAAACTTCCAGCGAAAGGGTAATTAACCTTTCCAACTATGTTAGCAAGGATTGGTTCCAATACATCTCCGGAGGAAATCCTGTTTACTCGCTTCAACCTAAAAAAGAAAACTACAATGAAGCATTGGAAAAATTAAAAACCATTAAGCATCTTAACGTTTGGAAACGAAACGAAATACCCAAACGATACGTTTATGGCACCAACCCCAGAATAAACGATTTGCTTCTTGAACCAGAGTTGGGCTGGAGTTTATCGTGGACGGATAACGTTCAGCGCTACGATGGAGGTACTCACGGATACGATAACATGCAGCCCGACATGCAAGGGATTTTCTATGCTATGGGGCCTGCATTCAAATCGGGATACAAACACGATTCTTTTCAAAACATCGACATATACCCGCTTATTGCGCGTATTCTTGGATTGAAACCAGCCAAGGTCGATGGAAATTTGAATGAAGTAAAGGATATGCTGAAATAAGTTAATACAAAACTTAAAAAGCGAAAAAGAGGCAAAAGCTGCCAAACACCTTTTAAATCGACATATTTAACTCAAAAGTCCACCTTAAAAAGATGGACTTTTGTATAAAAAGAACATTACAAAATAGCATTCAACCTAAAGGACAATACTCTAAAAAGGCAGATAAGCGGCTCTATTTATATCCTCTACCGACTTAATAGGCTTAGGAGGATTTAGGTATTGCGCCAAAAACTTATAAATCTTCACCCTAATTTTACGAGCAGCCTTAGTATCAATTCTATCAAACGAATGCCCGCCGGGCATATCCTGAAATATTTCGTACTCGAATTTTTTACCATCAGCCTTTAGCGCCTGAATTAAATGTTCCACCTCAATTTCGTAAACATCATCATCGCAAGTATTGGTATGAATAAGCAACGGGGTTTTGAGCTTATCGGCCTGCCAAACCGGAGAACGACGCTTATACTCAGCAATGTCCTCTCTGGGCGATTTACCGATATGGTAAGGGGCGGTATATAATTCACGATATTCGTCGTCGGAATAGCCATAGCGAAGGATTAAATCGGAAACCGGAACCCCGGCAAAAGCACAGGCATAATCGTCGGGATGCTCGAAAATATTATGCAAAGCAATCATTCCTCCGTGACTCCAACCTATAATCCCGACACGCTTGGAATCGACAAAATCGTAGTTATCCAAAACATAATTCCTGCTGGCGTAAACATCCTCGTACTCAAGTCCACCATAATCTATCTTTTCCCAAAAACCACGTCCATAGCCCGTGCTACCCCTATACTCTGCTGCAACTACCACGTAGCCTTGCGCAATCATTTCCCTGATAATATGGGTATAATACGTGGTAAAATCGGCATGAACTCCTCCGTGAGGAAAAACCAACAACGGATATTTCTTGTTTGGGTCAATATTCTTAGGAATAAAAACATACGACCAAAATTTAACCGGGTTATTTGCCCCCATCGCTGTAGGATTTTTAACATTTGCCGGAGGAGGTCCGTAAATATAAACCTTATCGATGAACGCAACATCGCCAACCCTATTAAACCAAACTACATCGTCCACCAACTTTTGAACTTCATCTAACCTGTGATTAAGGTTAATGTTATCCTCTTTTAGTTGATTAACTTGTTCCTTCAAACTTTGCTCGTCCTGCGAAAAAGCAGAAAACATCGAAAGGACCAAAATCAACGTAACTAATTTTTTCATGGCATATTAAGTTAATACTATTGTTAAGTATTTCAAAAATAATAAACCTAACGGAGTTTTTGAATAGAAAAGAATCTGTAAAACTGTATTAACCCAAATTTACAAAGAAAATGGTCTAAACTCAAGGCTTATCCGCAGACATCGGTTTTTACTGTGGGTAACTTTTTTGAAAAGGCAAAAGCGGCAACCAAACAAAGTCCGGCTGCGACAACAAAAGTAATTTGTACTCCCAACAGAGGAGTTACCGAACCCAACAGTAAACTTCCCAGCGGGGTTATTCCCATAAACGACATGCCATAAAGCGCCACTACCCGCCCTCGTTTATCATCATCAACAATTTGTTGTAATAAGGTATTTGTGCCGGCAAACAGCGAAACCATACCAAATCCCAGCACGAATATAATGCTTAACGATAAAATAATGTTTGAGGAAACGGAAAAGCCCAACAATCCTACTGCAAAAAGCATACTGGACATTAGTATGATTTTTGGCAAACTACAAACGCTTTTACGCGACGCCAAGTAGAATGCGCCTAATAAAGCACCGGCACCAAAAGCACCGGTAAGAAAACCCAGCGTTTGAGAACTACCATGCAATATGTCTCTGGCAAAAACCGGAAGAAAAATCTGAAACGGCAAGCCTAAAAATCCGAACATTGCCACCAAAAGCAGTAGGTACCAAATGGTTTTGGCATGATATGAATACTGCAACCCTTCCAGCAGTTCTCGCACAATTCCGCTCCTATGGCTACCCCTATTTAAAGGAACTATTCGCATAGCCATTAATGACCCTATAACAGCCATAAAACTTACGCCGTTAATAATAAAACAAGCACCCTCCCCTAACCATGCTATAAGGAAACCGCCAATAGTAGGGCCTATAAATCTTGCAGAATTTATAAGAGTGGAATTTAATGCAATGGCATTCTGTAGCAACTCCTTATCGCCAACCATTTCAATTATAAAAGCATGACGAAAAGGCGTATCGAAAGCTAGCGAAAATCCGTTAATTACCGATATTACAATTATATGCCAAATTTTTATTGAGTCGGTTTCGTACAAGCCTACAAGTAAAAACGCCATTAGCATCGAAAGGGTTTGTGTTACAATAAGCACTTTTCGACGATTAAGCCTATCAGCAAAAACGCCTGCAAAAGGCGTAAGAAACAACGACGGAATTTGACCGGCAAAACCCACGGCACCAAGCAAAAACGAAGAACTTGTTAAACGGTAAACCAACCAACCTAACGCTAAATTCTGAATGAATGTACCCATCAGGGAAATGCTTTGCCCTACAAAGAAAAGCATGTAGTTCCGGCTTTTTAATGCCCTAAAAGCAAATCCAATTTTTGGGAAATACGATCGAATATCGATATACCTAAACACCCTGCACTAGTTTTTTTACTGGTTAAAAACGAACGGACAAAGTTAACCCGTTTATTTTATTTCCATAAATAGGAGTTATCATTGTGTAGGTTCGATTTCCTCTTCGTGGTTTTAGTTTAATTCGTTCGTAAAAAAAATAAGAAATTTTTGTACTAAGAATGCCAATGCCAGCACCCGCAAAAACGTCGGTTAACCAGTGCTTATTATTAATAACCCTAGCAATACCAATGGAACTAGCCACTGCATATCCCGCCACACCTATCCAAATGCTGTGCTCTTTATACTCCTGCCATAAAAATTCGGCTCCCGAAAAGGCTAAGGTTGTATGCCCCGAAGGAAAAGAATTCATGTTACTACTATCGGGACGTTCCACTTTAGTGGTATATTTCAACGTTTGAACAACCATTGTTTGTAATACAAACGAACTAGCCAGAATGGCTGTTCTATCCCAAAACGAGTGTTTGGCTTTTAATCCGGCATCATCCAAAAAATAAACAGTAACACTGGGAACATACTGAAAATAATCATCGATATGGTACTTTCTGTCGATGTCTTCCAACACTTCATCTCTCGTATCAACATTCCAACTTTTTAACTTCGGGTTATTAAAGCCAACAATGCCATAGGTAATTAAGACAACAGGGACTATTGTATTTTTCAGGGACAAGTTATACTCAAATTTACGCTCCTTTACCTGTACGGAATCATCTGTAACCTGAGCTTTTACAATACTGGAAAGTAAGATTAAAAGTACAACCACACTTTTTTTACCGTCACACATACTTAACTATTTAAATATCGTCCTAACAAAACGAAGTACATTATGTTTAATTCAAAAAAGATCTTATCTGATTACTGCAAGTAATTTCCTTCCGAATTAAACATGAAAAGAGTAGAAGTCTAACGATTTAGCATATAATGGCTATTTCTTTTTACCAAAGAAAATATAAACAGGAATACCGATGCCGACTCCCAGTAAAATTCCGGAAAAGAATTCGACCAACTCCTTGTCGAGTTTGACGATAAAACTTTTAAGTAAAATTTGAATGATAATTGCCGCAACCACTAACAGGAGCGACACAATTAAAGCATGTTTTTTCGACATTGATTTATTTTTAGAGACTAACAAAAATATCCTTTTTTATCTATTAATCTATTCTGAACAAAAATTTCATTTTACCTCTTTTAACATCGGCTTAACATTTTTTTTAGAGCATTTACTATTTTTGCAAAAATTATGAACGTGAATAAGTATAAAACTATCGCATTGGTAGCCCATGACAATCGCAAACGCGATATGGTAGAGTGGGTTGAATGGAACTGGGAAAAATTACTTCACCACAAGTTGATTTGTACCGGAACTACCGGTCGATTGGTGGAAGAAGCCATAACCAAAATGCAGGGCGGCGCAGCCAACGACCATCTTCAAATAAACCGCTTAAAATCAGGTCCATTAGGTGGCGATCAACAACTGGGCGCTTTAATTGCCGAAGGTAAAATAGATATACTAATCTTTTTTTGGGATCCAATGGAAGCTCAACCCCACGACGTGGATGTTAAAGCCCTACTTCGTATTGCTACCGTTTACAACATTCCTACGGCAACCAATCGTTCTACCGCCGATTTTTTAATCAGTTCCCCTCTGATTGAAACGGAATACACCCCAAAAATAAAGGATTACACACAATACATTAATCGAAAATTATAGTCGAATAAGAAGACTAATGAAAAAAGTTGAAATTTCTACACACTTATTACTAACACTTTGGGGAGTAGGTTTTGTTTTATTTTCAGTGGCTTTCGCCGCTAATATCATGAAAAGTGAAGCCTTTCTTTACTGGTTAACTGCCGCAATAGCCTTTACCAGTTCTCTTTGGATAATTATAATGGAAGACATTATTAAAAACGCCGTTTACAATAAAGGTTTCTGGATTTTATCCATGATATTTTTTTCGATTCCTATAATGTTTATATACCTTATCCGAAGGAAAAAACTACTAAACTATAAAAGAGTTATCCATATTCGAAATACTAACTTTCAAGCCTAAACCGGATTCGTAGTATTCCTTCGGCATAATCGCTGGAAATTATTCTGAACGTTCCTATTTCATTAGTATGTTTTACATGAGGGCCAATGCAGGCACACGCATCGTAGTCGCCTATGCGAACAACACGAATGGTACTAGAAGCATCAGCAGGGAGCCTATTCAAATCGAGAAACTTTGCAGCATCCTCTTTTGATACAAATTCGTCGGTCACCTCCAAATTCAGTCTTATTATCTCATTGACAATCCTCTCCACTTCGACCAACTTGTTCATATCAATAGGGTTAGGAATCCGGTAATCGCACTTGGATTTTTTCTTTTCGATATGACTACTAAAAGCCCTCTTGCAACCGAACATTCTAACCATAGTTTGGTTTAAAATATGCTCGGCAGTGTGCATTCTTGGATCGTAACTTTTCTCGCTCATCGCTCAACATTTATGTATCAAAGATAAGCGATACATAATTTTTATTACCATTGTTTATCAATATCCTTTTTCGCTACATTTGCCGATTGTTAACATTACGCATACATGTTCGACTTAAACAAAAAACGCTGGCAGTGGAGCGCAATGCTTTTTATGGCATTCGTATGGGGTGCCTCATTTATTTTAATGAAACGAGGGCTGGATGCTTTTAACTATGTGCAGGTGGGAGCTCTTCGAATTTTCATAAGCTTTATTATTCTGCTTCCCCTATCTATTAAAAATTTAAAACTGGTAAATCGCAATAATATTCTTCCGCTAATAGGTTGCGGGTTACTTGGAAATTTTTTCCCGGCTTTTCTTTTTACCCTATCCGAAACGCAAATAACCAGCTCGCTTGCAGGCATTCTTAATGGGTTAACACCTTTTTTCACCGTAATTGCAGGAGCCGCATTTTTCAAGCATAAACCCAATATATTTCAAATTACCGGAGTGGCCATCGGTTTTATGGGAGCATTTATTTTAATAACCAACGGAAAACTAAATACGTTCGGGCAAGTTAACATTTATGCCTTTTTTATTGTACTCGCTACATTTATGTATGGTATAAATTCCAATATTGTCCGTTTTAGACTTTCAAATTTGAACGGAGTTCAAATAACCTCTCTCATTTTCTTTTTTATTGGCATTCCTGCCGGCATAATATTACCTTTTACCGATTTTCAGGTTGCCATGTCGAACCCGCTATTTTGGCGCAGCCTTTTTGCAACGTTTATACTTGCAACGTTTGGCTCGGTAATAACACTTTTTGTATTTAACAACCTTATACACCACACCAGCGCAATTTTTGCCTCGTCGGTGACATACATTGTTCCCTTTTTTGCCTTAATATGGGGACTACTCGATGGCGATCAAATTGGAATACTGCACTTTTCAGCCCTGAGTATAATCCTTGTCGGAGTATATTTATCGAGTTTAAAACGCAAACCTAAATTGAAACTTTAATACTCCTCAAACCCTGGAATGTTTCCTACTTTTAACGGACGGCCATTTTTTAATCCTACTCCGATTACTTTGGCTTTTACCGCTGTTTTTTCCTCAGGCATTTTAACAATTTCCTGAGTAAATATCATCTTTAAAAATCCTTCCCTGCTAATACTTATCCGAACCACAAACTTATCACCACAAGTAAGGGAATACTTATAATCAATCTCGATACGAGAAACAACCAAATCGATGCCTTCGTTATGAAGTTTTGCGAAATCAATGCCCTTACTTAAAAGAAACTTATGCCGTGTATGTTCTAAGTAATTTAAGTAAACAGCGTTATTAACTATTCCCTGCAAATCGCATTCGTAATCGCGCACTTCAAATTCTAATTCAAATCTGTCCATTTTCCCTTCAATTTACTTTATTTTACCTACCATTTCCTAATCTTATATCCCCAAACTGCATAGTATAAAATAATAAAATACGAGGGTATTAAAATTGAATATGCCATTTGAGGTGAATACACATCGCTTAACTTACCCCATATTAAAGGTAATACAGCCCCACCTGCTATCGCCATAATTAAAACAGCCGAACCCGTTTTAATGTATTTTCCTAAATCGTGAATAGCTAAAGGCCAAATTGCAGGCCAAACCAACGCATTAGCCAAGCCAAGCAATGCCAAAAACAAAATAGAATGCCAACTCCCGGCAAAAATTACCCCAAAACTTAAAATAATCCCTAAAGTAGCAGAGCCTATTAACGCTGTCCGCTGTGAAATAACCTTTGGTATAAGTACAATTCCCAGCAAATACCCAACTATCATGGCCGTTAACGTATAGGTTGTAAATGTTTTAGCAACAGAAATATCGATATGCTGTGCAATACCGTACCTTATTATTGTGTCTCCGGCAATAACCTCAACGCCAACGTAAAAGAATAAGGCTATGGCACCCAGTATTAACTGCGGAAATTGCAAAATACTTGTTTTTGATTCAATGTCGCCATTGGAAACATCCTCATTCTCTTCCGTTTCTACGTCGGGCAATGGTGTGTAGCGGATTAACAAACCAAGAACAAGAAGTATTGCCGTAATAACAAGGTAAGGTCCTATAGCCCTATGAGCCAATCCATCGAGAGCAACAACCCTTGCAGAATTACTTAGCCCTTCCAACGACTTAACAAAAGCATCGCCATCGCTCAATATGTGATAAGCCAAAATTAAAGGGGCAATGGCTCCGGCCAACTTGTTACAAATTCCCATAATGCTAATTCGCCTTGCGGCGCTTTCCCGTGGACCTATAATGGCAACATACGGGTTAGATGCCGTTTGCAGCACGGCTAGGCCTGCTCCCATTACAAACAAACCCGTAAGAAATATCCAGTAAGTCCTGCTAATTGCCGCAGGAACGAAAAGCAAAGTTCCAACAGCCATAATCCAAAGACCAACGGTCATTCCCTTGTGAAAGCCCGTCTTACTCAACACCCACGAAGCGGGCAACGCCATTACAGTATATGAAATATAAAAAGCAAAAGCCACCAAAGTTGCCTCAAAATCGGTAAGTTCACACGAAATTTTAAAATACGGAATAAGTATTCCGTTTAGCCACGTTACAAAACCAAAAATAAAAAACAAGGCTCCAATTATAACCATTGGAAGTATTTTCCGACTATTCATAGTTTATATGTTGAAATTCGATTTAAAAATACTAGAATTCTGCATACCTAAATTTATTTCAATAAAAAAGAGACCGAAAACAATCTCTTTTCTCATTAAATAAATGCTAACAAAACTACTTAAGTAACTTGTTTAACGTAACTTGAACCTGCTCGAACGATTGCGGTCTTGAAACAATGTTTAGGTCACGATCTATCAAAAACATCTTAGGTGTTTCGTCAACGTTGTAACGTATGGTAATTGGGTCGGTTGAGTGCGATGTTACCTGCATGTTAATCCAATTTAAGTTGTACTGCTTTACAAAATCGGTAAAAGGTTTGGTTTCGCTATCTACATTTACAGCAACAACCTCAAATCCATCCGCTTTAAATTCATTATAAACCTCATCTATTTTAGGCATGGCATCTATACAATGCGGACACCAAACCGACCAAAATACCAACAAGGTGTATTTAGCCTTAATATCCGATAACTTCAGGCGTTTTCCTTCAACTGGTTTTATTTTGAAATTATACGCCCTTTTTCCGGGCATTAAGTTTTGCTCTATGAGCAAACGTGCCTTTAAATCGGGATCATCAGCAATTTCGGTAGTGTAATCCGGATATTTTGCCATAAGGTAATTAACCACACCAAAGTAATCGCTCTGGCTAAATCCCATACTTAAAGATCTAACAAATTTTGCCTGAATGGAATCCGATATGAAACCCTCCAAAACTTTGGAAATAAATTGAACCAAAATAGAATCCTGCTCTTCCATGGTATATCGATCCTCACAAAGGGCAAGTTCCAAATAATCCCAAAACTTCGATAGCAAATCGGGTGTATGCAACAACCTATTATCTTCTAAATTAACGTTATTCCACCAACTATCGGCCATTTTAAAATTTGCTGCACACCTATCGCCTTCGAACAACACAAGAGGTTTTGTCTCCAGGTTTATGTAGTTATATGCAAATGTTTGCTTTTTATCCTTTATTAAATCTTCAACCTCCTTATAAAACTTCACTTTTATGCTGTACTGCTCGTTGATAAGAGTTTGATAAAAAAGATCCGAAGGCTTATAGTATTTTATTAACGACTCGAAAAGCCAGAATTGCTGCTCGGTATCCCTTTTCAACTTAAGGTAACTTTGATATACTTTATTTTCTTCGGATTCTATAACCTTTAAACTATCCTCGAAAGCAAAAATTTGTGTTTTAAATCTTATTGCAGACTCGTTTGCAACAATTAAATCCAAAGAGTTCGATTTACCTATTGTTATGCGGTACAATCCCTGTTCGGCATTTTTAGGTAACGAAAACTGGTATATACCTGCATCGTTTCCCTTACAGGAATCCACCAGCACCATTTCCTTTCCTTTAAATAATTTGAGTTTTGCAGTGTATGAATCCGGTGCGTTTACCGACAATTCTATTAGCGTTTGTGCCTGCAAATTTGGAGTAAAAATAAATGACAATAATGACAAAAGTATGAGCCTAAAAACTTCTTTCTTCTTCATTTTAACAGCGAATTGTTGATGATTAAGATTTTTATTCTTGTTTCAAGTACTTAAAAACTTTGCGTTTGAGTTCGTCTGGCTTAAACGGCTTCAAAATAAAATCGTTCATTCCCAAATCGAATATTTTCCGTTGAACATCGAGCATGGCCGATGCGCTAAGCGCTACAATTGGAATGCTGTTGATATGCTTGCTGGAATTTCCCCTAATTGCCTTCGCCGCTTCGTAGCCGTTCATTTCGGGCATTTCCAAATCCATTAGAATCAAATTATACGACTCCTTGCTTACCATTTCCAAGGCGACTTTCCCATTCTCGGCATGGTCGTGTTTAACTCCCCAATTGCCTAAAAACCGTTCTGCGATTAACGTATTTAACTCATTATCTTCAACTATCAACACCTTTTTGTTATCAAGTTCATCCTTAGTAAGCGTAATATCTTCCGTTGAACTTGATGTTGATATTGAAGCATTTTTAAGAATGCTAAACCGTACATCAAAGTAAAAAGTGGAACCTTTCCCCGGTGTACTTTTCAACTTGATACTACCGCCAAGAAGGTTTACTATACTTTGCGATATTGTTAAACCCAAACCGGTTCCCCTCTCCTGTCCGGAATTTGACTTCAACTGGGTAAACTCACTAAAAATATCCTTTTGCTTTTCAGGCTGAATACCCGCACCTGTATCGGTTACCGAAAAACGGATGAGTACGGATTCTTTTTCTATTTCGCGCAACTTAAAATCGACAGAAACACTTCCTTTGGAAGTAAATTTTATGGCATTTCCAATCAGGTTGGTAAGTACCTGATTAAGCCTAATTCTATCGCCCGACAAGTGGAGAGGAATATTCTTATCTACATTGCCCTTCAACTTCAAATTCTTATTAGCGGCAAGTTGATTAAACGTACTCATTATACCAGCATGCATGGTATGAAGGTTGATATCCGCCTTTATCAACTCCATTTTTCCGGCCTCAATTTTACTAAAATCGAGAATATCGTTAAGTAACGCCAATAAGTTTTCTGCCGAGAATTTTAAAGCATTTAGGTTATTTAAATTTTTCTCGTCAGGATTTTCCTGAAGCATAAGGTTTGTCATGCCAATAATAGCGTTCATTGGCGTTCGTATTTCGTGGCTCATGGTGGAAAGAAAGCGCTCCTTTGCCCTGCTCGCCGCTTCTGCCTGATCCTTTGCCTTAAGTAACTCCGCCTCTTCCAACTTTCTCCGGGTAATATCAACCATTATTCCAATATAGCGGAATTGCCTGTACCCAACTCTTAACCTGCTTATATGCGTCAGGGTTGGAAACGATGTTTTGTTGGTTCTACACGCAATTAACTCTATGGAACTTTCGCTATCCTTTTTGATAAGAGAAAGGTAATTCTTAATTTTTTCGGATTCCTTTTCGTTAAAAAGATCTTCAATGTAAATACCCTTTGATATTTTCCGTTGATTCAATCCAAATGTTTTCAGCAAATTATGATTTGTAAGCGTTACTCTCAAATCATTATCCGCCTCGAATACCATTTCGGGCAACGATTCGGAAAACGAACGGAACCTCGATTCGCTTAACCGCAAAGCATTATCCTTTATACTTTGTTCGTATGCGGCAGAAAATATGTGGGTTATGGTAATAAAAAACTCATTGCCCGATTCATCCAAATTAAAGTTACTATCGCAAAACTCTATACCCCAAAGAGCGATACAGTTACTGTTCGATACAATTGGAAAAATTTCAAAAGCATTATCCGAAAATGGTTGGAACTCTTTACTGTGCTGATACTTATGTTTGCCTTTACCGTTTATAATTTCTTTGATATGCTCCGAATCGAAGTTCTTCTCAAGCTTAACTTCAACTTTTTTAAAGTAACCGTTAATTATACTTTTCTGAGATTTAACAGTACTTACGTGCCACTCGTATGTGGTAGGGCTACTATTAATGTTAAGTTGTTTTTCCCAAACAAAAGTGCGAATGAGTTTTAACCTCGAACCAATTTTTTTAATGGTTTGGTTTATCTTTTTATCAAACGCAACGCTTTCGTTAAACAAGTAAGAAACCTCGGCCAGTAATTTTTGCCTTTCGAAATTTTGCTCAAGTTGAATTTGCGCTTCCTTTTGCTGGTTAATAATTCTGGCTATTCCGGTTGTTGCAATAACCCTGTTACCAATACTTATAACCGGAGTTACGTGATGTTCCCACCAATCGGTTCCGTTGTCGGATTTTACCCGTTCTTCCCAACTAACGCTATTTTTTAACCGTTTTACCTCAGCCTCTTTCCTTTGAATAGTTAGCGCATGATTTTCGCTCCAAAAGTTAGTATGCTTTTTACCAATTACATTTTTCTCGGTTGTCCCAAAATAGTTGGCAAACGCCTTGTTTATAATAAGGTAACGCCCCTTGTTATCCATTAGCCATGCTATAAACGGAAGGTTATCCAATATCCCTTTCAGCTGAGCACGACTACGGGAAATTTCCTCCTCCATTAGTTTCCGAAACGAAATATCGTTCATGGCAACCAGCATACAATCGATACCCTGCACGGTAATAATCTCTGCCGAAAGAAGCATGGTTAGCAACTCCCCTTTTTTATTGATAAAAGTTATCTCCTGGTTATTAACCCGTTTAAGAGTATTTAAAGCCTCTATCAACTCGTTTCGATGAGAAATCTCCGGAAATATGGACAATTCCGACGATTTTTTCCCAATTACTTCCGACTTGGTTAACCCTGTTTTGGAAAGAAAAGCTTCGTTTACATCGATATACCTTCCGTCCTCAAGCGTGCTTATTGTCATTATAACGGCACCATTATTAAATGCTTTCGAAAACTTTTCCTCCGAGGCCTTAATAATTCGTTGCGCTTCAATGCGCGGTGTTATATCCTGTGCATTTGCAAAAATCACGCTTCGTCGATTCCAGATACCCTTAACCATTCGAACCTCTACAAAAAGTTCACTACCATCCTTACGCCGCAAACTTCCAGTATATGAAGCCCTCGAACCGTTAAAGACTTTTTCCATCAATTCTATAAGGTTCTGTCCATCCACAGAAGTATGAAGCTTAACAAATGACTCCAGCAAAATTTCGTGTTCCTTAAAACCCATTTTTTTTAATACCGAATCGTTAAACTGCACTATGTTTAAATTTCGATTCAGAATAAAAATGAAATCGCCAAAGGAGTTTACCATCAAGTTAATATTCTGCTCCTGTTCGGCAAGGTTATTTTCGGTTTCCTTCTGAAGGGTTATATCGAAACTGGAACAAAGCAACGCTGTTTTTCCCTCCCACTCCACAAACGAAATATTTGCTTTTATCCACTTTAAATCGTTATACCGTGTAAGAATACGATGAGTAAAACTTTTAGATTTATGGGTACGAATTTCATTAAACTCGTTTTGAAACAGCAACTTAATCAACTTTCTATCCTTAGGATGAACTATGTCGAGGAAAAGAACTTCCTTAAGTTCCGCTTCGCTATATCCGGTTAGGGTACAAAAACTCGGATTACTAAAAACAACCCTGTAATTCTGAATAATATATATACTGCTTTCGTTGGCATTTACAATCTCCTTAAGCAACTCGTAATCAGGAGGAATATATTTTTCGTTATTATGATCTTCGCTTGTATCCATCGACTTAGTGAAAATATTGCAAAAGTTATTAATTTTTTTTGATTGATTATAAGTGCTTTTCAATTTTCTATTCACAATTATTCATGTGGAAATTCAAATGTGTAAAAGTTTTTCGGCCGATACCCATATTTAAGTTGTCACACATTGCCTAAATTGAAGAAAATCTAGAAATATTTACACTTTATATGTAACAATTACTGCCTTTTACACCCAATTAATGTCATTTTGACTTATTCACTTGCAATAAAATGCCAATATGGCTTATTTTAAGTAATGGCATCCACTTTGATATATGTAGAGTGATTTTGAAATTGAATGTTAAACTAAATTATGGAGGGTAAAACTATGATACCTATGATTAGACGTAGAAGTTCGTTGCCAACCTTTGTTGATGATTTCTTTGGCGATGATTTATTTAGAAACTTCCTTGACGAATCGGAGCGTGCCACTACCCCTTCAGTCAACATAAAAGAAGGAAAAGATGACTTTGCAATTGAAGTTGCGGCTCCTGGTTTAGACAAGAAAGACTTCAACATTAACCTTAACAACAATGTGCTTGAAATTTCAAGCGAAAAAGAAGTTAAGGACGAAAGCAAAGACGAAAAAGTAATGCGTAGAGAGTTCCGTTACACATCGTTTAAACGTTCATTTACACTACCCGATACGGTAGATGCCGAAAAGATAAAAGCTTCGTACAACAACGGTATTTTAAGCATTAAAATACCAAAAAGGGAAGAAGAAAAAGAAAAACCGGTTCGCCAAATAGCCATTTCGTAATCGGTTAACGGTTAAAAGAAAGCCCGATGCAACATCGGGCTTTCTTGTTTTTATACCAAAAACATTTGCTATTTATACTCCATTTGTTCCTGATCGGTAATTTTTTCGCAGTAGTAGCACTTTAAACTAACATTCTTTTTATCTATAACCTTGAATTTAGGCGTTACCTTTTCCACATTGGTTACACACTTTGGATTAACGCACTTAACAATGCCAGTAATGTTATCGGGAACCTCAACCAACATCTTTTCGGCCACTTCGTAATCCTTAATAATATTCAGCTTGGCGTGTGGAGCAACAATGGCTATTCGGTTTATCTCGTCACGTTCAAAATACTTATCGGCTATTTTTACAATGGCTTTTCTGCCCAACTTTCCACTTTCCAAATTTGTTCCAAAGGTTATTTGGTTTGGTATTTTGTCGAGACCCAAAATAGATATAACCTTAAACAGGTTTTTTGCTGGAATATGGTCGATAACCGTTCCGTTTTCGATAGCGCTTACGCTAAGATGTTTCTTATCTTTCATAATTTGTGTTTTTTTACTTTAAACCTAAAATTAACGACATAATTGCCATACGGGTGTAAACCCCGTTTAAGGCCTGAGTAAAGTAATATGCTTTGGGATTTCCATCAACATTTTCATGAATCTCGTTAACACGAGGAAGCGGGTGCAAAACCTTCATATTTGGCTTGGTTTCGTCGAGCATGTAGTTTTGGAGAACGTAAACATTTTTAACCTTTTCGTATTCCATTGGATCCGAAAAACGTTCGCGCTGAACTCTTGTCATGTAAACAATATCGGCATCTTTAATATTTTCGGCCAATTCGGTGTATTCTTCAAATTTCAACCCTTTTTCCTTAAGGAAAAGTTTGTATTCCTGTGGCATCTGCAACTCTTTCGGTGCAATAAATACAAACGATGCGTTAAAAGCGGACATGGCCATTAACAACGAGTGAACCGTTCTACCATACTTAAGATCGCCAACCATTACTATTTTCAGATTGTCGAGTGTCCCCTGTGTTTTTCTTATGGAAAACATATCGAGAAGCGTTTGGGTGGGATGCTGATTTGCTCCATCGCCGGCATTAATTATGGGAACTTTCGAAACTTCGCTGGCATAACGGGCACTTCCCTCAATAGGATGGCGCATTACAATAAGATCGGAGTAGTTTGCCACGGTCATAATGGTATCCTTAAGGCTTTCGCCTTTCGAAACGCTTGTATTTGCTGCTTCGGAAAAACCTATTACTCTCCCGCCAAGTTGGTTAATGGCACTTTCGAAACTCAAACGAGTTCGAGTAGAAGGCTCGAAAAACAGAGTAGCCACAACTTTACCGTTAAGTACCGGCTGCCGCGGATTCTTTTCGAAATCTTCGGCGGTATCGAGTACGCGAAGAATTTCCTCCTTGCTCAGATCGTTAATTGAAACCAAACTTTTGTTCTTCATATTTCATTAATTTAGGGTTGATATACCAAAAAAAAGCCCCTGATAAAAGGGGCTAAACATTCATTCTGTCGATAAATACTCGGCTGCTGCACCGTCAACTTTCTTAACTCTCTGCAAAAACTCATCTACTTGTTTCTGCCTAACCGAGGTAACTATACTGCAAACATTATCGAAATTCTGTGATTTTATTTCAACATCGGTTTCTTTAATTATTCGCATAATATCGTTCATTACCGTATAGCCAAATGTCAACTTAAATATATCGTTAACAGTCTTGGTAATTACCTTTGCATTGGCAAGCGCATCGTGGGTGGCTGTTTTATAAGCATTGATCAGCCCCGAAACGCCAAGTTTTGTTCCTCCAAAATATCGAATTACCACGGCTAATATGTTGGTAACTTCAAAACTTTGAAGTTGTCCGTATATCGGTTTTCCAGCTGTTCCCGAAGGTTCTCCGTCGTCATTCATACGCCACTTGTCGCCCCTTGCACCTAACGAGTATGCATAGCAGTGATGCCGAGCGTCATGATAACTCTTCCGAAGTTCATCTAAAACCTCTTTCACCTGCTCTTCGGAAGAAGCAGGAAAAGCCAAGGCAATAAACTTACTCCCCTTTTCCTTGTATAAACCTTCGGAAGGCGCTTCAATAGTTTTATATGTATCGTCAACTACCATTAACTTCTCATTAAAACTAATATTGCAATTACCGAAATTCCTATTCCTACCCAATTAATACGGGATGGTCTTTCCTTGAAAAAAAGTAGCCCAATAAGTACTCCTGCCAAAACAACGCCAATATTGTTTATTCCAAAAATAACCGATCCACCTAAACGCATTCCTGTACTAGGATTAACATGATTAAGCGCAGCAATCATAAAGTACATCGAACCAAAATTAGCCAACCCAAGCAACGTACCTACTCCCCATGTTATTGGCTTTTTTAAGTGCAATACTTTTTCTTTAGAAAAAGAAAGAACTACAATACCTATTAGCAATGCTATAAAAAATATTGTTGCGTTAAACAACGGATTAAAGGTATCTGTTACAAATAACTCCTGTGCAACTTTTACCGAAGCATCGATAGTTCCTATGCCAATAAATATTATTAAGGGTAACAACGTTTTATTTTTAAATCCATTTTTAGGATAAACCGAAAGAAGTACGGCAAGCAACGCCAGTATTATACCTGCCAACTTAACACTCGACAAAGTATCGTTCGAATCGATGTAAAGCGATACTAATACGGGAAACACTACGGACATTTTTGCGGCAACCGATGTAACAGCAACCCCTGCCGTTTGTGTGCTTTTCCCTAAAAATTTGAACATGGTAATGAACAGCACTCCCATTCCGCCCATGTATATCCAATGCCATGTTTTTAATGAAAGAAGAGAGGACAATTCTCCGTCGGCCAAAAAAAAACCTGCTAAGCAGGCCGCCAAATAATTAATAACAATTGCACTAAAAGTATTGACTTTAAGCCGTTCGGCTATTTTAAATGTGAGCAGAACAACTGCTGAAGAAAGTACACAAAGTAAAAGATAAAACATATTACTTGATTTGTGCAAAATTAATCCATTTTTACTCTTCAGCAAAAAAATACTTTTATAAGTTGATTTATTGTGTTAACAAATTATTAACAGGCTGTTTTTCTCTTTATTTGTTTAAAATTGCTATAACATTGGTACACTCTTTGAAACGCAACTTCAAAATCATACAATTATAATTATGAATTTTCGCTATTTTAAAATTACTGCATTAATCGGCATCGCTATGCTATCGTCATGCGTTGCTCCCCGTCCGGTTGTCCGACTAGTTCCTAAGGAAAGTAAAACAACCTGGGAAAACGGGAAAGAATTTGTCAGCTACTATAAAAATGGCTTCATAGTTCACTGCTCCTATCAAGGCATGGATAACTCATATTTAAAATTCGATTTCGAAGTAATAAACACAACCAATGAAGATTTTTTAGTATGCCCCGAAAAATTTGTAATGTACACCGATAGCGGGAAATGGGATGCCGTATCAAAACAAATTGTATATAATAGTTTTCCTATTTACGGAATAGATCCAGAGCAAGAACTATTAAATATCGAAATAGCACAATCGAGATTAGAAGCAAGCCAAAAGAACGCATCGAGTGCAGCTATTGCTATCGGGGTTTTATCCATTCCACTTCTTGTTGCAACTGCTCAAGCCGATGCAAACGATACAAAACAGCACTCCATTAGCCGAAGCGAAACCGTTGCTCTTACGTCGGCAGCAGCCATAAACACAGTGGATGCAGCCCAACAGCAAAATACAGAAACCAACAATTATTTATACAACGAAGCGGATGCGTGGATTAATAATGCTTTGCGAAAAACAACCATTTCGAAAGACGAATCGGTTAGGGGTATTGTTTATTTTCAAAAGCCCGACATGGAAAAATTCAGAGATTTACGAATAGATGTTCCTATTGTCAATGGCGACGTAATATCATTTAATTATAGGGTAAACTTGTACATTCCAACGTCAAACGGAGTACAAAAAAGTTTATAACACATTTTTTGCACCGAATTAGATGTTTAGCATCCTTTTTGCAAAATCGCAGGCAATTTATTGTAATTTTACATCTACAATATAAACTACATTATTATGGACTCCTTAAAATTAATCGAAAAAGTTGTAAATCAGGCAAAAGGTCTTACCGATGAAGAAAAAGAGAATTGTCTGGTAGAACAAAATATTCCTTATTTAAACGAACGAATTGCCTACCACAAAAAAATGTCCGGCAGACAAACGTTAATGATAATACTACTTTCCATTTTTGCGGTTGTTTCCATCGCAGTGCTATTAGCAAACAATTATTTTGAACCGGTAACCATGAGTTGGATTAAGGGCGTTTTAACCGGCTATTTTGCTGCCATGGTTGTATTAATGCCAAAATCGTTTAAAAGTCATTCGCGTATTGCCAATACGTTGACTTTTATAAAACTTCTATCGGATAAAGGAAAAGAAGAAAAAGCATCGTAAATTTCAGCAATTAATTTCCAGAAATAAGAAAATTACTGCATTAGCGCTATCAATAAAAAAGGGGGAACATATCCCCCTTTTTATTTTTTACTTTTTATACTATTCCAAATATGTGTAACCATATAACCCCGACCGGTAATTCGAAAGGAATTCCTTTCCCTCTTTAGCCGAAATTACACCCTTTTTAACAGAAGTAGTCACCCAAGTTTCCAACGTTCGAACCAACTTCTTAGGATTGTACTGAACGTACTCCAGCACCTCGGCTACGGTTTCGCCGTCAATAACTTGGTCGATTTCGTAACCTTTATCGGTTACCGATACGTGTACCGCATTGGTATCGCCAAACAGGTTATGTAAATCGCCCAAAATTTCCTGATAAGCACCAACTAGGAAAACGCCAATGTAATACGACTCGTTACTTTTTATGGAGTGAACCGGTAAGTAGTAGGAAATATTTTTAGTTGAAATAAAATTATCAATTTTTCCGTCCGAATCGCAGGTAATATCCTGAAGTGTTGCAGAACGATCGGGTTTCTCGTTTAAGCGCTGAATAGGCATTATCGGAAAAATTTGATCTACAGCCCATGTGTCGGGCAAAGATTGGAACAACGAAAAATTACAGAAATATTTATCGGCCAACAGTTTAGGTAAAATTCTAAATTCATCGGGAATATGTTTTAATTCCTGCGTCATTTTGTAGATTTCCCTAGCTATGGACCAAAACAACTTTTCTACCTGTGCACGGGTTTTTAAATCTACTAAACCTAAACTAAACAAATCCAAAGCTTCTTCCCTTATTTGCTGCGCATCGTGCCAAGTTTCGAGCATCCGAGGCTGATTAAGCTTGTCCCAAAGTTCGTATAACTCTTTAACTAACTCATGAGCATTCTCGTCAAGATCCTCTTCCTCGTCCCAAGAAGGCAAAGAAGCTGTTTCCAACACCTCGAATATCAATACCGAATGGTGTGCCGTAAGGGAACGACCCGACTCGGTTATAATGTTTGGATGCGGAATATGGTTTTTATCGCTTACATCAACCAACGTGGAAACAGAATCGTTTACATACTCCTGTAAACTGTAATTTATACTGCTTTCGCTACTGGACGAACGTGTTCCATCGTAATCCACACCAAGTCCACCTCCAATATCAACAAACTGAATATTGAACCCCTGCATGTGAAGTTGAACGTAAAACTGAGAAGCCTCGCGCAACGCAATTTTTATTCTACGAATCTTAGTAACCTGACTTCCTATATGAAAATGAACAAGCTTAAGCGCCTTTTTAAGATTGTTTTGTTCAAGAAAATCAAGAGCCTGCAACAACTCGCTGGAAGTTAACCCAAACTTGCTGACATCGCCACCGGATTCCTCCCATTTTCCGCTACCGGAACTGGCTAACTTAATTCGAATACCCAAGTTGGGAACTATTTTTAAACGCTGAGAAACCTTTGCAACCAACTTCAACTCGTTTAATTTCTCGATAACAATAAAAATTTGCTTCCCCATTTTTTGGGCTAAAAGGGCAAGTTCTATATAATCCTCATCTTTATAACCATTACAAATAATTAGCGACTTATTATCTGGATTGCTAGCTATTACGGCGTGTAATTCAGGCTTAGAACCAGCTTCCAATCCTATATCGAACTTTTTACCATGGTTGATAATTTCCTCAACTACCGGCCGCATCTGGTTAACTTTAATGGGATAAATTATAAAGTTTTTTCCCTTGTAATTATACTCCTCTGCCGCTTTTTTAAACGAACGGGACATATCCTCGATTCTATTATCAAGAATATCGGTAAAACGAATTAGCATTGGGGCTGAAACATCCCTAACCTGAAGTTCATCGATTAATTCGGGAAGGTCTATTTCAACACCATTACCTTTAGGAGTAACAACAACATTTCCCTCGCTGTTAATCGAAAAGAAGTTTACTCCCCAGCCGTTTATGTTATACAATTCGGCAGAATCCTCAATGCGCCACTTTCTCATTTCAAACTACATTTATTATCGAGTTAATAAATATTGATAACCAGTGATTTATAGTTTATAAAAATAGTTTGCGAAGTTAATCTTAAATAAGGTTTAATACAATACGATTTATAAAAATTTATGATTTAAACTACATAATTATTAATCCCACAAAAAAAGGTTTAGAAAAACTCTAAACCTTCAAATCTTATTACTTTTTGGTAAGTTCGCTTAACTTTGTAAAGCACTCGTCCACCCCTTCTAGAAATTCCTGTTGAATTTGCTTATAGTATTTTTTTACTTCTTTTGGATTTTCATGCTTTACCCTACTACTAATTTTTTTGTAAGCTTCGTTACGTTTGTCGAGCGCACTTTCTATTACTTTTATTGCTTCGTCGTGACTTTTATCGCCATTAAACATCATAAAAGTATAGCAATCGCTAACAACTTCGCTAACAAGGAAGTCAACATCCTTTTTAAGTACTCTGCGTTTAGCCATAATTAAGAATTTATTATTTTCCGATTGTGCAAATATATACCTTTTTCAATCAATTAGCCATTGTCCATCATCAACTTCTTCAACACTAAGTAAAATTGGACTTTACTACAGATTTATTTTGCCATTTTCCATACCTATAGTACAACACCGCAGCAATAGCCCCCATTGTCCAACCAAAAGGAATTGCCCACCAAATGCCAACTGCGCCCATGTGAAAAACTTTACTAAACAAGTATGCCAAGGGAACTCGAACCAACCACAACGACAATAGGGTAATATACATTGGAATTAATGCGGCACCTGCTCCTCTTAATAAACCATTTATGGAAAATAACACCGCAAAAACCGAGTAGAATAAGCCTACCACCATTAAATACTGATGGCCTATTTTTACCACATCATCGCTAGTTGTAAAAAGCGTCATAATTTTATCGCCCCATAACACCATTACTGCACTAATTACAATGCAATACATAACAGCCATTCGAAGCGAAGCCTTTAACCCTTTTTTTACTCTTTCCAATTTATTAGCGCCAACATTTTGTCCTACAAAACCAGACAACGCTCCGCCTATGCTCATGGTAGGGATTACCGCTAACGAATCGACCCGGCTGGCTGCAGAATACGCTGCAATTACAGCCGTTCCAAAGGTATTAACAATTCCCATGAGCGCCATTCCGCCCAACGCTACAAGAGTTTGCTGAATTCCCGTAGGCAAACCAATTTTTACGCTTTGCCTGAAAATAGCCCAATCGAAAGTTAAATCATGAAAACTAATTCGTAATAGGTGATTTTGCTGTTGCAGGTAAATAATCGCTATAACAAATGCTACTCCTTGAGAAATTACCGTAGCCCAAGCAGCACCGGAAATTCCCCATTTTAACACAACTACAAAAACCAGATCGAGAATAATATTTAAGAAAGTTGCAACAATTAGAAAGTAAAGCGGCGTTTTAGAATCGCCAATTCCTCTTAAAATACTTGAAATTGCGTTATACCCAAACATAACAACCATTCCTGCCATGTAAACGTTTAAGTACGCAATGGCCTGATCCATTAGTTCCTCGGGGAGGAACAAAAGGCGAAAAATAAATTTACTACTAACAATTCCTATGAAAGTTATTATTGTCCCAGATACCATTAAAAAAATTAAAATGGTATTGGATGCCTTACGAACTTCATCGTACTTTTTCGCCCCAAAATATTGCGAAATAACAACCCCTGCACCTATTCCTATTCCAACTACAAGGGCTGTAATCATAAACAGTATGGGAAATGAAGCACCTACAGCGGCTAATGCTTTATCGCCCAAGAAACGACCTACAATAATACTATCAACAATATTATACATTTGCTGAAATACATTACCAATTAGCATTGGTAAAGCAAATTGAAAAATATGCTTAGACTCGCTTCCTGTTGTGAAATCCTTCATCTCCTAATAAAATATTATGCAAAGAAGGCAAAAAAAATACGCTCTGCCAAGTACAAAAAAAATTAGCCAATGGCCTGTTTATATAAACAAACCATTGGCTAAGGGGTTTAAAGGGTGGGACAATTATGCTCTTTCCATTTCAACGGTAAAGTGCCTCATAATGGGCGCTTCCCATACAATTTTTAATCCTTTTGTTATTTGTGTCCTTCTGTCGAAAACATTCTTTAACGCAACGGCAACAACATCCATGTGGTTATTGGTATAAACCCTACGCGGAATAGCCAATCGCAATAACTCCAACTTTGGATATCTATTCTCATGAGTATCGGGGTCTCTATCTGCAAGCAAAGTTCCAATTTCAACACCACGAATGCCTGCTTCTACATATAACTCTACAGCCAGCGTTTGTGCCCGAAGTTCTTCTTTTGGAATATTGGGTAGAACTTTATTTGCATCGATAAAAATGGCGTGCCCACCGGCAGGATACTGGAACGGAATTCCAAACTCTTTTAACCTGTTGCCCAAATATTCAACCTGCTTAATTCGTGTTTCCAAGTAATCGAACTCGGTTCCTTCGTCAAGACCAACAGCCAAGGCGTTCATATCCCTTCCCGACATGCCGCCATAGGTAACAAAACCTTCGAACATAATGTTGAAAGTTGAACACTCGCGCCAAAGCTCGTAACTACGCATTGCAATAAAACCACCCATATTTACAATGGCATCCTTCTTACTACTCATTGTCATTGCATCGGCGTAGGACATCATTTCCTTAACAATCTCCTTAATAGTTTTATTGGCATATCCTTCTTCACGAACTTTAATGAAATAAGCGTTCTCGGCAAAACGGGCAGAATCGAACACCAATATCTTTCCGTACTTGCTACAAATCTCTCTAACCTTTTTAAGATTTGCCATCGATACAGGTTGACCACCTGCTGTATTATTTGTAATGGTAACAATTACAAAAGGCACCTTATCCTTATGATCCTTCAAAAAGTTATCGAGCTTAACGGGATCGACATTCCCTTTAAAAGGATGATACAACTCGGTATCAGCAGCCTCATCTATAGTACAGTCAACTGCATGAGCTTTACGGAACTCAATGTGTCCCTTTGTAGTATCGAAATGAGAGTTGCCCGGTACAAAATCGCCTTCTTTTACCAATACGGAGAATAAAACATTTTCGGCAGCACGACCTTGATGTGTAGGCATAAAATAGTCGAAACCAAGAATGTTCTTAATGGCATTCTTCATGTTAAAATACGACGAAGCACCTGCATAACTTTCGTCGCCTGTCATAATTGCGCCCCATTGTCTGTCGCTCATAGCGCCAGTCCCGGAGTCTGTAAGCAAATCAATGAAAACCTGATCGCTCCTAAGATTAAACAAATTGTACTTTGCTTCCTTTATCCATTTTTCACGTTCTTCGCGAGTACTCCTTTTTAAAGGTTCAACCATTTTAATTTTAAATGATTCGGCAAATGGTAATTCCATAGTAGTAATGTTAAAAAGTTAATTTTAAAAATAGTTAATGATGTAAAATAGAATGTGGCTTATTAGCCAAAGAGATACCTAGGGATTAGAATTTATCCCTGTTTTTAACATTGAGGAAAACGTACTTTGCTCCGAATTTTATGTATAAGTCGTTCAGCATTGTATGGGTTGCTTTTAACCATGACAAAGTTAATTAACTTGAGGTGAAATTATGCAACCGATTGCAATAAATTTTGCAAGTAAACTTATGAAGACTTTATTCTATATAAAATAGAAGTTGCGTCTATCCTGATAAACGATTCTTAATTTTTCAAAGAAGGTTCAATACTCTCAAAAACGCCCCTAAAAAAATAAAAACATGGCAACTATGGGTAATATTAACCCTGCAGAAATAAGAATTGCACCCCGGCGAGTTATTCCATTTTTCCCTTTAATCAGAAAAATACCAGTAATGGTTATGATTATAAGCGAAGCAGCAAATATATCGCTGAACCAAGTCCACCATGAACTTGGACGATTCCTGTGCATAAAATTTAACTGGTAAAGAACAGGTCTTTGGAAACTTCGCTCGATTAAAGCATTTCCTTCCGATAAATTGGCTGTTACCGTTCCATCCTTCACAAAAATTTTCAAAGAGGTTGGCGATGTATAGTAATACGATTTGATAGTATTCTCGCCATAAGGCATTAGCAAATTAGAAAGCAATTCCTTATTGATTTTAGCAGTATCGGCAGGTAACTTAAAATCCACTGTTTTAACGTCGATTACATAATACGGATTCCAATCGCGTGCATGGTTCAGCAAAATTCCAGTTACCGCGTAAATTAAAATCATACCGGTAAAAAAGTAACTAAAATCGCGATGAACAACCCTGAAAAGTTTTCGTATTTTCATTTATACCCTTTTTAATCAAATTAACCGAAATCTGTTTTTCCCAAACAAAATGTATTATATCTTTTTAAAAAATATTTTATATCAAATCAACCTGAGAGAAACACCCCGTTTCGATTATACTTTTACCGTAAACGAGGACGTTTCTTCTCCTAATTTTTTCTACTTAACCTTTACCGAAAGGCAATCAACTGTGTAAGTAATTGCAACTGTGGAATCAGCAGAATGTGTTTCGCACGACTCGGCTTGCTCGCTGGCAACACCTTTTACTACTCCAACAACCTCAACAGTAGCACCGTTTAAACTGGGGTCAAAATTGGGAACAGCATTAGTTGCCATAACCTTAATAGATTGCTCCGGATTTGCTCCAAAAACAACCAATTTACGCCCCGTATGCTTACAAACATGATCGACATTTGCAACAAACTGAACGGTGTCACCTTCAAAAACAGCCGGATTTAGCGTTAAACTATCAATGCTAATTTCTGTAAAAGTTAGCTGCTGCTCCTGGTTGCTTGAAGATTTTTTTTGTCCACAAGAAAATAACATCACGGATATTCCTGCAAAAATAAAAAAACGAAAAGTTCTCATAATTAATGTGTTTGAATGATTAAACCTTTATTAGACACATATCTTTCTAAATAATTGCGCCCTATTTAGAAAATAATGCTCAAAATATTAAAAACTGCAAATAAAATACTAGCCATCCCATTGGTAGTAGCAAAAGCCAAATTTACCCTAGAAATATCGTTCGGTTTAACAATTCTATGCTGATAAACCAACAACACCGTAAATAAAACCGCACCAATCCAATACCAATAATCAAAGTTAAACCAAACACCTATAAAAACTACAATTATTACAACAAATGTATGCAACACCGATGCTATTATCAACGACTTTTTCGCTCCAAACCTTGCGGGTATGGACTTCAACCTCTCGGTTTTATCGAATTGTTCGTCCTGAAGCGAGTAAATAATGTCGAAACCCGACACCCACAACAGCACTATTGTACTATACAAAAGTGGCAACAGCGAAAATCTCCCTGTAACCGACAAGTAAGCACCTATGGGAGCCAAAGCTAAACCGGTTCCAAGCACAAAGTGGCAAAAGTAAGTAAAACGCTTAGTGTAACTGTAAAAAAGTACGATGGCAAGTGCAATAGGCGAAAGGTAAAAAACCAACCTATTTATAAAGAAAGTTGTTACCATAAATAATATTGAATTAGCCGCAACAAAAAAAGCCGTAGCACGAGGAGTAATAATTCCTTTAGGGATTTCCCTATTCCTTGTTCTGGGATTTATGGCATCGATACGACGATCGACTAAACGGTTAAAACTCATAGCTGCTGTCCGTGCAAAAACCATACACAAAACAATAAGCAACAACAACCTTATACTCAACTCCGAAGCAGCATGTCGGTACGCCAAGAAAAAACCAATAAAAGCAAAAGGCATTGCAAAAACAGTATGACTAAACTTAACCAAAGTCATATAATTTCTAATCTTATCTATCATTTTTTATATAGATGAACCGTTACAAATTTTATTCAAATGTATTCTTTTTTGCCAATATTGGCTATCTTTATTGCTTTAAGGGACTAATATGTATAAAACCCCAAGATATTACATACTAACAATAGTATTAAATATACTACTTTATAGCGGCAATGCTTTTTCTCAATCCGATACGTTACTTGCAAAGCCACAGGAAATTGCCACACCGAAAGTATCAAATTTACTATACGAGGGACAAGATATAATTCTTAAGAATCCTGATAAATCGCTCGATTTAGGGCTTCAGGCATTAGTCCTTGCCAAAAAAAAGGCAGATTTATACGGAGAAGCCTCCTCCCTTATTCTTTTAGCCGAAGCTAATTTTCAACTAAATCAATTTGAAAATGCCATTCGATACTATAACAGGGCATTAAGTCTGTTTGAAAACACTAGCGATTATGACATTCTGGCTAAAATTTACATTGGGATAGCCAAAGTTTACGATGCCGCAAAAAACACCGAACTGGCAATAAAAACACTCGAAAAAGGTTCCGGGGAATATGGCAAGTACAGCAATATTAACTTATACATCAAACTAGTTGAATATTTGGGCGACCTGTACATAAAACAGGGTAATTTTAAGAAAGCACAACAAGTATTTTCGCAAATAATAGAAATTACTTCGCGTTTCGATGGAAGTAAAATAATTTTTAGAGACAGAATTAAGGCTAATGCCTTCATGAAGAAAGGGATTGCTCTTCGAAATCTAGGAGAAATTCGTGAAGGTCTCGGGTACTTTAAAATTGCTTCCGAAACTTTTATAAAGGCTTCTGATTCTGTTAAATACTCGAGCGCACTAAGGGAAGTTGCCCTATCCTACTACTTAATCCAAAAATACGACAGTGCATTTCAATACCAAAACTTGGCGTATAACACAAGTATGCTCACTTCGGATACATCAGGCGTTCTGGAATCCCTAAAAGGGTTGGGAAATGTAAGTTTTGAAAAAGGAAACCTGAACGAAGCAATAAACTTTTATAACCAACTATTAACACTTTCGGAAAATGCACATGACATTAATAATACTATAACTGCCCTTGTAAAAATATCGACCAGCTACTTTGCCCTTGGCGATTATCCTACGGCAAATCGGTTTCTTAACCGCGCGCTAAAATCGGCAAAGACAAATAACCTGACAGAATCTAAAGCTGATGTTTACAGGTATTTAGCACTAATCAGCGAAGCACAAGGACGTTATAAAGAATCGCTAGATTTTTATAAAATGTGGATTGAAATACGCGATTCCATTTACAGCGACGAAACCGGACAAAAACTGGAAAAACTTCAAATTCTTTACGAAATCACACAAAAAGAAAAGGAAAACGAAATACTAAAGCAAAACGCCGAAATTCAAAAACTTCAACTTGCAAAAACCCGATATCAAACACGTATTCTTATCCTTGTTGCATCTATTGTTTCAATTCTACTTTTTACGCTTATAATGCTTTACAGAAACAATAAAAAGGAAATTCAAAAGCAACGCGAAACCGAGCAGCGCATTACCGAAATAAACAAGTCCCTAGAAAAAAGGATGATTAACGAAGTAAAAAAACAGGAAAAGCAACAAATACTACTTGCTCAAAAATCAAAGTTAGAATCATTGGGAACGCTTGCAGCAGGTATTGCCCACGAAATTAACCAACCTTTAGGCGGTATTTCAATGGGACTCGACAACCTTCTTATACGAATTCAAGATCATCATTGCAACGAGGAATACCTAAAAGATAAAATAAACACCCTTTTCGAGAATGTTGAACGAATCAAAAAAATAATCGACCACATCCGATACTTTTCCAGGGTACAAAAACCGGTGTCGTTTACCTACGTCAACATTAACGACATTGTTAAAAGTTCACTATTCATGGTATCGGCACAATACGAAAATCACGGGGTAACCATCAACCTAGATTTGGACGAAGGCATAGGAAATATTACCGCCGATAAGTACAAATTAGAACAGGTATTGTTAAACCTCCTTTCGAACGCAAAATTCGCCCTTGAAGAAAAACAAAAACAAGCCAATGACAATAAGTACCAAAAATGTATTGAGATTAAAACGCGAAAAAACGATACTCACTACGTAATTACCTTTAAAGATAACGGAACTGGAATTTCACAAAAAAATATAGACAAAATATTCGACCCATTTTTTACCACTAAAGGCGAAGAAAAAGGAACAGGTCTTGGACTTTCCATTTCCTACGGCTTTATAAAAGACTTGCTGGGCGATATTAAAGTAGAAAGCGTTGAAGGTGAATACACGCTTTTTGAGATTTCCATTCCACGAGAATAATAAAATATTGACTATAAAAATTATGACAGTGAAAGATGTTAGGATACTAGTACTTGACGACGAAAAAGTTTTCAGAGATGAAATTAAGGAATTTCTAGAAAACGAAGGGTTTAGCGTATTTTTAGCCGACAGACCATCCAAAGGTTTTGAGGTTTTAAAGACTACCGAGATAGATATTCTTATCCTCGACCTTAAACTGCCCGAAATGGATGGCCTTACCGTTTTAAAAAACGTAAAAGAACAGTACCCTACCATCGAGGTAATTATGATAACAGGCCATGGCGACATGGATGCCGTAATACAAGCCATGCGATTAGGTGCTGTAGAATTCTTCACTAAGCCTTTCAGACTTTTAGATATGCGTGCAGCCATTCAACGTACCAAGCGTTACATAACGCTGCAAAGTCAGTATAAAGAAATAAACCAAACCTATAATCTACTAAGTCGCGATTTAATCGAGAGTATTGGTAACGACATACTTGGAAATTCAACGGCAATTAACCAAGTTGTAGAGCTCATGGGTAAAGTTGCCAAAACCAACGATACCTCAGTGCTCATAACCGGCGAAAGTGGAACGGGTAAAGAATTAATAGCCAGAGGAATTCATTTCCTTAGCGAGCGAAAAAACTCTTACTTTTACGCTGTAAACTGCTCTGCAATTCCCGAATCCCTTTTCGAGAGTGAATTTTTTGGTCATAAAAAAGGCTCTTTTACGGGAGCTACGGAAGATAAAGCCGGATGGTTTGAGGTTGCGCATGGAGGAACACTTTTTCTGGATGAAGTTGTCGAAATGCAACCGGCAATGCAATCGAAACTGCTAAGAGTATTGGAAGAACGCAAGGTTAGAAGAATTGGCTCTAGCACCGATATTCCCGTAGATGTTCGAATTATTGCAGCAACTAATCAAGAAATTGAAAAACTAATCGAAAACGGTAAATTCCGTAGCGACCTATACTATCGGTTAAACTCTTTTGTTATTCATATTCCACCCTTGCGCGAAAGGCGCGAAGACATTCCTGTTCTATTCGATTATTACCTTAAATTTTATTCAAAGAAACTTGGGAAAAAAATTTCCAGCTACGACGAGGATATTATTACAAGCCTTGTTAACTACAACTTCCCGGGAAATGTAAGAGAGCTACGTAACATGGTTGAAAGAGCTCTTATTTTAGTGGACGGATCGAAATTAACCCTTAAAAACTTTACCGGGTTAATTGGAAAAATTGACGAACAAGCAGCATCTACAAGCATAGGCATAGACCTATTCGACCTAGACAAAGTTGAAAAAATACTTATAATGAAAGCTTTGGAAAGAACAGGATACCATAAAACCGAAGCCGCTCAACTGTTAAACATTACCCGACAGGCATTGGACAGAAGAATGGAAAAATACGGTATAAATATCTAATGATTATTGATTTAACAGTTCCTTGTATATAGAATAGTTCTCGTCGTCGAAGCAAGCAAATATTACCTTTTGAGGATACTTGTTTTCTTTAATAAAGTTATTTACAACTCTTATGGCTATTTCGGCTGCTGTTTGCTTTGGAAAACCGTAAACTCCCGTGCTAATATTAGGAAAAGCAATTGAACTTAACCTATTCTGTAAAGCTAATTTCAAACTATTTAAATAGGCATTTCTAAGCAACTCAGGCTCATTTCTAATTCCCCCATACCAAATTGGACCGACAGTATGAATAACATACTTTGCCTGTAAATTGTATCCTTTTGTAATCTTCGCTTCTCCGGTCGGACATCCGCCCAACAGCCTGCATTCTGCAAGCAACTGGGGACCTGCTGCTCTATGTAT
>ERZ795053.474-NODE-474-length-51624-cov-7.399794_pt1 | contig 51624 bp, 45 predicted proteins | sample MGYA00375137_ERZ795053 | MGnify/ENA primary metagenome ERZ795053 (study PRJEB30182, sample SAMN05720284) | activated sludge metagenome | isolation source: Anaerobic digester | place: Hong Kong | collected 2014-12-17 ...
TGTGACACCCAGCTGTCCCTATTGCCCTTCTGCAGCACTTTCGGCCCTTATGGCAGCGAAACTGAATAAAAACATCAAAGCAGAAGTCTATGAAGTAACGGAGTTTCCGGCTGTGGGGGATCATTACAAAGTGGAAGGGGTCCCCAAGACTGTCATCAATGAGACAGAGGAGATCGTGGGAGGATACCCCGAACAGAGCCTCAAAGAAAAGATCGAAGGGCTTCTCTCCTGAGGCCTTCCGTATAAGAAGGCGGCTCTCCGGGCCGCCTTCTCCGGATAAACGTCCCGTGTTAAAGAAGTTGACAGCCTGAAGAGCTGTTATATAATGTTAACCATAACTTTACGAAAAAAGGGGTCGTTTACCATGAATTATGCTTATACATCCAAAAAGAAAGTCTGGTTTCTCTTCACTTTGACCTTTGTCCTCCCCCTGGTCCTGATCCTGGGTATTGTAGGAATCATGGCGGCAGACCTGCCGTCCTCTGCCTCAATCCATGCTTTTGAGCCCTATGTGGGGACGAAGATCTACGACATCAACGACGAACTTCTCTATGAATTTTATAAGGAAAAGAGGATCATCCTCAAGCCGGACCAGATCCCGCCTCTGGTCAAAGGAGCCTTTCTGGCCATCGAAGACGCTTCCTTCTATCACCATTCGGCCATCGATATATTCGGGATCCTCAGAGCGGTCTCACAGAACATCTTCAAAGGCCAGCTTGTCCAGGGGGGAAGCACCATCACCCAGCAGCTTGCCAGGAACATGTATCTGACCCATGAGAGGACCATGACCCGGAAGATCAAAGAAATGGTCCTGGCCTACAAGATCGAGTTCAATTTCAATAAAGAAGAGATCCTGGCCATGTATCTCAATATCATCTATCTGAGCAACGGCTCCTACGGTGTGGGAGCAGCCGCCCAGAGCTATTTCGACAAGCCGGTGGAGGAACTCACGGTTCCCCAGATCGCTCTTCTGGCCGCCCTGGCCAAGGGCCCCGCCTATTCCCCCTACAGTTACCCTGAGCGGGCTCTCTCCAGGAGGAACCTCGTCCTCTTCAAGATGTGGGAAGAGGGGCTTATCACAGAAGAAGAGTATCGCTCGTATATAGCTCTCCCTATCGAGGTGGAGCCCCGGAAATCCCACCTGAACGAGCTGGCCCCCTACTTCATCGAAGAAGTCCGCCGGATGCTCGTACGCGAGTACGGGGATGATGTCATATTTACCGGGGGGCTCAATGTCTATACGACCCTGGATCCGCACCTTCAGGAGCTGGCCAATGAGGCCGTAGCCCTCAATCTCAAAAATATCGAGGCGCGGAACCGTTATAAAGCGCTGGAGCTTAAGAATTTTAAAGACCTTGAAAAAGAGCTCTATCCCAATATGATCCTCAGGGGAAAAATCAAAGAGGTGAAGAGCACCATCATGGAGGTGGATCTCGGAAAGGGCTTTACCGGGATCATTCCCATCGACCGGGAAAACTGGATGTGGGATTTCGATCCGGCCGGACATTTCAAGCCGGGAGACGAGATCTTTGTCAAGTACCGATGGGCCAATTTCGACGAGAAGATCATGGGAGTCCTGTGGGAAGAGCGCCCCTTTCCCCAGACCGCGTTCGTGGGGATGGACCCGCGGACAGGCTATGTCACAGCTCTTATCGGAGGGGCGGATTTCCGGGAAAGCCAGTTTAACCGGGCGACACAATCGAAACTGCAGATCGGTTCCACGGTCAAGCCTCTCTTCTATACAGCGGCCATAGACACCAGGAAGTATACCATGGCCTCGGTCTTCATCGATGCCCCCTTCGTCTGGCCGCTTCCGGATCAAAACCCTCCGGAATGGAAAGTGCGTAACTACAATGCCGAGTTCAGGGGGCCGATGACGTTAAGGAATGCCATCAGCCTTTCTGTGAATGTCATCAGCGCCAAGCTCATGCGGGAGATCGGGCCCACCACAGCCGTGGAGTATCTCCACAGGTTAGGAATAGAAAGCCCCATAGCTGCTGTTCCTGCCCTTTCGGTGGGGATCGCAGAAGTCTCCCCCCTGGAACTCACACGGACTTTCTGCACGTTCGCTAACATGGGCGAACGGGTCCAGCCTATCTTTATCAGACGCATCACGGATGCCGGAGGGGATATCATCAAAGAGAACATCCCCCAGCTGACCCGGGTCCTCTCACCCCAGACAGCTTTTATTATGAACAATATGATGAAAGCTCCCTTTGACAGCGGGACCGTGGCCTTCCTCCGCCAGGCTCCTTTCAGCCTGAAAGGCGTGGTGGCCGGGAAGACTGGGACCACAGATGACGCCTCAGACCTGTGGCTCATGGCTTACACCCCCGAATATGTCCTGGGAAGCTGGATAGGTTTTGACTATAAAGAGACCCTGGGGATGAAAGAATTCGCCGGGTTGGCCCACGGAGAGGGATTTACAAAGATCATCAATGACCTGAATGAATCCACCGAGGTCAAAGACTGGGAAAAACCCGAGGGAATCGTTGAGGTGAGAGTCGATCCCTGGAGCGGGAAAAGGATTCCGGAAGGGCAGGAAGGTGGAGTCGTCATGTACTTCTACAGGGGGACAGAGCCTGTGGAGTATACTTCTGCCATCCCCGAAGGGGAAAATGTCGATATCAACGACCTGTAGAAAAGGAGGCATCATGAAGACTGTCATGGCCAGTGACCATCGGGGGATCGCCCTTAAAGACAAGATCAGAGAGATCTTTTCAACCAGAGGGTGGATGCTCAGCGATCTGGGGCCTAAGACCGAAGAGAGTGTCGATTACCCTGATTTCGCCCTTAAAGCCTGTCAGGAAATCGTCCGGGGGGAAGCCGGAAGGGGAATCCTTATCTGCGGAACGGGAATCGGGATGTCCATCGCTGCCAATAAGATCCCCGGGATCAGAGCGGCCCTGTGTTACAATCCCGAAGTGGCCCTCATGGCCAGAAAGCACAATGATGCCAATGTCCTGGTCCTCTCTGCTGATTATACCGATGAGAAGACACTTGCCCTATTACTGGAGAATTTTTTTACGACGGATTTTGAAGGCGGCCGCCATCAAAGGCGCGTGGATAAAGTAAGTCATTTGGAAAAGCAGGCGTAAACAAGAAAAAAACAAAATGAGGAGGATTTATGTTGAACAGGGATTTGAGATCTGTGGATCCTGAGATCAGCCGGCTGATGGAAGAAGAGGCTAAACGCCAGACTTTCGGGCTGGAGCTTATCGCGTCGGAGAATTTCGTCTCTGAAGCTGTGCTCCAGGCGGTGGGGTCTGTCATGACAAACAAGTACGCTGAAGGGTATCCCTACTTTCGTTCCAAAGATGCTCCCGAAGTGACAGATTACAGCCGGAACGGACGCTATTACGGAGGATGCGAGGTCGTTGACCAGGCCGAAAAACTGGCCATCGAAAGAGCCATGGAGATCTTCGGAGCGGAGCACGCCAATGTCCAGCCCCACTCAGGCTCTCAGGCCAATATGGCCGTCTACTACTCCGTGGTCAAGCCCGGGGAGACGGTCATGGGGATGGACCTTTCCCACGGAGGGCACCTGACTCACGGAAGCCCGGTCAATTTCAGCGGGCTCTTTTTCAACATCGTCCCGTACGGCGTAGATGAAAAGACCGAGACACTGGATTATGATGCTGTCCGGACCATTGCCAAAAAGGCTGCACCCAAGCTCATCGTCGTAGGGGCCAGCGCCTATCCCAGGATCATCGACTTCAAGGCCTTCAAAGAGATCGCCGATGAGGTGGGAGCGCAGGTCATGGTGGATATGGCCCATATTGCCGGGCTCATCGCCGCAGGGATCCATCCCAATCCTGTCCCCCATGCCTCGTTTGTCACCACGACGACTCACAAGACCCTGCGCGGTCCCAGGGGAGGAATGGTCCTCTGTACAAAAGAGTGGGCGAAAGAGATCGATATGAAAGTCTTCCCGGGAATCCAGGGCGGCCCGTTGATGCATGTCATCGCCGGAAAAGCCGTGGCTTTCAAAGAGGCCATGGAGGAAGGTTTTAAAGACTATCAGAAGCAGGTGGTTAAAAATGCTAAAACCCTGGCTGAATCTCTCATGGAAAAAGGCTATCGCCTGGTCTCCGGAGGTACAGACAACCACCTTATGCTTGTAGACGTTCTGGCTTCCCTGGAGATAAGCGGTAAAAAGGCTCAGAGTCTCTTGGGACAGGCTGAGATCACGGTCAACAAGAATACCATCCCCTTTGACAAAAAGAGTCCCTTTGTGACCAGCGGAGTCCGTCTGGGAACACCGGCTCTTACCACCCGGGGGATGAAAGAGGCCGAGATGAAGACTGTTGCCCGGCTAATCGATGATGTCCTTCGCTCGGGAGGGGACGAAGAGGCCATCACCAGAGCCAGAAATGAAGTCCGCGCCTTGTGTGAGTCTTTCCCCCTTTATCAGTATAAGCTGGAGGGATGATGAAAGCCCGGCCGAGTTGGGACCACTACTTTTTTGAGATCACAAAATTAGTCGCTACACGCAGCACCTGCATCCGGAGGGACGTGGGTGCTGTGATCGTCAAGGATAAGCGGATTTTGGCCACCGGGTACAACGGAGCTCCCTCGGGGCTGCCCCATTGTCTCGATGTGGGGTGTCTCCGGGAGGAGTTGAAGATCCCTTCCGGGGAGCGCCAGGAGATCTGCCGTGGGATCCACGCCGAACAGAATGCCCTCATCCAGGCCGCCAGGTTTGGGATCTCTGTGGACGGAGCCATGATCTATGTGACCCATCACCCTTGTGTGGTCTGTGCCAAACTGCTCATCAATGCCGGGATACGGGAGATCTGCTATCTTGAGGACTATCCCGATGAACTTTCCAAGTCGATGTTAAAAGAAGCAGGGATCCTGATGAGGAAAGGGGATTTGTGAAATGTCCTCATTGCGGCTTTTCAGACAGCCGCGTCGTCAATTCCCGTCCGGCCCAGAACGATAAGGCGATCCGCCGGCGCCGTGAGTGTCTCCGGTGCGGGAAACGATTTACGACTTATGAGACCGTCGTGGAGATCCTGCCTCACATTATCAAAAAAGACGGCCGGCGTGAAGACTATGACCGGTCGAAACTGGAACGGGGGATCCGGAAAGCCCTGGAAAAGCGACCCATTTCAGAAGCCCGTGTGGAGGAACTCATCGATTCCATCGAAAGCGACCTCTACCGCGTGGAGACAGGGGAGGTCTCCTCGTCCCATATCGGAGAACTGGTAATGGAGAAGCTTCGGAAACTGGATATCGTAGCCTATGTCCGTTTTGCCTCTGTCTACAGGGAGTTCAAAGACCCCAATGATTTTATAACGGAGCTGAAAGAGTATCTTGAAAATAAAGGATAATATGTTCGCGGGAAGCATCTTCTATAAAGCAGCGGACGGAGAGATAAAAGAGCTGACCGCCGGTTTTCTTCGGGACAAGGTCCGCGGGAAAAAGAGCGGGATCAGCGGGGATGACCTGGAGGATCTTGTCCGAGTCATGGCTTACTATATCCAGTCACGTGAGGAGAAGGGACTGATCCGGGAAGAGGATGTGGACCACCTCCTGAAAAAACTTCTGCCGGAAACGGAAGGAGACACGATTTTTGTAGGCCGGAGTCCTGTCCGGAAGGAATGGCTGGATGAATATCTGGACCGTCGGGCTCCGGGTCTTCCCGAACCGGTGAGAAAGACCATCGCGGCCCGCCTGTTTGTAACGCTGAGACACCTCAGGGAAGCGGGGCTGCGCGAGGTCCTGCCGGAGACACTGGATCATCTGTGTCAGGAGCAGCTTCGGGCCATGGGTTTCGGCTTTACTTCAGCCCAGCGTCTTGTCTTTCCCCTGGAAGAGATCCTGGCCATCTACTCACGCTTTTCCCCTTTTCAGGCCGGGGATTATTTCAATGAGATCGTCAATATCTACCTTTACAACCATTTTTTTATGGATAACGAAGTGAAGTCCCTTGAGACGGAAGGGGTGCTTGTGAGAAAAAGCCCCTCCTTTTTCCGGGTGGACCGCCTGGACATGTTTGAGCCTCCCCGGGAAGGGACCCGGGAAGCCAGGGAGCTGGCTCTTTTGAACATCTTCTATTCCCGGGCTCATTATGAAGCCTTTCCCGGAGAAAACAAAGCTCTCTACCGTTCGCAAGAGAGTGACAGAGACACGCGGCGCATCCTCTCGGGTGAACGTTTCAGCCCCTGGGAAGAGGGGATTCTGGCCTTTACCTTTGCATCCCATGAAAACTATTCCCTCTTTTCCCTGGATGAGAGCGGTTTCCCCGTCTATCCTTCCTGTTACAATGCTGAAGTGGATCTGAGGGCTTGCGCAGAGAGGCCCTTCGAGGAGAGGTTGGCTCTCCTGGACCGTATGGCAGAAGCTCTTAACAGATTTTACAGAAAATACAGCGAATATTTTTATCTGGTAGATCTTCTGCGGGGAAGGAATATCTATATGAATCTTTATCTGGACAGAGACGATCCGGCATACGACGTGCTCCTGTCCAATTACTTGTACAAGGCTCTGGACAATGAGATGATAAGGATCGTTCTTTTTAACGGATCAAGATCCCTTGACAAGATGAAAAGGATCCCGGTAGCGCGGGAGGGATTTCCCGTGGAGTTGACCCTCGATCCCTCGGGATGGAATGAAAAAGCCTGGCGGTATTGCCGGAAAAACGAAGTCTATATGGTTTCATTTGAGAAGATCTAAGGAGGATTATGAAAAAGTATCTTTTTATTATTCTTATGGTCGCTGTCATTTTTGCCGGTTGCGGTAAAAAGGAAGCGGTTCCTTCCGGAGAACAAAGTCCCTTCGGCGTGGCGGAGCTTCCCGATTTTGTCCTGAGTGACCTCTCCGGAGCAGAGAAGAATCTGCAGGACTACAAAGGAAAAGTACTTATCGTTGATTTCTGGGCGACCTGGTGTGCCCCCTGCCGGAAAGAGATCCCTGATTTTATCGCATTGAAGGAGGAGTATGGGGAGAAGGGGCTGGAGATCATCGGGATCTCCCTGGACGACTCTCTGAGTGAGCTGAATGAGTTTGTCAAGGCCAACAAGATCAATTACCCGGTCCTCTACAGGGATCAGGAGCGTAAGATCGTCGACGCTTTCGGCGGGATCAAAGGTATCCCTACCACATTCATCATCGACCGGGAAGGGAAAGTCGTTCGGAAATTTGTGGGCCTTCGGGAGAAGGAAGTCTTTAAAGACGCTATAGAACCCCTCTTATAGAGAGTCGATGTCCGGAGGGAGAAAGCCCTCCCGGTCATCAAGATATTGACGGAACCCGGGGGGGAGGACCCCGGCCTTCCCGGCCTCCCGGAGAAGACAGCAGAGCTCTATCTCCCCCAGAAGAAAAGGGCGTCGGTTGAAAAAGGAGTTCTCCCCGAGGTCGCTGATCTCCTTTTCCAATCCGTAGAGGGCTCTTAAGGCCGTGAAGGAGTCTTCCTTCTCAAGATAAAGGGTGATCTCGTCTGCGCAGCGTCGGATAAGGCGCCCCAGAGGGGCGGCTGTCTTCTCTTCTTTCATAATTGAGTATACGGCGAAAAAGAAATTTTTTAAAGGGTTTGCGGAAAAGAGGCCGGGCCGGGCTCCTGAGAAGAAATTTTCTTGACAATACCGGACTCTTTCCTATACTATTCCTCATAAGCGGGTATAGCTCAGTTGGTAGAGCGTCAGCTTCCCAAGCTGAATGTCGCGAGTTCGAGTCTCGTTACCCGCTTATTTCTATTTAAGGAGGATGCATGTCGGAAAAGATTATCGGCGATGGAATCACGTTTGACGATATTCTTCTGGTGCCCCGGGCCTCCAACGTCAATCTAGCCAGGATCGATTTGAAGACACGGCTTTCACGCAGGATCGAGTTGAATATTCCCATTGTCAGTGCGGCCATGGACACGGTAACGGAATCTGCCCTGGCCATCGCCCTTGCTTCTGAGGGGGGGATCGGGATCCTGCATAAAAACATGACACCCGAAGCCCAGGCCATCCAGGTGGATAATGTCAAAAGGTTTGAAAGCGGGATGATCACCAATCCCATTACCCTGGAGCCGCAGGACAAGATCCGGACTGCTCTGGAGTATATGGAGCGCTATCGGATCTCGGGGATACCCATCACCGTGGGGCCCAAGCTCAAGGGGATCGTCACCAGCCGCGACCTTCGGTTTGCCCGTGACCTTGAAGCGCCCATCGAATCGGTCATGACCCCGGATACGAGGCTGATCACCGTCCCCGAGGGGACAAGCATGGAGGAAGCGAAAAAAAAGCTTCATGAGCATCGTATCGAAAAAGTCCTTATTGTGGACAAATCATTTAATCTCAAGGGTCTGATCACCGTCAAAGACATCCAAAAGACCATTGACCACCCCCTGGCCAGCAAAGACAATCACGGGCGCCTCAGGGTGGGAGCGGCAGTGGGCGTCCTGGAAGATGCTTTTAAAAGAGTGCCTCTTCTTCTCGATGCCGGAGTAGATGTCATCGTAGTGGATACGGCTCACGGCCATACTAAAAATGTTATCGAGACTGTTAGAGAACTGAAGAAAAAGGTGGATATAGATGTGATCGCCGGAAATATTGCGACACAGGAAGCGGCCAAAGCCCTTATAGATGCAGGAGCGGACAGCGTCAAGGTGGGCATCGGCCCCGGATCCATCTGCACGACCCGGGTCGTGGCCGGTGTGGGAGTCCCCCAGGTCACAGCCATAAGCGACGTGCTCCGTTATACGAAGGATGCCGGGCTGCCTATTATTGCAGACGGAGGGATCCGTTTCTCCGGTGATATCGTCAAAGCCCTGGGAGTGGGAGCCCATACGGTCATGCTGGGCAACCTTCTGGCCGGGACAGAGGAATCCCCGGGTGAGCTGGTCATCTATCAGGGACGCAGCTATAAATCCTATAGGGGGATGGGGTCTTTGGGCGCCATGAAAAAGGGCAGCAAAGACCGCTATTTCCAGGGGGATATCGAAGAAGAGTCCAAGCTGGTCCCGGAAGGCATAGAAGGCCGTGTCCCCTTCAAAGGGCGTCTTCGCGACGTGATCTATCAGCTTCTCGGGGGTTTACGGGCCGGGATGGGGTATGCCGGTGCCGAGACGATTCCCCAGCTTCATAAAAAAGCCAGATTCGTCAAAATTACGTTTGCCGGCTTAAAGGAGAGTCATCCCCATGATGTGTCCATTACAAAAGAAGCTCCTAACTATCGTTTCGATTAGTCTTCTCTGGGCGGCGGTGGTAACAGCCGCCGCTCTTTCACATTATCAGATTGATATCCGCGTCTTCCCGAAAGAGCAAAAGGCTTCAGGAGAAGAGACGATTATTTATTCTCCTGCTTTCGAGACAGAAAGCCTTCAGTTTCACCTCTTCTGGAACGGGGCACAACCCGGGAGCCGTTTTTTCTCTGAGGCCCCCGAAAAAGTACAAAACGCCATCAAAGAGGGGCGCGGGGACTCGGAGATCCGTGTAGAATCTTTAAGTGTGAACGGGGAAGATTTGCCTTTTTCCCAGGGGACAGACCCTTCCGTCATGATCGTCCCTCTCAGCCAGCCCCTTAAAGCCGGGTCGTCCAACACAATACGTATAGCCTTTTCCTTAAAAGTCCCGCAGGAGCGTATGGCCCGGTACGGATACTCCTCTGTAGATGGTGTCTGGTGGTTTTCACAATGGTTTCCCAAGCTGGGCGTTCTCACGGGGCCGGGCCAGTGGGAGTGTGAGCCCTTCTCTTACTACAGGGAATTTTTTTCCGATTACAGCCGCTGGTCCCTCACGGTGACTCTTCCCCCAGGGTATGAAGCGGTCTCCAACCTTGAGGAGGCCGGACGGGAAGCGGGAGAGAATGTCGTGACGATGTACCGCGGGGAACAGTGCAGTGATATCGTCTTCGGTGTGGCTCCCCGTATTTTTGTCCGGGAAAAGGAAGTGAAGGGACGCCTTTACAGGGCTGTCCTCTTCGATGACGATACTGAGCGCAGCCTGCGGATCCTGGAACGCTCTATCCGTGATATTGAAAAGATGGAAGAATGGGTCGGGGTTTATCCTTATGATCTCTTCACGGTGGTAGACCTGGCCACCATCGGCCCTGTCGGAAGCGGAATGGAATATCCTCTGCTCATCAATACGGTCCGAAGTGCAGAATTGGAGACGGTCATCGATCACGAGATCGCCCACCAATGGTTTTACGGGATCATCGGGTTCAATGAGACCAAAGAACCCTGGCTTGATGAAGGGTTTGCTTCCTATTATGAAATGCGTCTGGGCCGTGAGAATGAAGCGCGTAATGTCCTGGGGATCACCTATACTCCCTATGATATCAAGTTTACAGCCACAGGGCTGGACCGTTCCCCCCGTGAAAGCCTCTTTGCTCCCCCTGATGCCCAAGAGAAGGAAAAGATGTTTTCCCGCTACTATCTTCGGTTCCCTGTCTACCTCTCCCTGGTCGAGCGGTTGACCGGGACAGATGAGATGGACCGCTTTTTCAAAACCCTCGTCTCTGAGTATGCCTTCAGTCATCCCCGGACAAGCGAGGTCCTGAAGGTGATGGAAGAGTCCATCTCCCCCCGGGCTTTTCTCTTTTTCAAGGCTTTGACAGAGGGGGAGATGCGTCCCGATTTCTCCCTGGCTCATGACAAAAAGAGGGGGTTGAGGGTTGACGCTTCTCCGGAGGGACTCTTTCCGGTGACCCTGCACGTAGCCCGGGGAGATACGGTGACGGCAAAGATCTTTGACCGTCCCGGTACCTGGGACCCGGGCCCCTTCAGCTATGCTTATCTGGAGGAGCTGGACGAGACTCCGCTCAATAATTTTGTCGTCTCCTCTTTGCCCGGGAGAGGCAGGGATTCTCTTATCTACGGGGGGGTGACGCTTCTCCTTCTGACGGCGGGCCTTGTTCTGAAGAAAAAGCTTCTATGGAACGCCGGTGCCAACGCTTTTATCTTTTTGCCCCTCTTCTTTTCTCTGACGGCTCTGGCAGCCCCGCTGAAAATCTTTACCGGAGAGGCCTACGGGTTAAACAGCATCTCCCTCTTCCTCTTTTCGCTGAAAGAACACCCGCCGGCGGGGTTTCTCTTTTTGGCCTTTGCCCTTCTGGCCCTGAAGATGAGTTTTCTCTCCCTCTCCTTTTACAAAAGAGAGAAGGAAGCCTACTCCTTTTTTCATCTTCTTTTTGTGGACGGGGCGTCGCTCTTCCTCATTCCCCTCCTCATCCTGATCATGGTGGGGATCAGAAGCACCTCTCTGCTTCTCCTTTTCGCCTTTGTTTTCATCCTCTCCATGGCGGAGCCTGTCAAAGCCTCTCTTCTCAGCAGCTGCAGAAAAAGCATCCCGTGGAAACATATCCTTCCCATGAGTTTTCTTGTGACACTTTTTGCCTTTTTGTTCGGGTTGGTTTTGAGTGTGGTTTTCATTCCCCTGGTGATCCGGGGTGCCCTCTCATTCCTGATTCTGCTTCTCATCCTTTCGGCAGGGGAATACGGCTATAAACTCTTTTATGTCCGCTTCTATGACTATCTTGAGGGAAAGGGGCTTCATGAGCCGGCTTGAACCCTGCCTTCTCCTTTCCCTCTATACGCCCAAGGATGAAGTGGACCCCGTTGAACGGACCGAAGAGATGAAGGCCCTTATCGAGACAAGGGGCGGCGAGGTCATCGAACTCTTTACGCAGAAGAGGGAGCATCCCGACCCGGGGCTCTATTTCGGACAGGGGAAGATCGAAGAGATACGGCGGTATCTGGAGAACTTCCATGAGATCACCACGGTTATCGTGGATGCTTATCTGAGCCCTGTCCAGCAGCGGAACCTGGAAGAGCAGTTTGGCAGGACGGTCATGGACCGGGAAGAACTGATCCTGGAGATCTTTGCACGCCATGCCCGGACGCGGGAAGCGCGGCTTCAGGTAGAGCTTGCGGAACTGGAATATCTTCTCCCCAGGCTGAGAAACCTCTGGCCTCATCTGACGGGGCAGCAGGGGGGGTTCAACTTCCGCGGCCCGGGAGAGACCCAGCTTGAGACAGACAGGAGGGCTATTACCAGGCGTATCGCAGCATTGAAGAAAAAACTTCTCCATATCGAAAAGATCAGACAGACCCAGAGGAAGGGGCGAGCCTCGGCTTTTAAAGTCTCCATCGTGGGATATACCAACGCAGGCAAGTCTTCGCTTTTAAGCCTTCTCTCCGGTAAGCCCCTCTATGTGGAAAACAAGCTTTTCGCCACTCTGGATACTACCGTCAAGAAAGTCTATTTTCCCCAGGCGGGAGAGGTGTTGCTCTCTGATACAGTAGGGTTTATAAGGAATCTTCCTCACCATCTGGTGGCTTCGTTCAAATCCACTCTGGAAGAGCTCCTCTATTCGGACCTTATCCTTGAGGTAGTGGATGTCGCGTCTCCCTCCTGGAGACAGAAGATGGAGGTCGTCGAGCAGGTCCTGACGGAGCTCGGGGCCGGGGAAAAGCCCCGGATGACTGCCTTCAACAAGTGCGATCTTCTGGAAGCCGGGATTTTGGAGTCCCTCAGGGAGCAGTACATCGGGAGGGACGACGTCCTGTTCATCTCTGTTTTGAAGAAGGACAACATCGACACCCTGAAAGAACGGCTGGCTTCAAGAGCCCGTATCTCCCGCAATGACACTCGTTGAAGAGGCTTTTCTCGATATTCACAGAGGCCGGATACACCCGTTTTATATTCAGATCGGCAGAAAACGGCGAAAAGAAGACCTCACATACTATTTTCAGGGGTTTCCCTCTTTCCATCCGGTGGAGAAGGCTCTTCTGGGAGCAGCTGAAGGGCGCGTCTATGACGCTGCGGCCGGAGCCGGCCGTATGGGGCTTACTCTCCGGGAACGCAGAATCGAGGCCGTCTGCGGAGACGCCAGCTCTGTCATGAGAAAAATCGGCCTGGAAAGGGGATGTTCCGATTACAGGATTGAAGATCTTCTGGCTCCGACGCTTCCGGAATATTTTTTTGACACGGTGGTCTTTATGGGGAATTCCATCGGGTTCTGCCGCAATAAAGATGAGATCGCCGGAGTGGTGAAGACCCTTTCTGATAGGCTTGTCCCGGGGGGGCTTCTTCTGATGTCGGCTACAGACCCTTCGGTGTTCGGTCTGGAAAAGAGCGCCTTTCTTCCCTTTGTCCAGATCTACAAGAAAAGAGAGGAAAAAGGCGGATGGTTTTTGGCGGACATCTCCCTTATCCGGGAAGCTTCCTCGGGGCTTTTCACCATAGAGGCCATGATGAGCCATGAGGGGATGAACGGGTTTTTCTTCAGAAAGAGAGAGGGATGAAACGCTATTTCATCAAATTGAAAGCCGGGCAGAAGGCTTCTCTGCTTCAGGTCATCATGAAATATCTGAAGATGGAGAAGGAAGAGGCTCTGAGCCTGATCATCGGGGGGAGCGTCTGGAATGCCGACAGTAACCAACGCCTGGCTGACCCGGAATATCTTGTTACCGAAGAGACCCTCAAGGTCAATAAACCCCTCAGGCCGGCCCGGCCCTACGAGCTTCCTGAGCGGTACGTGGTCTATGAAGACTCCTCTCTTATGGCGGTCTTCAAGGAGGCAGGCCTGGCCAGTCATCCGACCCCCTATTCACAGGTGGAGTGTCTGACTTACGGTGTTCAGACCTATCTTGATAAGAGCTCTCCGGGAGCCGGCTACCGGGTCTCAGGGATCAACCGGCTGGACAGGCCCACAAGGGGGCTCATGCTTCTGGCTAAAAACAAGGCCTGCGAAGCGGCGCTTCACGGGCTTTTCCGCGAGAAGAAGATCTCAAAGATCTATCTGGCCTATACGGAAGTCCTGGAGTCTCCTCCACTTTCGCTGTCTATTGAAGACACCCTGGAGTGGAACGGAAAAACAAAGCGGGCCGAGACACGTGTACGCTACCTGGGGCGCAGCAGCGGCCGTGACTATTTCCTGGCTTTCCCCAGGACAGGGCGCACGCATCAGGTCAGGCAGCATTTCGCCCGCTACATCGCTCCCTTGTGGGGGGACAGCCGATACGGGGCAGCGGGCGGGGGCCCGCTGGGGCTCATCTGTATCTCCTACCGCTTCTTCCACCCCGGGACAGGAGAGCGGATAAGGATCACCCTCCCTGAAAGGTTGTGGCGCGAAGGAGAGAACGGGGATAAAACCCGTTGACTTTTCGTAACCCGAAGTTAATATAGGAGCGGAGGTAATCATGATCAAAAGGTTTATCGCTTATTATAAACCCCACAGGCTTCTCTTTTTTATCGATATGGGGGTGGCTCTTCTGGCCTCTGTCCTGGCTATTCTTATCCCTTCCATGGTCCGTACTCTTCTGAACACCCATATCCCGGACAAGAATATCCGGGCCATAGTCACCTCTTTTCTCCTTATGCTCCTCATCTATCTGGTCAAGATGGTCTTTGAATTCATCCGGATGAAGTGGGGGCATATCCTCGGTGTGCGGATGGAGTATGATATGCGGGAAGATATCTTCGGGCATATTCAGAAACTCTCTTTCAACTACTTTGATAACACCAAGACCGGGCATATCATGTCCCGTATCTCCAATGACCTCAATACCATCGCCGAAGTAGCCCATCATGCTCCCGAAGACCTGATCCTTTCGGTCTTTCTGGTCCTCGGTTCCTTTTTCTTCATGTTCCGGTTCAATGCGGTCCTTGCTTTCATCGCTCTGGCCCCCCTTCCCTTCATGCTCCTCTGGGGAATCAAATACGGAGGGAAGATGCGGCAGGGGTTCAGACGGGTACGCCGTAAGATCGCCGATATCAACAGCACTGTGGAGAACTCTGTCCAGGGGATCCGCGAAGTCAAGTCTTATGCCAATGAAGATCTGGAGATCGAAAAGTTCGAAAATGTGAACATCCATTTCAAGATGGCCAAAGAGAAGATGTATACCATCATGGGGATCTTCTATTCCGGGTTTCACTTTCTCTCGGATATGTATTATCTCCTGGTCATCGCCGGCGGGGCCTGGCTCTATCTGGAAGGGCGGATCACGCCGTCTGACATCGTCGCTTTTATCCTTTATGTCAATATTATCCTCAATCCTATTCAGAGGCTGATGAACTTCACCGAACAGTTCAATCAGGGAGCTGCATCGTTTGAACGTTTCACGGAGATCATGGATATTGAACCCGACATAGAAGACCGGCCCCATGCCAGGACGTTCCGGCCTGTCAAAGGGAAGATCCAGGTAGACCATGTCTGGTTTAAATACTCCTCATCGCCTGACTGGATCCTTCAGGATATCCATTTTTCCGTTGCCGAGGGGGAATCGGTGGCCATCGTAGGCGAGTCAGGAGCCGGGAAGAGCACCATTGTCTCTCTGATCCCCAGATTCTATGAACCCCAGCGGGGAACCATCAGCATCGACGGGCACGATATCATGGATCTGAAGCAGCGGTTTCTCAGGGAGAATATCGGACTTGTCCAGCAGAATGTCTTTCTCTTCGACGGGACCATCCGGGAGAATATCATGTACGGAAGGCCTCTGGCTGATGAAGAGCAGATGGTGGAAGCGGCCCGCTATGCCAATATCTACGATTTTATCCTCTCTCTCCCCGACGGGTTTGATACCTATGTCGGTGAACGGGGTGTCAAACTATCCGGAGGACAGAAGCAGCGCATTTCCATTGCCCGTGTCTTTTTGAAAAATCCTCCCCTTCTGATCTTTGACGAAGCTACCTCTTCTCTGGATACGGAATCGGAAAGCCTGATCCAGGAGGCCATGTTTGAGCTCAGCCGCGACAGGACCACCATTATCATAGCCCATCGGCTATCTACGGTCCGGCACGTGGATAAGATCATCGTTCTGAATAAAGGGCGCCTGGTAGAGGAAGGAACCCACGGAAGCCTGTTGCAGAAAGAGGGATTTTATCATAAACTCTATACGAAGAACTTGATCTGAACGGCACAGGTTGGTGTCCTGAAGGGGGCTCTCGATGGAAAAGCGGATCGTTCATGTGGATATGGACGCCTTTTTTGCCGCCGTGGAGCAGCGCGACGACCCCTCACTCCGGGGGAAACCGGTGATCATAGGAGCCTCGCCCCAAAAAGGGACTGGCCGGGGAGTCGTCTCCACCTGCAGTTATGAAGCCCGCCGATACGGAGTCCATTCAGCCATGCCTATCTCCCAGGCCTGGAGAGCCTGTCCTCAGGGAGTCTATCTCACTCCTCATATGAGTAAATACGCAGCTGAGTCAAAAAAGATCATGTCGCTTCTTTCCTCTTTTTCCCCCGTCATAGAAAAGATCAGTATCGATGAAGCTTTCCTCGATTGTACAGGGACAGAACATCTGTTCGGGGATAGCCGGTCTCTGGGGAAGGCTGTCAAGGATAAGATCCGGAGAGAATGCGGGCTGACAGCCAGCGTGGGGATCGCAGCCAATAAATCGGTGGCCAAGATCGCATCAGACCTTGAAAAGCCCGACGGTCTGGTCATCTGTCCTCCCGGCAAAGAGGCGGACTTTCTGGCTCCCCTGCCGGTGAAAAGATTGTGGGGAGCAGGGCCCAGGACAGTGGAACGGCTCGAAAAGATGGGGATCACGACCATCGGTGAGCTGGCCTCTTTTCCCGAAGAGGGATTGATCCGCCATTTCGGAAAGTGGGGCGAGCATCTTCGCCGGATGGCCCTGGGGATCGATCCCCGGAGCCTGGAAACGGAGAGTGAACGGAAATCCATCAGTGAGGAGAGGACTTTTAACAGGGATACGGGTGAGACCGAGACTCTGGAGAAGATGCTTCTCTCCCTGTCCCAGGATGTGTCGGGACAGCTTCGGCGAAAGAGGATGAAAGCCAGGACCGTCCACCTGAAGCTCAGGTTCAGCGATTTTACGACCCTGACACGCAGCCGGACCCTCCAACGCTATTTCGATGATACGGTCACCCTTCATCGGACAGCTTTGGGCCTTTTCAGGTCGATTTCGCGGGGGCAGAAGATCCGCCTTATCGGAGTGGGGGTCTCGGGCATGGAAGAGGGCGAGGTCTATATCCAGCCGGATCTCTTTGGGGAAGTAAGCACAGAGGAGAGAAAAGTAGACCAGGCCATGGACGAAGTGACCCGCAGATTCGGGAAAGTCATCACAAGGGCCGGGATCATGGAGAAGAAAGAGCCCCCTTCTCCTAATAAGGTTGACAAAAAAAAGGGAAGAGGATAGGTTAAATCAAGAGTAGAAGTCTTTTTGAAATAAAATAAGGAGGTTTTATGAGCCGGAAAGTTTTGATTGCCACAGAAAAACCTTTTGCCTCAGAAGCAGTGGGCCAGATCAGGGAGATCATCGAAAAAGCCGGGTATGAGCTCTCTCTTTTGGAAAAGTACACAGAGAAAAAAGAGCTGCTTGACGCTGTGTCCGGGGCGGACGCCCTGATCATCCGGAGTGACAAGGTCGATGCTGAAGTCCTGAATGCAGCTGAGAATTTGAAAGTCGTCGTCCGGGCCGGAGCGGGGTATGACAATATCGACTGTGCAACTGCCAGGGAGAAGGGGATCGTAGCCATGAACACACCGGGGCAGAACTCCAATGCCGTAGCAGAGCTGGTCTTTGCCATGATGCTCTACCGGGCCAGAAATTTTCTGACCCCCAAAGCCGGAAGCGAACTCCGGATGAAGACTATCGGGATCCATGCCTATGGAAACGTGGGACATTATGTGGCCCAGATCGCCAAAGGATTCGGAATGACTGTCCTGGCCTATGACCCCTTTGTCAAGAAAGAGGTCATGGAAAAAGGCGGAGTGACTCCTGTGGGATCTGCAGAAGAGCTCTACGAGAAATCAGATTATATATCCCTCCATCTCCCCAAAATGAAAGAGACCATGGGATTTGTCAATGAGAAGCTGCTGCAACGGATGAAGAAGAACGCCGTTCTTGTCAATACCGCCCGCAAAGAGGTCGTTAACGAGGAGGATCTCCAGAAGGTCCTTAAGGAGCGCTCGGATCTCTCCTACCTCTCGGATATCGCCCCGGATTGCGCTGAAGCGCTTCTGTCTGAATATCCGGGCCGGGTATGGTTTACGCCCAAAAAGATGGGAGCCCAGACAAATGAAGCAAATATCAACGCCGGGGTCGCTGCTGCACGGCAGATCGTCGCCTATTTTGAGAAGGGCGATACGACGTTCCAGGTCAACAAGTAGAAAGGTCGTAAAAAGGACATGAAAAGAAGGATTCCGGGGGCGGAGACGGTTAACCGCCCCCGGTTCACACGAAGAGACCGGACTGCCGTCCGGGCGCTTCTCAGGGGAGAGCGCCCCTTCGGACAGGATGTCAAAGCCTTTGAAGAGGAGTTGTCCCGTTACCTGGGACGCCCCTGGGTGGAGACCACGGTCAATGCCACCATGGCCTATTTTATGATTTTGAAGGCCTTGGGGATAGGGCCCGGGGACCAGGTCCTTGTCCCTGCCTATACATTCATCTCTGCGGCTAACGTCCCTCTGTTTTTAGGGGCTGAGCCCCTTTTCGGAGATATTGCTCCCGGACTCCCCTGCCTTGACCCCGAAGAGGTCATACGGAAATGGACACCCAGGGTGAAAGCCGTTCTTTTTGTCTCCTCCTTCGGCCATGACCGGGGACTTGATGAGATCCTTTCCTTTTGCCGCTCAAAAAGGATTCCCCTGATCCATGATGCCGCCGCCTCCTTCGGATCCATGAGGCCCGACGGCCCGTTGGCCGCTGCGGGAGATTACGGATTTACCAGTTTTCATTTCAAAAAGACTGTCTCAGCCTTTGAAGGGGGCGCGTTGTGGGGAAGCGGGACTCCGGTGCCTTTTCAGCTGTTAAAAAATCACGGAAAGCAGGAGACCTTTGAAAAGGCCGGACTGAATCTCCGGCTGAGTGACCTTCACGCGGTTCTGGGGCGCAGCCAGCTGGCCAGCCTCCCCCGGAGACTTGTCATCCGGGAGCGGATCGCCTCCTGGTATGAAGAAGAGCTGGGAAAAGTCCCCCAGGTGTCGCTTCCCCGCTTTTCTGAAGGACTTCGGCCGGCCTGGCATCAGATGATCATCCGGGCCGAGGAGAAAGATTCTCTGAAAAAGTTTCTGGCTCAAAAGGGTATCCCTGCTGCCGACCCCGCCCAATATATTCCCTCCTTTCCTCTTTTCCGGAAGGAAGGAGTCTCTGCTCCCCGGGCTTTAGATTATCATAGCCGGGCCCTGGCTCTTCCCTTCTATGAAGGATTATCCCGCAGACGAGTCCGACGGATAGCCGGGCTCATAAGGAGCTTCTTTTCCTCATGAGGAGGCTGCTCTTTCTTTTGGGGCTCCTCGGGGCCGTCCTCTTCTCCTCTCTTAAGGCAGAGACACTGGAATATTCTGCAGACAAGGTCGTAGTCTATCCCGGGGAGAAGAGGATCACTTTGCAGGGGAACTGCCGCCTCACCTATGCCGGGGCTGTCATGGAAGCAGACACGGTCTTCTATTTCATGGATGAAAAGAGGCTGCTGGCCATGGGAAACATCGATTTCTCCCGGGGAGGCCAGCATTTTTCCGGAAAGACACTGGAGTATGATCTGGAGTTGAAAAGAGCCTATCTGGACAACGGACGTGCTCCTGTGGAAAAAGGGTATGTGGGAGGGGAGGTCATCAATACGGTAGGGGAATCCCTTGTCTACGGAAAGAATACCAGCTTTACGACCTGCGAACACATCAATCCCCACTTCCAGATCAGAAGCAGCCGGATGAAGATCATAAAAAACGACAAAGTCCTTGTCTCTCCCGTGGTATTCTATGTCTACCGGGTTCCGGTCTTCTGGTTTCCCGCCCTCTTTTTCCCCATCCCGGAAGGGCGCAAAACGGGATTTCTTATCCCCACTTTTTCCAATAACAGTGTTGACGGGCTGACCTTTCAGATCCCCTTTTTCCTTGTGATCAATAAATATTCGGACCTGACTTACACGCTGAAGATCATGGCCCAGAGGGGTCTCTCCCACGAAGGGGAGTTCCGTTTGAAGACTTACACGGGCGAAGGGGAGATCGACGGGGCCTACACCCATGACAAGATCGCCCGGCTCAAACGCTGGTACCTCAAGGGGAACGCTGTTCAGGACTTTCCCGGGTCCGGGGTGAAACTCACCCTCAAGGCGGATCTTCTCAGTGATACCTCCTATTATGATGACTTCAGTTCTAATATCGACGAGAGGACCGAAAACAGCCTTTCTTCCTACGTGACACTGGAAAAGAATTTCGGAAGCCGGATCTACACACGCCTTCTTTTCTCCCAGGAGAACCGCTGGCAGGATCTGGGAGACGGGACGACAGAGGAGTTTGTCCGCACCCTGTTGCCCGGGATGACGGTGAACATGTACAATATCGGGCTTCTCCCTGACATGTATCTTTCCCTGACAGGAAACAGCGCTAACCTTTTCGAAGACAACTCCTTTGTCAAGCAGGCCTCGTCGGGGACGGTGACTCTCTCATACCGGCATACCCTCTTTTCCTATCTGCACATGGGGGAACGCATGGTGAACCGGCTGGATCATATCCGGTATGAAGAGCGTTCCATCGAACGCTGGGTCCCCACCTTTTCCACGGACCTCTATTTTAACCTCTATGGATACTTTAACCTTCTGGGGATAGGATCCACAGATACTGTGAAGCATACGGTCAAACCTTCTCTCTCCTTTGATTGGACGCCGGAGAGAGACCAGGACCGTTTCGCTGCTATGGGGGAGAGTCTCATCAGCGCCAAAAAACAGCTGAACTACCGGCTGGACAATACCTTTCTGACAAAAGTGAGAAACAACAGAAAACACCTCTTCCTCTCTCTTTCCACCCAGGTCTCTCAGGATCTGGAGGCTGGTGAGAAGTCCTTTTCCCCGGTGGTCACGTCTGCCGTCTTCAGTCCGTATTGGGCGGAGATCGTCTCCACCCGGCTGACCTTTCAGCATGAATATGACTCTTACGGGAAGGAGACCCGTTATTTTTCTGTCTACGGAACCGGGGCGGTAAACTGGGAGGAGAGCCGCTTCAACCTCTCTGTCTTTTACCGGAAGGGTTTTCAGGGAGAAGAAGATGTCCTTACTTCGCGCATCGAAGGAGATATCCGCCTTACAAAGAAATGGACATTCCGGACGAGCATCCTCTATGATTTCAATTTAAGCAAGATCAGAGAACAGAGTTTTGAGTTCCTGCGTGACCTTCATTGCTGGAATATGGGGATCTCATGGCAGGAGCGGGAGACCGGGGTCATCGATTATAAGTTCTATATCCGGTTGAATGCCTATGGCGATTTTAAATGGGATTATAAAGGACAGCTGGAAAATGAAACATAAAGGAGTCTTATGGGTTTGACCGGAAAACTTCCACCGGAACTTCTTAAAAAACATGTCCTGCGCTATCAGGGACAACGGCGTCAGGAGGTCATGGCCGGCCCGGGAGTGGGTGAAGATGCTGCTGTGATACGTTTGGGCCGGAGGAAATATCTTCTCGTCTCCACAGACCCCATCGTGGGGGCCGGGGAGGAAGATGCCGGGAGGTTCCTGGTGGAGATCAATGTCAACGATATCGCCGCCAAGGGAGGAGACCCCAGATATCTGATGCTGACGCTTCTTGTTCCTCCCCGGCTGGGAGTCTCTTACATCGAAAGGACCATGGCCGAGATAGACCGGGCCTGCCGGAGATACGGTATGGCTGTCATCGGAGGGCATACGGAGATCACACCGGAGATCCACAGGCCCCTGCTGTCAGCGACTATCATCGGAGAGTCCCGCCGGCTCCTTTCTCTGGAGAAGGCTTCTGTGGGGGACCTTCTTTTTCTTGTGGGAGACGCCGCCCTGGAAGGAGCCTATCTCATCTATACAGCCAGAAGAAGTGAACTTCAGGGGCTCTTTACGCCGGAAGAAGAGAAAGAGATCCTGGGGTATAAAGAGAAGCTTTCCGTCTATCCCTATTCGGTACTGATCCGTTCCATGGCGCTTTTTATGCATGACCCCACAGAGGGCGGGATCCTGGGAGGGATGGCTGAATTCGACCTTCTCCTGAAAGAGAAAGGGATCAGGTCCCTGAACACTCTGGAGCTCCGTCCGCCGGTGGAAAAGCTGTGCCGTCACCTGGGGATCGATTCCCGCCGGCTGATCTCTTCCGGAGCTCTGCTGGCCCTCATACCCCGCAAGAAGGCCGGTAAGGCGGAAAAGCTCCTGAAAAAAGCAGGGTGTCCCTGTCAGATCGTGGGAGAAGTGGCGTCCCTGGGGGATGTCTCCCACGAGTTTGAAGAGGAGCTGTGGAAGCATTTGAAAGGGAGCCTTTAAGTTTTCCCTTGACGGGAGGGGCTTTCTAGTTTAGTTTTTCTCCACATAGACAAGAAGGGAGGACATAACAGATGAAACGGACATTTCAACCAAGTAATATTAAAATGAAAAGAGACCACGGATTTCGTAAAAGGATGTCGACGAAAAACGGGCGCCTGGTTTTGAAAAGCAGAAGGAAAAAAGGCAGAAAGAGACTGGCCGTCTGATGACGGATATGCGTTTTCCCCGTGCAGAGCATTTAAAAAAAAAAGTCAATTCGAACAGGTTTTCGAGCAAGGCAGAAAGATCCGGACTGAGTATTTTACAATATTCTTCCGGAAGGCAAAACAGAAACAGGTCGGGATTATTGTAACAAAAAAACACGGCAATGCGGTCTACCGCAACCGGGTCAAGCGCCTGGTGCGGGAACTCTACAGGACGAACAAAGAAGCATTGCATTGCGACGGGCAGATGATCATCCTGCCGTCGGCGAGAAAAGACTGGCGTTCCGCTCCCTACAGCCTCTTACAGGATGACTGGCTTCGGGCCGCGGAAAAGCTGAATAATTTATGCTGAAACGATTACTTTTGGCCCTGATAAATTTTTACAGATATTATATTTCCCCCCATACCCCGCACACCTGTATCTATACGCCGTCTTGTTCTACGTACATGTATCAGGCCGTCACAAAATACGGTCCCTTTAAAGGGACTGTCAAAGGGATCCGGCGCCTTCTTCGCTGCCACCCTTTTCATAAAGGCGGCTGGGACCCCCTGGATTGACACAAGCAAAGGAGAGGAGCACTCATGGAAAAAAGAACGATGTTGGCTCTGTTTATCACAATGATCTTACTGGTCCTGTTTCAGTATATCTATGCCCCCAAGCAGCCGGCACAGGAGACCCCGGCCCCGGAACAGGTGCCTGCAGCCGCTCAGGTTGCTCCGGATTCTCCTTCAGAATCCCGCCCTTCCGGAAAGACGGAATCCCGGCAGGCGGCTTCGGACCTTCTGTCCAGAGAGTTTGCCGAGGCTCCGGCAGAAATAAAGGAATACTCCACAGATAAATATACCCTCACTCTCTCCACCCGGGGAGGGACCATTACCAGCTGGACCTTTGACAAATACGATGTCTCTATACTGGGAGGGGAGAGTTTTACCCTTGTCCAGGGCGAAGCTACGGATGCCCGCCTTCCCTATATTTATGAACCCAGGGAGAACGGGTTCGCCTTTGTCTATGATGACGGGAAATGGAGGTCGGAGAAGATCTTCACCTTTGACAGAGAAAACCCCTATCTTCTCCATTTCCGGTGGAACGGGAATATCCTATTCGACAAGATCCTTGTCCGCAAAGAGGTCGACAAGGATGTGGCGGAGCGTGCCTATGGGAAGCCCCTCTATTTCGGCGACAAACTTCGGTATGTCAAGGTCAGGGAGGGTGAGCCCGAACAGGTCCTCTCAAGCCGTTGGGGGGGATTCAATACCAAGTATTTCCTGGGAGTCTTCCTGGCCGGCCAAAATCCGCTTTCCCTGACCTTTTTACAGAAAGAGGCCGAGAGTGGCCTTGAAATGGCTCTGGACTGGAACGGGGTCGATTCTGTGGACTTTTTCTACAGCCCCAAGCGGACGGATATCCTTTCCCGCATCGATCCTGAACTGGAAAAGTCCATTCAGTTCGGATCTATCATCCGCCCCATCTCCATGATCTTCCTGTGGGCTCTCAAAGGGGTCTACGGCTGGATCGGGAATTACGGGATCGCCATCATCATACTGACCATAATCGTGAAACTGCTCTTTTTCCCCCTGACTCATAAGAGCTATGTCTCCATGGCCAAGATGCAGAAGATCCAGCCTGAAGTCCAGAAGATACAGAAGAAGTATAAGGACAACCCTCAGGAGATGAACAAGCGGGTCATGGAGATCTACCAGAAAAACAAGGTGAATCCCATGGGCGGGTGTCTCCCCCTTCTTCTGCAGTTTCCGGTCCTTTGGGCACTCTTCCGTGTCTTCAGCAACGCCATCGAGCTCAAGGGACAGAGTTTTTTCCTCTGGATCAATGACCTTTCCATGCCGGATACCCTTTTTAAACTCCCCTTCGCACTTCCCTTCCTGGGAGCGAACTTCAACGTCCTGCCCATTCTCATGTTCATCTCTATGATTTGGATGCAGAAGATGGCTCCTGCCCAGGGGAATATGCAGGGGGCCAACAAGTTTATGATGCAGGTCTTTATGCCTGTTTTCATGCTGATCATTTTTTACAGCCTGCCTTCCGGCCTTGTCCTCTATTTCCTGTTAAGTAATGTGATCTCCATAGGCCAGCAGCAGTATACCAGAAACCATCTAAAAGCACAGGAGGCCTGAAATGAGCCTGATACAAAAACTCATCGGGACAGATGAAGATTCCAGAATCAAGAAAACAGTCAAAAGTGTTTTCAAGCAGATCGGGTTTGATGTGAAGATCGAAGGGTTTGACGAGTATCACAACAGAAAGAGATTGAATCTGGCCTACACCGAGGACGATGTGAATGTCCTTGTGGGAAAGAACGGGAAAAACATCATGGCCCTGGAGTTTCTTATCAATATCATGCTGAAAAACCGCTATTCTCTGGAGACCCATCTCATGCTGGATGTTAACCAGTACCGAAAGAACAAAGATGTCTTTTTGAAGGACATCGCCCTGAAAGCCGGAGAAGAGGTCCTGAAAACGGGGAAGGATGTCATTCTCAAACCCCTGAACCCTTACGAGCGCAAGATCGTCCACACCACGTTGAAAAAGGTAAAGTACATCAGGACAAAAAGCCTGGGAAAGGGAGAGTTGAAGAAGATCCTCGTGACCTATGCCCGTGATGAAAAAGGTATTTGATACTATTGCCGCCCCTCTGACGGTCAGGGGGGAAGCAGCTGTCTCCCTGATCCGGATTTCGGGTCCTGATGCCCTCTCCGTCGTTGCAGAGGTCTTCAAGACCCGCTCCAGCCTGAACAAGGCTCCGGCCCGCAAAGTCATCCTCGGGGATATCGTCGACGGGGAAGGGCATTGCCTCGACCGGGCTCTTGCGACTCTCTTCCGGGCTCCGGCCAGTTATACAGGGGAAGACGTGGTTGAGCTCAGCCTTCACGGAAGCCCCCTTCTCACAGACCTGGTCATGGACCGTCTTCAGGAAAAAGGGGCCCGTCCCGCGGAACCGGGAGAATTCACTCAAAGGGCTTTTATTAACGGAAAGCTTACTCTGTTAGAGGCCGAATCAGTGGCTGATCTCATCAGCGCAAAGACGCCGGCTCTCCTTACCAAAGCCGCGGCCAATCTCAAGGGGGAACTGGACAGGAAACTTCTGGAATTTACCCGAAGGATGACAGATATCCTGGCTGCGTTGAACCTGGCCCTCGACTTTGAGGAAGAGTTTATCACAGAGACAGACCGCGAAGCCGTCAGGGAACAGGTCGGGCATCTTCAGGAGGATATCCGCAGGGAGATCCGGAACGCCCGGAATGCCATCAGGGAAAAGAACGGGCTCCATGTCCTGATCCTGGGGCCTCCCAATGCCGGCAAATCCACACTTATGAATGCCCTGCTGGGGCATGAGAGAGTCCTTGTCTCCGATACTCCCGGCACGACGAGGGACTATATCACCGAGCCATTCTTCTTCGAGGGGCATGCCCTGATCCTCATCGATACAGCAGGTATAAGGGGGGAAGAGGCTGACAGCCTGGAAAGGCTGGGGATCTCCAAGTCTCTCTCATTGGTGGAAAAGAGCGATATGATCATCTATATGGCCGAAGCGGGCAGCTCTTCCTTTGAGATCCCCGAAACGGTCAGAGAAGCGGGAGTCCCGGTCATCCCTGTTGCGAGCAAATGGGATGCCCGTGAGGAGAGTTCAGCCCCTCCCGAGCCCTGGCTCCCCCTTTCTGCTTTGACAGGCATCAATATGGAAAAATTAAAACAAAGACTTTCAGAAGAGGCCGGACAGCTGACTGAAACCGGAGGGAGCGGTGCCGTCCTTCTGAACCGGCGGCAGCTGGATCATCTTCTCCGGGCAGGAGAACACCTGGAAAAAGCGCAGGAGGCCCTCATCCTGGGGACGTATGAAGAGGTCGTATCGGATTTTATCCGCCAGGCGGCCGAAGAGCTGGAGATGCTTACCGGGAAACGTATCATGGAAGAGATGCTGAATCACATATTCGGGCGCTTCTGTATAGGAAAGTAACGGGAATAAAATGGCAAAAGCTTATGATGTCATCGTTGTAGGCGGAGGGCATGCCGGAATCGAAGCAGCTTTGGCAGCCTCCCGTCTGGGATGCTCGGTATTGCTGCTCACCATGAACCCTGATACTTTGGGGATGATGTCCTGCAACCCGGCCATCGGAGGGCTGGCTAAGGGACAGATCGTCCGGGAGATAGACGCCCTGGGCGGGGCCATGGCCCGGAACATCGACGAGACAGGGATCCAGTTCCGGATGCTGAATACGGCTAAGGGTCCGGCTGTCCAGTCTCCAAGGGCTCAGGCGGACAAAATGGCTTATGCGGCCCGCATGCGCCGTGTCATCGAAGAAGACCCCCATATCAACCTGGCCATGGATACAGTGAAGGGGCTTATTATGGAACAGGGACGGGCCGCAGGTGTCCGGGGCAGTTATGAAGAGTTTTACCGCGGGCGGAGCGTTGTCATTACACCCGGTACCTTTCTCCGTGGACGGCTCCATATAGGGGACAGGATATTTTCGGGAGGACGGCTGGGCGAACATCCTGCAGACGGCCTGGGAGAAGCCTTGAAAGAGCTGGGACTTCCCATGGGGCGCCTGAAGACCGGGACCCCGGCCAGGGTGGACGGGAAGAGCCTGGATTACAGCAGGATGGAACCTCAAAAAGGGGATGATCCGCCCCGTCCCTTCTCTTTCAGGACAGAACGCCTCTCATTGGAACAGGTTCCCTGCTTTAAGACCCATACCCGGGAAAAGACACATGATATTATCCGGAAGAACTTGAAGCTTTCAGCCCTCTTCTCGGGCAATATAACAGGGATAGGCCCCCGCTACTGTCCCTCCATCGAGGACAAAGTCAAAAAATTTCCTGACAGGGACTCTCATCTTATTTTTGTGGAACCTGAGGGACGCTATACCACGGAGATGTATCTCAACGGGATCTCAAGCAGTCTGCCAGCAGAGATTCAGGAGGAGTTTATCCACACTATCGAAGGGTTGGAGAAGGCTCGGATCGTCCGGTACGCTTATGCGGTGGAATACGATTATGTGGCACCCTATATACTCAGAGAGACGTTGGAAGTCCGGGATATTCCCGGGCTGTTTCTGGCAGGCCAGATCAACGGGACCTCGGGATATGAAGAGGCTGCTGCTCAGGGACTCATGGCAGGAGCCAACGCCGCCCTGGGTGTTCTTGACAAGCCGCCCTTTATCCTGAGGCGGGATGAGGCCTATATCGGGGTCCTCATCGACGACCTGATCACCAAGGGGGCGGATGAGCCCTACAGGATGTTTACCTCCCGGGCGGAGTACAGGCTTCTTCTTCGTTCCGACAATGCCGACAGAAGGCTGGTTCCCCGGGCAGCTGAGATCGGCCTTGTGGACAAGGGTTTTTTGGATGCTGTGAAGGAAAAATACGAAAAATGCGAGAACCTTGTATCCATACTCCGTAAAGAATCCCTTAAAACAGATCATGCAGAGTGGAAACGCTTCAACGGACGAAAGCTCTTTGACCTTCTGAAGGTCAGGGAGATGGATATGGAGACCCTCCTTTCTCTGTCGGCTTTGGAAGGAGATTGGGAGGGAGACGTTCTGGAGAGTGTAGCTATTGAAGCCAAATACGACGGCTATATCGCAAGGGCTCTGGCCGATATCCGCAAATTCAAAAAGATGGAAGAGATGCGGCTTCCCTCCTCCTTTGACTACAGGGGGATCAAGGGACTGACTTCGGAAGCTGCTGAAAAGCTCAACAGATACCGCCCCTCCTCTGTGGGGATGGCGTCCCGGATCTCCGGGATATCCCCGGCGGACATCTCGGTTCTGATCGTCTACTTTTCCCGGAAAGAGGAGCCGTGAACCGTCAGTTGGAGCGCTATCTTCTTCTGCTGTCCAGATACCGCAAAAAAGTCAACCTGACAGGCACCCGGGATGAAGAGGAGCTCCGCTCCCTTATCGAAGACTCCCTTATTCCCTTTCCTGATGAGGGCCGGATTCTGGACCTGGGGACGGGAGGCGGCCTTCCCGGCCTTCCCCTTCTTCTTGTGCACCCCCGTCTTCAGATGGCCTTTCTGGATAAATCACGAAAAAAGATGAATATTCTCTCTCTGATCCTCCAGCAGCTGGATATCCCCTTTCCTCTCCTTCTTACCGGCGAGGCTTCTCGCTTTAGCCCGGATTACGCTTGTTTTTTTGATAGCGTGGTCTCCCGCGGCATGGGAGAGACGGAATTCGTTCTGGAGCAGGCGGCTCCTTTTCTTAAAGAGGGAGGCCGGGCCTGGCTGTGGAAACCCGCCGGCTTCATGCCGGAAAATGTGACGGGAAAGGGATATTCTTTTCTTGCAGAAGAGCGGTTGGACTGTTCTCTCTGCTCTGTGGCAGTCTATCGGAAAAGGAGAGGGGAGGGATGACCCTCCCCGGAGATCTTATTTTTTGTAGACGACGATGATCTTTTTGCCCAGGCCGGCATCGATATTCAGGTTGAAAAAGCCCATTCCTTCCACAGCGCGGGCCACAGCCTTGGGAAAATAGAGAGTCCCCTGGGTGGACTGTCCCGGGTTGAGAGTGGTCTTTTTCAAAGCCAGTTTTGTGATGTCGGCTTTTTTGTTCTGCCCCGCCAGGACTTCCGGAGAGAGGGGAGCATGCATGGCTGTCCCGACAGAGATGTAGATCTTCCCGGGATCCAGGGAGATGGGTTCTGTGCTCTCATTGCGGATGACCACTTTCAAGGTAAGAATATCCGGAACGGCTCCCTCTTCCAGAGTCGAGGGGAATGTGGGGATGACCACGACCTCTTTGGGGGTATCGGGAGTCCCGTAGTAATCTTTAAGCAGCCGGTAATCAGCACAAGAGACGGCGACGAAAGCTGTCAGCAGCAAGACAAAGAAAAGTTTTTTCATCTTATCCTCCTTTTTTCATTGTTTCCAGTGTGCTTTCAAGTATAGCGTGGATTTCCTTAATGTCTACCTGGCCCGGGATAAATCCTCCGGCCATATAGCTATGCCCGCCTCCCGAGCCGCGCCCTTCGGTGAGGGACCGCACCAGGCGGGCTGCATTGAAGGAACTGTCCAGACTGCGGCAGGAGAGGTGAGTCCCTTCTTCTGTGATATTGATCATCAGATTAGCGGTGATCTCCATGAGGGAAAGAAAGAAATCGGCCATGATCCCCAGAAGGTTCCTGTCGCTGATGCCGGCAACGGTGACCACCGCCATATTGTCCAGGACCACGAGAGAGTCGATGGCTCGTTTGTAGAATTCAAGGTCATCTATCGTGAGTTTGTTGATTACCGAGAGTTTCATCAGTTCAGCATCCATGCGGGGAAAAAGAAAGGCATAGGCTTGGAGGTCTTCTTCCGAGACGCCCCGGATCAGGTTGAAGGTGTCGGTAAAGAGGCCCACAGCCAGTGCTGTTGCCGGAAGGGCGGCCAGGGGGACGCCGAACTCATTGAACATGGAGGCGATGATGGATGACGTGGCTCCGATCTTGCGGACATCTCTGTAGAAATAGTCCCGGGCGGGGTCATAATTGTTGATATGATGGTCGATGAATCCCCAGTAGGGATTTTTCAGAGGTGTGAGGTTCCCCGTGTAGGGATTTGTGTCCACGACCAGAACCGGCCTTGTCTGATCCAAAACAGCGTTGACAGGATAGAGGTCCAGTTCGAGGGATTTGAGAAATCCGTCCCGGACGAAGAGCGGGATCTTCCCGGCATAACAGACGTCGCTTTTGAGCCCGTAATGGCTTAAAAAGATCTTCAGGCCGTAAGCAGAGGCAATGGCGTCATAATCGGGGTAGTCGTGGGTCTGGATGAGCAAGCCCGTTTTTTCTTTTTTCAGTTTTCTGATCAGTGATTCCATTTTTTCATTCTACGTGTTTCCCCTTTTCTTTTCAAGGAAAGAGTTGACAGGAAATAAGCCGGGGCTATCATTTGAACGGAGAGATGAAAGAATTGCTAAAGGAGGCACTATGGATAATGGCGAGATGAATCGTGAACTGGGTGAGATCCACCAGAAAGAGAACCTTTCCCGTATCGGCAAGAAGATCCTTGTCATGAGCGGCAAGGGGGGTGTAGGGAAAAGTACCGTCGCCGTCAATCTGGTCTTCGGGTTGGCCCTTCAGGGCAAAAAAGTGGGGATCCTTGATGTGGATGTCCACGGGCCCTCTGTGGGGAAACTCATGGGAATAGAAGGAAGGAAACTGGGAGGCCCTTTGTCAGACCACCGGCCCACGCCGGTCAAGGTCATAGACAATGTCTATGCCCTGACCATGGCCTCTCTCATAGAGACTCCGGATACTCCGGTGATCTGGCGGGGTCCTCTCAAGACCGGGGCGATCAAGCAGTTTCTTCAGGACATCGAATGGCCTGAACTGGATTACCTCATCGTGGACTGTCCTCCCGGGACAGGGGATGAGCCGCTCACAGTGGTCCAGATCATGGGCGGGATGGACGGGTCCATCATCGTGACTACCCCACAGGATGTGGCTCTTCTGGATGCCCGCAAGACCATTAACTTTTCCAAACAGATGAATGTCCCTGTCTTGGGGATCGTAGAGAATATGTCAGGACTTATCTGTCCCCATTGCGGAGAGATGATCCCCCTCTTCAAAGAAGGGGGCGGAGAAAAGGCCGCGTCTGACTTTAATGTGGACCTTCTGGGCAAGATCCCTCTGGATCCCGCCGTCGTCATCTCCGGAGACGAAGGACGTCCCTTTATTTATGACTATAACAAACTGCCCGCGGCGCAACGGTATGAGGAGATCGTCGTTAAGATCATGGAGAAACTGGATTAGACACGTTCTGCCCGGATGAATTGATCCGGCGTCTCAAGATAAGGCCCGAGGGGAAGTTTTTCAGTCTCCTGACGGAGGATCGCTTCCCCCGGCCGCGTGGCCGGGTGCTCGGGGACGAAGAGAGAACAGCAGTCTTCGAAGGGGCGGTTGGAGATCTCCATGGTCCCCAGGCTTTCGGCCAGAGCCATGATCTCCGTCTTATCGTAGCCGATCAGGGGCCTGAGGGTAAAGGACTGCACCACAGCATCCACGGCTGCTAAAGAGTGGATGGTCTGGCTGGCCACCTGCCCCAGGGAATCTCCTGTGACCAAGGCGTCATAACCCTGTTGCCGGGCCCAGGCTCCGGCCATTTTGAGCATGGCCACTCGCAGAAGAAGAGTGGCATAATCATTTTTGCCTTGCGATATGATCTCTTTTTGAAGGCCTGCGATATCGGCGATATAGAGGTTTCCACGGCTCCGGGATCCCCGGCGGCGCAGGGTCTCAGCCAAAGACCGGACTTTGTTCAGAGCCCCTTCTCCGGTAAAGGGAGGGGTATGAAAATAGATAAAATCTAAAGTCAAGCCCCTCTTCATAGCCAGATATCCGGCTACCGGGCTGTCTATCCCCCCCGAAAGGAGGAGAAGCGCCCGCCCCTGGGACCCTTCAGGAAATCCCCCGATACCCTTGATCTTTTCCAGGGAGACGAAAAACCCTTCGCTCCGGATGTCCACGGTGATCTCCAGATCCGGCCGGGTGAGATCCACTTGAAGCTCCGGAAAGTGATCCAGCACAAGACGGCCCAGCTCCCGGGCCACGGCCATGGAGTCGACGGGAAAGTGCTTGAAGGCTCTTTTGGCTGTGATCCGGAAGGTCCGGGGAGACCCGGCTTCCACAGCCGGCCGGAGGACGGGGATGAGTTCCTCCTTGAGCCTCTCATAATCATAGGGAAAGGAGTAGACGGGGCGCAGGGCTGCCACCCCGAAGACGTTTTTAAGGACTTCTTCAGAAATCCTGTGTTCTTCTTTGCTTTTGACCAGGATCTTTCCGTATAGAAAAGAGGCTTCCATGGATAGTTTTTCACGTTTAAAGATATTTTTCAAAGACTGGAGGAGTTTTCTTTCGAAAAAACGGCGGTTTTTCCCCTTGAGAGCAAGTTCTCCGTAACTGACCAGATAATCCATGCGCTACTGTACCTTTCTGTAGAGAGGCCCGATGGTTTTGGAGATCTCATCCAGGGCCGACAGGGTAGAAGTGATATCCTCTTCGCTGTTGAGCGGGGAAAGGCTTACGCGGATGGTGTTGAGGGCCTGTCGGCCCGTGTATCCGGAATTAACCAGGACGCGGTGGTTTTTTTTGTCTCTGTCACTGCAGGCCGATCCCGTAGAAACGCAGATCTCCCTTTCCGATAAGGCATTCTGAAGGACGGATCCGGGAATAAAGTCATGAGCGAGGGAAAGGATATGGGGAGAATAGGAGAGGCCCTTTTCCCGGTTCAGGATATAGCCGTCCAGAGAGTCGATCCCGGAGATGAAGGACTCTTCCAGGCGGCGGATCTTTCTCAGAAAGGAATCCCTTTTTTTGGCAAGCTGCCTCAGGACCATACCCAGAGCGATGATCCCCGGCATGTTTTCTGTGCCGGGCCGGAACGAATGCTCCTGCTCTCCGCCGGTGAGGAGAGGGTGAAGGTGGCGCCCCTTGCGGATAAGAAGGAGTCCTGTCCCTTTGAGGGCATGGATCTTATGAGCGCTCAGAGTGAGAAAATCCCAGTCCAGGGCGGGCCACTCCTGCCAAAGGGGGCTCCAAAAACTCTGGACCGCATCCACATGAACGAGGATGTCAGGGTGAAGAGCCCGGGCTTGCCGGATCAGGTCCTGAATGGGCTGGATCAGCCCCGTCTCGTTATTCACAGCCGTGACCGAAAGGAGGGCGCATGAGGAGTCGAGTAAGCCTTCAAGGTGTTCTGTGTCGATAAGACCCCCTTTGATCAGGGGGAGACGCACTAGGGGAGTCCCTTCGCGTTCCAAAGCCCGCGCGGTGTTTTCCACAGAGGCATGTCCGATGGCGGTCAGGGCGATCTTTTTCCCCCGTTTCAGAAGAGGGCCGATCCCCCGGAGGACTGTGTTGTTCCCTTCTGTGGCGCCTGAATTGAAGATGACTTCTCCCGGTGAGACTCCCAGAAGGTCGGCGGCCCGTTGTCGGGCCTCTTCGCGCAGGGCTGCTGTCCTGAATCCCGCCTGATGGAGAGAAGAGGGGTTGGCGTAATAGTCTGCAAGAGCCTCCTGAAGGGAGAGAAGAGCTTCCTTCAGAGGGGGTGTGGTCGCGGCATTATCCAAATAGGTCATATGATCCTCCTGTGACACTATACGGAAGAAGCTCTTCTCTTTCAAGGGCTTTCACGCCTTTCTCCTTTACAAGGGGAGCCCCTCTCCCTAAAATCGAAGAGGAGGATATCAGATGGAAAAAAGAGTCTCAGTGGGGATGAGCGGCGGGGTAGACAGTGCCGTAGCAGCTCTTCTGCTTAAAAAAGAAGGATTCGACGTCAGGGGTTATACTCTGGTCTTCGGCCCCTGGGGACGGGCTGTGGACGATGTAAAGAGTGTGGCTGCACACCTGGATATCCCCCTGAGCGTGATCCCTGCAGATATCCTCTTCCGGAAAGAGATAATCACTCCCTTTATCGAAGAGTACCGCCTGGGCAGGACTCCCAGCCCCTGTCCTCGTTGCAACCCGTTGAAGTTTGCTCTGGGGCTGGAGGCTGCAGGCGGGGAAGGGTATGTGGCCAGCGGGCACTATGCCCGGATCAGAAAGGGGACGCTTTATGCCGCCCCCCATGACAAAGACCAGTCCTATTTTCTGGCCCGGCTCTCTGAATCCCTTCTCGGGCGCATGATCCTTCCTCTGGGAGAGATGACCAAAGAAGAGGTCCGGGAGGAAGCGGTAAGGGAGGGATTGTCGGTAGCTGAGAAGGCAGAAAGCCAGGATGTCTGTTTCATCCCCGATGGGGATTACCGCGCTTTTCTGAAAAGCGAGGGGCTTTTCCCGTGTCAGGGAGAAGCTGTGAGCGAAGAGGGGGAAAAGATCGGAGAGCATGACGGTTATTTTCATTATACGCGGGGGCAGCGTTTCAGGCTCGGGGGGACTCCGGGGCGCCTTTATGTCACCGGAAGCGACCCTGCAGAGAACACCCTGACCATCGGCTCTGATGATTCTCTCTGGAGCAGGGAGCTGAAAGGAACAGGGTTCCATGCCCTGGCTTCTCCGGAAGAGCTTGCCGGCCCCCTGATGGCCAAGATCAGGTCCCGGGACTCCCTTCATCCCTGTCGGCTTGAGAGGCGGAAAGAGGAGTTCAGGCTCCTTTTTGAAGAGGAGGTCCGTGCTGTGACTCCCGGACAGTTGGCGGTCCTGTACAAGGATTCAGAAACGGGACTTCGTGTGGTGGGAAGCGGGTGGATCCTGTGATACGGAGCCGGGAGATCGACGCTGTTATTTTTGACTGGGGAAATACCCTGATGGTCGATTTCGGACTGGAAGGGCCCATGTGTGACTGGCCCCGTGTGGAAGCCGTAGAAGGAGCCCGGGAAGTCCTTGAAGCCTTGTCAAAGCGTTATCCGCTTTTTGTAGCGACCAACGGAGGATCTTCCGGAGCTCGGGAGGTAATGGCAGCCCTGGACCGTGTGGGACTGGGAGGCTTCTTTAAAGCTGTCTATGCCCAGAAGGACCTCGGATTCGGAAAGCCCGACAATCGCTTTTTTGCCGCCATTTGCCGCCGGGAAGGGCTTGCTCCCTCCCGCTGCCTCATGGTGGGGGACCATATCGAAAAAGATGTCCGGGGAGCCCTGGCATTCGGGATGCAGGCTGTGCTTTTCGACCCCCGGGAGTCTCATCCCGGTTTTGAAGGAAAACGGATCGTGTCTCTCAGGGAATTGGCAGCTTTAGTGTAAGACGGAAATTTCATAACTTCTTTATATTATGAAACTTCTTGACAGTTAAGGGATTACTCTCTATATTCGTATGTGAAATTTATCAAGGAGGCAACGACCCATGGATGAAATGAATATTCTGATGGAACAAAGGATGGAAAAGGCGCAGCAGATGAAAGAGGAAGGGCTGGAGCTTTTCCAGTACAAATATGACAAACAGTTTGCTGTGGCTGATATCCTGAAGACCTTTGCAGAGGCCGTCGAGGAGGAGACGGGCGATGTCCGTACAGCCGGGCGCCTGATGATCAAACGTGTCCATGGAAAGACCGGATTTGCCGACCTTAAGGATGATTCGGGCCATATCCAGCTCTACTTCCGCCGTGATGTCGTAGGGGAAGAGGCCTATAAGATCTTCAAAAAACTGGACATCGGGGACATCATCGGTGTCCACGGGTCGATATTCCGGACCCACAGCGGCGAGCTGACTCTCTTTGTGAAGGATTTTATGCTTTTGACCAAGTCCTTCCGTCCCCTCCCCGAAAAGTTCCACGGACTTCAGGACAAAGAACTCCGCTACCGGCAGCGCTATGTGGATATGATCGTCAACGATGAGGTCCGCGAGCGGTTCCGTAACCGAAGCCGCCTTATCTCCCTTATCCGGCGGACCATGGAAAATGCGGGGTATATCGAAGTGGAGACCCCTGTCCTTGTCCAGATGTATGGCGGGGCGGATGCCCGGCCCTTTACAACACATCACAACGCCCTGAGCCGAGACCTCTACCTGCGGATCTCCCTGGAGACCTATCTGAAAAGGCTTGTGGTCGGGGGGCTGGAAAAAGTCTTCGAGATCGGGCGTGTCTTCAGAAACGAAGGCCTTTCCAAACGCCATAATCCCGAGTTTACCCTCATGGAGTTTTATGCGGCCTACCACGACCTTTATGACATGATGGACTTTACCCGGGAACTGATCCTGGCTTGTGTAGACGGCATGGGGGCAGAGGGGCGGAAAGTCGCCTACGGAGATAAGACCATCGATTTCAACCTTCCCTGGAAGTCCGTAAGCATGGTGGAGGCCATCAGGGAGTATACCGGCCTGGATGTCCTCTCCATGGAGACAGATGAGCTGCGCAAAAAACTCAAAGAATTCAACCCTGAGCTGGACACGAAGAAGATGGGACAGGGGAAACTGATCCAGGAGATCTTTGAAGCTACGGTAGAGGAGCATCTGGTCGATCCCACTTTTATCACGGACCATCCCCTGGAGGTCTCTCCTCTGGCAAAAAAGAAGAGAGGGGACGAGACGGGGCTCTTTGTAGAACGCTTTGAGCTCTTTATCAACGGCTGGGAGATGGCCAATGCCTTTTCCGAGCTCAATGACCCTATGGACCAGGAAGCGAGGTTCCGCAGCCAGGAAGCTAATTTTGAAGCGGGGGATGAAGAGGCTCAGCGCCTTGACGAAGATTTTATCCGCGCCCTCCAATACGGGCTGCCTCCTGCAGGCGGTGTCGGGATCGGCGTGGACAGGCTAGTGATGCTTCTTACCGATGCCGAGACTATCAAGGATGTGATCCCCTTTCCTCTGCTGAAGGATGAGGGGAAATAATGTCACTTTCTTTCTGGATCGCCAAAAAATATCTCAAAGGCCGCAAGACCAATAAACTCTTGTCGGGGATCACCCTGATCTCCATGGCGGGGATCGCCGTGGGAGTCATGACCCTGACCACGGTGCTGGCTGTTATGCAGGGATTTGAAAATGACCTGAAAGACAAAGTCCTGGGGGTCAATGCCCATATCCTGATCCAGAACAGGTTCGGATACGATATTCCCGATCCCGTGCCCCTGGAAAAGACCGCTCTGGAGGTCCGGGGTGTTAAGGCCGCTGCTCCGTTTATATTCGGAGAGGGACTGGTCATGTACCGGGGGCGCAATTACAGCGCCGGGATCCGGGGCGTGGACCCCGAACGGGAAGGGTCTGTGACCAAGTTCGGCGGTTTTATCAAAGAAGGGTCTCTGAAAAAAGGCGGGATCGCCCTGGGAACCGAGATGGCAAGGCTCCTGAACGTCTCTGTGGGAGACACCGTCCGGCTTCTCTCTCCCGACGGGAAAATCACCCCCATGGGGATCTTTCCCCGTGTGAGGGATTACGAGGTCACCGCCCTCTTTGAGAGCGGGATGTATGAGTATGACACCTCCCTGGTCTATATGGTCTATGAAGATGCCCGCTCCTTTCTCTCACGCCAGGGGGCTTCCGGCATCAGCCTGCGGATAGAAAATATCGATAAGGCTGAAAGCATAGCCCGCGAGGTCACATCCCTTCTTCCCGACGAGTATGCGGCGCGGGACTGGTTCCGTATGAACAGAAATCTCTATTCAGCCATGGAACTGGAAAAGAAGACCATGTTCATCATCCTGACACTTATCATCCTGGTGGCTTCTTTTAACATCGTGGCGACCCTGATCACCCTGGTCAGGGAAAAGACCCGGGAGATCGGGATATTGAAATCGCTGGGGTTTACCGCCGCAGAAGTAAAACGGATCTTTCTCTACAACGGGCTGATCATCGGAGGGGCGGGAATCACCCTGGGGGAACTTTTAGGGCTTCTTCTCTGTTTCATTATCAGGATTTCGCATATTAACGCATTGCCTGCAGAAGTCTATTACTCCACGGAACTCAAAGTGAGTTTTTCCTTCTGGAATTTCTTCTTTGTGGGAGCCGTGGCTTTTTTTATTACCTATCTGGCGGCGGTTTTTCCGGCCCGGCAGGCAGCTAAGATGGATGTGATCGAGGCGATAAAGTATGAATGACATTAAAGTAGAGGTCCGCGGATTATCCAAGATCTACCGCTCTCCGGGAGAGGATATCGAGGTCTTTTCCGATGTGGCGTGGCAGGCCTCAGGGGAGAGGACTGTGGCCATTGTCGGAGAGTCGGGAGTGGGGAAATCGACCTTCCTCCATGTTTTGGGGCAGCTGACTCTCCCCACGGCCGGAGAGGTCTTTCTCAACGGGAAGAACCTCACAGCCCTGGACGATAACAGCCGGGCGCGTGTCCTGAAAAACGACATTGCCTTTATCTTTCAGTTTTTCCAGTTGTTCAACGACCTGACCCTCAGGGAAAACATTTACATAGCCGCGCGCATGACCTATAATGAGAAAGAAGCCATGGAGCGCACAGAGGCCGTCATCGAAGACCTGGGTCTTACGCACAGACGGGACCATATCGTCAGCCTTCTTTCCGGAGGAGAGAAGCAGCGGACAGCCATCGGACGCGCTCTGGTCAAGGACCCTGTCCTCATCCTGGCCGATGAGCCCACGGGAAATCTGGATGAGCGCCATTCCGCGGAGATCATGGATCTTCTCATGGCCTTGCAGAACAAACGAAATTGCGCTTTTGTCATGGTGACCCACAACCGGGCCATGGCGGAGCGATGTGACGAGATATTTCAGTTGGAGCATAGAAAGCTTCATCCTTTGGAGGAGGATTAGGCATGTACGACCGGTTCAGTGAACGGGCCCGTAAAGTGGTCCTTTATGCGCGGGAAGAAGCCGCCCGTCTCAACTACGATTTTATCGGGACGGAACATCTTCTGCTGGGGCTGCTCAGGGAGGGCGCCAGTATCGGCGTCATCGTTCTGCGCCGCCTGGAAGTGGATATCAATCTGCTCCGTGATGAGATCAAGAAGTTTATCATACAGGACGGGGACCGGGCCCGTGTCGACCACGATATTCAGCTTACTCCCAGGGCCAAACGGGTTCTGGAACTGGCCATGGATGAGGCCGGCCGCATGGGCCACAATTTTGTGGGGACAGAGCATATCCTTCTGGGCCTTCTCCGGGAGGGAGAGGGGATCGCTTCCCGGGTCTTGAAGAATTTCGGGGTGACTCCCGACAGGGTCCGCACTGAAGTCGTGCGTCTTCTCAGCGGAGACCTGGAAGGTGACATCGCGAGCGCCCGGGGGAAGACAGGGCAGAAGAGTTCACCTCTTGATGACTTCAGCCGTGACCTGACCCGGCTGGCCATTGAAGACAAGCTGGACCCGGTCATCGGCCGTGAGCATGAGATCGAGCGTGTGATCCAGATCCTCGCCCGGCGCAAGAAAAACAACCCTGTCCTCATCGGAGAAGCCGGCGTGGGCAAGACTGCTATCGTCGAAGGGCTGGCCCAGCGTATCGTCACCAATGAAGTCCCTGATATCCTTATCGGGACACGCCTTCTCTCCCTGGACCTGGCCGCTGTCATCGCCGGGACAAAATACCGGGGGCAGTTTGAAGAGCGCCTGAAAGCCCTTCTAAAGGAGATCGAACAGTCAGAGAACATCATCGTCTTTATCGATGAGATCCATACCCTTGTAGGGGCGGGAGCTGCCGAAGGGGCTATCGACGCCTCCAATATCCTGAAACCTTCACTGGCCAGAGGCGAGATCCAATGTATCGGAGCGACGACTCTGGACGAATACCGGAAATATATTGAAAAAGACGCAGCCCTGGAGCGGCGTTTCCAGAAGATCATTGTGGAGCCGCCTACCGTGGAGGAGACTATCGAGATCATCTCAGGCCTGCGCGACAGGTATGAAGCCCATCACGGCGTGAAGATCACAGATGAGTCCATCGTCGCAGCCGCCAGGCTTTCTGACCGCTACCTCTCTGACCGTTTTCTCCCTGACAAGGCCGTGGATATCATCGATGAGGCTGCTTCCATGGTGCGCCTGACCCTTTCTCAGATGCCCAAGGATATCGCCGACCTGGAAAAGAAGGTCGAGCAGATCTCCCTGGACAAGAGGACGGCCATTATGATGCAGGAGTTTGAAAAAGCAGCCAGTTACAGAGACAAAGAGAGCAAGCTCAAAGACCGGATCCGCGAGATGAAAAAGGAGTGGGCCAGCTCCCAGGCCAACAATGTCAAAAGCGTCATGGCCGACGATATCAAGCTTCTTATCTCCAAGCTGACAGGGATCCCCCTCTCCAAGATCGAGGAGAAGGAGAGCGAGCGCCTGCTGAAGATCGAAGAGGAGCTGAAAAGGCACATCATCGGGCAGGATCAGGCCATTACCGTCATCGCCAATGCCCTCCGCCGTGCCCGTGCGGGGCTGAAAGACCCCAACCGTCCCATCGGGACCTTTATGTTCCTGGGGCCGACGGGAGTGGGGAAGACCGAGCTGGCCAGGGTCCTGGCCGCCTTTATGTTTGACGATCCCGATGCCATGATCCGTGTGGATATGTCAGAATACATGGAGAAGTTCTCTGTCTCCCGTCTGACAGGAGCCCCTCCCGGATATGTGGGATACGAAGAGGGAGGGCAGTTTACCGAGAAGGTAAGGCGTAAGCCCTATTCGGTCATCCTTCTGGATGAGATCGAAAAAGCCCATCCCGATGTCTTTAACGTGCTTCTTCAGGTCTTTGAGGACGGAAGGCTTACAGACAACGTGGGGCGGATGGTGGATTTCAAGAACACCATCATCATCATGACATCAAACATCGGTGCGAAATATATCTGGCAGCAGAAGACCCTGGGTTTTTCCAAGACAGGCATCGAGATCGACTACGACAAGATGAAATCCATGGTCATCAGCGAAGTGAAAAAGCTCTTCAACCCGGAGTTTATCAACCGTGTGGATGAGCTTGTCGTCTTTAACCCCCTGGGACGGGAGGAGATCAGCCTGATCATCGACCTGATCCTGGCCGAAGTCCGGGCCCGTCTGCAGGAGCGTAATATTCAGTTGGAAGTCACCGGGGAGGTCAAGAACTTCCTCATCGAAGTCGGGTACAGCCCTGAATTCGGTGCCCGCCCCCTCAAAAGGGCGATTCAGCGCCATATCGAAGATACCCTGGCACTGGAGATCCTGTCCAGGAAGTTTATCGAGGGCGATACCGTAAAAGTAAACTTGATTGATGGGAATATCGTAACCGAGCGTACGGGCGATTCCATCCTCAGAGATCTGGCGTCGGAGGAGTCGAATGAAAAAATGGATTAGCATTATTATCTTATTGGCCGCGGCCGCAGTCACGCTATGGGGTATCCCCATAAAAGAGGTCCGTATCGACGGAATCAAAAATATCGACAAGGAGTTTATCCTCTCTGTCTGTCACAGTGTGGAAGGAACGGAGTTTTCCGTCATCAAGCTCCGCCAGGACATCGAAAACATGTATGACCTGGGGTACTTTGACAGGATCGATGTCCAGGCCCGGGAGACGGAAGGCGGGATCACGGTTATCTATACAGTCAAAGAGCGTCCCTTTATAAGGAACATCACTATCCGGGGAAACAAAAAATACGATGATACCAAGATCCTTTATGAAGCCCCTTTTCTGGTGGAGGATGTGCCCTTTGATACTAAATATCTCCACCAGGCGAAATACAACATCGAAAAGAAGTATAAAGAAGACGGCTATTTTTTAGTGGATGTCACAGCTACCGCCGAAGAGGCCGAAGACGGAGTGAGCCTGGTCATTGATATCGATGAGGGCAGCAAGCTCAGTATAGGGACTATCTGGTTCAAAGGGCTCAAAGAGCTGGAGCCGAAGAAGCTTAAAAAGGCCATGGAGTCCAAAGAGTCATCCTGGTGGCGCCATCCCAAGCTGGATACGGAGAAGCTTGACGGCGACATGAAGCTCATCGAAGAGAAGCTCTGGGAGATGGGCTATTTCAATGCATCGGTGGAAGGCTACGAGATCATCCCCTCAAAGGAGCCCGGCCGCCGGGATATCGTCATCACCCTGAACGAAGGGAAGCGTTACCGCCTGGGAGAGATATCCTTTGAAGGGAACGAGCTCTTCACGGCTGAAGAGCTGAGGGATATGGTCTCCATCGGCTCAGGAGAGTATTTTACCGGTGATGACTGGGAGAAGACCAAAGTCAAACTGCTGGAAGCCTATGGGAACCGGTCCCATATCTTTGCCGATATCACCCCCCGCTATACATTTCACGAAGAGACAGTCGATGTGACTCTCCTGATCTCCGAAGGTTCGGCCATCCGTGTGGGGACCATCGAAGTCCGGGGGAACACAAAGACCTATGACAAGATCATCCTGAGGAATATTCTTCTGCGCCCCGGCGATGAGTTCAAGAGGAATCTTCTCGTCCTCTCACAGGAGCAGATCTATAATCTGGGGTACTTTGAAGATGTCCGGGTCATTCCCAGGCCTGATGATAAAGACCCCAATATTTTGAATATCATCATCGAAGTGGATGAAAAACTCACAGGATCCATCAATCTCGGCGGCAGTTATTCGGAATACTCCGGCTTCTCCATGTTTCTGAAATATGAGGAACAGAATATCCTGGGCCGGGGTTATAAAGGAAGCATTCAGTTCGAGATCGGGAAGAAAGTCGAGACCTACCAGCTGGGCTTCACCAACCCCAATCTCTTCGACACCCCGACCTATGTCTCCGCAAACCTCTACAAGAAGGACCAGGACTATACAGATTACACCATCATGCGGAACGGAGGCTCTCTCACAGTAGGACGGAAGCTCGACCTTTTTACGTCGGGATACCTCTCCTACTCTCTTGAGAGCGTGGAAGTGAGCGATGTCTCCGAAGAGGCTTCTCAGGAGATCGACGAGACTAAAGAGTTGCGCAGCAGCGCCAGCCTCACCTTCGCCCGCGATTCAAGAGACAACCGTTTTGAACCCACGCGGGGGACTCATAATACTATCAGCGGAGAGTTGGGCGGTAAATTCCTCGGCGGGGACGTCAACTACTACAAGATGGAAGCCACCAGCAACTGGTTTTTCCGCTCTTTCTGGAAATTTGTCTTTTCCGTCTATATGCAGACCGGTTTTGTGGAAAAACTGGATCCCTCCACAGAAGTCCCCATCTATGAGCGCTTTTTTGTCGGCGGGAATATCTACGGTGTGCGGGGTTATGAAGACAAGGCCCTCTCCCCCCTGGATGACGACGGATACTATAAAGGCGGCAATTTTTACTTTACCACTTCATTTTCATATAAGTTTCCCATTGTCGAACGGATGATTACGGGATATCTTTTCTGGGATGTCGGCCGTGCCTGGGAGACACTGGGCGACTTTAATTTCCGCGACATGAGGGATGGCGCGGGAATCGGCGTGAAAGTAACGACTCCCATGGGCCCGCTTACTCTGGATTATGCCTACGGATTTGACACGGAACAGTGGAAATTCCACTTCGGCATCTCCCAGGGGACATTTTAGCCCGTGGATAAAAGGAGGTTAGACCATGAAAAAAGGAATCATTCTTTGTGCTGTTCTGGCCCTGGCTGCAGGGTTTGCCTTTTCTGCGGAACTGAAATTCGCTTTTGTGGATACAGAGCGTGTCTACAATGCGTCCAAAGAGAAGCAGACAGCTGAGAGCGTCTTTGAAAAAGAGGCCACTGAGATGCAGAAAGAGCTCGAGTCAAAATACAACGAACTTGTGAGCCTGAACCAGAAACTGAAAGAGCAGGCAGCTTTCCTGAGCCAGGAAGAAGGACAGAAAAAACAGCAGGAACTTATGGAAAAGCAGGATGCCTTCAACCGTCTCCGCAGTGAGATGGCTCAGAAACTGGAGCGCCGTAAAGCTGAACTGATGAAACCAATCTTTGAGAAGATCCGTTCCATCGTCACCAATATCCGTAAAGAGAAGGGGCTGGATGTCGTCTTTGATAAGAGCGTCACCATCTCTTCAGCGGATGAACTTGATCTTACCGATCTCGTCATCGAGAGAATCAATAAGTAATGTTGATTACGCTTCTCTTTGAGGAGATATCGATACCCGGGAGCCGGATCGTCCATCCGGCTCCCGGACGGATGCTGAAACGGTTTGCTTCAGCAGCCGCTGCCGATGAAAAGGCTCTCTGTTTTATCGAAACGGAAGAGGCTGCCCTGGAGCTGGGCCGACGCCCGGTAGGGGCTGTAGTCACATTCCGTGAGCTGGACAACCCTTCTCCCCAATTTATCTGTGATGACCCCCGGACTCAATTCTTCCGTCTTGTCGCGGGACACCTGATACGCCCGGCTTCGGACGGGATTCATCCCACGGCGGTGATCGGTGAAGATTGTTCTATTCATGACACGGCGTCAGTGGGGCCGGGATCTATTCTCGGAGATCATGTTACTCTGGCAGAGGGAGTCTCCCTGGGAGCCGGTGTCATTGTGGGGAAAGACAGTATCATCGGGGCACGGACCAGGATCTATCCCGGGGTGGTCCTTTATGAAGACACCCGGGTGGGCGAAGATTGTATCATCCATTCCGGAACGGTAGTCGGCTCCGACGGTTTCGGCTATATGGAGACCGGAGAGACTCTGGTCAAGATCCCCCAGGTGGGCCGTGTCCGGATCGGCAACAGAGTGGAGATCGGGGCCAACTGTACAATCGACCGGGCGACCCTGGATGAGACCGTCATCGAAGACGATGTCAAGATCGACAATCTGGTTCAGATCGCCCATAATGTCACTATCAAAAAATGTGCACGGATAGCTGCCCAGAGCGGCGTGGCCGGAAGCAGCTCCATCGGGAGCTGGGCTGTCCTGGCCGGGCAGGCCGGTGTGGGTGACCATTGCCGTATAGGGGACCGGGTCATTCTGACGGCCCAGGCCGGAATCGCCGGCTCTCTGGAAAAAGCGGGTGTGTATAGCGGGTCTCCGGCCCGTCCCATGAGCGAACAATACAGGATTTTAGCCTATCAGAATCGTCTGGAAGCCATGTGGAAAAAGATCAAAGAGCTGGAGAAGAAGCTGGACACTTATGAGAAGGACCATTAAAAGGACAATCGATTTTCAAGGCCCCGGGATCCATTCCGGGGAAGAGGCCCGTATCCGGCTTCATCCTGCAGAGTCAGGAGGGATCCGGTTCCGCCTGGGAGAGATAATCATCCCCGCTCATATCTCATATAAGACAGGAGACCGTCGGGGGACCACCCTGGGCCGTGACGGGAAGGCTGTCCAGACCGTGGAACATCTCCTGGCCGCCTGCTACGGGATGGGGGTCACAGACTGCCTGGTGGAGTTTATTTCGGGAACGGAGCTTCCCATACTCGACGGGAGCGCTCTGGATTTTGCCCGGGCTCTTGAAGAGGAGAGCATGATAACGGACAGCGGGCTTTCTCCCCGCTTGCTTCCCGATCTGCGTTACGAAAAGGATGAGGTCCTCATAGAAAGTCTTCCTGCAAAAGGGCTTGAGATCTCTTTTCTCTATGACGGCTCCCGTTTCGGCCTGGCTCCTGAGGAGTATGGACTTACCGTGACTCCGGAAAGTTTTCTCAAAGAGATCGCCCCCGCGCGGACCTTCGGATTTTATGAGGAACTGCAGATGCTTAAAAAAGCGGGGCTGGCCAGGGGGGGGACGACCGACAACGCCCTGGTGATCAAAGAGGGGCGCCCCCTGAAGAATGAGTTTCGCATGGAAGGGGAGCTCGTCCGCCACAAGATATTGGATTTTCTGGGTGACCTCTCCCTGTGCGGATACCGGGTTGAAGGCCGGATCCGGGCTGAGCGGAGCGGTCATTATCACAATACGGAATATGTCAAAAAAATGCTGGAGGTTAGCTTATGGCAGTGATGGATACGAAAAAGATCATGGAGATCCTACCTCACCGGTTCCCGTTTCTCCTCATAGACACTATCGAAGAGATCGACGAGAACCACTGTATAGCCAAAAAGAATGTTACCGTGAACGAACCCATGTTTACCGGCCACTTCCCGGATAATCCCATTTTCCCCGGGGTCCTTATCATCGAGGCCATGGCCCAGACAGGGGGAGTCCTTCTGGCCGAGCGGACAGGATTTGACAAAGAGAAACAGAACACCCTCTTTATGGGGATGGACTCTGTCAAATTCAGAAAACCTGTCCTGCCCGGGGATACGATGATGCTCAAGGTCAGCGTGGAGCAGAGTAAAAAGCTTAAAAACGGCTATTTTGTCAAATTGAAAGGCGAAGCTCTTGTGGACGGAGAAGTCCGCGCGACAGGCCTTGTCACAGCGGGGATCTTCGATAAAGAGGAGTCCTGATATGGCATCCATTCATCCCACGGCTATTATCGGAGAGGATGTTCAGTTGGGCGTAGGGGTCTTTGTCGGCCCTTATGCCGTGATAGAAGATCATGTGAAGATCGGTGACGGATGCTCTGTGGGAGCTCATGCGCTGATCCACAGTTATGTCTCCATGGGACGTGAAAACAAGATCTATCCCTTTTGTGATATAGGGGGCGAGCCCCAGGACATCAAGTTTGAGAATAAAGAATCCTGGGTGGTGATGGGAGACCGGAACCTTATCAGGGAATATGCCACTATCCACCGCTCTTCCAATGCCGGGGGGAAAACGGTCCTGGGAAATGACAATTTTCTTATGGGCCATGCTCATATCGGCCACGATTGCCAGGTGGGGGACCATGTCGTTATGGTAAACTTTACCGCTCTGGGGGGGTATGTCACCGTGGAGGACCGTGCCTTTATCTCAGCCTCCTGTCTGGTCCACCAGTTTTGCAAGATCGGTACCCTTGTCATGCTGGGAGGGGCTTCCCATATTACCCAGGATGTGATCCCCTATACCCTTGTCGGCGGGTATCCTCCAAGGATATTCGGGTTGAATATCGTAGGCTTGCGTCGTGCCGGTTTTGACCGGGAGACCAGGAGCACACTGAAAGAAGCCCTTTCAGTCATCCGGAAAAGCAGCAGCCGCGAAGAGATGCTCAAGACTCTTGAAGGGCTGGGGCCCGAAAAATGTCCTGAACTGGCTCATTTGATCGCTTTTATCAACAAATCGGAAAGGGGCTTGCTGCTGAAAGAGAATGGGTAAGATATTTCTGTCGGCCGGTGAGATTTCGGGAGACCTCCACGGAGCGTTTCTCGCCAGAGCCCTGTACGAGGAGATCCCGGGGATTCAACTGTGCGGGATAGGAGGGGAGAGGATGAAGGTGGCCGGCGTCACACTCATCGATGACCTTACCGAAAAGAGCAGTGTGGGGATCCTGGAAGGGCTTCCTCACCTGAGGGAGAACCTCTCTTCATTAAAAAAGGCCCGTCGCTTTGTCCGGGAGTGGAAGCCTGATAGTGTCATCTTTATCGACAATCAAGGATTTAACCTGAATCTGGCCAAGACAGTGAAGAAGGAAGGGATCACCTCCTTCTATTATTTTGCTCCCCAGTATTGGCTCTGGGGGCTGAAAAAAGCCTCCTCTTTGGAAAACAAACTGGACCATATTCTGGCTGTCTTCCGACAAGAGGATGCCTTCTACAAGGGGACTAGCCTGTCTGTGGACTATATCGGCCACCCGATCCTGGACGAGATGCCTCTTCTGGACAAGGGTGAAGCGAGACGGCTTCTCGGCCTTTCCTCTTCGTATGACAAACCCCTCATCGGGCTTCTCCCCGGATCACGCTCCCAGGAGTTCAGGACTCTCTTCCCCCTTTTTCTTAAGACCGCCGAAGCCTTGAAGGGGGAATTTGATTTTATCATGCCCTTTGCTTCGAGCAGTTTTTATGAGCGGTATGCCCCTGAGACGCCTCCTTTCATCAAGACGGTGAAAAAGGAGGGGACGGTGGTAATGCAGGCAGCCGACCTCCTGATCCTTTCGTCAGGGACAGCGACTCTGGAAGCAGCCGTGGCCGGGACCCCGATGATCATCACCTACAAAGTCTCACTTCTCACAGAGATCGTTGCCCGGCTTCTCGTGAAAGTCTCATATGTGGGAATGCCCAATATCATCGCCGGAAAAGGAATCGTCCCCGAATTACTCCAGAGGGATTTGACACAGCCTAAACTCACCGCTATGGTAAAAAAGATCCTGGAAGATAAAACGGAATATCAGAGGATCAAAAGAGAGCTTTCGCAAGTGAAAGCATCCCTGGAGCCGGCCGGTGCTGTCCGGAGGGCGGCCCGACTGATAAAAGAAAGGTGCTGTCATGAGTAAATTGCGTGTGGGTGTCATCGGTGTGGGACATATGGGAAATTACCATGCCCGGATCTACGACCAATTGAAGAAATATATCGATTTTGTCGGAGTCTGTGATATCCGTAAAAGCCGGGCCAATGAGATCGCAGAGCTCTACGGGACAAAAGCCTTTTACAATTATCAGGATCTTCTCCCTTACGTGGATGCGGTGAATATCGCCGTCCCCACATCAGAGCACTACAAGGTGGCCAAGGGATGCCTGGAGACCGGGAAGCATATTCTTCTGGAAAAGCCCATGACCAGGATCTATGAAGATGCCGTGGAGCTGATCGATATAGCAGAAGAGAGAAACCTCGTCTTTCATGTGGGCCATGTGGAGCGGTTCAACGCCGCTGTCCTGGAGCTGATGGATGTGGTGAAGGGCGAGACGCCGATCTTTCTCGAGGCCAAACGGTTTGGGCCGGCCGGGGAAAGAGAGCGTACTTCCGGGGTCATCCTGGACCTGATGATCCATGATATCGATATTATCCTCGGCCTGGTCCGAAGCGGAGTCGCCGGGATCGCAGCCGTGGGGAAACAGGTCTACAGCAGATTTGAAGATATAGCCAATGTCCAGCTCTATTTTGAAAACGGGACCTTTGCGACGATCTCTGCCAGCCGCGTGAGCCAGACAAAGATAAGGACTCTCTCCATCACCATGCCCGACTATGATATTTTCCTCGATTATGCTTCGGAAGATGTCTCCATCCACAGAAAAGCCACGACCAGTGACAATGTCGTGGGGGGGAAGATGAAACAGGTCCAGGATTCTTTCGTGGAACGCCTTACGGTGAACAGGGACAATCCCCTGCGCCTGGAGATCGAGCATTTTGTCAACTGTATCCAGGATCATGAAAAGCCCATCTACAGTGCCATGGACAATCTCCGTTCACTGAAGATCGCTCTCAAGGCTCTGGAGATCACCGAAAAGAATATAAAGGGGTAGGGCATGGCCCTCATCTTTTTTCTCTATAATCTGATTTTTATCCCGGTTTTGCTCCTTCTTTTTCCCTATTATCTGATCCGGGCTCTTGTGACAGGTAAAGACCGCCACGGCCTTTTTCAGCGGGTGGGATTCGTCCCGTCGCGCCTGTTCCCCGCACAAGGATATGTCTGGTTTCATACCGTCTCGGCAGGAGAGGTCAAAGCGGCCGTCCCGGTGATCCGAGAGTTTACGGGAAAAGAACCCGTGGCTGTCTCTGTGGGAACCTATACAGGATACAGGATGGTGCGGGAGCATTTCGGCCGGGATGTCACCCTCTTTTACCTTCCTGTGGACTTCTTCCCCTTTGTGGCTTCGCTCTTCAGCAAGATGAGGCCCCGGGCTCTGGTCATCGTGGAGACGGAGATCTGGCCCCAGCTTATCCGCAGGGCCTGGCAGAAAAAGGTGCCGGTGCTTCTTGTCAACGGACGGATCCCTCCAAAAGATTACAGGAGCTATCGCTTTTTCAGGGGATTATGGAAACATATCTTTGCTCTCTACCGGGCTTTGCTCGTGCAGTCTGATGTGGAGAAGAAGAGGTTTATGGATTGCGGAGCGCCGGAAGAGCTTATCGAAGTGTGCGGGAATACGAAATATGACGTCTACGGTAAAAAGAGCGACCTCCGCCGGGAATCACGCCTGGCGGCGCTTTTCGAAGGACGCCCCGACAAACCGCTCACGGTGATCGGTTCCACCCATAAGGGGGAAGAGGAGATCCTCTTTTCCCGTTTTCAGGAGCTCAAGGGAAAGACGGTTTTTATCCTGGCTCCCCGCCATCTTGAACGGATACGGGAAGTGGAGATACTCCTTATGGAAAAAGGGTTCAGCGTGGAGCGCAGGACATCCCCGCTCTCCTGGAAGGCGGATGTGATCCTCTGGGATACCATGGGAGAGCTGGATATGGTCTATAAGTTTGCCGACCTGGTCCTGGTGGGGGGAAGCTGGATCCCCCAGGGCGGGCATAATATCATCGAGCCTGCTCTCTGGGAAAAGTGCGTGGTCGTCGGCCCCTTTATGCATAATTTCCAGGAGATCTACGACTATTTTACAGCAGAAGAGGCTCTTATCACCGCTTCAGAAGGTGAGATCGACCGCGTTGTGAAACGTCTCCTGGAGAACCCCGGAGAAGCAGCGGCTGTGGCTTCCCGGGCCGGGGCGTGTGTCCGGGCCAACAGCGGAGCCGCGGGACGTTACGTGGAAGCCATTAAAAAGGCCCTTTCCTCATGATGATTGTCAAAAGACTTCAATACGGGATCGAATATCTTTTTGTGAAGGCTGTGGCATTTTTTGTCTCTCTCTTCCCGTGGCGTTGTAACCGTAAGCTTGCCGTTGGCCTGCTTCCCCTCTTCTCCCTTTTAGGATACAAAAGGCTCACCATCGACAATATCAAAAAGGCTCACCTGGATCTTCCCAAAGAGGGAAGCCCCCTGAAAGCCTTTGTCCGTGAAGTCTTTATCCAGAATATTCTCACTTATATTGAAATGATCCATCTTATGACCATGGGAAAAGAGGATGTCCTCAAAGTCATCACCATCGAAAACGAAGAGGTGCTTAAAAGGATCTATACCGAGTATCCCGGGGTCATCTTCGTTCTGGGCCATCTGGGGAACTGGGAACTCATGGGACAGGTGGTGGCCTACAAAGGTTATCCCCTGGCTGTGATCGCCCGGAAACAGAACAACCCGCTCACCGACCGCCTGGTCAACCGGATGAGGGAAAAGAGCGGCGTCAGAATCATCTACAGAGACCGGCGCGCGGTACCGGAGACTCTGCGTCTCTTACGGGAAGGATATGGCGTAGCGATCCTCAACGATCAGGACGGGGGGATCGCAGGGGTGACCACGACCTTTATGGGACGGCGGTGCTCCACTCCGCACGGGCCTGTCATTTTTGCCCTGAAGACCGGCTGTCCCGTCAGTTTCGTCACCGTCCGGCGGTTGGAAGACGGGACCTCTGTGGGACATATCGGAGAGCCTTTCCTCCTTACGCGTCAACACGAGGATCTGGATGACGATATCCGCTTCCATTTACAGGGATTGGTTGATAGACTGGAAGAGGCCGTGAAGGAGAACCCGGCTCAGTGGAACTGGCTGGCCAACCGCTGGCGGACTCAACGAAAATAAGGAGGCTTCTGTGGAAAAGATCACCATCAAGACACAAGTCATTACCGAACAGGACGATATTGTCCAGGTGGCTGCCAAGGCTCTGGAGAAAGAAGCCAGAGACGGGGATATCATCGTGATATCCTCCAAAGTCGTCTCCATCTCCCAGGGTATGGTGAAACCTTTCGATGAATTGAAGATCTCGCACCTGGCGCGTTTCCTCTCAAAATTTGTGACGAAACCCCTTTCGGGAGAAGGTCTGGGCCGCGTGGAGAAGATGCAGGGAGCCATTGATGAAGCCGGCGCGTTGAGGATCCTTTTTGCCGCCGTTATCGGCGGGATAGGGAAGATGATGGGCATCCACGGCTGGTTCTACCAGGTGGCCGGGCGGAGGGCAGGCGCCATTGACGGGGCTGACGGAGTCCGGGCCAAGACAGTGGGCCCCTACAACCGTGTTTTGATCTTTGCCCCGGTCAAGGGAGACGAAGTCTGCGAAAAGATCAAGGCGGAGCTAAGCAAAGAGGTGGAGATCGCCATTATCGATGCCAATGATTACGGCGATGTGGATGTCTGGGGAAAGACTTCGGGGCTGGATCCTGAATTTGTGGAAAGCAAT
>ERZ795053.476-NODE-476-length-51492-cov-16.908412_pt1 | contig 51492 bp, 50 predicted proteins | sample MGYA00375137_ERZ795053 | MGnify/ENA primary metagenome ERZ795053 (study PRJEB30182, sample SAMN05720284) | activated sludge metagenome | isolation source: Anaerobic digester | place: Hong Kong | collected 2014-12-17 ...
CCGTGGTTATGAAGGTAGTAGGGCCCGTTCATAAATCGGATGTGGGTGGCGTTGTCCTGGATGTTATGGACGCTGAAACCGTTGGACGTGAGTTTGACCGTATGATCAATATCAAGGACACCACTGCAATACTGCTTCAACCAATGTTAAGCGGAACCCAGATTTTTGCAGGTGCAAAGTGCGAACCCAAATTCGGCCACATGATCCTGTGCGGACTCGGAGGAATCTTTATCGAGGTGCTGAAGGATGTGCAATCCTCACTGTCACCCGTTTCGGCAGCCGAAGCATCAGAAATGATCAAAAGTCTGAAATCCTACAAAATCATTCAGGGCGTTCGCGGACAGGAAGGGGTAAATGAAACTGCTTTTGCCGATGCGATTGTGCGTCTGTCGGCATTGTGCGAAGCCGCCCCCGAGATTGCTGAGATGGATATTAACCCGCTGCTGGGTAATGCCAAAGGTGTGGTAGCCGTAGATGCAAGGATCAGAATAGAAAAATAGAAAGGAAACGAAAGAGTAACATATCAGAATAGCAAAGCCCCGCAAAACGGGGCTTTCTCATTATGTTACTCTCGAATTCTTAAGAATCAGCAAGTGATTCCCTGTAAACTCCTGACGGCTGTCCAGTCAGAATACCGGCTTTTACTGTCCGGCCGGGGTTTTGAGTTTATCTCCGGTTTCTTCGATCACCTGTTGCTTCCAGTTGTCCGGATATCCGGGAAAAGATGGAGACAGCGGATATCCCCATGGATTACGAAGTAGTTCACCGTCCTTTTCCTTTTTAACGTTGCCATCGAGGTATTTCACCAGAAGGAATTCGCCAAGCTTCCGCCATCTGCTAACTGTAGATTCAGCTGTTTCAGCGGAGTATGCGGTAAGAACTTCCCTGCCTTTTTCAGGATCTGATTTGTAAAGCGCGAGTGCTTTTTTGTCAATCGCAGGAATTTCTCCGGCGAAACGGGTTTCAAGTTCCTGCTGAAGTTTTTTAAGGTCAGGCATTACCCGGTTATAAAAAAGGTAAGCAAAATGGGCAACCCGGTTAAAAACCCAGAAAGCAGCCGTTTCGGAATAGGTAAGCATATCTCCGTTGCCCTCCGCCACGCAATGCGGCACTTTTTGAATCCCGCAATAAAAAGGCATGTAGACAGTCGATCCGGCATCATCAACCCCGAACCAGAAAATGCCCCCGATATGGTCAGGCAGCCAGTTGCGCATCTGGGCAATAAAAGAGAAGCCTGTCTGCTGCGTTACAGTTACCCGCTCGTTAAAATACTCCTCTCCTTCATATTTCCAGGTCAATGGCCGCCAGCGGTATGGCAGACCGAAGTTTCCGGCCCCTATATCCCGCGACATATCGAGTTCCGTTCCCTGAAGGTAATCGCGCTTGAAGTTCATCAGGTCCTGCACACTCAGTTTGCGGTCAGGCTTAATGTAAAGGGGCATCCTTTCCTTTTCGATGGCTCCGGCGGCATAATCAAAGTACTTCTGCATACCGCTGTTCACATGGTTGAACATGGCCCAAACCCTTAATTCACAGAATCGTGCTGCACCAAAGTTCAGCGGGGCGTAAACATCGCTGAAACTGAATTCATCATCTTTGCCGGTAAAATAGCCCTTTTGGCGGGCAAAGGAGATGACATCGTGACTGTAAATAACTTCAATATCAGGTTGATTCAGCAGCTTAAAATTCTTACTGCTGATAGATGTCCTGCCGTTATCCAAAGGGAATTGGGTGATCCGGGCATGATTGGCATGGGCCGAAATATACCCGTCGGGTATGCGCACGGCAACCCAGACAGCACCCTTGTCGGCATTCACCGTCTTTTTCGTTTTTTTATTCAGCTCCAAACGGGTACCCTTGCCGATGATCTCCATGATCCATACTTCGTTAGGGTCACCGATGGAGAATGATTCGCCGGTGCTGGCATACCCGAATTGCTCAACCAGATCTGCAATTACCTTTATGGCTTCGCGGGCGGTTCCGGCTCGTTGCAACGCCAGAAACATCAGGCTGCCGTAATCAACAATACCGGTGGAGTCCTGCAATTCAGGACGGCCATCAAAGGTGGTTTCGCCAATCGCTACCTGGTGCTCATTCATAAAGCCAATCACCTGGTAAGTGTGCGGCACCTGTGGTATTTCGCCCAGAGGCCTGGCGGTTCCGCGATCGTAGAGGGTAACCATACTGCCTTCGGGCCAGTCAGCAGCCGGACGCCAGTAAAGTTCTCCATAGCGGATGTGGGAGTCGGCCGCATAGCTGACCATCGTACTTCCATCGGTGGATGCACCTTTGGTTACCAGGTAATTCGTACACGAAACGGCCGGAAAAATTGACAGGAACAAAATTGGCAGTATGAGTGCAAATCGCTTTTTCATAAGCTGAAGTTTTTATTTAGGTGCTATTTTTAATTAATTATTATTCAACTTTTTATTGATTAGAATATTTGCTGATCTCTTGCTCAATCAGCGGCAATAACCCTGGCGTGAAAAAGCATGAGATATGCAAAAGGTCGCCTTCCGAAGCTGTTACCTGAGTTACACAGAGTTTAACAATTTTCAGGCCTTTGCCGTCTTCATATACTTCAAGTTCCGCTTCATCTCCCCTGAGGTTAGCCAATTCATGATAACGAACCATTTCAAAACCCTGGGTTCGCAGAAACTCATCCGAAACATTGTAATAGCCATGAGCCAGTCCTGCAGTTTCGGTATCAAACAACTGTTGTTGCTCACTGGTAAGTGTTTTCATGAGATTAATTTAATTGCGCCGGCTAAAATACAATCTTTGACTGTATTATCGGGTGAAGATGCCCCGACAGGTAAATTTACAGGCAATTGAAAAGATGGGATACCGGCTGACCCAAAAGTTGTCCGGCAGGATGAATGGCAAATAAAGTATTGGTGTTCAATTATTTAAAACCTAATTAGCAGTAATTGAATTATAAACACATCAATTATCGGGGTTATCATAAAAACTTCAGAGTCTTCTTTGATAGAATTATCTTATCATTGCAAGTTGATTTAATTATCTGTATCTTACTAAATATCAGCGCAATGATTATAAGTGAAAGTGCCAATCTCCACCGTCTGGTCATTCATAAAACCGGAAACAAAGGAAAGGAAGAAGGAATAAAATTTTCAAAATCACCCGTTCAGCTCAATGAGACAATCAGGGATCTGCTTATCAGGTATTTTCTGTCCCCTTTTAAGCAGCAGGAGTATTTCAATTTCTATCATGATGCGGATCTGAGCCTCAATGAAGTCTTCCATTTTTCGGCAGCCATTTTCGATGATCCAGGCAGTTTTTACCTGAACTCGGTGAATCTGGCCAACCATTTATATGAGTGTTCGTCTCATCCGAAAGTTAAACCGGGGGAGCTCTATATATCATATTTTCAGAATCTTGAACTCGACGGGCAAGCGCTTGACGCCATCGGAATATTCAAGTCCGAATCGAAAGAAACCTTTCTGAAAGTATACCCTGATGGCGACAATTTTACCATTGAACATGAGGATGGTATAAATATCAACAAGCTGGATAAAGGTTGCCTGATCTTTAACAGCGAACGTGAAAACGGTTTTGTGGTGGCATCCGTCGACAACCTGAGCAAGGGCAACGACGCCCTCTACTGGATGGATGATTTCCTGAAAGTCAGGCAGCGGAATGATCAGTTTTTTCAGACCAGCCAAACGCTGGCCCTTTGCAGGAATTTTGTAACTGAAAAGTTACCTGAAACTTTTGAAATTGACCGGCCGGGACAGGCGGAGCTGCTGAATAAATCCATGAAGTTCTTCAGGGAGAATGACAATTTTGTAATGGAAGAATTTGTGAGTGAGGTATTTGAGCAGCCAGAGGTGATTCAGACATTCAATGAATACCGGCGTGATTTCGAAGTGGAAAGGGACATGAGAATCAATGACGATTTTGATATTTCCGGGCAGGCGGTCCGCAAACAGGCCAGGGTTTACAAAAGCGTCATCAAACTGGATAAGAACTTCCATATCTACATCCACGGGAACCGCAACAACATTGAAAAAGGATATGATGAAGAACGCGGAATGGATTACTACAGGCTGTTTTTTAAGGAAGAGTCTTAGATAAACCGGCCCCTGCGGGGATTTCTGTGCTAAATTTTCACAGCATGCCAATTTCCCTACCTTTGCCGGAAATTTGTCACCATCAATCAACATGAAGCGCAACGACCTGCTGTTTATTTCGGCCCTGATCCTGTTTTTCCTGCCGTTTTTTGTTTTTCCGGCTGTTTATGATGCTTACAACAGCTTCAATTCAGCCCACGGTATGATCATGAGTTTCGTGAAGTTCGCCATCCTGGCTACGCTTGGCGAAGTAATCGGTTTGCGGATCAAAACCGGCAAATATAATTCGCCCGGTTTTGGCATTCTGCCGCGTGCCATAGTTTGGGGCTTTCTGGGGTTGACCATCAAGCTGGCCTTTGTAATTTTCAGTTCGGGAACAATTTCATTCCTCAGCTATATGGGCTTTGAAAAAGCCGGTGCAGTAATGCAGGAGGGATTTTCCGTATCAAAACTGTTTGTTGCTTTCTGCATCAGTGTATTTATGAACACGATTTATGCCCCGGTCATGATGACCCTGCATAAGATTACGGACACCCACATCCTGAACACCGGAGGGACATTGAGTGGCTTATTTACACCCATTGATTTCAGGGGAATTATTACAAACCTGAACTGGGATGTGCAGTGGAACTTCGTGTTCAAAAAGACCATTCCTTTTTTCTGGTATCCCGCACATACAATCACGTTTCTTTTACCGGTTGATTATCAGGTACTTTTCGCGGCCATTCTCGGCATTGCGCTGGGCACTATCCTGGCCATGGCCTCGCTAAAAGGACGCTAAGCCGGTTTGAAGCTGAATATTTTTTAATGCAATTCCCGGAATATTTTTTTCATGAATCGCCTTGCCATGTTGAGGCAAATCTATAACTTGCCACCCGGTTCAGCCCTGCTGTTTTGAATACACTAAGTCATATCTGCAGTTTAAAATATTGACATGCAATGATTTGTAAATCAGGTCTTGCGGTGATCAAAACCGGATTGCATCAGTCTCCCTTTGGATTAAAAACCAAAAACAAAATATTACTATGAAAGAGATTTTCAGACATGACACTCCGGTCAATTATGAAGTGGTGTCGCGAAAAGTGAAGGAAATGGGGCTGGCAAGTGTCGGCAAGGCAAGCATCAGGGAAATCAAGCGGTTGGTTGATAACATCGAAAGGGAAACCGGCGACCGGTTTGTAAGGATGGAGATGGGTATTCCTGGAATGGCTCCTTCGGAAATAGGAACCAATGCAGAGATTGAGGCTTTGCGTAAGGGAGTGGCCGCAATTTATCCTGACATTGACGGTACACCTGAACTGAAGAATGAAATTTCAAAGTTTGTAAAGAATTTTCTGGACATAGAGGTAAAACCTGAGGCCTGTATCCCCACCGTGGGTTCAATGCAGGGAAGTTTTGCGGCATTTCTCACGCTGTCGCGTATGTCACCGGAACGCGACACCACCCTTTTTATTGATCCGGGATTCCCGGTACATAAGCAGCAGCACAGGGTGTTGGGCCAGAAATTTGAAAGTTTTGATGTATATGATTTCCGTGGCGACAAATTGCGTGACAAACTGGAATCGTATTTTTCGAAAGGTAACATCCATTCGGTGTTGTATTCGAACCCCAATAATCCATCGTGGATATGCTTTACCGATGAAGAACTTAAGACCATCGGTGAGCTGGCCAATCAGTATAATGTTGTGATTTGTGAGGATCTGGCTTACTTCGGGATGGATTTCCGCAAGGACTATTCCAGACCTGGCGTAGCCCCTTATCAACCTACCGTGGCAAAATATACCAATAATTATATACTGTTTATTTCCAGTTCAAAAGTATTCAGTTATGCCGGTCAGCGTATCGGGATGATGGTCATTTCCAATGATCTGTTTGGACGGAAGGTTGAGGGATTGAAGAAATATTATAATGTTGACATCTTCGGCAGGGCGATGGTTTTCGGGACTGTATATGCATTGAGTTCCGGAACAGCCCACTCGGCGCAATATGCCCTGGCGGCCATGCTGAAAGCTGCCAACGACGGTAGTTTTAACTTTATTGACGAGGTAAAGATTTATGGCGAGAAGGCTCATGCCATGAAAAAGATGTTTACCGACAACGGGTTCCATATCGTTTATGATACCGATGTGGACAAGCCGATCGCCGACGGGTTTTACTTTACCATTGCTTATCCCGGATATTCGGGTGAACAACTGATTGAAGAACTGATATACTACGGCATCAGTGCCATTTCGCTGGCCATCACCGGCAGCGAGCATCTCGAAGGGTTAAGGGCCTGTGTTTCATTGGTTCATCCAGATCAGTTTCCGGCGCTCGAAGCACGCCTTAAAAAGTTTCACGAGCACAATTCCTGAAAAAACTCCCGCCTGGCATTTTAAATCAGAATGCTCTGAGCAGGTTGTTTAAAAGGATTATAAATTGCGCCTTTTTAGTTATTTTGCAAACGTTTGCGGAGTCCGGATTGGATAAAAATCTATAATTTCGCTGCATCATAACGATCAAAACCAAACTCATATAGACCATGGCAAAAGTAAAAGGTGACATTGTAATCGACATTGAGAAATGCAAAGGATGCGGAGTATGTATTCCTGCTTGTCCCAATGATGTGATTGCATTGTCGAAAAATGTGAACGGCAAGGGTTATAACTATGCCGAAACTGTAAATGAAGAGTGCATCGGATGTGCCAATTGCGCCATTGTATGCCCTGACGGGGTGATTACGGTTTACAGGAAGAAAATTGAGTAAGAATTTTAATTTTTAAGATTTATGAAAGAACTCAGATTAATGAAAGGCAATGAAGCCTTTGCCGAAGCGGCCATCCGCGCTGGTGCTGATGGATACTTTGGTTACCCGATAACCCCCCAGTCGGAGGTGATGGAATACCTGATGGCCGAAAAGCCACACGAGCGCACCGGAATGGTGGTTCTTCAGGCAGAGAGTGAAGTGGCTGCCATCAATATGGTATATGGCGGTGCAGCCTGCGGCAAGCGGGTGCTTACCTCCTCATCAAGCCCCGGAATCAGCCTGAAGCAGGAAGGAATTTCTTACATTGCCGGAGCCGAACTGCCCTGCGTTATTCTTAACGTTGTGCGTGGAGGCCCCGGACTGGGAACCATTCAGCCTTCGCAATCTGACTATTTCCAGTCAACAAAAGGCGGCGGACATGGCGATTACCGCATGATCGTTCTGGCGCCTTCCTCCGTACAGGAGATGGCTGACTTTGCACGCCTTGGTTTCGACCTGGCCTTTAAATACCGCAATCCTGTGCTGGTATTATCCGATGGCGCTATCGGGCAGATGATGGAGAAAGTGGAACTGGATGAGCAGCGTCCGCGTTTTACCGAAGAAGAGATAATAAAAAACACACCCTGGGCAACCACCGGAAAAACCAAAGACAGGGAACGCAATATCATTACTTCACTGGATCTTGACTCGGCAAAGCAGGAACTGCACAACCATGCACTCCAGGCTAAATATAAGCTGATGCAGGAACAGGAGACACGTTTCGAAATGATCAGTTGTGAGGATGCTGACTACCTTATCGTAGCCTATGGTACCAGTGCCCGCATCAGCCAGAAGGCTGTTGACCTGCTCAGGGCCGAAGGCATCAGGGTAGGCCTGCTGCGTCCGATCACCCTTTTCCCCTTCCCGACTGAAATCATTTCAAAACTGGCAGATCAGGTAAAAGGAATCCTGACTGTTGAAATGAGCGCCGGACAGATGATTGAGGATGTAAAGCTTGCAGTCGGCTGCAGGGTAAAAGTTGAGCATTTCGGCAGAATGGGCGGTATCATCCCCTCTCCCACCGAAGTGGTTGAAGCAATGAAAACAAAAATAATCGGAGGATAATGCTATGGCTGAAATAACCAAAGAAGATATCCGGAAACCGGAAAATCTGATATATAAGAAAACCGATCTGCTCACCGACAAACCGCTGAGTTATTGTCCGGGATGCGGGCATGGAACTGCTCACCGCATTGTGATGGAAGTGCTGGAAGAAATGGACATACAGGATAAAACCATCGGAATTGCTCCGGTAGGTTGTTCTGTGCTTGCCTATGAGTTTATGAACATCGATATGCAGCAGGCCGCTCATGGTCGTGCTCCGGCCCTGGCCACCGCGGTGAAGAGGCTGAATCCCGATAAATTTGTTTTCACCTACCAGGGCGACGGTGACCTGGCTGCCATTGGCACTGCCGAAACCATCCATGCCTGCAATCGTGGTGAAAATATTGTTATCATTTTTATCAATAACGGAATCTATGGGATGACCGGGGGCCAGATGGCACCTACCACCCTGCCCGGGATGAAGTCATCCACATCGCCTTACGGCAGGGATGTGCATATGATGGGGAATCCCTTGAAAATGACCGAATTGGTGGCCCAACTCCCAGGTACTATTTATGTTACCCGTCAGGCAGTGCATACCCCGGCGAATGTGAGAAAAACCAAAAAGGCGATCCGGAAGGCTTTCGAAAATCAGAAACTGAATAAAGGCCTCTCATTCGTTGAGATTGTATCGAACTGCAACTCGGGCTGGAAAATGAATCCGGTTCAGGCCAACGAATGGATGGTGGAAAACATGTTCCCCTTCTATCCACTGGGCGATATCAAGGTGAATGACTAACTGAAATGCCGGTAATTTCCGGCAATTACAGACAGAAGCAGCCATTCCGGTTTTAAAAAATTAAAAAGCAAAAGCAATGACAGAAGAAATCATTATAGCAGGATTCGGAGGACAGGGCGTTCTCTCCATGGGTAAGATTCTTGCATACTCGGGCGTAATGGGTAATAAGGAGGTCAGCTGGATGCCTTCCTATGGCCCGGAAATGCGCGGGGGAACAGCCAATGTTACCGTCATCATCAGCGATGAACGTATCAGTTCACCCATTATTAATCAATTTGATACCGCGATTATTCTTAATCAGCAGTCAATGGACAAATTTGAGAAATCCGTGAAGCCCGGAGGCCTGCTGATTTATGACCCGAACGGAATCACGCACCATCCTCAGCGTCAGGATATCAATATCTACCAGATAGAGGCAGCCGATGAGGCAGCCAGCATGGGCCTGACAAAAGTGTTTAATATGGTGGTACTCGGAGGTTTCCTGAAACTGAAACCTATTATTCAGTCGGAGTTTATCCGCAAAGGGCTTGAGAAATCCCTCCCCAAGCGTCACCACGGATTGATTCCCGAAAACGAGAAAGCCATCGAGAAAGGCAAAGAAATCATCAAATCAGTACATCAGCTGAATTAGATTTCCTTTTCACACACACACCAACCATCCGGACCTGCTGCAAAACAGCAGGTCTGTTTTTTTCAGAATAACCGGTATGTGTTCTATTCGCTTAATTTTGTCAAATGAATACCAAAGAACTGAAGTCCCTGCTTGATGTAAAGGCTGAATATTACAACAGGACCGATTTTATCCATGCTGACCCCATCAGGATTCCTCATGCATTTACTGACAGAGCGGATATTGAGATCGCAGGGTTTCTTGTGGCTACCATAGCCTGGGGGCAGCGGGTTTCGATTGTTAAAAACGGTTTCAGACTGATGGAACTGATGGATAATGCGCCTTACGATTTTGTAATGAATGCCGGACCTGCTGATTTAAAGCGAATTTCTGCATTTGTTCACCGGACGTTTAATGCCGATGACTGCCTGTTCTTTATCGCTTCACTCAAAAATATTTACCGTTTGCACGGCGGGCTCGAGCAGGCCTTTGCCGCAGGCCTCAGATCAGGAGATCAGAATGTTTATAACAGCCTTTTGCGCTTCAGGGAACTTTTTCTTGAAACCCCTCACCTGCCGCGCTCCGAGAAACACCTGGCCAATCCCGCATCGGGCAGCACGGCCAAAAGGCTGAATATGTTTCTGCGTTGGATGGTAAGACATGATGCCAAAGGCGTTGATTTTGGGCTCTGGAAAGTGATTTCCCCCGCTCAGCTCAGCTGCCCGCTTGACCTGCATGTTGGAAATGTCGCCCGCAGGCTGGGAATATTGAAACGGGCACAAAATGACTGGAAAGCGGTAGAGGAAATTGATAAGGTGTTCCGTAGTTTCGATCCGGTTGATCCGGTTAAATATGATTTTGCACTCTTCGGGATGGGAATATCTGAAAAAATCTAGACGCCCGGGCGTGAACTATTACCCCTTTGTAAAATCCTGCCACTCCACTCTGTATTTGCCAATAATGAATGTTTCTGTTATGCTGTTCAGAAAGTACCTGAAATAAAAAACCTGCCCGTACGGAATCAGATACGGGCAGGTCAGTTAAAATATGGATTTCCGACTTCGTCCGGAATAAAATCAGGGCTGTTTATTTAAGCACATGATATAAGGCATGGATCACGCCCGGAATCCAGAAGAACAGCGTCAGAATGAGGTTTACAATAAACGGGGTCCCAGCATCGTCATATTTCAGAAATACAGCCAGAGGAGGAAGAATAAAACAAAGGATGACAAGCAGCAAAGTCTCGGTATCAGCTGCTGGTGAGGCAGGAGCTTCCATGGATGCAGCCGGGGCAACCGACTCAGTAACAGTCTGGCTCTTTTTGCCGGCAAAAGCAGCATCTGCAGCTGTTACAAATCCTAACATAAAAATTACCAGCAGCATAGTAATGGTCATTCCCGGTTTAAAGATTTTCATAATTTTACAAGATTAAGTTTAACATAGAATTTCCGCGTTAAAGATAATGAATAAAAACAGCAGGATCATTTTTTCCCTGGCTATATTGCTGAATTTATGTTGTCATGCATTTGCCCAGCAAATGACCCTGACCGGCGCCATTGTGCTTGACAGGACAGAAGTAATGAGTTACTCAGTTATCTATCAGCTAAGCAGCAATAACACCCTGACAGGCTACTCGGTAAGTGATCGCAATGGCAGTGAAGAAACAAAAGCCAGAATTTCAGGTACATATAATCCCAAAACCAAAGTCCTGGAATTTGAAGAACATTTCATTGAATCCACAAAATCAAAAACCCCGGCTGAAGAATTCTGTCTGATGAAAGTGACCGGAACCTTTGAAAATAAGACGGGGCAATCCGTTTATACCGGCAAGTTCACCTCAAAAAGTGCCGACCCTTTGGTAATTTGTGCATCAGGAACCATTTTGATGATGACGGAAGAAAAAATCGGACAGTTATCGGCAAAAGTGGAGAAAGCATTGGAAAAACTCCCTCTTCCCGATTCCATCCGGAAAAATGATGTTGATACTGCCGCCTGGGTGCGCAATGTGGTTGAAATCACGCCAGGCTCGGTCAGGACCCTGAAGCTGCATGCAGATCAGATACAGCTTGATCTGGTGGATGACCGTTTTCAGGACGGAGATAAGATAACCATTCTTAAAAACGATGAGAGAATAATAAGCGGACTGGAGATAACGAATAAGGTCAGATCGTTCAGATTCAACATTGGAAAGGAAGAAAATGAAGTCACATATACATTTATAGCTGAAGATGAAGGATCCATTGCACTGACGACGTTGAAGGCCTTTTTCAGATGCGGTCACGAGCATACACTGATTATGGCCGGCATGAACAAAGGCCAATCGGTAAAGATTGTTTACAGGAGATAAGCATATCCAATACTTCAAAAAAGCACCTGTTGAACCAACTTTTGAAAGCATTTCCGTTTTTGAAATAAGCTACTTTTGTTTTATGAAAATTGAAATCAGTAAACCGGAAGAACTTAACGCGTTCGTGGCATCATCGCCTGCCCTGCTTTTATATTTTTTCAATGACAGCTGCGCGCCCTGTGTGGCCTTGCGGCCCAAGGTGGAGCAGTTGATTGCCGGGGAGTTCCCGAAGATGAAACATGCCTACATCAATGCAGCTTCGCATCCTATGATGGCGGCATCAAACAATGTGTTTGCAAGTCCGACGATCATAGCTTTTTTTGACGGAAAAGAGACTTTCAGGGTCAGCAAGTACATCTCTCTGGATGAGCTTGCCGGCCGGATAGAGCGCTACTACAGCCTGATTTTTGATTAGCTTCAGGTCCGGGTCCGCTCTACCGCAAGGCCGGTGATGTCAGTTAATAGGCCCTGTCGCGCCTGTATGACCATATCATGATCAGGATGGCAATAAATAGTGAAGCCGCTCCCAGGCTGAAGGTAAAAACAAAGCCAAATAATTCATAAAACAGGACTCCAAGTAAAGGTGCGAAAACGGCGCGGGTGGCCGTAAGGAACAAGTGTACCGACTGATATTCTCCCGCCTCGTGTGGTTTACAGAAATAGGCTGAGCCAATGTTCCAGAGTAATGACATGGTAGCGGCAAAAACTGCATGAAACAGCACAAAAGGAATCATGCTGTAGAATAATTTAAAATTACCCAGTTGTATGTGTTGAGGAAGATAAGCCGTAAGCACCAGGCTCAGCAGGTAAAGCATAATTGATGTAAATGTGACGGCGGCGAATTTCCGGGGATCAATTTTTCCCAACGTTCTGCCGAAAAAAGGAATCAGAAACAAGGCAATGATATTGTAACTGTTTTTATAGGTTGCCACACTGAAGTAGTTCAATCCCAGCTGTCTTTCAAAGAAGAGGGTCATCACGGTAACCGTGCTCATAAAAGCAAACCCATAAAAGAGAAACCCCAGTTCAAAGTGCCTGAAAGGGACATTTTCCTTCATGATGCGGCGCATACCCAGGGCCGAAGTTTTTACATTCTGCCAGAAACTGTTTCCCGCCGGTTCAGTTTTCTCTCCGACATACTGAATTTTAGATAAAAGGTAGGTGGAAACAACCCCTGCCACTGCTGCCAGGGCAAATACATAAGTGTATGAATTCTTGTCATAATCAAGCAGCATGCCGTAGGCAAAGGCGGTGACCAGCATCAGTACCTTGCCATAAACGGTGGCCAGACTGTAGAGTTTTCCGAAGTGCTCATGACGGTAATTATTTTTGAGAAACAGGTTAATGGTCGGAAAAATCACCGGATTGCCCAGGTAATAGATAAGAAAAAGTCCCAGAAAGACATAGTGATACAGGGGATTAGCCTCTATGACACCTGTACTGCGTGGAAAGAAAAGCAGAATGGCAAGGGGGGCGCGTGTAAGCAGGCCGGTAATCCTGATCAGCTTAGGCTTGTCGTTCATCCTTTTCAGCCATTCTGAAATGAATATCAGAAAAATAAAGACCAGTACTGAGAACTGAAACAGAAAACTAAGCTGATAGGATGACCCATGGAGGCTTTTCAGAAATACAAATTCGTTGAGGGTAAGCACTCCGGCAACAAAATTATCGAGGAGGGTATAACCCAGATGAAGCCTGAATGTCTGTTTCTCACCAGCCTGCAGGTTGTTCAACCCATGTCTCCGGGTCAGATAATTTATGATCAGCTTCATGGGTGCAAAGGTAAGGAGTGCAATTTAAATTATTGTCTAAAGAAATGCTGTACATCCTGAACAAAACATAAAATCCGGCGTTCATTAGAAAAAACAATATAATATGAAAAACCTGCTTTTAATTATCTCCTTGTTTTTACTGACCGGACTTACTGCCATGGCACAGAAAAATTTTCACAGTTTCAAAACCACAACCATCGATGGTAAGGAATTTGACCTATCAACCCTGAAGGGAAAAAAGGTACTGGTGGTCAACACGGCCTCCAAATGCGGTCTTACCCCTCAGTATAAAGACCTTGAGACTTTGTATAAACAATACAGCGACCGTAATTTTGTGATCATTGGTTTCCCTGCCAATAACTTTATGGGACAGGAACCCGGTACAAATGAAGAAATCGCGGAGTTCTGCGAACTTAACTATGGCGTCACCTTTCCGATGATGTCGAAGATATCTGTAAAAGGCAAGGACATCGACCCCATTTACAGCTGGCTGACCCGGAAATCGGAAAACGGAATGCTGGATGCTGAGATTTCATGGAATTTTCAGAAATTTATGATCGATGAGAACGGAAATCTTGTTGACTATCTGAGCCCGAGAGAAAGTCCGCTATCTGAGAAAATTGTGAACTGGATTGAAAATAAATAAGCTTCTGTCTTACAATTTACAGCCACCGTTAACAACTGGTGGCTTTTTTTATTTTTATCTTTACGAATGCCGAAGATTCTTATTAAAGCCGGTTAACCAAATTATTCTTTGTCAAATTTCATTCATGTTTGTCCACGGTTCGGGAATCGTGAAATAAAGGAATTTAATTATGGAAACACTAAGAGGAAGTCTTACCGAAAAAAACCTTGCCCGGGCATTTCTGTCAGAATCAGCTAATATCAGGAAGTGTGAGATCTTTTCGAAACAGGCCAAGCGTGAAGGTTTTGAACAGATTGCAGCCATTTTTCTTGAAGTGGCTGAACAGAAACGTTCCCATACAAAAACCATGTATAAGTTTCTGGAGGGGAGCAGCCTGGATATAATGATACCTTTCACTAACAAGGGCATCGGACCAACGCTTGAATGCCTCAGGGAAGCGGCTTTATCAGAACTGGAAGAATCGCAAAACGTGTTTGAAGAGTATGAACGTATCGCCTGGGAAGAAGGTTTTAAGCAAATTGCCACTAAATTTAAACTTTTCAGAAGAATCAAGCAGTTCTATTCCGAAAGGTTTTATACCCTGGCTGACAACATTGCAGAAGACAAGGTTTTCAAACGCGAAAAAAAAGTGAAATGGATATGCCGGAAATGCGGATTGATATACGAAAGCGAGCGGGCTTTGAAAAATTGCCCCGGCTGTGAGCACCCGCAGGCATATTTTGAAATACTTTCTGAGAATTATTAAACTCTCAACGCGGCTTTTATTTCAGATATACACCTTGATATTGAAAGAGGGACAAAAAAAAAGCCCCCTGTCCGGAGGCTTGAACTGAAGAAAAAAAGTATTACACAACAGCCTTCAGGTTAATCTTCAGCGACATTTCATCATGGATGAAATTATCCTTAAGGTTATCAAAGAGTTTTCTTGATCCGTACTGAACGTTCCATTCTGTGCGGTCAATAATAAATGCGGGTGTAACAGCAGTTACGCTATCATCACTTACATTGATCATTGCCGGGAAAGTAACGCTTTTGGTTACATCTTTCATTGTCAGGTTTCCGGTAATGTTGTGGCTGGCTTCAGGATTTCCACTGAGAGCAGAAACTGAAGTAATTTCGAATACAGCTGTGGGATAAGTCTCTACTTCAAAGAAATCAGCTGATTTCAAATGGCCCAGCAGTTTGGCATTCATTTCCTGATCAGTGAGGTCAAGCACTACAATAGAATTCAGGTCAATGGTAAATTTACCACCAACGACTTCACCATCCTTCAGCATCAGTTCGCCGTTCGAAATATTTACCGTACCATTGTGCTGGCCGGTAGGTTTGGTACCTATCCATTCCACACCGGATGCACTCTGATCAACTGCAAGGGTTACATCACCGCTTTTTACCGTTACTTCCTGCGCTTCGCCCGTTGCGGCTTTCTCGCCCTGAGGGCCGCCGCATGAAACAATAATTGCGGAAACAAATACAAGTCCAAGGATTTTACCAATTTTTGTCATTTTTCTCTGTTTTTAGTTTAAATTAATATTGTGAGGCATTCAGCAGCCATGCGGGATTATTAACACGATTGTTTAACTATTGTTCAAAAAAATAGAACAGTGGGAGGAGCCATTGAGTGTAAATTAACATTTTTCGGCTAAGATTAACAAAAATTAACTGAGGATGCCCCCGATGCAAGGTAATTTTGCAAAGATTTATTGTTCATGGCCAGGTTCAAGCATCTTTTGGTTTTTTTACTGCTTCTGCATAATACAGGGACGCTTGAGGCTCAATCATATATTTTGCTCAAGGGTTCGGTTTTGAACGTTAAAGGCGAGGCACTGGTGGGTGCCCACGCCAGGAGCATGCAAAGGAATTACGGCACCTTTACCGACTTTCGCGGGGCATTTTCTCTGGTCCTTGCACGGAACGACACCTTAAAAGTTACCATGGTCGGTTATAAGGCATTTCTTTTCAGAATACCGGCGAACCTCAGCGGGCTGAACTACAGCCTGAAAATCACCCTGTTTGAGGACACCCTGATGATTGCCGGAGCCGAAATCAGACCCTACCCCCTGACATATCCCGAATTCAGACAGGCGTTTATCGCTATGAAAACACCGGAAGAGACCGCGATTAAGAAGCTGAATTTACCTGCTGAGCCATTCCGGCGAAAATATGAAAATCCGGAAGGCGGTTTGTTGCTGCCAGGCCCATTCTCCTTACTTTACGACAATTTTTCAAAAGAGGCAAAACAGCGGCGGAAGATGGCTGAAATCCTTAAGCGAGACGCGCTCAGAAGCGATTTTCTGAACATTATATCCTCGTCTGTACTCAGCCATAGATTCGGGATCAGCACCGATGCTGAAATCGATGAACTGATAAGAAATTGCGGAATCAGCAGAGAACTGCTTGATAATATTCCGCATTACACGCTGATTTTAATGGTGGAGAATTGTGTTGCAGGAATGAATAAGCATGACTAGATGCAGCTCAGGCAATACGGCTTCCATCGCTTTAAAATATTTTCTGCAAACGATTTCGCTGAACCAATAATCCCGATCTTTGTTATGAACACCAGAACTGCATAAAGAAAATTATTACTCATAAAGCCGGATGTTATGAAATCTGCCAGCCTGAAAGAAAAAAATGCACTGAACAAGGATTATATCAATGAAGTAAAGAATGATTACCGGATTGCTTTCGAGAGCCGTCAGGCAAGCCTGATGGGGAGGCGCGAAGTGCTTACAGGCAAAGGTAAATTCGGAATTTTCGGAGACGGAAAAGAGATTCCCCAGCTGGCAATGGCCAAAGTATTTATGAACGGGGACTGGCGTTCAGGATATTACAGGGATCAGACTTTTATGCTGGCAACGGGTATGATGAGTCTTGAAGAGTTTTTTGCACAGATATACGGTGATACCGACGACAAATTTAATCCCGGGACTGCCGGAAGGGTGATGAACAATCACTTTGCCACCCGCAGCCTCGATAATAACGGAATATGGAAAGACCTTACCATTCAGAAGAACAGTTCGGCCGACATCTCCCCCACTGCCGGGCAAATGCCCAGGTTGCTCGGCCTGGCGCTGGCTTCGAAATTATACAGAAAATCCGGTGAAAAATCCATACTGAAAGGTTTTTCCTTTGAAGGCAATGAAGTGGCATTTGGCACTATCGGTGACGCTTCCACATCAGAAGGACATTTTTTTGAAACCATCAACGCAGCCGGGGTGCTTCAGGTACCCATGGCCATTTCGGTATGGGATGACGGCTGGGGAATCTCCGTTCCCAATAAATATCAAACCACCAAGCAGAGTATTTCAGAGATTCTCAGAGGATTTGAAAGGGATGAAAATAATCCGGGGTACCTGATTTATACCGCTGACGGATGGGATTATCCCGGGCTGGTGAGAATCTACCGCGAAGGCATAGAAATCTGCCGCAGGGAGCAGGTGCCGGTTTTGTTCCATATCAAAGGTTTGACACAACCCCAGGGTCATTCTACCAGCGGATCGCATGAGCGTTATAAATCAAAAGAAAGGCTGGATTGGGAAAAGGAATATGACGGAATTGCCCGTATGCGGGAATGGATGGTTTCCGAAAGGATTGCCACCAATAAGGAAATTGATGAAATTGAAAATCAGGCCACCGACAAGGTCAAAAAAGCGCGGAAAGCAGCCTGGGACAACTACCTGAATCCGGTAAAGGCCAAACGGGATGAGTTCCTCAGGATGGCAGATGTAACTACCTGCAACTGCGCCAAAACCAGCAAAATCGAATCAATAAAGGAGGACCTGCGCCTGATTGCTGAACCCATCCGCAAGGATATTATTTCTTCCGCCCGGAAAATTCTCAGGTTAATCTGCGATTCATGCAGTAATCCTCAGAATTCACTAAAAATCAACGTCAGCAACTGGCTCGAAAAAGAGATGGCTGACAACGCCGGACGATATAACTCATATCTGTATAGTGAATCAGCAGAAAGGGTCAGCAACATAAGCTCCATCGAGCCCGTTTTTGACGAAAAATCGGTGATGGTACCCGGCCGGGAGATCCTCAGGGACAATTTTGATGCTTTGATGGCTAAATATCCGGAGCTGGTTGTTTTCGGCGAGGATGTCGGAAAGATCGGCGGCGTTAACCAGACCTGGGAAGGTCTTCAGGAAAAGTACGGCGAAAACAGGATTTTTGATACAGGGATCCGCGAAGCCACCATCATCGGGCAGGGAATCGGCCTGGCCATGCGGGGTTTCAGGCCCATTGCCGAGATACAGTATTTCGATTATCTGCTCTACGGACTTCAGGTAATCAGCGATGACCTGGCGACCCTTCAATACCGGACCAAAGGGGGGCAGAAAGCGCCCATGATTATCAGCACCCGCGGTCACCGGCTCGAAGGCATCTGGCACTCAGGCTCTCCCCTGAGCATGGTCATCAACTCCGTACGTGGTGTACATGTGTTGGTTCCGAGAAACATGACCCAGGCTTCGGGATTTTACAATACCATGCTGGCATCGGACGAACCGGCCATCATCATTGAGCCCCTCAACGGATACCGGCTGCGCGAAAAGCGTCCTGCCAATATCGGGGAATACCGCATAGCACCCGGTTATCCCGAAATACTGCATCAGGGCACTGATATCACCATCGTTACTTACGGATCGTGTGTGCGCATTGCCGAAGATGCCGTTGATCAGCTGAAAGCCTTCAATATCTCCTGCGAACTGATCGATGTGCAGTCCCTGATACCTTTCGACATTGACCAGACAATTGTGAAATCGTTGCGGAAAACCAACAAGATTGTCTTCTTCGATGAGGACGTGCCGGGCGGAGCCACCGCCTATATGATGCAAAAAGTGCTGGAGGAACAAAACGGCTACCTTTATCTGGATGCTCCCCCAAGAACTGTCACCGGAATGGCGCACCGGGCGGCATATAGTACTGACGGGGATTATTTTTCCAATCCCAACGCCGAGGACGTGTTTGATGCCGTTTACAATATCATGCACGATTATAACCCCGGCAAATTTCCGAAGATTTTCTGATCATTCACCGGCCTGCATTGCGGATGCAATCAGAAACGCGTAACAAATGCACCGGGGTTGTTTACTGCCACATCCCTGACTCAGACAAAATCATTAAAGTACAAAAAAAGCCGTTGCGGAAAACAACGGCTTTGCAAGCAGTGATTAAGGTTTGGTCCCGATAATTACACCTGTTTAAAGGCGCCCAGGTCTTTGGGGTGACTCTGGTTTATAAAGCCGACTTTGGCTATATTTTCGGCACGTGCCATACGGATAAAGATATCGGCCGATTTGGTATAATCATCATTCCTGTTGGCATCGAGGAGCAGCAGGAAACCCATGATGATATGACCGGCCATCTCAACAAGGCGGCGTGCATGGTAATCCAGATACTCGTTGTCTTCGAATTCATTTACCTTTTCAACGGTCCTGGCATACTGGTCGGTCATTTTTTCAAGCACCGATTTCATATACTGCAATTCAGGTTTTACCTGGGTTTGGGCATATGTTTGCATCGCTTTCAGGTAAGCCCCGTTACCTACCCCGCGGATGGCAGCCACCACCTGAAGCTGTGAGGTACCTTCGTATATGGTGGTGATACGGGCATCCCTGTATATCCGCTCAACCGGGAAATCCTTCATGTATCCGGTTCCACCGTGTATCTGAATGGCATCATAAGCAATCTGGTTGCAATACTCACTCGAGAAAAGCTTCAGCAGCGGCGTAAAGACATCAGCCAGTTTCAGATAATACTTGTACTCTTCACGCTCGGCCTGTTCCAGTTTCCTTTCGTGACCTGCAAAGGTATAAGCCTTGTAGATATCAACAAAACGGGCAGTTTCGTAAAGCAACGTCCGGATGGCGTCTGTTTTCACCTTCATATTGGTGATCATCTCATACACGGCCGGATACTGAATAATCGCCTTGCCAAACTGTTCACGTTCCTGAGCATACTTAAGCGCTTCGCGCCAGGCAGCCTCAGCAATACCAACCGATTGAGCTCCGACACCCAAACGGGCAGAATTCATCAGCGACATCACATACTTGATCAGTCCCATCTTGGTATCACCTACCAGTTTTGCCGGAGCATTTTTAAAAACAAGTTCACAGGTGGGCGATCCTTTGATTCCCAGTTTGTTTTCTATTCTTCTGATTTTAACAGCTTTGTGTTTGCGGTCATATACAAAAAGCGAAAGACCGCGCGCATCGGTGGTGTTGGCTTCAGAGCGGGCCAGTACCAGTGAAATGTCGGCATCCCCGTTGGTAATAAAACGTTTTACGCCATCCAGATACCAGATTCCCGAAGCAGGATCAAGGGTAGCCTTAAGCTGAACGGCCTGGAGATCGGAACCGGCATCGGGTTCCGTAAGATCCATGGCCGCTGTGGCTCCCTGGTTGAAACGAGGCAGATACTCATTCTTGATCTCGTCAGAACCAAACTCATGGATGGTTTCTGCACAGTCCTGAAGTCCCCAGATATTGGCGAAACCGGCATCGGCCCGTGAAACGATCTCAGCTGACATTACATAAGGAACAATCGGAAAGTTCAGCCCCCCGTATTCCCTCGGCAATGACATGCCAATCATCCCGGCTTTTACCAGTGCATCATGATTTTCCTGCGTTCCGCGGGCATAAACCACTTCATTGTCAATAAGCTGAGGTCCGTCATGATCCACACTTTCAGCATTGGGAGATATGATGTCTCCCGAAATCTCACCTATGATCTCAAGTACCTTATCATAACTGTCAAGGGCATCTTCAAGGTCAAGCGGTGCATAATCATGCTGCTCTTTCTGGGTGTAATTATGTTCTTTCAGTTTCACGATCTTTTCCATCAAAGGATGGGTTAGATGAAACTTAAGGTTCTCGTTGTCAGTATAAAAGTTGGCCATTTTCTTCTGAATTGCTTGTGATTACTGTAAATCTGCCGGATACCGGTTTACTTCGAATTTGCCTTGTAATACCTTATCATTTTCGGAATTACGTCAGTAATACTGCCGATAATTGTATAATCGGCAATATGGTTGATGGGTGCATTGGGGTCGGTATTGATGGAGATAATCTGGGCTGACTGGTCCATCCCCGCCCTGTGCTGAACAGCACCGGAGATACCACATGCAATGTAAAGTTTGGGCCTTACGGTTACCCCGGTCTGACCTATCTGCCTTTCATGTTCCGAAAAACCGGCATCCACTGCAGCCCTGGAAGCGCCAACCTGCGCACCCAAAACATCGGCAAGATCATAAAGTAACTGGAAGTTTTCGCGCGAACCAACACCATAACCGCCGGCAATAATCACCTGCGCGTTTTTAATGTTGATTTTGCTCGCTTCCATATGCCGCTCGATGATCTGTACCATAAAATCTTCATCCCTGAGCACAGCGGAAGCATTTACCTTCTTAACCTGTCCTTTATACTTCGGATCAAGCACTTCTTTTTTCATGACCCCTTCCCTGACGGTAGCCATCTGAGGGCGGGTCTCGGGATTGATAATGGTAGCGATGATGTTTCCGCCAAAAGCCGGCCTGATCTGATACAGCAGATTCTTATATTCAGTCTGGGTTTTATTCTCGAAATGATCTCCTATTTCAAGACTGGTACAGTCAGCTGTAAGACCGCAGCGCAAGGCTGAGGCGATCCTCGGTGCAAGGTCACGGCCGATGGAAGTAGCTCCGAATATTGCTATTTCAGGCTTTTCGTGATGGAAAATATGCAACACCAAAGAGGCATGCGGCAGCGTGGTATAAGGGAACAAACGATTGTCGTCAGCCACATGAACCACATCCACGCCAAAAGGAAATACCTGATCTTCAATACGCTTCAGATCCGATCCGATTACGATTGCTTCAAGCTTTACGCCAAGTTCAGTAGCCAGCCTGCGACCCTTCGACAGCAACTCAAGACTTACATCGGCGATGGTTTTTTCTTCTGTAAGCTCGCAATAAACAAATATATTATTCACGGTTCTTTTCAATTTAAGGTTTACACTTCCTGCTTAACCAATTACATGGCTGTCGATCAGGTCTTTCATCAGATTGTTGATATCCTCGTCAGAAGCAGATAAAACTTTTGAGTCTTTGTGCGCAAACACCACATTCTCAATTTTCTTGACTTTTGTGGGGGAACCTGAGAGGCCAAGCATGGTAACATCGGCATGCAGGTCATCTACCGTCCACTCGTCTATCTGAAGATACGGACGCTGATCATAAAGTTCTGTGTAATCCTTGGTTTCATTCTGAAGCTCTGTTACTGTACGGGCATGTTTGTACTTCATCAGTAACTTGGCCACCCTTTGACGACAGGCCGGTGCAGAACTGTGCACGGTAACAGCCGCCGGAAGGGGTGATTTAACAACTTCTATTCCCCGCTCAAGCCTGCGTTTGACCACAATATGTTTTTCACTTACTTCGGTAATCTCTTCAGCATAAGTGATTTGCGGAAGGCTGAGTTTTTCGGCAGTCTGGGGGCCTACCTGCGCAGTATCCCCGTCGATTGCCTGACGTCCAGATATAACCAGGTGATATGGTTCCAGCTTTCTGACGGCAAGAGATATCGCATAGGAAGTCGCCAGGGTGTCGGAACCGGCAAATTTACGGTCGGTAATCAGGTAACCACGGTCCGCTCCGCGATACATGGCCTCCCTGATGATCTCTGCAGCCCTGAAAGGACCCATGGTCAGAATAATCACTTCGCAGTCTTTGCGCTGATCTTTAATCCTGAGCGCCAATTCCAGCGCGTTGAGGTCTTCGGGATTGAAAATCGCCGGAAGAGCTGCCCGGTTCACCGTGCCATCCGCTTTCATCGCGTCTTTCCCAACATTTCGGGTGTCAGGCACCTGTTTGGCAAGCACAATAATTCTGAAACTCATAAACTGTTTTTTCGTGAAATATGCAATAAGTTAAATAGGTAATTTCATTAATTTGAAATTTATCCCGGAATGCAAAAATAGAAATTTGATGGTTATCCGCAAAACTAATATTTGTACTGAGTCCGGTTCAAAATGTTCTGACCGGAATTCCTTCAATCACTTTTCGTATCCTCTCCGGGGACATTGTTCAAATGAATTCTGTTTTGTAATCTTTTCCGGGCTATTCAACGCATGAATTAAAAAAGAAGTCTGATGATATTTTTAATAAATTTGTTTGTGAACCTTCCGGAACCATGGCAGAGAAAAAGAAAAAGGATAAGAAATTTGTTGCCGCGCCTGAATATCCCGGCGGCAATGCGGCATTTAAGAAATTTATCAGCGAGGAACTCAGATATCCTGAAGAAGCGCTCAAAAATCAGGTTGAAGGTGTAGTACACGTGAGTTACACGGTTGCCAATGACGGAACTGTGGAAGAGGTGGTGGTCAACAAGGGCATTGGTTACGGCTGCGATGAGGAAGCGGTAAGGGTAATCTCACTGCTGAAGTATGAGCCGGCCCATAACCGGGGATTCAAGGTTAGAAGCACCTTGAGGACAAGAATATTTTTCAGGTTGCCGGCCGCTCCTTCACCGGTTATTACCTATTCGGTCGTAAAGGAGAAGGATAATAAAAAACCGGCCGGAAAACCGGCCGGTAACTCTGGATATGGGTATACCATCACAATCGGTAAGCCTGAAGAGGATTAGATTTCTGCTTCCGGTCTGTTCAGCGGATTCTCCTGACACTCTTTACATTCAAGGCTTTTATTATACTGGGTCATGGCCCTGGCGCTCATTCCCATGCTGCTGAATCCGCCGTCGTGATATAGATTCTGCATGGTTACCTTCCTGGTAAGATCGGAGAAAAGTGTAATGCAATAGTCGGCGCATTCATCGGCAGTGGCATTTCCAAGCGGAGACATACGCTCGGTAAAATCCATCAATCCGGAGAAGCCTTTTACCCCCTGCCCTGCCGTTGTGGGAGTGGGCGACTGGGAAATGGTGTTGATCCTGACATGTTTTTCACGCCCGTAAATATACCCGAAACTGCGTGCAATGGACTCCAGTACCGCTTTGGCATCGGCCATATCGTTGTACTCAAACAGGGTACGCTGAGCTGCAATGTAAGAAACGGCTACAATAGATCCCCATTCCCGGATGGCATCCATTTTCTTGGCCACCTGTATCATTTTGTGGAAAGAAATGGCTGAAATGTCAAGGGTTTTGGTAAAAAAATCGTAATTAATGTCGTCGTAGGGCAATTTTTTACGCACATTGGGCGACATGCCAATGGAGTGCAGCACAAAATCAATTCGTCCGCCGAAAAACTCCATAGATTTGCTGAACAGGTTTTCGAGATCGGCTACGCTGGTGGCGTCGGCAGCGATCATCTGAGAACCGGTTTTCGCGGCAAGCTCGTCCATATCGCCCATGCGGATCGCCAGAGGTGTGTTGGTCAATACCAGCTCTGCTCCTTCTTCGTGCGCCCGCTCTGCTATTTTCCAGGCTATTGAATTGCTGTTGAGCGCACCGAAAATTATCCCTTTTTTCCCTTTGAGTAAATTAAAAGCCATAAAATATGATTTAGTTCAGGCATAAAGCCAATGTTTTTCAGCAGTCAAACAAATTAAACCTTTAATTGTTTTTGAGCAGTTCCCGCGCTGTTTCCCGGGCAGCTTCCAGATCAGGATTACCACTGATCATCAGGGCGAGTTCCGATACCCGCTCATCGTTGTTCAATTTCACGATCGACGAAAAAGTCTTTCCGTTTTCGTTGTATTTATATACTTTGAAATGCTCATTGCTTCTTCCGGCAATCTGCGGCAGATGCGTGATTACGATCACCTGCATCTTTTCAGACATTTTCGTGAGTATGGAACCTGTTTTTGAAGCCACATCCCCGGAAATTCCACTGTCAATCTCATCAAAAATAATTGTCGGAAGCAGGTTGTTTGACGAAATAAGCGATTTTACGGCCAGCATCAGTCGTGAAAGTTCCCCTCCCGAAGCAATTTTTGACAAGTCATTCAAGTCACTGCCTTTATTCGCGCTGAACAAAAACCTGACCCTGTCGGAACCAAACGGACCGGGCACCTTCAGTTTGCTGATATCGACACAAAATCCGGCATCTTTGATGCCGAGTTGCCTGATGGTTTGAAGCACCGCCTCTTCGATGGGTTTGGAAAACTTCCGTCTCTGAACCGCCAGTTCATCAGCGAGGCGGATTAGTTCCCTGCTGCCGTCTGCAATCTGTTTTTTCAGTTTTTCAATCTGCTCATCCAGCGATGCGATGCCGCTGATTTTTTCTTCAATCTCTGATTTCTTTTCGAGCAGTTCATCGGTTGACTTTACGTGATGCTTGTGTTCCAGATTATACAGAAAGGCAAGCCGGTCGTTAATTTCAGCAAGTTTTTCAGGATCATATACAGTGGCTTCATCCAGGTGATTGACGGCTTCTGCAATGTCCTTGAGTTCGATGATGCACGCGGAAAGCCTTTCCGTAAATGAACCGGCCTCCGGATGATGCCTTCCCGCCTGCTGTAGCAGGTTGGCCACCTCATTCAACCGGCGGAGGATATTGTCCTCGCTGTTGATCAGCAATTCCGCTGCATTAAACAGGCGAGCCTTGATCTCTTCAGCATGCCCGAGCACTTCCGCTTCCTTTTCCAGCAATTCCTGTTCTCCGGGCTTTAGCGCCGCCTTCTCCAGTTCATCAAACAGAAAATTGAGGTAATCCTGCTCATTTCTGGCTTCCTGATTTTTCTTCAACAACAATTCCATGGCCTTTTCCATCTCATTCAGAGACCTGAACACCTTCGCATAAGCAGACAATATCGGACCGTTTCCGGCAACCGAATCAATGACTGACTGTTGAAATGAAGATTCCTGCAGGAGGAGTGTCTGATGCTGGGAATGCACATCAACCAGTCTTGATGTGAGTTCTTTGAGCTGGTTCAGTCCGACCGGCGTGTCGTTGATAAATGCGCGCGATTTCCCCTGTGGGGTTATTTCCCGGCGAATAATGCAAAATTCCTCATAGTCAAGGTCATTGTCGCTGAAAAAATCTTCGAGGTTACAATTTGTGATGTTGAAGGTGCCTTCGATACAGCATTTGGATGATTTATCCGCAAGACTGAGGTTTTCGGCCCGCTGGCCAAGAATAAGACCCAATGCGCCAAGAATGATGGATTTACCGGCTCCGGTTTCTCCGGTTATAACAGAAAATGATTCGCTGAAATTGATTTCCAGTTCGCGGATCAGGGCATAATTGGTTATGGAAAGGCGCGTTAACATAAACCGGGTCAGGTATGGCGAACAAATTTACGAAATCCGGCCGGAATTAACTGCGCTTATTTTGAAGCTTCAAGAATGCGCTGATATTTTGAGGCATTGGCAGGGTCGATCTCCTTAAGGATATTCACTGCCTTGGTTTTGTCCATAGGGGATGCCTGTGAATAGATATTCACCAGTTCATCACGTTTGGCTTCGAGGAAAAGCTGAAGGATAAACAATCCGGGCCGTTCCCGGTTTGCTTTACGCAGTAGTTCAAGGCTTTCATTAATAGCAGCACGGCCGGCCTCCACATCATCAGCCATCAGGTCGAGGCCCAGACGATGATAGCGGTAAGAGGCTTCCCTTACCGCAGCGTAGGTAGGATTGGTAAGGTTTTCAATCAGCCAGTACCTGTTTTTCTGGCCTTCGAATGCCTTCCATCCCTTCTCACGGGCATTCTGACCCATATTTACAATATTCTGCGCTTTGGCAAAATATGGCGAGCCGCCGTTTTTGGCAAATGAATCTCCGTCAAGACCAAGGTAGAGATAAAGGTAGTAGGCGATGGTTGAGGTAAGGTTGGTAGTAAAAACATTATCGGAATATTCCAGCGGCTGGAATTCAACATACTTAAACTCGAAATCACGATCCAGATAATTTAACAGGGTTGTATTGTAAGAAGACTTGAAGACCGGGCGGCGAAGGGCAACATTGATTTTTCCCTTGAAATCTTCTCCTGATCGTTGTTCTACGGTTATCAGGATGGTGCCCTCAATCCTTTCTTCAGGTTTATAAATATAATTGGTCCACTTCCTGTTATTCACAAAATCAAATAATTCCTGTTGCAGCGTTTCAAAGATCTTTTTCTCGGTGCCTTCAACCTGGGGAGAGGTAACCTGCACCGTGACATTGAATTCCTGGGCTTTAGCGCAAAAAAATACCAGGCTGAACAGGGAAATAACGATGATGTGTTTCATAGTTCGTTTTTAAATCCGGGAAGCGCTGCTGCTGTCAGCCAGCAATGGCATTCAGTATAACAGCGGCAATATCCTTTTTTGATTTCAGGGGCACCTCGGTTTCAGCGCCATTGGCCATGATAATGGTTACTTTATTGGTATCATATCCGAAACCGGCACCCTGATCATTCAATGAATTAAGAACGATCATGTCGAGGTTTTTATTTTTCAGCTTGCTGAAAGCATTTGATTTTTCATTGTCAGTCTCAAGGGCAAAACCAGCCAGAAATTGGCCCTCCTGTTTTCGTTTACCCAGCGTTGCAAGAATATCCGTTGTTTCGCTCAATTCAATCATTAATTTATTACCTGATTTTTTTATCTTGGCGGGTGCCGGATCAGCGACTGTATAGTCAGCTACTGCAGCAGCCATAATGGTAATATCGCTTGATTTGAATTCGCTGAAGCAGGCATCTGCCATTTGAGCGGCCGATGTAACGCTGATTAACCTTATTCCCGGATGCATTGGTTTCAGATCAACCGGTCCGGAAACCAGCACAACCTGGGCTCCGCGGGCGGCTGCATCCTCTGCCAGGGCAAATCCCATCTTTCCTGAAGAAAAATTACCGATAAACCTGACCGGGTCAATCAATTCGTAGGTTGGTCCGGCCGAAATCAATACCTTTTTACCTGAGAGGGTATTACTTATAAAAAAAAAATCCCTGATCATCCTGAGAATTTCTTCAGGCTCTTCCATGCGGCCGGCACCGCATAATCCACTGGCAAGTTCCCCCTCCTGCGGCGCGATCAGGTGATTACCGTAAGAAAGCAGCGTATCGATGTTTTTCCGGGTAGTCGGATGATGAAACATGTCCAGATCCATGGCCGGAGCGAAAAAGACCGGGCACTTGGCTGCCAGATAAGTTGTTGTGAGCAGATTATCGGCAATGCCGGATGCCATTTTTGCCAGCGTGTTAGCGGAAACAGGTGCCAGAATAAAGACATCGGCCCAGCGACCCCAGTCCACATGACTGTTCCAGCTGCCATCGGTTTTATCGTATGGCTCAATAAGAACGGGTTGCTGCGAAAGTGTTGAAAGGGTAAGGGGCGTGACAAAATCCTTTGCGCAGGGAGTCATTACAACTTTCACCTCCGCACCTTCCTTTTTCAGAAGCCGGATAAGTAACGGGATTTTGTAGGCTGCTATACTGCCTGTTATCCCAATAAGTATTTTTTTACCCTTCAGCATCACAGGTTTTTATGCATGCGCAATTACAATTCCTGAGACTCCGCGTGCGGATTTCTGAAATAAACCTGATCGTTCAGGAATTCATGAACAGCAATGAGGGTAGGCTTGGGCAGATGTTCGTAATATTTGGCAATCTCAATCTGCTCACGGTTTTCAAAGACTTCTTCAAGATTGTCGTTAGGCACTGCAAACTCAGCAATCTTTGAATTCAGTTCTTCTTTTATCTCAAGTGAGATCTGATTGGCACGCTTTGACAGGATTGCTACCGATTCGTAAATATTACCGGTAGGTTCCATAATTTTGTGAATGTTGCGCGTTACAGCGACTGTATCGGTTTTTACTCTTTTAAAATCCATAGGTTTGTTATTGTAAATCTGACAGGTTGTTTAATTCTTTCAAAGCATTTTTCTGAATACTCCTTAGCTCTTTGATATAAGAAGACTCCGGAAAATTTGATGCAAAATTATCCACCGCATCGTAAGTGTGCTGAAAGCGCTCTTCCTTTTTACTTTCAATGCTTTTCTGAGCATAGGAAAAATAGGCTTTGGCTATGTGATACATGGCCATTTCGCGATAACGGGTATCCGGATAATCCTTGATAAGGTTTTCAAAGTTGATGATCGCCGCCTTGTAATCTTCCATTTTGTAATAAAGTGTCGCGATGTTAAGCGCCTTGGTTTCAAGTTTCAGCCTCAACTCATCAATCAATTCATTGGCCTGTCCAACCCTTTCACTGGATGGGTACTGATTTATGAAAAGCTGCAGGTCCTTGATGGCATCAAGGGTAACCACCTGATCAAGGCTTGAAGGCGGTGAATCCAGGTAACTGCAATAAGCGCCCATGAAAGCCGCTTCTTCTGCATTCTTGCTGTTGGGATAACTCCGCGCAAACTGCTTGAAATAGTAGCTGGCCAGAATATAATCGCGTTGCTCATAATGCGCATAGGCATAATAAAAAGCAATTTTTTCTGCACGCTCCGTTCCCCTGTAAATCGCCTGTAACTGATCGAAGAGTTGAATGGCACGGTAAAAGTCTTTTTCCTCATAGTAGGCAATAGCCCGCTCATATTTCTCTTCATTGTCGGTGCTCTTGAGCAGTTTCTGGTATTTGCTGCAGGAGGTAATCACAATGAACAAGCCGGTTATCAGAAGAAAGATGCTTTTTCTATTCATGGCGCAAAAGTAATTATTTTAAGGACACAATGAACGCACCGCCAGCATATAATATTATCAAAGAACTGTAACTTAACAAAAATTAGCAAAACCCGCTGAAATCCATCCTGCCTGGTCAATTCTTTCCGGAAGTTTTCAGATTTGGGACTCAGGGCTTTAACGCACTGCTATATGCTGTCATGCAGCGTGTTCGTGCAAAGGAATGCTCAACAACGGGCCTGGGGTAAGAAGGTGTATCAAATTCAGGAATCCAGCGGCGGATATATGTGCCATTGCTGTCGAATTTCAGGGCTTGCGCTGCGGGATTAAAAATCCTGAAATACGGAGCGGCATCACAACCGCTGCCAGCCGCCCACTGCCAGTTTCCGTTATTGGATGACAATTCAAAATCAAGCAGCCTGGCAGCAAAATAGGCTTCCCCCCAACGCCAGTCAATCAAAAGATGTTTGGTAAGAAAGCCGGCTGTTACCATTCTTGCCCTGTTGTGCATAAAACCGGTTTCATTCAGCTGTCGCATGCCTGCATCCACCAATGGATAGCCTGTTGTACCTTCGCACCATCTTTTAAATTCCTCCTCATTGTTGCGCCATTGGATGCGGTCATATTCTTTTTTGAAGGCGCCTTTTACCACATGCGGGTAATGATAAAGGATTTGCATAAAAAATTCGCGCCAGATCAGCTCATTTAACCAGGTGGCACTGTACAATTCCCCGGCCTTTATGCAATCCCTTACACTTATGGTTCCAAACCGGAGGTGTAACCCCAGTCTCGAAGTGTTGTCGAGTCCGGGGATATCGCGCGTAGAGGCATACTGAGCCAACGTATCCGGAGATATCTCCTTAAGCGGGTAAACCATGGGGCCTCCCCTGAAACCCATTGATTCAAGGTCAGGAATACCGGGTGCCTCGTACCGCAGAAACTTATCACCAAACGACTCTGAAGGATAAGCGGGTACACCTGTCTGATTCTTCAATTCAAGCCATTTTCGGCTATAAGGTGTAAAAACGCTGTACGGAGCGCCATCATTTTTTACTGCTTCTCTGCCTTCGAACAGCACCTGATCCTTAAAAGTCCGGAAATCAATGCCTTTTCCGGCAAGCAACAAACTGATTTTGGCATCCCGCTCCCTGGCATAAGGTTCGTAGTCGTGATTGGTATAAACTGCTTTTACCTGAAAACGGGCAAGGAGCTTTTCAAAAGCCATGACCGGCTCATCGTAAATTACAGACAGGCCGCTTCCCAGCGCTTTCAGTTGCCGGTGAAGTGTGGAAATTGTCCGGTGAATGAAATTCACCCTGAGATCACCGGGGTCAAGCCCGTTAAGAATTGCAGTATCGAATATAAAAACAGGCAATACCGGCAGGCCGCTTTGCAGTGCCCGGTATAATCCGTGGTTGTCGTTTAGCCTGAGGTCCCTGCGAAACCAGAAAATGTTGACAGGTAATTCCATTAAAGGACAGATTTTGAGTCAAAGGTAAGCACAGATTATGATTCTGACGAAAGGAGAAGAAAATGAAAGCAAACAATCTTCCGGGGCAGCTAAACAAGGCCGTACCCCTTTTGTTCATCTGCGCGGATCATAGATTATACATCCCAACTAATTTCTTTTGGTAAAATTTCTGCATGGAGAAATTTCCATAGCTTTGCAGGCAGTTTACGGAATCAGAAACTTAAAAATTAGCAATCGTGGATATTTTTGATAAAAGAGTCCGGAATTTAGGTCCTTTGGGGATGTATGCCAAACAGGCCGATGGTTACTTTATGTTTCCAAAGCTTGAAGGAGAGATAGGCAACCATATGAAATTCAGGGGCAAGGATGTGCTGGTATGGAGTCTCAACAATTACCTGGGCCTGGCCAACCATCCTGAAGTTCGCGAAGTTGATGCAAAGGCTGCCAAAGATTGGGGTCTGGCCTATCCGATGGGCGCCCGCATGATGTCAGGTCAGACAGTCTATCATGAACAATTAGAACGTGAACTGGCTGCTTTTGTAGGGAAAGAAGATGCTTTTCTGCTGAATTTCGGATATCAGGGCATGGTGTCTATCATTGACTCGTTGGTTGACCGCCATGATGCCATTGTTTATGACAGCGAGGCGCACGCCTGCATTATTGACGGTGCCCGCCTGCATATGGGTAAACGTTTTGTTTTCCCCCACAACAATATGGAGAATCTTAAAATTCAGCTTCAGCGGGCAAAAAAACTCACAGACGAAACCGGCGGGGGAATTCTTGTAATCACCGAGGGTGTGTACGGTATGACCGGCGATCAGGGTAACCTCAGGGACATTGTTGCGTTGAAGAAGGAGTTTAATTTCAGGTTGCTGGTGGATGATGCCCATGGTTTCGGTACCATGGGGCCGACCGGTGCCGGAACACATGAGGAACAGGGCGTGATGGACGGAGTGGATATTTATTTCGGCACTTTTGCCAAAGCCATGGCAGGCATCGGGGCATTTGTGGCTACCAATGCCGATATCGTGGATTACCTCCGGCACAATATGCGTTCGCAGACTTTTGCCAAATCTCTTCCGATGCCGATGGTCATCGGGTCGCTCAAACGGCTTGAACTGATCCGCAAGCATCCCGAAATGAAGAATAATCTTTGGAAGATTGTGAATGCTTTGCAAAGCGGCCTGAGAGAAGCAGGATTTAACCTGGGCAATGCAGCTTCACCGGTTACACCGGTAATCCTTGAAGGCGGCATTCCTGAAGCAACCCAGATCACTGTTGACCTGCGCGAAAACTATAACATCTTCTGCTCTATCGTTACCTATCCGGTTGTGCCCAAGGGTGTAATCCTGCTCCGCCTGATTCCCACGGCCGTTCATACCCTGGAAGATGTAAGTTATACCATCAATGCCTATAAGGAACTCAGGCAGAAACTGAATGAAGGCGCATACGCCAATGTAATGTATGATATCTCTAAGCTCTAAGCTTTTTTAAAGCAGATTGAAAAAACAGGAGGCTTATCCGGAAGCGGGTAAGCTTCTTTTTTTCCAATCCGGTTGCAGCCCGGATAAACAGGAGTCGCTATCAGGTATGAAGTTGCACTCTACTATTTTCTGAATTACGGTTTTTGCAGGTAATCAATTACCTTTTGCTCAAAAAGCCGTTGCAGTTTTGCGATGAGCGGGTCGGTAACCCGAAATTCAAGTTCATTCACCCTCCGGACGGGAAGCACCCGGCGTGAAGTGCCGGAAATAAACAAACCGTCAAAGTAGTTCAGGTTTTGATAATGCACTTTTTCTTCCTTCAGCGGAATATCGTTCTCAGCCGCGAGTTGAATAATCTGCTTGCGGGTTATTCCCTCAAGCACCATTCCTGAAGGAGGCGTGATCAGGAAACCATCCTTGATAAAAAATATATTGGAGCGACTTCCTTCGGTTATAAAACCATCACGGTCAACCAGCAGAACTTCGTAAACGACATGCTCCCTTTTCATCAGGTCTGCCTCCTCACGCAGCCTGGTATCCATAACCTTTGCATTCGGGTTGTTTCGTTCGGCAAAAAACAGTTCAGTGCTGACTCCGTCACGGAATTCCTCTGCTGTGGGATAAACATGCGGGGTATAATAGATAAAGAGTTGTTGCCCGTTATGATCTGTGTATAACGAGATTTTAAGGTTGCCATCATCAGGGGCATTGTTTCCAATAACTTCGTATATCCCTGACTTCAGCATAGAATCCGTGATTCCGGTATCCGTTCCGGCAAGGGCTACTGTGCGGAAGAATCGTTCGAGGTGATCTTCCAGAAAAAGCGCTGCGCCGCACGTAGCCCTGAAAACCTCATAAACGTAATTTGCAGGAGGTTTAAACAGGCTGCCGAATAAGCCGGCAGGCAGCAGCTGGTCATTCAACAGGAAGTATTCCCGGACACATTCTGACATAATCGGGGGATTTTCGGCGGTAGTGAATCCGCAGGCCAGGGCTATTTTCGACTGCCGCCAAAGATGGAACCGAGAAGTCCTCTCACGAGTTTACGGCCAATTTCGTTGCCCAGCGTCCTTGTGGCGGTGCGTCCAACCTGTTTGGTCAGTTCGGTAAAGATATCCGGGTTGGCTTTCTTTTGAGCCCTTTCAGCCCTTTCTTTGGCTGCCTGGGCCCTGGCGAGGGCAGCTTCTTCCTTGGCCCTTGCAAGTTCTTCTTTACGCCGGGCAACCTCAGCAGCTGCTTCCTCCTTAAGCCTGTTGGCTTCACTTACCCTTTCCTGCAATATTTCAAAGGCTGACTCCCTGTCCAGGGTTTTCTCGTAAACACCATAAACATCGGACTTTCTGATGATCCTTTCCCTTTCGTCAGGGGTAATCGGGCCTATCTGCGAACATGGCGGCAGTATATATGCGCGCTCCACAATCATAGGCGTACCTTTGGGATCGAGAAATGAAACCAGCGCCTCCCCTACGCCCAGCTCCGTAATGGCAGCCTCAACATCAAGTTCAGGATTTACCCTGAAAGTAGTGGCCGCTGCTTTTACGGCTTTCTGGTCGCGCGGCGTGTATGCCCTCAGGGCATGCTGAACGCGGTTGCCAAGCTGCCCGAGAACGGTATCAGGAACATCCAGCGGATTCTGGGTAACAAAATAAACCCCCACCCCTTTGGATCGGATCAATCTTACGACCTGTTCAATCTTTTCGAGCAGAATTTTCGGCGCCTCGTTGAACAGCAAATGGGCTTCATCAAAAAAGAAAACCAGTTTGGGCTTTTCCAGGTCCCCCGCCTCGGGAAGTTCCTCAAACAACTCAGACAGAAGCCATAACAGGAAAGTGGTATATATTCTCGGTGAATGCATCAGCTTATCAGCCGCCAGAATATTCAGGACGCCTTTACCATCAGCATCCGTTTGCATAAGATCGTGAATATCAAACGCAGGTTCACCAAAAAAATGCTCAGCACCCTGTTGCTCGAGCACCATCAGGTTACGTTGTATGGCGCCGATGCTTGCAGCAGAAATGTTGCCATACGAGAGGGTGAACTGCTCACGGTTATTTCCCAAGTACTCAAGCATGGAGGTCACATCTTTAAGGTCAAGCAACAACAGACCTGCATCGTCGGCAATTTTGAATGCCAGGTTCAGTACCCCCTCCTGAGTATCATTGAGGTTAAGCAGGCGCGATAACAGCAAAGGTCCCATCTCGGTAATGGTTGTACGCATCGGATGGCCCTGTTCGCCGAAAACATCCCAGAAACATACCGGGAAACCCCGGTTTTCATAGCCTTCCAGCCGGAGTTTCTCAACCCGGTCAATGATTTTCTGACCTGGAACCCCGGCTTTACTCACTCCGGAAAGATCTCCTTTTATATCCGTCATAAAAACCGGCACCCCCTGCAGGCTGAACGATTCTGCAAGCACCTGCAGGGTAACGGTTTTCCCGGTACCTGTTGCACCTGTAATCAGTCCGTGGCGATTCGCCATTTTGGGTGTGATGTGAAGCTCGTTTTCTGATTTTGCAATCAGGGTTTCTGCGCCTTTGTATGCCATAATTAAGGTTTTTTATTTTAGCAAATTTATAAAATCGCCATGACTATTCATGAACTCTGACCAATTCAAATCATCACGCTGGAAAAAATCTGTATTTTTACAATTCAATTTTTCTCTTTTATGATTGAGTTTTCTGAAAATGAGAAATTAAAACGGAAGATTTACAAAATAATCTTCGAGGCCGACACCCCTGCAGGAAAACTGTTTGATGTGGTGCTCATCTGGTCAATCCTGCTGAGCGTTGCCCTGGTCGTAGTTGAAAGCGTACATGAATACCACGAAAAGTACCAGATATTTTTTATTGCAGGAGAATGGCTATTTACCATACTTTTTACGCTTGAATACATACTGAGGATTTATGTAATCAGAAGAAAAACCGCATATATTTTCAGTTTTTTCGGAGTGGTTGACCTTATGGCCATCCTACCAACATACATCAGTCTGCTTTTCCCGGGCACCCACTATCTTATGGTAATCCGCATCCTGCGATTAATGCGGGTTTTCAGGGTTTTTAAACTGTCCGGCTATCTTACTGAAGCAACCATACTCCGCAAGGCACTGCTGGCGAGCAGCCGTAAAATCCTGGTTTTTCTCTCCTCCATCGCTGTCCTGGTTGTTGTTATCGGGGCCATTATGTATGTGATTGAAGGGCCGGAATATGGCTTCAAGGATATTCCGACAAGCATCTACTGGGCCGTGGTAACACTAACTACCGTGGGTTACGGTGATATCTCCCCTCAAACCGGTGTGGGGCAGTTTTTTGCCAGCGTGGTGATGGTACTGGGTTATGCCATTATTGCTGTACCGACGGGAATAATGACTGTTGAGCTTTCAGCAATTCAAAGGAAAAAAAGTATACCGACTACAAAAGTCTGCCCGGAATGCATGCAAGAAGGTCATGACGGTGATGCAAAATTCTGCAAATACTGTGGCCATAAATTTATCAACGACTGAATCGGACTTATCGCCGGACTTCAGGTTAAAAATTAAGGTGATTTTATTTGCAAATAAAGAAAAGTGTGTATCTTTGCACCCTCAATAAGGCTCCGTAGCTCAACTGAATAGAGCATCTGACTACGGATCAGAAGGTTACAGGTTTGAATCCTGTCGGAGTCACAAACAAAGGGGTAAAGTAATTTGCCCCTTTTTCATTTAAACCCACTTCAGCAATGATTTTCGACTGGTTTAACGGTATTCCTGTAGCTATAACTGTCTCAGATCTTGAGGGTAATATTCTGGAAATGAACGATGCGGCAGCAGTAGTATTTGAAAAGTACGGAGGTAAAGCATTGATAGGCAAATCATTGGCAGACTGTCATAATGAAAACTCAAGATTGATTATGGACCAAATGCTGGCCGGCCAGCAGCCAAACACCTATACCATTGAGAAAAACGGCCGGAAAAAACTGATTTTTCAGAGCCCGTGGCTGAAGGATGGAAAGGTTGCAGGGCTGATTGAGTTTTCAATGGTGATCCCATTCGAAATGAAGCATTTTAACAGAGGGTAAGCTCAAAGATCATCCAGGGGATTTTTCCGTAACTCCTTCTTCCTGGAGGATGCTTTTTTATCTGCCAGACGCGCTTCTTTCTGCGATTTACCGGGCAATGTCTTTATTCTCTTCTTTACCGGTTTTAATGACTTTGAAATCAATTCATAAAACCTTCTCACAACATCATCCCTGTTTGCCTGCTGACTTCTCGATTTCTGTGAATACATCCTGAGCACTCCATCAACCGACAGCCGGTGTCCCAGTTTTTCAAGCAGGACAGATTTCTGCATGTCGTTCAGCAGAAAAGAATCAGGTATACTGAAATGAATTTCAACCCTGGTTTCCGTTTTATTTACATGCTGTCCCCCTTTCCCGCTGCTCCGCGAAGTCTTGAACTCAAGTTCCTGCTCGAGTTCGGGCAAACCGAATAAATCACTCGGGATTGACATCAGATTCAGGTTTTCGGCAAATTAACGGCAATAATTCTGATTCAGGAAGGATAATAATGAATTTCAACAAAAAACGGGCCTTGAAGGGCCCGGGAAATCGTTTTACAGGGATTGCTTTTCAGCGGGGATGATCAATTGGCCGCTTTTTTGATGCTGCAACCGACAGCTTTGGTAAAGTCGACGGCAGGCTTTTCGCCCTTCATCAGGGCATTCACGGCATCTTCGAGATACCGGCTTTTTACTGCCTTTACATCCTGATGGTTATCATCAATGGCGCCTATATACGCCACCTTTAATCCATCGCTTTCTTTATTCAGCAGGTAAACATGCGGAGTGCGGGTGGCGCCGTAAACAGGATATACCTTTTGTCCCTCATCCATCAGATAAGGAAAAGTAAATCCTTTATCAGCCGCACGCTTTATCATTTCATCAAAACTGTCGGCCGGCACCTGAACCGGATCGTTTGGATTGATGGCGATTACCGGATAACCCAGTTCCTTGTATTTCAGATCAATTTCAATGATCCGGTCTTCATAAGCCACCGAGAAAGGGCAATGATTGCAGGTAAAAATTACTATAAAACCCTTTGCGGAATCATAATCACTCATGGAAACGTATTTCCCGTCAACATTTTTCAGTTTGAAATCCATAGCTCTGTCGCCCACCTTATAACCCTGGGCAATCGCCGGAATTGAAAATAAAAGTGCCAGAAACGGCAGAAGCATTATTTTTTTCATTTGTTTTCAAGTTTTTGTTTAACAATTTGTTCCAATTCTTCGTAAGTAAAGCTCTTTTCGTAAAAATCCACAGAGTGTCTGTTATAAACAAGGGTTGCCGGCAAGGCGCCCGACCACGCGGGATGCACCTGACTTATCCAGGAATTTGCATCCGGATCGTTGAGCACAAGCACTTCAGGGGTAAGTTGATGTTTTTGGATAAAGGGTTTCAATCTGCTTTCGATATGATTCACAAAATCAAGGCTGACCAGCAGGACTTTTACCCCGCTTCCGGCATAGTGATCGTGAATCTTTTGAAAATAAGGCATTTCCTTTACACAGGGAAGGCACCATGTCGCCCAGAAATTGACCACATAGGTAGTGTCATTCTTCTTTTCAAGATACGGTTTAAGCTGACGATAATCAAGCACCCGGATATCCTGGGCAGATATGGTCACTACAGATAAAACGAGTAATGTGGCAGCAATAAATCTCTTCATCTTACAACAAATCAAGTTGTTGTAAAACGTGTTTCAATCCGGTTTGTTCAATCAGCAGCGGAATTTACCTGGAATAGACAGGCTGGCCATCTATATAGGTGGCAATTACCTTTGCGGTTGGTATTTCCTTTTCAGGTACTACCATAATATCCCTGTCCAATATCACAAAATCGGCGTTTTTTCCGGGTTCAAGGCTACCACGGCGGTTTTCTTCAAAACAGGCTTTGGCAGCCCATATAGTGACGGATCGAAGGGCTTCTTCGCGGGTCAGCGCATTCTCGCGCTGGAAGCCTTTGGGAGGATTGCCTTTCATATCTTTTCGTGCAACAGACGCATAAAAAGTGTTTACCGGGCTTATACCTTCAATGGGGAAATCAGTGCCGTTGGGTATCCAGCCGTTTTCCTCAAGAAGCTTCCGGTATGCATAGGCATTCTTAAGGCGTTTACTACCCAGGCGCCGGCCGGCCCACCCCATGTCAGAAGTCGCATGGGTTGCCTGAACCGAAGGGATGATGGCAAACTCGCCAAACTTTCCGATGTCAGCAGGATCCACAATCTGCGCATGTTCAACCCTCCACCTCAGGTCATTCTCGGGAAGGAGATAATTGCTGTAAACATTCAGAACCATGCGTACCGCGGAATCACCTATTGCATGGGTATTAACCTGATAACCCTTATCGTATGCCATCAGGCAGATACGGCCAAGTTCTTCAGGGGATATGGTCATTATCCCATGATTTCCGGGCTGATCACTGTATGGCTCCAGCAAGCATGCGCCGCGCGAACCCAGTGCACCATCGGCGTACATCTTGACCGAACGGATACTGAGCTTGGGTTTCACTCTTACGCCCTTTTTCAGAAACCGGTTGATATTCTCCTCATTGGGAGTAATCATGGCATAAACAGCCATTTTAAGTTCATTCTCCGAATGAAGGCTATCAATAAAATCAATGGTTGTTGCATCCAGGCCGGCATCTGCCACCATGGTCAACCCCACGCTGTGACAGTTAAATGCTGCCTCTTTCATCATCATTGTCAACTCATTGCCGGCCGGAACCGGAACCATATTCCTGAAAAGATCAGCATATGATTCAAGAAAAATGCCGGTAAAACGGCCATCCTTCACAAATGCTTCTTTTTTATCAGGAATGCTGTCGGGAGTGAGTCCCGAAAGTTTGATGGCAGCTTCGTTCACAAGTACTGCATGCCCGTCAATCCTGACCAGAACAACAGGTATATCGGGGAATAAACGGTTAAGCGCTTCATTATCAGGGAAAGACCTGCCCGGCCATCGGTTCTGATCCCATCCCCTGCCTGCCAACCAAACCGAGGGATATTCCTCATAATGTTTCTGAACAATTTCGAGTAACTGATCAAATGAATCGGCATAGCTGAGATCGGCATACTGCTTTTGAAGGGCGTACCCGTAAAAATGACAGTGCGCATCTATGAAACCCGGGAATATGGCCCGCCCGCCGGCATTAAAAACAGAATCAGCATCGAAATTCTCGCGGATATACCGGTCGTCACCAAGCGACAGAACTTTTCCCCTGGATACTGCCATGGCAGTATAAATGGTAAAAGCACTGTCAGCAGTGTAAATCACAGCATTTTCTATGATCAGATCAGCTGCAGAACGATCCCGGTTACATGAACTTATAACCATAACACTGAATAAAAAAAACAAGTACCTGTAAAGCATTTTTGTGTTGCTCAATTATATGACAAACTTATGAATTTTAAAAGAAATCCTGACGAAGAAACCTTCCTTTTTATTGATAATTCAAGGAAACTTTTTAACAATAGTACCACGCTGAACGCATCATCGACTGTTTATTTGCCGAAACAAGGACAACTCATTTTAAATCAAGGCATTTATAACCGTGAATAGTTTATTCCCCTTTCCCTTACCCCCGTTATTCCGTCAAAAAAAGGTTTCTGATCCGCACCATGAAAACAAATGAACATATCTTTGGTCAATATGTTAATCATCTTTGCTGAAAAGCATAGAAGGCGCAAGGATTTGTCATATATTTTCTGAAATCCGAAACGCCCCCGATCGGTTGACACATTGCTCAGTTGTTGAGCCATAGTATATGCTGAGAGGATGGATTTATCAAATAAAATTGATGCTTTCAGTTGACCAATCGAAAACCTTTTTAATTTTGCCACAAAACAAACAAAGCATACCATGGAAAAGAAATTCTTCACAACCAGAACAATTCTCGTATTATCTGCCATTGCTATCGCTGCAATGATGCGTCTGGTGCCTCACTGGCCCAATTTCACGCCTGTGGCAGCCATCGCGCTTTTTGGCGGTGCTTATATTAACCGTAAGGCCCTGGCTTTTCTGGTTCCGGTGGCAGCTATGCTGCTCAGCGATTTGTTTCTGGGGTTTCATTCCACCCTTTTAGCTGTGTATGCGGCTTTCATTATAACCGTTTTTATCGGCCTTAAGCTTGGTAAAAATGTGAAAGCCGGAAATGTTGTCCTGGCATCCGTTTCCTCTTCGGTTATCTTCTTCCTGATTACCAATTTTGCCTCATGGATGAGCGGGATGATGCCTTATTCACCCGATTTCTCAGGTTTAATGCAGGCCTATGCAGCAGGCATTCCGTTCTTTAACAATGGCCTGCTTGGCGATTTATTCTATAATACCGTGCTGTTCGGAGGATTTTATCTTATCAGCAGGCGCTACCCTTCGATCGTAAAAGCTTAATATAATCTCAATTACAAAAAAAACCGGGGGAAAGCCCGGTTTTTTTGTGCCCTTTTGCGACATAATCCTTAAGGAAAATCCTGTCAGATGACCGTTTAAGCCGCAATAAACATCTGACATCAATTAAACGACCGATTAGCGGAGAACCTGAGCAACGCTGTTAAAAGTTCCCCGGTTATCAATCCGGTTCATCATCCCTTTCGAGCAGGAGAATGGAGTTTTGCGGAACAATAAAATATTTCTCTTCATTGTAGACTATCTCTATGGCGCCTTTCTGCAAAAAGATGGCAAGATCGCCTACCTTTGCCTGAAGTGGTATATAGCGGATATTATCTCCATTGCCGCGCTTCCATGGCTCATCTTCGTTTTCCGGGACGGGGATCGGATAACCCGGCCCGGCTTTCAGCACATAGCCGGTCTGTATTTCTTCCTTCTCGCTGTAACCGGGGGGCAGAAAAAGACCACCTTTGGTCTTTTTGGATAAGGTAAGCGGTTTGATGAGAACGCGGTCACCTACAACAATCAGTCTGTGTAATTTTTCCTCTTCGGTAAGTTTCATATTCAGAACATTAAATGCCGGCATTATCATCAGGGTAATGATCTTTGCAAAACTATTGAAATTATCGGTAATTTTGTAAATTGGAAACGAGGAAAGCCACTTCGTCCCTGCCGCAGGTATTCATTCTGCTGGGACAAAACCGGCTTTCACAAAAACCAGTCAGCCATGAAAATAGTCGCATTCAAGACCGGCAAGCCCAAATCCTTTAATTATCGGCCCTTATTTTACGATAAAAAGAAGGAGGAAATGGAGGAGCGTCTGAAAAGATATACAAAGCCCGAAGAAGTTGAATCGGAAAGGCTGAAGTTAAAAATAAGGGAGACCTGGCGGCGGCGTGACAGTTCAAACCGTCAGGCGTCGCAAAGAACTTTCTACATTTACATCATAGCAGCCATTCTATTATTGTACTTTATTTTCTTCCGTTAAACAGCTTCTTATCAATATTATGTCGGATATCATCAGGCTTCTTCCCGATTCGGTTGCCAACCAGATTGCAGCCGGAGAAGTAATACAACGTCCTGCTTCTGCTGTCAAAGAGCTTCTTGAAAATGCTGTTGACGCCGGTGCGGGGCATATAGAGCTTATCGTGAAGGATGCCGGGAAAACTTTACTCCAGGTAATTGACAATGGTTGCGGAATGTCGGCGACCGATGCTCGGATGAGTTTTGAGCGCCATGCTACTTCAAAAATCAAAGAGGCCGCCGATCTTTTCAGAATTCATACATTGGGATTTCGTGGCGAAGCCCTCGCTTCCATAGCTGCCATTGCCCAGGTGGAAGTAAAGACCCGCCGGATGGAAGACGAACTCGGAACGCATCTGATCATTGAAGGTTCAGCCGTTAAGAGTCAGCAACCCTGCGCCTGTTCAGCAGGAACAGCTTTTCTTATCAAAAACCTGTTTTTCAACGTTCCTGCCCGCAGAAACTTTCTGAAATCAGACGCGGCTGAAATGCGCCATATTCTTGAAGAGTTTCAGCGGGTGGCGCTTGTCAATCCGCAGGTGGCATTCACTTGTCAGAGCAATGGAAAAATACTTTTCCAGTTACCCTCCGCAAACCTGAAACAACGCATCATCAACCTGATGGGATCCGGCTTTCAGGAGAAACTGATACCGGTGAACCAGGACAGCAATGTGGTGAAGATTTCCGGTTATGTGGGCAAGCCGGAGAGTGCAAAAAAAACAAAAGGCGAGCAGTATTTTTTTGCAAACAACCGCTTTATCAGGCATCCTTACCTTAACCATGCCGTGGAGGATGCTTTCAGCGACCTGCTGCCTGAAGGCTGTTTTCCTTCGTACTTTATTTATCTGGATGTTGATCCATCCAAAATTGACATCAATATACATCCAACAAAAACCGAAGTCAATTTTCTTGACCATCAGGTAATCTACTCCATGCTCCGGTCGGCGGTAAGGCAGGCTATCGGCAAATTCAGTTTTTCTTCAACCCTTGATTTTGAGGCTGAAAAGAGTTTTGACACCTATTTTCCCAAAGACCGGCCTGTAGTAGCGCCGGGTATCCACATTAACCCTGAGTACAACCCATTTGTAAAGAAACAACAGGCTGAATTAAAACTGACTTCCCCCCTTCAGCACCAGCAGGATAACAATGACTGGGAAAAACTGTACAATGTTACCCGAAATTTGCATCCTTCAGATCAGCCAGGGCTAAAATCCCTCACCATTGATGCTGACTTTGACAGTGAACCTTTAAGCAGGGGGTTCATGCAATTCCAGAATAAATATATTGTTTCCAGGGTAAAGTCGGGCCTGATGATCATCGACCAGCAGGCCGCCCATGAACGGGTGCTTTACGAGCGCATGCTTGAAAAAATTGAACTGCAGAAAGCCAGCTCACAGCAACAACTCTTTCCCCAGACTGTTAATTTGTCAGCTCCTGATGCGGAATTGATCAAAGAGCTGTTGGAAGAATTTGCACTGTTCGGCTTTCAGATAGAACATTTCGGACAGAACTCCTATATCATCCGTGGAATTCCGGCTGATCTGGCGGATGAAAACATTCAGACACTTATTGAAAATGTGCTTGAAAACTTCAAAAATAACCAGCTCGGCCTGAAAGTTGATAAAAAAATTAACCTGACACGGGCTTTGGCACGTAACATGGCTGTAAAACCCGGAAAAGTACTTATGCCTGAAGAAATGCAATCGCTGGTTGATGACCTTTTTTCCTGCCAGGTACCCAATGTCAGTCCTTCGGGAAAAACCATAATAGTAACCATTCTAGCCGATGAAATTGAAAAACGCTTCGGCAATTAACCCAACAATACTATGAGTTACCAGCAATACTCACCCAGAGGATTCGGAATGCTGCCTCCGGTAGTTAAAAACCTGCTTATTATCAATGGATTGTTCTTCCTGGCGCAACTTACTTTGAAGCAGGTTTACCAGATCGATCTGGTAGATTATCTCGGAATGCATTACTTCGGATCTTCCCTGTTCAATCCGGCACAGCTGGTTACCTACATGTTCCTGCACGGAGGATTTACCCATATTTTCTTCAATATGTTTGCCTTATGGATGTTCGGTTATACGCTGGAACACGTCTGGGGTCCCAAACGCTTTCTTACCTATTATTTTGTCACCGGTATCGGTGCTGCACTGGTCCATATGGTTGTGTTGTGGATCAATATTTCAGGAATACAGTCTGATGTTACCGCGGTCATGATGTCGCCTTCCCCGGATGCCTTTGCCGCATTTATCGGTGAACATTTCGCGCCGTATCAGGGTCAGTTGAATTCGTTTATCAACTCATGGTCAATGAACCCGGGCGATCCTGCATATATCAGTCAGGCATCCAATTACATGAATGAACTGGTAGTCTTAAAAATGGATGTGCCCACGGTTGGTGCCTCAGGCGCTGTTTTCGGCATTCTGCTTGCCTTTGGCATGATGTTCCCCAACGCTTTGATCTATCTGTATTTCTTCTTCCCTATCAAGGCAAAATGGTTCGTCATTGCCTATGGTGCAATGGAAATCTATTTTGGATTTGCCAACAATCCGGGAGACAATGTAGCCCACTTTGCCCACCTGGGAGGTATGATTTTCGGATTTTTCCTGATCAGATACTGGAACAGGAAGTTAAACCGTTTTACAAACTGGGATTGATATTTTTTTTCTCCGGGTTACCCTGAATTGAATAATGTCATCTGTTATTTTTTTTCAGGGTTTCTCCAAAGCAACGAATGAATCACAGGATCAATCATCCGTAAAAATGTTTGCAGATGTTTCAACAGGTTTCCATCATTGAGCGGATCAGGATTTTCTTCAGCCGGCGTGAAGCATTGCCTGTGCTTATCCTGATCAATATTATAGTCTGGCTGGCAACTCTATTGCTCAGGAGCTTTGCCTTTCTTTTTACCAATCCCGAATCTGCGGTAAGCGGAACTTACAGTTCAGGGGTTTCAGAATGGCTGATGATGGCATTTGCCGTACCTGCAAATACCGGCGACCTGCTGACCCGCCCCTGGACGATGGTTACCTATATGTTCCTGCATCTCGACTTCCTTCATATCTTATTCAACCTTCTGTGGCTGTATTGGTTTGGATTGATCTTTGTAAAGTATCTGTCTCAAAGGCAGCTTCTCGGGACGTATCTGTTTGGAGGTATTGCAGGGGCGCTGCTTTATGTATTGGCATTCAATATTTTTCCGGTGTTTTCAATTGCCCGGGAATCCGCGCTGGCACTGGGCGCTTCGGCCTCAGTACTGGCCATCGTGGTGGCCATCGCTTTTTATGTTCCGGAGTATACCATCCATCTGTTATTTCTTGGCCCCGTAAAGATCAAGTATATTGCCGTTTTTTCAGTGCTGATGGACCTGCTGATGTTGAATTCAGGAAACGCCGGAGGGCATATCGCCCATCTAGGCGGGGCCTTGTGGGGTTTTGCCTGGGTGAAGCTGCTCCCTGCATTCGATCCGACAAGAATTTTCATGCGATCAGGATTCAGCCCTTCAGACCTTTTCAAAAGAAGAAGAAAGCCGAAATTAAAGGTGTATAAAGGAACCAAACCGCTTACCGACGAAGAATACAACAAACGTAAAGTTTTGAAGCAAAAGAAGATAGATTCCATCCTTGATAAAATATCCAGATCAGGATATGATAGCCTGACCAAGGAAGAAAAAGAATTGCTATTTTCCAACAGCAAAAAATAATACCGGCCCATGGCAGCTGTAAAAAACGGACGGAGAAGATTCCTGCTTATAAAAGGCCTGCTTTTTACAGCCAACCTCATCGTCGTGGCCTTGTTTGTCATGGGATATGCCGCCGCCTATATTCCGCCCGACCGCAACTGGATCTTCGCTTTTGCAGGCCTGGCTTTTCCATATCTGGCCCTGGTCAATGTTGCGTTTATCCTTTTCTGGTTGATAACGGGCAAAAAATATTTTGCCTTGATTTCTTTTGCTGTCTTATTGCTTAGCTGGTCCAGACTTGGCGGTTATTTCCGGTTTCATACCGGGTATGGCCAGCCGGCCGATACTACCGGAATAAACGTTTTAAGTTACAATGTCAGGCTTTTTGACCTTTACAACTGGAAGAACCATAAAATCAGTGAAAATACTGCCAGGCAATTTCAGCTTCTTGCAGCACAAAAGCCCGATCTGCTCTGTATTCAGGAGTATCATGCCGGGAAATCGGGTAAAGTCGATATTTCAGATTCCATTGTTAAGTATTCCGGACTCAGATATAAATATATTGCCTACGTCACCACAAACGGTAAGGTTAGGCCATACGGTATTGCGACCTTCAGCCGCTGGCCGCTGACAGGAACCGGTATTGTCAGTTTTGAGGAGAATCCTGCTAATTTCTGCCTGTATGCTGATATTTTAATGGGACAAGACACCATCAGACTTTATAATGTGCACCTTGAATCCATAAAGTTCAGCCAGGAGGACTATCTGTTTGTTACAGACCTGAGGAGTAATCAGGAAGATCAGGAGGTCTTCGCGGAAAACTCAAGGAAAATACTTCAGAAGCTGAAGCGTGCCTTTATCTCCCGGGCCAGACAGTCGCGCAAGCTGGCAGAAGAGATCAGCCGTTCACCTTATCCTGTAATTATATGCGGTGATTTTAACGATACCCCTTCATCCTATGCCTATCATACAATATCAGGTGATTATAATGATGCTTTCCGTTCCGGAGGTCAGGGATTCAGCCAGACATATGCAGGCGCGCTGCCTTCTTTCAGGATTGACTATATCCTGCATGATAAAAACAGGTTTTCTACCAACAGCTTTTTCAGGATAAAGGAACCGCTTTCGGATCATTACCCTGTTGTTGCAAACCTCTCATTGGTCCTGAAAGATGAGCGATGAAGTTGATTAACAGGATATTCCGGCTGCTTTTCAGGTTATCGGGTTTTCTCTTGCTTGCCGCTTTGGTAGCCGCGATGATCTCACCTCATGCAGATCCTTATCATTGCTGGATTATCTCATTTTTTGGCCTTGCTTATCCCCTGCTTTGGCTGGCCAACCTCTTAAATGCCCTGTTGAATATCAGATTCAGAATTTTTTCAAGGGTTATCCTGATCATCCTGCTGGCGGGTTTACCCATGATGCTCAAACACTTTGGCGTTTATGGTCCGGACAAATATATATTGAGCGCCGGGGGCGCCTACACGCTGGTTACTTATAACGTACATGGTTTTTCTGATATCAGCGGAAAAAAATCGGTTTATGATGTTCAGTTCCTTGTTCATGAACTTTACGCCCGGGAAAACGCCGGACTTATCTGTATGCAGGAATATCCGGTCCGCCGCAATCCATCAGGCGGCTTTAACCGCAATATGAACATATCCCCCCTGCTGCCCCATAATCATCTTTCATGGTATGAGCCTGACGGCATATACATGGAGAGTGTTTTGATGACATCAACCAGACAAAAGATACAGAACCAGGGCACTGTATATTCGCCTGATATTGAGGATTTTGCCATTTATACTGATATTTCATTCCCCGAAGGAACAGTCAGGGTCTATAATGTCCACCTGCAGAGTCTGATGCTCAAAGAAGAGCGGTCGCTGCTGAATAATTCCACCACCGGATATATTAAAAAATCTACACTCCGCCAGGGCTGGGTAACGGCCGCAAAACTGCGAAGGGCGTTTATTCTCAGGTCTTACCAGGCAAAGTGCCTTGCGCAGCATATTCAGCAGAGCCCGTGGCCTGTGATTGTAGCCGGCGACTTTAACGACACACCGGCTTCGTTTGCCTACAGAATTCTGTCCAAAGGATTGTGTGACAGCTTTGAATCAGGAGGTCAGGGATTTACAACTACCTTTTCCGAAAGCCACTACCCTATCCGCATTGATCATGTATTAGCTTCTCCGCAAATAAAAATACTATCCTACGAGAGAAAACTGACGGGATATTCCGATCATTATCCCATTGTAGTCAGATTCTCTTTCAGAAATAGTAATTAATCCTGAAGGTACAATAAACAGGGGCTCAGGAAAATTTCGTCACATTGGCCATGTTGTCTTACCTTTGTAAACCATTATCAACTGCATTATGGATTTCAAATTAACTGCCGATTTTACACCAACCGGTGACCAGCCTGAAGCCATACGTCAATTGGTTGAAGGGCTCAGACGCGGTGATCCGGCCCAGGTGTTGCTCGGCGTTACCGGATCAGGTAAAACCTTCACCATAGCCAATGTCATCAAGGAAGTTAACCGGCCTGCCCTGATTCTTAGCCACAACAAGACCCTTGCAGCCCAGCTTTACGGGGAGTTTAAGCAGTTCTTTCCCGATAACGCGGTCGAATATTTTGTATCCTATTACGACTACTATCAGCCCGAAGCCTTTATTCCTACAACGAACACCTATATTGAAAAGGACCTGTCCATCAATGATGAAATTGAAAAACTGAGGCTGAGTGCAACATCAGCGCTGCTCTCGGGAAGACGGGATGTAATCGTGGTTTCTTCGGTTTCATGCATCTACGGAATCGGCAATCCTGATGATTTTGCGAATAATGTGATCCGCCTGAAAACCGGTGATAAAATCAGCAGGAACAAGTTGTTATGGGCTTTTGTGGAAGGACTCTACAACCGTACAGAAGCAGAATTCAACCGTGGAAATTTCAGGGTAAAAGGGGATACGGTGGATGTTTTCCCGGCTTATGCCGATTATGCAATCCGGATTATTTTCTGGGATGATGAAATTGAATCCATGGAGTCTTTCAATCCGACCGATGGCACCATCATAGAAAAACTGGACAGGATAAATATCTATCCGGCCAATATTTTTGTGACATCCAAAGAGAAAATGAAAGATGCCATAGAGCAGATCCAGTATGATATGATGTCGCAGGTTGAGTATTTCAACGAAACCGGCAAATCGCTTGAAGCCAGGAGACTTGAGGACAGGGTAAGCTACGACATCGAAATGATGAGGGAGCTGGGCTATTGCAGCGGAATAGAGAATTATTCACGCTATTTTGATGGCAGAAGTGCAGGGTCAAGGCCGTTTTGCCTGCTCGACTATTTCCCGGATGATTACATAACGGTAATTGATGAGAGCCATGTGACGGTTTCTCAGATCAGGGCAATGTACGGCGGGGACCGTTCACGAAAACAAACCCTGGTAGAGTATGGCTTCAGGTTGCCCTCAGCGCTGGATAACCGCCCGCTGAAATTCGAGGAATTTGAAGGAATGACGGGACAAACCATCTATGTAAGTGCCACCCCTGCCGATTTTGAACTTCAGAAATCAGAAGGCGTGGTAGTAGAGCAACTGATCAGGCCGACCGGGTTGTTGGACCCTCCGGTAGAAATCAGACCCAGTCTCAATCAGGTAGATGATCTTCTTGATGAAATCGCCCGTACCATCGAAACCGGCGGCCGGACCCTGGTTACCACACTTACAAAACGTATGGCGGAAGAACTTACCAAATACCTGACCAAACTGGATATTAACTGCCGTTATATTCATTCCGATGTGGATACCATTGAAAGGGTGGAAATCCTGCGCGATCTCAGGCTCGGGAACTTTGACGTCCTCGTAGGTGTTAACCTGCTGCGCGAAGGACTTGACCTTCCCGAAGTTTCACTGGTAGCCATCCTGGATGCTGATAAAGAGGGTTTCCTGCGCTCCGAACGATCTCTTACCCAAACGGCAGGGCGGGCTGCACGAAACATCAACAGCAAGGTGATCATGTATGCAGATAAAACCACTGATTCCATGCGGCGCTCCATCGATGAAACCAACCGACGACGTGAGAAACAGATTGCGTACAATATAGCCAACAACATCACCCCCAGACAGATTGTCAAATCCATGACTTCCATCATCGGGCAGACAGCCGTGGCCAGCGCTTCGGGCAAAGCCCCGAAAGCCTATATTGAACAGGAAGGGTTAAGTATTGCTGCTGACCCTGTTGTAAAATATATGAGCAAAGAACAGTTGGAGAAAGCGGTGATTCAGGCCAGGAAAGCAATGGAGAAAGCGGCAAAAGAACTTGATTTTATCGAAGCTGCCAGATTGCGCGATGAAATGTTTGCCTTGCAGGAGATGTTGAAGAATCATTAAAGCGGATCCCGCTTGCTTCCTGCTAGCTAAAAAACCGACAGGAATTATCTGACAGGACCGGGAAGTTAGTTATGTTGATGTTCAGCGGAATAGCAGGAATGAAATCAGCTTCCTGAAAAGGCGCTCAGATGGAATCTCAATTGTTAATATTCTAAATCCGGAAATTATTCATGCATCTGCCTTCTGTAAACGATTTATTGCTGACAGCCATCAGGACTGCTTATAAAGCAGGAAAAGCAATACTTGAGATTTACAATACCTCCTGGGAAACAACTTACAAGACCGATCAGAGTCCGCTGACAACCGCTGACCTGAAGTCACATGAAATAATCGTTACGGGCCTGCATCCGGCTGGTATTCCGGTACTGAGCGAAGAAGGCTCGGAAATAACCTCAGGTACAAGGATGAACTGGAAGCGTTACTGGCTGGTTGATCCGTTGGATGGTACAAAAGAGTTTATAAACAAAAACGGGGAGTTTACAGTCAATATTGCGCTTATGATTGATATTCATCCGGTTGCAGGCGTCATTTACCTTCCGGTTGCAGACATTTTATACTTCGGGAGCAAAGACCTGGGATCATTCAGGATTGAACCGCCATTGGCAGGGGAAAATATATTGGAAGACACATTTTCTGATTTGCTTCAGAAATCAACAAGACTTCCGGCAATAAAGAATTCCGGTCCGTTGACCCTGCTGGCAAGCCGCTCACACCTCTCATCAGAAACAGCCGCGATCATCCGAAAAATTGAGCGGAAAAACAAGGATTGCCGGATGCTGAATGCCGGAAGTTCATTGAAATTCTGTCGCCTGGCCGAAGGTTCAGCAGATTTCTATCCCCGGTTCGGACCAACCATGGAATGGGACACCGCAGCCGGGCAGGCCATTGCAGAAAATGCGGGTATTAAGGTTTTGACCTGGCCTGAAATGCAGGTTATGAGATACAATAAATCTTCATTACTGAATCCCTGGTTTATCGCATTTAATCCTGATCGTATTGATCCTTCCGGTTTATAATCCGCTTTAACTCTGAAACAAAAAAGCCATGACACAGAGCCATGGCTTTTCTGTAAATAGCGATGTATCTTTACTTGAAGTCAATCAACTCGACATCAAAAATCAGGGTTGCGCTCGGAGGAATGGTAGGCATGCGGCCATTTTCTCCGTAAGCGATGGCTGAAGGGATAATCAGTCTGGCTTTGCCTCCTTTTTTCATCATGGCAATACCTTCATCCCAGCCCTGAATGACTTGTCCCTGACCCAGGACAAATTCAAACGGCTGACCACGGTCAACCGAAGAGTCAAACTTGGTTCCGTCGAGCAGTGTTCCCGTGTAATGGACTTTAACGGTTTTTCCTGCAACCGGACTTT
>ERZ795053.477-NODE-477-length-51449-cov-5.799296_pt1 | contig 51449 bp, 44 predicted proteins | sample MGYA00375137_ERZ795053 | MGnify/ENA primary metagenome ERZ795053 (study PRJEB30182, sample SAMN05720284) | activated sludge metagenome | isolation source: Anaerobic digester | place: Hong Kong | collected 2014-12-17 ...
CACCCCGGGGACCTGGGTGGATGAAGAGCAGGACAACTATCTGGGGTCCTTCTATATCGAAGGCCGGGAGATCGGCTATGCTTATGTGGATATCGCCCTGGGAGAGATCAGCGCCGGCCGGGTGGAGAGTGAGCAGGAACTCCTCAATGTCTTTAAAAAGATCAACCCGGCTGAGCTGATCATCCCCGAGGGGGATACCGCTGCACGGGAGATCATCAAAAGCGATTTCAAAGATCTCTTTATCACCACTTACCCGGGATGGGAGTATGATCCGGAGATCGCTATTAACAGGATCAAGCGATATTTTAACGTGGTCTCCCTGGTCCCCTTCGGAATCCATGACCATATTTCCGTCATCGCTGCCGCCTCCATCCTTCTCAAACATGTGGAAGAGACTCAAAAAGGGATCATGAACAATATCAGCCGTATTGAAAATGAGTCCGAAGAGAAATATGTGGGGATCGATGCCAAGACATGGAGAAACCTGGAGATCTTTTCCCCTCTTTTTGATGGCGGAACGGATACATCACTTTTTGCCGCCCTCAATGCCACAGAGACAAAAATGGGAGAAAGAAATCTGAAAAAATGGCTGAGAAAGCCCTTGAGAGATCCGGCAGAGATGGAAAAGCGATGGGAGGCTGTTGATTTTCTCACTGCTCACCGCAGGAACAGAGAGCGGCTCAGAGCCTTTCTTTCTGAGATCCCCGATTTTGAAAAAGCCCTGGGCAAGATCTCTTACAACCGGGGCCGTCCCCGTGATCTTCTCCAGGTGAAAGCCGGCCTTCGGAACCTCGGGGAGATGAAGGAAGAGCTTTATGCAACCGGAGTAGCTCTCCTTGAGGAGACTGCCTCGCGGATGGATCCTCTCTTCGGCCTCTTTGACCTCATCGAAAAGAGCATCAATGATGACCTCTCGGCCAGTACTCAGAATATGAACCTGATCAAAAAAGGATTCGAACCCGAAATCGACGAGTTGAAGAAGCTCAAGAGCCGGAGCAAGTCCATCCTTCTGGAGATCCAGGAAAAGGAGAAGGCCTCCACGGGGATCCCCACATTGAAAGTCAAGTACAATAAAGTCTTCGGTTACTTTATCGAAGTCTCCAAAAGTTATACCGGCAAAGTCCCGGCCTCGTATGAACGCCGCCAGACACTCACAGGGTCGGAACGCTACATCATCCCTGAACTCAAAGAGCTGGAAGAGAAGATCCTGTCTGCCGATGAGGAGATCATCCGCCTGGAACAGGAGGTCTTCAACCGTGTCCGGGATGAAGTCCTGCGTTTTACAGGAGAGATCCTGGAAGATGCCCGGGCTGTGGGAGAGGTGGACACCCTCTACTCTTTCGCTGTGATCAGCCTGGAGCATGGTTATACCCGTCCCCGGGTGAGTGAGGACGATAAACTGGAGATCGAAGACGGACGTCATCCCGTGGTGGAGAGATTCCTCAAAGAGGAGCCCTTTGTCCCCAACGACCTTTTCATGGACAGTCAGAAGAGGATCTTTCTGGTGACCGGCCCCAATATGGCAGGAAAATCGACCTACCTCAGGCAGAACGCTCTGATTATCCTCATGGCGCAGATCGGCTCCTTTGTCCCGGCCGGGTCCATGCTCTTTTCTCCCGTGGATAAGATCTTCTCCCGCGTGGGGGCTTCAGACAACCTCGCCGGAGGGGAGAGCACGTTCATGGTGGAGATGCTGGAGACCTCCCATATCATCCACAACGCGACCCGTGAGAGTTTTATCATCCTGGATGAGATCGGCCGGGGGACCAGCACCTATGACGGACTCTCCCTGGCCTGGGCGATTACAGAATATCTCCACAAGGCTGTTTCGGCGAGGACACTTTTTGCCACCCATTACCATGAGCTCACAGAATTGCCGGACCTCTACAACGAGATCCATAATCTCAATATCCAGGTGAAAGAGTGGAATGACAAGATCGTTTTTCTTCGGAAGATCGAAGAGGGACGGGCGGACAAGAGTTACGGCATCCAGGTGGCCCGGCTGGCCGGCCTTCCCGATTCTGTCATCGACAGGGCCCGGGAGATCCTTTTTAACCTGGAGAGTGACAGTTACAAAGAGGGGGTTCCCTCCCTTGTCTATGATAAAGAGCAGACAACCGGAGGACATGTCCAGGGAGACCTCTTCAGCCGCTCATTCCATGAACGGATCGTCAACAGGCTCCGCACTCTGGATCTGAACACCCTCTCGCCCATAGAACTCATGTTCGAGATCAAAAAGATCAAGAAAGAGATCGATGAAGACGATTCACGCTCTTGACCGTCATACTGTCAATAAGATCGCTGCAGGAGAAGTGGTGGATCGTCCCCGGTCTGTGATCAAGGAGCTGGTGGAGAACGCTTTGGACGCGGGAAGTGACAGGATCACGGTTTCTGTGGGGAGCTCACCGTTGGACCTCATGGAGGTGGCTGATAACGGTTCCGGCATCCCCTATGATGAGATCCCGCTGGCTTTCCGCCGCCATGCCACATCCAAGATCACCAATATCCATGATCTGGAACATCTTTCCAGTCTGGGTTTCCGGGGAGAGGCTCTCCCCAGTATCGCTTCTGTCTCCCGTTGTTCCATGGTGACCAGATGTGATGATGAGAGCCATGGCGGGCGTATTGAGATCGTGGGAGGGAAACAGACACTCTGGCAGGCTTCAGGGCGGGAGAGGGGAACCACTGTCCGCGTTGAAAACCTTTTTTATAATGTCCCCGCACGGCGTAAGTTTTTGAAAACGCCTTCGTACGAGTTCCGTCTGATCAGGGAGTTCATGGAGACGACCGCTCTTCTCACAGCGTCACGGGGAACCGAACTTCTCCTCCGGAGAGACGCGGAGACAGTCCTCCATGTGGGGCGCGATGAGACTCTTTTTCAACGGATCGAAGCACTTTTCGGAGAGGGTGTGAGCCGGGCTCTTGTCCCGGTGGAACGTCAAAGCGGGGCTCTCTCTGTGAAGGGATTCGTTTCGGGAGGAGATGCCGTCAACCGTCATTCAGGCCATATGTATCTCTTTATCAACGGGAGGCCTGTAAAAGACAAAGGCTTTGTCTTTGCTGTGCGGAACGCCATGCAGGAGCTTCTGCTGCCGGGGTATTACCCCTTCGCCTTTGTCTTTGCTTCGCTTCCCCCTGACTTGCTGGATGTCAATGTCCATCCTCAGAAAAGTGAAGTGCGTTTCCTGGAAGAGCGCCGCTTTTACGGAAACCTTCATAAGGCGGTGGCAGAAGCCTTCGCCCGGATGGAGAGCCTTCCCGGAGCGTCTTTGCGCGTTGTCGAAAGAAAAAGGAATGTGTGTGAAGAGGCCGACATCTCTGCAGGTCAACCGGAACAGGAGACCCGCCCTTCTCTCTTCGATGCCGCCGGGCCTGTCTATACGACAGAAGACCCCATTGCGGAGCGAAACGGGATCCGGGCAGGGGATTATCTCTTTTCCGGGATCCTTTTCAGGCGGTATCTTCTTTTCACAGGGCCTTCGTCTCTTCTTCTTGTGGACTTTCATGCTCTCAATGAGAGGCTGGTCTATGACCGGCTCATGAAGCAGGCCGATGAGAGCGGCCGCGCTAAGATCATCCCTGAAGCTGTCTCTCTGGGACGTGTCTATACATCGCTTGTGAGCGAGTACGGGGACGAGTTCCGTTCCCTGGGTTTCGGGCTGCGTCCCTTCGGGGAAGACACGGTGGTGGTTGAAGAGGTCCCGGCCGCTTTATCGGGGCTCAGAGATATGGAGCAGCTCCTTCGCGACCTGTGCCATCTTCTGGAAGAGGGGGGAGACCCTCTTCTTTTCCGTGAACGTATGGCCGGGCAGGCCTGCAAGGCATCGCTTCGCACAGGGGACAGGCTCACAGACGACGATATCGAGGCCTTTGCCCGGGCTCTGGAAAATGGCGGCTTTACCATGACATGTCCCCATGGACGGCCGGTGGCCCGGATCATCGGCAGCGAAGAGATCGACAGGTTGTTTAAACGGTAAAGACGAAAAGGAGAGGGGAGAGATGGATCAGGAGACGATGAAGACAAGACAGCGTATTGAAAAGGCAGCGGTGACTCTCTTTTCTGAACTGGGCTATGAGGGTGTGGGAATGCGGGGTATCGCCCGTGAGGCCGGAGTGGCTGTCTCTGTCATCTACTACTATTTCAAAAATAAGGAGGTCCTCTACCGGGATGTGGTCCTGGCCTCTTTTCAGAATATCATGGAGCAGGCCCGCCTCTATATCGAAGAGCACAGGGGCGCCGATCTCAAGTCCATTGCCCTGGGGCTGCTGGACGCTGCGGCTGCTCTGCCGGAATCGGAAAAAGAGCGTCTCAAGATCGCTGTCTTTGAGATCATGGGTTTCGGGAAGGCCAATCTGCTCCGCGAAGAGCTGGGGGCTCTTTACAAACAGTATGAGATGGTCTTCTACTCCTTTTTCTGGGAAAAACTGAAAAAACGGGAGGAGAGTTTTGCATCGTCACGCGTCCTCTTCGCCTATCTTTCCGCAAAGGTTGCAGAGATCGTCATCAAGGGGAGCATCCCCAGGGATACCACGGCGGGAGACCTTTCTGTCCTCTGCTGACCCTCCTTTTTTGACGTCAATATTTGCTTGACACCCAATCCTTTGTGTGGTAGTTTCTTTTTGCAGAAGAAACAGGGGGTATGACCATGTATGCAGTAATCAAAACAGGCGGAAAACAGTATCTTGTCCGTGAAAATGACAAGATTTTTATTGAAAAGATCGATAAAGCCGTCGGTGAATCGGTCGAGTTTACTCCGATCATGCTCAATGACGGCACACAGATGATTTCAGATACCAAGGGATTGGAGAACGCCAAGGTCGTCTGCAAAGTGAAAGAACATTTCCGCGGGAAAAAAGTCAAAGTATACTATTTCCGTCGCAGAAAAGATTCTGATAAAATGATAGGCCACAGGCAGAATATGGTGACGCTGGTCGTCGAATCCATATCCAAATAAGGGGAGGTGGCATATGGCTCATAAAAAAGGTGTAGGAAGCAGCCGGAACGGCCGGGACAGCGAATCAAAGCGGCTCGGGATCAAACGTTACAGCGGCCAGGATGTTCTCGCCGGAAATATCATCGTCCGTCAGCGCGGAACGAAATACATCCCCGGCCGGAATGTCGGCCTCGGTAAAGATTATACGATTTTCGCCCTTATCAACGGGGTCGTCAGCTTCTCCACACGCAGGGGAAGAAGTGTCGTTAACGTTGAATCCAAGTAATTTCCTCACATGTTTATAGATCGAGCGAAGATATACGTCCGGGGCGGCGCAGGCGGCCCCGGATGTCTCAGTTTCAGGCGGGAGAAGTTTATTCCCAAGGGCGGTCCCGACGGAGGGAACGGGGGCCGGGGAGGCGATGTCGTCTTTCAGGTCACGCCTTCAGTCAAGACACTCTATGATGTCCGGTTTCATCCTCATATCAGGGCTGCCAACGGGGCTCCGGGAGAACCCAACCACCGTTTCGGAAAAGACGGGAAGGACCTCATCGTCTCTGTCCCCCCCGGGACCATGGTCTATACTGAAGAGGGCGAGCTGCTTGCCGATCTCTTCCGGGACGGGGACCGATGGACTGCTGCCAAAGGGGGACGGGGAGGACGCGGGAATGCTGCTTTTCTCTCCAACACCAATCGGGCGCCCTACATCAGGGAACTCGGTGAGCCCGGAGAAGAGTTCACACTGCTTCTGGAGCTGAAACTCATCGCCGATGTGGGGCTCATCGGACTCCCCAACGCTGGAAAGTCCACTCTTCTTTCTGTCCTCAGCAATGCCAATCCCAAGATCGCCTCCTATCCCTTCACGACCATCGAACCCAACCTGGGGGCTGTGGTTTCGGAGAGAGGATTCAGCTTTGTCATCGCTGACCTGCCGGGGCTTATCGAAGGTGCCAGCACAGGAACAGGACTGGGAGACAGATTTCTGAAACATGCCGAACGGAACAGGCTGCTCATCCATCTCATCGACATGGGCGGGGTGGAAGGACGCGATCCTGCAGACGATTACCGGGTCATCCAGAAAGAACTGGCCCAATATGATACAGCACTGGCAGACAAGACTTTTCTTGTGGTCGCCAATAAAATGGATGTCACAGAAGCCGCTCTTCACCTTGAGCGGTTCCGTAAAGAGACGGGGATCGACCCGTTTCCCATCTCTGCTGCCACGGGAGAGGGGATCCGCGAACTGAAAAACCGTATTATACAAACACTGGAAGAGCTTCCTCCCGTTGAGATCACCATCCCGGAAAAGATCATTGTCCATGAGGATAAACGCAAATTCACCCTTTCCCGCGAAGGAGAGACCTTTTATGTGGACGGCGTCTATATCCGGAAAATCGTTCAGATGACAGATTTCCACCTGGAAGCATCTGTGCGCCGCTGTACCGATATTATGGAAAAGATCGGTATCTTCAAGGCTTTAGCCGAAGCCGGAGCCCGGGACGGTGACACAGTGGTGGTCGCAGGGTCGTTTGAGTTTTTTTATCAGGCTGATTAAATCATTCTTGAAGAAATTCTCCTTATATGTTATATTTCAAAGTGAAAAGAGACAATCATCCCGGAAGTTCGACTGATTTTTCATATCTTTTATGGGAGCCGAGGAGGAATTATGAAACCAGTTGTCGCAATCCTGCTGTTTGTGATCATGATAAGCGGTGCTGCTTGGGGAAAGGTCCCGCCCCCTTATCCGGGTCCCCGGGGAACGGAGCTGACCGGTGAGAAGGTCCATGTGGTTGTCAAGGGGGATACCCTCTGGGATATCTGCGGGACTCAGCTGGACAATCCCTGGCTCTGGGTTAAAGTCTGGGAGCAGAACCCTCATATTACAGACCCCAATTGGATCTATCCCGGCGATCATATTTCACTGGACCTTCAGGCCCCTGTCCCCGAGACCTACGTGAAACCGGAAAACAAAGAGCTTTATGCCGACGAGGATACGTCAGTGAGAGAGTTTATCTTTAAAGAGGCTGCTTCTGTCTCGCAGGACACCGCAGAAGAGGAGCCGGCCTCGGCTGAAGAGACGGCTCCCGCTCAACCTTCAGAAGAGTTGAAGCTTCAGGGAGGATATATCCTGGAGAAGCATCTTGATCCCTTCGGTGCCATTGTGGAGCTGGAGAAAAAGAAGGATTTCGGTATCCACGGAGAAGAGGTCTATATCAACCGCGGGAAAAAGGACGGCGTCAAAGAAGGAGACCACTTCATCGTCTATACTGTCGAGGAAAAAGTCGCCCACCCGGTGACTTATGAAACGGTGGGATCCATGGTCAAACCCAGGGGGATCATCAAGGCCCTGGAAGTCTATGATGATCTCACGCGCTGTGTCATCACCTCACAGATGGAGGCCATCCGAAAAGGCTATTATGTGGGATATGAGTATCCCCGTATCATGCTGAATCAAAAAAATGTCAAGCCCGACTATGACGGTTACATCATCTACTTCCAGGGGGGAGCGAGACTGGCTTCCCGGGGAAGCATCGTATACATCGACCGCGGGCTGAAACAAGGGGTGAAAGCCGGCATGAACTTCGCCATCATGGGAAAACCGAGAAAAGTTGACGATCCCCTTGGAGGGGTCACCACCATTCCCGCTGCCATGAAGGGGCGGATCAGAGTCATCAACGCCCGTGAAAACAATTCCACTTGCATTATTATTTCGGTGACCGGTGATGAAGAGGTCAGGCTGGGAGATAAAATTGAGATCCTGTAGCTCATGGAGAACCGGAACTACTATTTTGCCCTCTCCCTGACCGGAATCTTTTCAACGGCCACGTGTCACAAGTTGATTGCGGCTGCGGGAAGCGCAGCCGCTCTTTTCCAGGCTCCCGACTCATTTTTCCGAAAACTCAAAGGATTAAGGCGTTCCTCTGTGGAGGCTTTTCTCAAAGAACGGACGAGGATCGACCCGGTGAAGGCGATGGCCTCCTGTGAAGAGCAGGGGATCTTATGGACGACTCTGGGCGATCCCGATTATCCTGAGCTGCTCCGGGAGATCCATGCCCCGCCCCTGACTCTATTCACAAAAGGGAAGAGGTTGCGCTGCGGGATGTATCCCCTGGCTGTGGTGGGGACCCGCCGATGTTCTCATTACGGACGGAGAGCCGTGGAAGAGATCACGGGAGGCCTTCCCTCACAGGTGGCTGTGGTGAGCGGTATGGCCGCGGGGATCGACGGCCATGCCCACCGGGAGGCCATGGATCAGGGGAAGGAGACCATCGCTGTCCTGGGAACAGGTGTTGATATCGTCTACCCTCAGGTGAACCGGCCACTTTACCGGGACCTGCTTCGAAAAGGGACCCTTGTGAGCGAGTTTCCTCCCGGGACGTCTCCCCAGAAACACCATTTCCCTCAAAGAAACCGTATCATCAGCGGCCTGTCGCGGGGAGTCCTGGTGGTGGAGTCATCACACAGGAGCGGGTCTCTCATTACCGCGTCCTTTGCCCTGGAGCAGGGACGGGATGTCTTTGCTGTTCCGGGTTCGATCTTCAGAGGGACCTGCCGGGGGACAAATGCCCTCATAAAAGCGGGGGCCGTCCCAGTGACCGGGGGAAACGATATCCTGCAGCTCTGGGGAGTAAAGAAAAAAGAGACCGGGGGAAAGGGGATGACACCCGTCTCCTTGACAGAAGATGAAAAAACGGTTATAAATCACCTGAGCACGGAAGAGCCCGTGAGTATGGAAGACATCTCCGCTGATTTAGAGGGATATCTTCCCATGGGGCGGCTCTCCGCAGCACTGCTGGGGCTGAAAATGAAAAAACGTCTCATGGAACTTGACAGCCGGCGGTTTGTTCTAAAAAATGAGGATGAATCATGAAGAAGAAAGATAATCTTATCGGGAAACTCGTCGAAGCCCTGACCGGTGAAAAGGCCGAACTCTCACGCGAGAAACTCGTCCAATATCTCACCGAACGGGGGATGGACAGGGAGTCCGTGAACACCATCGTCAAAAGAATGCAGGACCGCTCAGGGGACCAGGATGTTTTTCATACACAGGATCTTCTCCAGGGAGTGCGTATCTTCAATGCCCTGGAGCGGATGCTCTTTACGGAAGAGGCTTTGGACAAGCTCACGTTATGCAAATACCTGGGGCTCATCGACGAGAACGATATGGAAGAGACCATCGAGATCGCCCTTCAGATGGATATCCTTCCCGTGGAAGAGCCTGTCATCAGCAAGATCATCACCTATATCTCGGGAATCGACCTGGACACAGGTGAGATCCGGTTTTATCAGTAATTCTCTGAGACGTCCTTGATGACATCCGCAGCCAGGGCGACAAAAGCCTCGATATCCTCTGGTGTCGTATCGTATGAGGTCATCCACCGGACTTCATCGGCCTCCTCATCCCAGATGTAGAAGAACGATTTCTCCTGGATAAGCGGGATCGCCGGACGGGGCAGTCGGAGAAAGACTCCATTGGTCTCCACGGGCTGAAAGATCTCCACTCCGGGGAGGAGGGCTGCTTTTTCGGCCAGGATACGGGCCATGGCATTGGCATGTTCGGCGTTCTTGAGCCAGAGGCCGTCGTTGAGATAGGCGATGAACTGTGCTGCAAGGTAGCGCATCTTGGAACCCAGCTGCATGCCCTGCTTCCGGAGATATGGAAAGGATGAGGCGGCTTCCCGGTTAAAAAGGATCACAGACTCTCCGAACATCATCCCGTTTTTTGTCCCTCCGAAAGAGAGGATATCAACACCGGCATCGGCTGTGATGCTTTTCAGTGATGTGTGCAGGAAAGCTGCCGCATTGGCCAGACGTGCTCCGTCCATATGAAGATAAAGCCCGTTCTCATGAGCAAAGGCAGCCAGGTCTTTGATCTCCCGGGGAGAGTAGACTGTTCCCAGTTCCGTGGGCTGTGTAATGGAGATCACACGCGGCTGAGCATGATGCTCAACACCCAAAGCATGGAGAAGAGGCCGGACATGGGACGGGTTGAGTTTCCCGTCAGGAGTGGAGACGGTAAGGAGCTTGGATCCGGTGATGTTTTCAAGAGCACCGCATTCATCCACATTGATGTGAGACGTGGCCGGCGCGATGACTGCATGAAAGGGACGTAAGACCGAAGAGAGTCCCAGCACATTGGCGGCCGTTCCTGTAAAGACGAGAAAAGGATGAGCTTCCGGCCCGAAGGTCTGTTTCAGCTGCTCTTCGGCTCGCCGTGTGTAGGGATCATCGCCGTAAGAGACGTAATCATCCCTGTTCGCCTCCATCACGGCCTGCATGATCTTCGGATGAACCGGTGTATTATTGTCGCTTGCAAAACTTTTGCCCATAACAAACCTCCTTCTTCTCTATAGAGAATAACGAAAAAGAGCCTTCAGGTCAATTCATGAAGAAAAAGAGAGAGACGGCTCCCAGGGCGAGGAGAGTCCCCGCAAGGCTTCGAAGAGTCACTCTCTCCTTGTCGATAAAATGGGCCACGGGGATGAGGATAATCGGGGAGAGTGAGGTCAGAGTAAGGGCCACCCCCACAAAAATCGTCTTGACTGCATAAAGAGCCAGGATGACGCCGAGGACCGGGCCGATAAGGGTGCTGGTGGAGATGAAGAGAGCGGCGGGCCTGTCGCTGATAAATTTTCTGATATCTTTTGCAAAACGCTTTGTGAGGAGTGTAAAGAGGAAAAACGCGGAAAGGCCGAAAAGAGCCCGGATGAGATTTGATGTGATCACGGATAACCCCGAGGCCATCCCCATCTTCGAGAGGACCATGCCCAGAGCCTGGCCCAGGGCCCCTCCCAGAGCAAAGAGAAGTCCTTTTAGCTCGTGCGGTTCTTCTTCTCCGTTATCCTTCTTCTTTTTTTCACTGACCACCCAGCCCACGGCCCCGGCGGCGGTCACGATGGCCACCAGTTCCAGAAGAGAGGGTTTTTCATTCAGCATCCACCGGGACAAGGCTGTCCCGATGACAGGAGCAAGGCTCATGACCAGCATGGTGAGGCGGGGCCCCAGAAGGACAAAGGCTTCAAAAAGGAGGATGTCTCCCAAAAAAAACCCGATAAACCCCGAAAGACCCAGATAGAACCAGCTTGTTCCGGGGATAAGGCTCAGGGGGGTTCCGTGTAAGAGGAGATGAAGAAGGAGAAGGAACGGAAGGGCGATCCACATGCGGATGTGGGATACTGTAAATGACCCGATCCGTTTCCCCGCTTTTCCGAAAAAGACCGCATTGTAGGCCCAGCAAAGGGCAGCGCCGAGTCCGGCGAGTTCGCCTGTCATATGTGACCTCCAGAGGAAAAAATAGCAGAAAACAGAGCGATGTCAAACATTTCTCTTTACGAAATATAAAGGGCTTGAAAAAGATGGTATCCTCCTTCATAATGAGAAAAATGGAGGGATTATGGGGAATGAGCCTGTGAGAGAGAGAATTCAGCGACTTCGTGACCTGATAAACTATCATAATCGCCTCTATTATCAGGAAAATGCCCCGGAGATTTCCGATTTTGAATATGATGCTCTTCTCCGTGAACTCAGGGACCTGGAGGAGCAGTTCCCCGAAGAGAGAGGAGACAGCTCTCCTGCTCAACGCGTAGGAAGCGACCTCACAGGGAAGTTCCCGGAATATGTCCATGCTGTCCCCATGCTGTCCATCGATAATACCTATAATCTCTCTGAACTGTCCGAATTTTTTACACGTCTGAATAAGGCTGCGGGAGAGGCTGCAGAGGAGACCGTCTGCGAACATAAGATCGACGGTGTGAGCATGAGCCTCGTCTATGAAGAGGGGACACTTGTGCATGCCGTGACACGGGGGAACGGTGAAAAGGGGGAAGATGTCCTGGCCAATATCCTCACCATACCGTCTGTGCCGCGTAAGATCCCCCTGGGAGGACGCAGTGAGATCAGAGGGGAGGTCTTCCTCTCTCTCACCGATTTTCAGCGGATCAACAGAGAGCGGAGCGAGGAGGGCGGGGAACCCTTTGCCAATCCCCGTAACCTGGCTTCGGGGACATTGAAGCTTCTGGACCCCGCCCTTGTGGAAAAGAGGCATCTCAGTTTTTATGCTTACGGGAAAGGACTCATCGATGAACCTTGTCCATCCACACAATGGGGTTTTCTCTCCTTTCTCGGAGATATCGGGTTTCCTGTCAATCCCCATGTCACCCTCTGCCGGGGAGAGGGCGAGGCCTGGGATTATTGTTCCCTGTGGCAGGAAAAGCGCCATACCCTCGACTATCTCATCGACGGGATCGTGGTCAAAGTCAACCGGTTCGATCTCCAGGAAACCCTGGGAGCGACGATGAAAGCTCCCCGATGGGTGATCGCCTATAAGTTTCCCGCTGAACAGGCCCGGACCCTGATCAGGGATATTGTCATCCAGGTGGGACGGACGGGAATCCTGACGCCTGTGGCCGAAATGGACCCTGTCCTGCTTGCCGGAACCACTGTCCGCCGGGCCACTCTCCATAATGTCGATGAGATCGAGCGGAAGGACATCCGTATCGGAGACCATGTCATCGTGGAGAAAGGCGGGGATATCATCCCCAAGGTCACGGCTGTGGACAAAGACTCCCGCTCGGGGAAAGAGGAGCCTTTTGTCATGCCTCACCGGTGCCCCGTCTGTCACAGCCGTGTGGAGCAGCTTCCCGGTGAAGTAGCTTACCGCTGTGTTAATATCGCCTGCCCCGCTCAAGTCCGGGGGAGGCTGGAGAATTTTGTCTCCAAGGCCGGCCTTGATATGGATTTCATCGGGCCACGGCTCCTGGAGCTTCTGGTGGAAAGAGAGATGGTCCGTCATTTTTCAGACCTTTTTCATCTGGATTACAAGGCCCTGGCCGGGATGGAGGGGCTCGGGGAGAAGTCTGCGGAGAATATCAGGAAAAGCGTGGAGAAGAGCCGGCGGGTGCCCCTGAATGCCTTTCTCACTGCCCTGGGGATCCCCTATGTCGGGAAAAAGGGAGCGCGTCTTCTGGCCTCCCGGTTTAACAGCCTTTCCGCCCTCATGGACGCTCGTGAGGACGAGCTCACGGGAATCGAAGGAATCGGGGAGAAGACGGCCCGCAGCGTCCTTTCTTTTTTCAACAACAGGGAGAACAGGGAAGAGGTGAGAAGACTCATGAAGGAGGTCATGCTCACAGGAGGGGGGACTCCAAAGGAGGGCCCCTTGACAGGCCGGACATTTGTCATCACCGGGACACTGCGGTCCATGAGCCGCCAGGAAGCCGAAGAGATCATCGTCAACGGCGGAGGGAGACTCAGCTCCTCGGTGAGCGCGAAGACACGGGCTCTCATCGTGGGAGAGAATCCGGGGTCAAAACTGGAGAAGGCCGGAAAACTCGGTATTCCTCTCTGGGATGAAGAGGAGTTTTTAAAGCAGTGCCGTCCCGGGGAAGATGAGCGCTCATGAAGATCCTCTATATCATCACGAAACTTGAACTCGGGGGGGCGCAGAAGGTCTGCCTGGCCCTGGCCCGGCATTTTGCCCGGGAGCATGATGTCTATGTGATGACCGGTCCCGGAGGAGACCTCAACAGCGAGGCCCGGGAGTTCCTGGGTGAGCGTCTGGTCATCAATCCCTGGCTCAGGCGCCGTGTGAACCCGTATCATGATATCCGGGCTTATCTCTTCATCAAAAGGTTCATCAGGCAGCATGCCTTTGATATTGTCCATACCCATTCATCGAAAGCGGGGATCATCGGGCGCCAGGCGGCATTCCGGGCCCGGACGCCCAGGATCTTTCACACGGTCCATGGTTTCCCCTTTAACCGTTTCCGGTCCTTTGCGGCCAACCTGGTCTATGTGACTTTGGAAAGGCTGTGTGCCCCGTTGACGGAGAAATTGATCTGTGTCACAGCGGAAGATGTCGCGTTGGGAAAGGAAAAGAGAGTGGGACGCCCCGGCCAGTATGTCGTCATCAGGGCGGCTGCAGACCTGGAGGCCTTCGGGTCGTATGAAGCTGATGACGGCCTCTTCCGGAAGACGTGGGAGATTTCTCCCGATGCTCCCGTCGTGGTTCAGGTCTCCTGTTTGAAACCCCAGAAGAACCCGGTGGATTTTGTGGACATCGCCGTGAAGGTGAACGAAAAACGCAGCCCGAAGGCCTGCTTTATCCTTATCGGAGACGGGATCCTTCGTGATGCCGTGGAGGAGCGGATCAGGACAGCGGGTGCTGCTCCAGTTGTCAGACTGGCCGGATGGCAGACGGATGTCCGCCCGTTTCTTGCTGCTGCGGATGTCGTGACGCTGACCTCTCTCTGGGAAGGCCTGCCCATCGCCATCATCGAAGCTTTTGCCATGAAGAAAAGTATGGTGGCCACGGCGATCAACGGAAACCGTGAGGTGATCCGGCATGGAGAAAACGGTTATCTTTATGAACCCCGGGATATTGCAACAGCCGCGCGTTTCATCGGGGAGCTTCTTGATGATCCCGGCAAAGGGAAGAGAATGGGAAAGGCCGGATATGAGAGGATTTTAAGGGACTTTTCAATAGAAAAGATGGTCGAAGACACGAAAAAGCTTTATTTTTCTCCGCCTGAGCGTCATACTTGTGATATTGACACTGATACAAACTGTGGTATAGTATAAAGTAAAGAAAAGGAGAGCTGCCATGGATTTCAAAAAGGATATCTATCAGGATCCGGATATCAAAAAATATGTCAAAATAATCGCTCGTGATCCCCGGACTTTTGCATCCCTGGCCAACGCCCTTCTCAATAAAGGTTATGTCGATGAAGCCATCAGTGTCTGTGAAGAGGGGCTGGAAGCTGATCCTGATTTTATCGCCGGCCGTGCTGTCCTGGGAAAGTGCTATGTGAAAGACGGGAAGATCGACAAGGCCCAGGAGGAGTTTGAAGCTATTCTGGAGCAGAACCATGATAATGTCGTGGCCCTCATCGGATTGGGGGAGATCTACTACTCCATGGAGGAGTACAGCGGAGCTCTGGAGATGTATGAGCGCCTTCTTTTCATCGATCCCATGAATGAAGAGTTCCAGGAGATGGTGGAAAAGATCAAAGGGCTGCAGAGCGGAGCTATCCCGGCTCCCTCCAGAGCGGAGACTCCCGTTGAAACCCCGGAAGGGGAGGGAGAAGAGGCCCCGGAGCCTTTTCAGGCAGAAGAGCCGTACCCGGAGGAAGCCGCTCCCTCTTTTGACAGGGAGCCTGCTGCTGAAGAACCCCCGCCTGTCTCCCCCGGGGAGACCCTGGTCACGGCTGACAGCGTGGATGCCCTTCTGAACCTTATCGGGGAGACTGTGGTCCGGGCCAGACATGTCCTGGAACGCGGTTTTGACGAAAGCAATCAGCTTCTCTTCAACCGGCTGGCTTCGGGGACGAACCGTTCTGTCTGGGAAGACGTGAACCGCCGACTGGACTCTTATTTGAGTCAAGAAGCTGACGAAGGGGAGATCGTTCCCATCGAACGGGGAGTCTCTCCTCATAAATCCGAAGAGATCGAGATCGACGGAACAGAAAATATCGGTATTGCCAGCAAACAGGAAGTGAAGATCGATCAGAATATTGTCTCCTATGATAGCATCGTCTCCAACGACCAGATCGCCTATGAAAGCGTGGCGAAAAACCACGAAGAGGATGAGGAGGCCGGAGTGCTTCCCGAAGAGGAGATCCCCGAGACGACTCTGAAAGGCGCTGATGCCCTGGATATGGACCTTGAGGAGAACGAAGGCGAGGGCGAAGAGAGCCTGATCCCGGAAAATGTCCTTGAAGAACCGTTAACCGAAGAGCCTGCGTCTTCAGCAGAAGAGGAGGGGCTTTCTGTTCCTCCTTCTGAGCCGGAAGACGATCTGCAGGAGGAGATCCTCGACGCCGAAGAGGAGATCCTGGATGAAGAGGAGGGCCTTCTTGACGAGGGACTGGACGAGATCAGTGAGGAGCCGCCTGCCGGGCTCCCGGAAGAGGAGATCGAACCCGGGCTTTCATCCGAGGCAACGGGAACAGATGCCACCCCTGCTTTTGACAGTGAGGAGACTCTTTCTCCGGAGGAAGGAGACGGAGACTTCCGGGAGGATTCCTATCCTTCCCTGGAAGAGGATGTCAGCCACCCCCAGGACCTGAACGCTCTTATGGCAGAAGCAGAGAAGAGCCTCTCCGGAGCAGGGATCGAGACAGATGAGGGGCTTGAAGACGACATTATGGACGAGCTGGAAGCCGAGACGAGGTCTCTGCAGGATGCCAAAAACCGTGAAGCCTTTTCAGGTGAATCTCTTGTCCATCTTGATGAAGAGAGTTCTCTCGCTGAGGGAGACAATGATAAATTTTCCGGCCATCAGGAGATCGATGTGGGTTCGATGGAGCCTTCCGGAGAACGGGAAGAGAGCAAATTTCAGGGGCACGATGAGCTGGAGATGACAGAAACAGCCATTCCCCGGCCCTCGGCTCCGCAGCCCTCTGCCCAGCAGATGGAACCGCCTTCCGACCTGGACCTGAAAGAGGAGCCTCTTACGGCCTCGATCCCGGAAACAGGGGAGATTTCCATTGACGAGACGCGAAAAGATAATGATAATGCTGATGAGCTGGTCGATGCCGACGATGAAACGTTGGATGATATCGGAAAATGGCTCAATGACCTTTAAGCTGAGGAGTTTGTATGGATTATAAAGTGATGCTTGACGGAACATTAAAAAAGGTTGAAGGGGCCCTCACAGTCAGCTTTTGCGGAGTAGACGGCCTGGGGATCGCCAATTCCACCTATCCCGTGTTGCCGCCTAATCTGGAGATCGGCGATGCACAAGTGGCCACTTTTATTGTGCATAAGAGGGATTCGCTCAAACAAATCGGCGTCGAAGGGTTTGTTGAGGATATTACCATCGCCGGACGGTACGTCGTCCTGATCAGGATGGTCAGTGAAGACTATTTTGTGAGCATGATCTGTTCACAGCTGGTCAATGTCAAAAAAGCACGATACCATCTCTATCTTCTGGCCGAACAGCTCAAGAGAGAGATCACATAGGAACCAAGGAGGAAAAATGGCCATTATAGGGATCAATGATTTACGGAACGGAATGGCTCTTGAAAAGGACGGTAAGCTTTACTGGGTTGTCAAGGCTGAACATGTCAAGCCGGGAAAAGGAAATGCCTTCTGCAGAGCGAAATTGAAAGAAGTGGAATCGGGCAAGACTGTGACTGAGACATTCAAGGCCGCAGACAAACTCAATGAAGTCCGTCTTGAGATGAAGGAGTGCCAGTACTTATATAATGATGAGCATAATTTCTTTTTTATGAATATGGAGACTTTTGAACAGTTTGGTCTCTCATCCGACTCTCTCGAAGAAGAGAAGAAGTTCATGAAAGAGGATATGATCGTCTTTATCCTTATGTACGGAGACAAGCCGGTGGGGATCAATCTTCCCAATTTCGTGGAGCTTCAGATCGTCGAGACTGAGCCTGCGATCAAAGGGGATACCGTCTCCGGGGCGACAAAGACTGCTGTCCTGGAAACGGGCCATGTCATTCAGGTGCCCCTGTTCGTCAACCAGGATGAAGTGATCAAAATCGACACACGGACCGGGGAGTATCTGGAAAGGGTCAAATAATGCAGCTTTTTGACATGTTGCAGAAAATGGTCGAAAACGAGGCTTCCGACCTTCATTTCAAGGTGGGGAGTCCGCCCATGATGCGTCTGGATGGCGTCCTGCAGCCGGTGGGTGATTTCAAACTCTCACCTGAGCAGACCCTGGCCATTGCCAAGCAGTTCATGAACGATAACCAGTTTACCCGCTTCGAAGAGGAGCATGAGCTTGATTTTTCCGTGGGCATCAGGGGAATGGGCCGTTTCCGTATCAACTGCTTTATCGCCCGGGGGGCTGTCGCCATCGCCCTGCGGCGTATTTCCACCCAGATCCTCTCTATCGATGATCTCAATCTTCCCGACAAGCTGAAGGATATCGCCCTTCTGCCCCGGGGGATGGTCCTTGTGACAGGAACCACGGGAAGCGGAAAATCAACGACTCTGGCGGGGATGATCGATTTCATCAACTCCATGGAGCGTAAGCATATCATTACTGTCGAAGATCCCATCGAGTATCTTTTTTCCGATAAAAAAAGCATTGTCAACCAGAGGGAGATCGGATCGGATACGGAGAGTTTTTCTCAGGCCCTGAGACGTATTCTCCGTCAGGACCCCGATGTCATCATGATCGGAGAGATGAGGGATCTGGAGACGATTCAGACAGCTATCACAGCTGCCGATACCGGGCATCTCGTGATGAGCACCCTGCATACCACAAATGCCATGCAGACGATCAACAGGATCATTTCCCACTACCCGCCGCATCAGCATGATCAGATCAGAATTCAGCTGGCGTCCACACTCCAGGCCATCATCTCTCTCCGCCTGATCCCCAAAGCCACAGGCTTCGGACGGGTCCCGGCGGTGGAGATCCTTGTCAATACGCCCTATATTTCTGAATTGATCACCGACCAGTCCCAGACTTTTCTTGTGTCAGAAGCCATTGAAAAGGGGGAGCAATACGGAATGCAAAGTTTCGACCAGTCGATCATGAAACTCTACAAGAGCGGACTGATCACCCTGGAAGAGGCGCTGAAGCGGTGCAGCAATCCCGATGATTTCAAGCTGAAGATCCAGGGAATCGATTCGTCCAGCGTGTCCGATATGTGGAATATGTAGGGGTGAGAAATGGCTGCCGATCTCGATAAAAAACTGTTGCAAGTCTCTAAATTCATTCAAAAAGGGCAGCTTGAACGGGCCGTTAAAGAGTACCAGAAACTGGCCACTCTCCATAAAAGAGATCCCAAGATCCTCAACTCTCTGGGAGATACCTATATCAAGCTCAAACAGATCGACAACGCTCTCGGCGTGTTCAACGATGTTGCGGACAAATACATCAAAGACGGTTTTTATCCCAATGCCATTGCGATCTACAGAAAAATGCTCCGGTTCAAACCTGATGAGATCGACGTCAAACTGAGACTGGCTGACCTTTATGTCAAAGTGGGGATGTTTTCCGATGCCGAGTTTTACTACAACCAGTTTGCCGACCATTTTGTGCATCGGGGAGAGATCATCAAGGCTATCCCGGCGTTTGAAAAGATCTGTTCCATCAACCCCGAAAATATCGAGCTCCGGAAGACTCTGGCCGGACTCTACTTCCGTGTGGAGAACATCGACAAGATGTTTGCCATGTATAAAGAGGTCTTTGATTACCTCATGGCAAAAAAGGACAACGACGGCCTGGCGGATGTCTTCAACACCGTCACGGCGGTCTCCAATAAGAACAATCTTCTGACAAATCCCACCTACTTTACCATCTTTGAAGAGTATATCACCTATCTCTTCCGTATGAATGAAGGAAGCCTGGCCAAAAAGAGCGCCATGGATATGGCCGGAATCTATCTGGAGCTGGGAAATCCGCGGTGGGCCCAGGCGCTCTATAATAAAGTGCTGGAACTGGATCCCGGGGAGATGAGTGCACGTATCAAACTCATCGAACTGTATAAAAAACAGGGGGAATCCAGCCTTCTGATCCAGGAATATCTCAATATGGCCGAATACCTCAAGGAGAGCGATCCGGCCAGGGCGAATGTGATCTATGCCGAAGTCCTTCAGCTGGATCCTGAGAACATCGAAGCCCGGACAGCCCTGCATGGAGAGGAGAAAAGCGCTCCGCCTGTCAAGGAGACACCTCCTGCCCGGCCCCCGGCCGAAAAGGAGGAAGCCGAGCCGGCCATGGTGGAATCTCCTGAAGTGGAGACCCATGTCTACGGTGAAGAGGAGGCCGCAGAGGATATCAACATCTCTTTGGGGGATGTGGAGGTCTCTACAGGAGAAGAGTTCAAGGATAAACTCAAGTCTGTGGATCTCGGTGCCGAAGAGGAGGAGCCGGAGATCTCTGTGGAGATCGAAGGTGAAGAGTCCGAAGAGGCCCCCGGAGAGGCTGTGGCCGCCCCTGAGACAGCTGAGTCCGCTCCTGCTGTCCAGGAGAAACAAGGGTTTTTTGATGATGATGAAGAGATGAATATCGAGTTTGAGGTAGAAGTGGGCGCCGGGGGCAACATGGAAGTGAAAGAGAAACCGGCCCAGAAAGAAAATCTTGAGACAGCCCTGGCCGACATCTTTTCCCAGTACAGTGAAAAGCTGGGTGACCAGCAGAGCCTGTTGTCCAATATCAACGACCTGGACAGCGAAGAGTTCATCCCGTCAGTGGATGAGATCGTCAACACCTTTAAAAAGGGGCTTGAAGAGCAGCTGGGGGGAGATCCCCAGGCGCATTATGATATGGGGATCGCCTATAAAGAGATGGGACTCTATGACAGTGCCATCGGCGAATTCAGAAAGCTCTCCCTGCTCCCCCAGTACCGGTTCAAGAGCCTGAATCTCCTGGCTCAGACACTGGTGGAAAAGGGAGATTACCAGGAAGCCGTGGAAGAGTTTCTCGAAGTCCTTGAGGATGAAAACCTCACCGAAGAAGAACGGGACGGGGTTCTCTACAATATCGTCGTCGCCTATTTCCGCGCAGAGCGTTATCCCGAAGCGTTTGATTACTACAACCGGATCAGCAGTCATCAGATCTTCAAAAAAGACGAACTGTTCAACGTGATCCGGAAAAAACTCCATACCCTCTTCCCGGACGATATCAGGGAAGAGGAGGTGCCGGCGTCTGAAGGGGGTGTCGACTGGGGTGATGACGCCCCGCTCTCCATTGAACATGAAGAGAGTCCCTTTGCTGACGTGACAGTGGATGAGGAGGAGAAAGGGGAAAACGAACCCGTCCTCTCAGAAGAGGGCCGTCCTGAAACCTTGCCCGCAACGGGGATGGAGCACCTTCTTTCAGAACTTGAAGAACTCAAGGACTCCGTGGCGACAAACGAGGACCTCATCAAGGACAACTCAGAACTCATCACCCTTCTGCTCCAGTCGCGGGAAGAGACACAGCAGTTAAAAAACGGATGGGAAGCTCTTGAGGAGAGGATCCGCACTCTTGAGACGCTGGACCAAAGACTGGAGGCCCTGGAAAAGCGCATGGATGACCTTGAAGGGTCCCCGGGGGGGGGAGAGGGGGATGGAGAAGATGCCATTACCCTGGAAGAGAAACGTCTTCTTGTCAAAGATCTGAAAAATTTCAAAGAAGAGATCATGAGCCCCGATTTTCATGATGCTATGGACTTGATCAGGACTCTCTCCCGTGAAGGAGAATCGGGACTGCTGCACCGCATCATGGACGAAACGGCCTCCCTGCAGGAGAGCCTCTCAGAAACCCGGCCTGAAAAACAGAAGAAAAACAAGAAAGAACCCCCGCCTGAAGAGTCCACAGAACTCCTCCCTCCTGCGGATGAGGAGGAAAAGTTGCCCGGCCCGGGCGAACTGCTTGAACCTCCTCCCGGCGAAGACGAGCCGGAGGAAGAGGGTCAGGACGATGATGACAAGATCTCATATTTCTAACAAGGGAGCGATGTGAGTTACGAATCATTTTACGGGATGAAGGAGCCGCCTTTTTTCAACATTCCCGATGAACGGTACTTTTTTACCTATCCCCAGAATGAGAAGGCCATCTTCAAGATCATTCATACGGTCAAGCGGAGGATGGGGCTGGCTGTGGTCACCGCGGGGATCGGGACAGGCAAGACCATGCTCAGCCGGAAGATCCTGGAGATGCTCAATAACGAGTTCTTCGAGACATCACTTATTGTCATGGTCCATAATCAGGTGGAACCCCTCTGGTTTCTCAGAAAGCTGGTGATCCAGTTTGGAGGAGACCCGGGTGATGCCGACAAGATGAAGCTTCTCAACATCCTCTATAAGCGGTTGATGGATGTCTCGGCTCAGGGGAAGATCCCTGTTGTGATGATCGATGAAGCCAACATGATCCAGAACAAGGAGTTTTTCGAAGAGATCCGAGGATTATTGAACTTTGAACATAAAACGGGGAAACTCATCAATTTTGTCTTCTTCGGCCTGCCTGAACTGCGGGAAAACCTGCGGATGGATATGCCCCTGACCCAGCGAATTGCTACGGCCATCGAATTGCGCCCCATGGATGAGAAGACCACGATCCAGTATATCCGGCATCGTCTCATCGTGGCAGGAGCCAAGAGGATGATGTTTGACCAGGATGCCATTATGATGATCTACAAATACTCCGGCGGGATCCCGCGGCTCATCAACACCATCGCTGACAATGCCCTTCTCGAAGGATTTATCGAGAAGACCGAAGTCATCAATAACCGTATTGTCAACAACACGCTGGTGGATCTGGGAATGATCACCACAGCGCGGTGACATGACCTTTGCCGATCTGCATCTTCATACACGTTTTTCCGATGGACAGCTGATTCCGGATGAGCTGGCTTCTCTTCTCAGCGGCCGTGATATTGCTGTAGCAGCCGTCACGGACCATGATTGCCTGACCCCTTCGCCGGAAGGCCCCTCTTCCATCCGGTGGATCAGGGGAATCGAGCTGAGCACCACCTTCAGCAACAGTGAAGTACACCTGCTGGGTTATGATCCCGATCCGCAATCACCCCGTCTCCTCTCGGCTCTTGAAGAGATCAGCAATGAGCGCAGGGATCGGTTCCTCCGGATGGTCTCAAGGGGAAAGGGGCTGAATCTGTTCAGGGACGACCCCGATCTCTCTTTTCTCGGGAGCACCAGGGCTCCGGGGCGCTACCACATGGCCCGGCTTCTGAAACAGTACGGAGCCGTCACAACCATGCGGGAGGCCTTTGCCCGGTATCTGGGAGAGGGAAAACCGCTCTATGAGCCCGTGCGTCTTCTGGAGGTCACTGAAGGGCTGGACCTCTTGAAAGAGAGCGGAGCCCTTGTCTCTTTTGCCCATCCCCAACGCACAAAAAAAGACGAGCTGATCAGAAAACTCGCCGGGCGCGGCCTGGATGCTTTGGAAGCCTATTACCCGTTTCATGATCCGCTCATCACAAAGTACTACTTGAATCTTGCACAAAAGTATCATATGCTCGCAACAGGAGGAAGTGATTATCACTACGGGACATATGGATTTCAGTTACCTCAAAAATCAGTGGCTCCTTTTCTTGCTGCTCTTCATCTCCGCTAGCGTGTCTTGGGCACGCCCTCTTTTTTTCAACCAGGGGGAGATGATGTATACGTTTTCACGCGGTCTCACTGATTACAGGCTGGAAGGGATCCCCCTTGAGCTTATCTATGCAGGAGCATCCCCTGTGATCTTCAATAATATCCTCTTTAATGCTGTTCCCGGTGAAGAGGGCGTCGATTTCTTTTTCCCTTCGGGCTCCCGGCTTGTGGACAACAGCCTCGTGGGAGTGGAGGCTGCAGACAGCTATGTGAACTACTTCTTCTTTCTCAACAAGACCAAGACCTCGTTTCTGGGAGACTACTACACCCACCTCGGAGTGAGGGACGGTTATTGGAAAGGAAAGAACTACATGGCCCGGTATGAGGCGGGAACCCAGAAGGTCTTTTTCTTCATTTCAGACCACGACCTCATCCGTGAAGACGATACACGGGAATATGTCTTCAGCCTCTTCCGGTATGAGACGGAGGTGGGAGGGGTCGCCGTTCACGGGAAAAGAGAGTACATCAAAACAACCGATGACCACTCACTGGCGCTGTATGAAGGGGGGATCGCCTGGAAAGGATTCTCGTGTTCCGGCGCTTTTATCCCCGAAGAGGACCGGTTCAAAGCCGGAGTGGAGTACCGGGGAAAAGCGGGGAAAACAGAGATCCGCATCAACCCTTTTCTCCGTGAGGACTCCCTGGATGTGGACATGGACCTCAAACGCGGAGCGTTGTATCTGAAGAAGAGAGCCCGCTATGACTGGATGGCTCCGTACGAGACCGTTTATTACGAGGCGGGATTGACAGCGGGATCCACCGGGCATCTTTTCCTGCGCTATGCCGACCATATGACTCATCCCCTCTACAGTTACGACAATGCCTTTATCCCCGGGGCGGCCTACAACATCCCGGTGAGGGCCGGAGAGCATCTCATGATCATCGCCGAAGGGGACCTCCTCTTTACAAAAGAAGAGAAGAGTACTTTGAGAAATTATCTTTATACAGAGTTTTCCTTTTTCCAGGGAGACCTGACGGTCAAAAGTTTTCTCAGAAATACGATTCTGACGCCTTCTGAAGATTCCGACGGGTCATTTTCCACCGATTTTTTCCTTGCCCTGGCGCTTGTCAATACAGAAGTCGATGTGACCGTGGAAAACATCTTCGATCAACCTCTTGTCTTGGAGAATGACGCGGAAGAGTCAGGGCGCAAAATGACCTTTTATCTTCGATGGTTTTTCTATAATTGAGTTTTTATCTTGAAAAAGGCTCAAAAAACGGTATCATAAGTCAAAAAACGATATCATCGAAGGCAGATTGCACGCTGTATGGTGCCTGGGCCTAAGAAAAGGAGTGACACGAATGAAGAGAGTCGAAAAGTGGAAATGGGTTTTGATTGTCCTCGTTTTTATCCTGATGCTGCTGACTTCTCTGCCTTCGGCAGGGTTGATTAAGGATGAGAAGATCGCCAGGTTTTTCCCTGGCAAAGTGAACCTGGGACTCGATCTTCAGGGGGGGACCCATGTGGTCTTTGAAGCTGATGTCGATGATCTCAGACAGAAATATGCAGAACGGAATCAGGAACTGAAGAAAAATGATATTGAAGAAGCTATGGCCCGGGCCATGGAGATCCTGACAAACCGTATTGACAAGTTCGGCGTCACGGAGCCTCTGATCCAGCGTCAGGGAACCGACCGGATCATTCTGGAGCTGGCCGGCGTCAAGGATCCCGAGCGTGTGGCAGAAGTCGTCGGGAAGACAGCCTACCTGGAGTTCAAACTTGTCTCTGATGTCAATCCGTCAGAGTACCTTGATGACAAGGGCGAACCGCTTCCGGGGAAACAGATCCCGGCACAGCTGCAGCTCCGGTATGAAAAAGATGAAGAGACGGGAAGCCGGATCCCCTATCTCCTGGTGAAAGACCAGGTCGTCCCCGGGGCTACGCTGACAGATGCCTATGTCACCACCAAAAATGCCGAGTATGTGGTGGGATTCAGGCTCAATGCTGAAGGAGCCCGTGAATTCGCCCGTATCACTGAAAGTAATATCGGACGCCGCCTGGCCATTGTCCTGGATGATGTCGTTGTCTCTGCTCCTCGGATCAACAGCGAGATCCCGTCGGGCGAAGGAGTCATCGAAGGGGGTTTTACACCCCAGTCTGCACGTGACCTGGCTCTGATCCTGAAAACCGGAGCACTTCCCGTGAAATTGAATATTGCCGAAGAACGGACTGTGGGAGCATCCCTGGGACGCGATTCCATCCACGCAGGGATCAAAGCGATCGTCATCGGGTTCATCGCCGTCATCATCTTCATGATGGTCTACTACGGCCTTTCCGGAGTCATCGCCGACATGGCCCTGATCTTCAACCTGATCATCATCCTGGGAGTCCTGGTCCTGTTTAATGCCACGTTGACTCTGCCGGGACTGGCCGGTATCATTCTCACCATCGGAATGTCCGTGGATGCCAACGTCCTCATCTTCGAGCGGATCCGTGAAGAGCTGAAGAACAACAAAAGCGTAGGGAAAGCCGTGGAGAACGGGTTTGCCAGGGCCTTTATCACCATCCTTGATGCGAACATCACCACAGTCATCACCGCTGTGGTCCTCTATAATTTCGGAACGGGGCCCATCAAAGGGTTTGCCGTAACGCTGATGATCGGGATCCTGGCCAGTATGTTTACGGCCCTGTTTGTCTCCCGTGTCATCTTTCAGACGATTTTGGCCCGTAAAAATGTGACAAAACTGAGTATTTAAGGTTGGGAGAAGAATATGGAACTCATTAAAAATACAAATATCAACTTTGTATCGAAGAATGTCCGGCGGGGGGCCTTCCTCTTTTCAGGGATCCTGATCCTTATCGGGATCGCCTCTTATATCATCGGAGGAGGATTCAACCTGGGCATCGATTTCGCCGGCGGGTCGATCATTCAATATAAATTTGAACAACGCCCGCCTCTCAATGAATTACGCGATGTCCTTAAAGAAGCCGGACTGGGGAAAAGCATTATCCAGACATTCGGAAGCCCCAAGGAAGTCGTGATGAAACTGAGTGAAGGCAGTGATGTGGAGCATCTGAAGAAGATCATGACGGAGAAGTATGGGGAGGGAGCCGATATCCGCCGTGAAGAGACTGTGGGCCCTTCCATCGGACGGGACCTGAAAAACCAGGCCTTCTGGGCGGTCCTCTGGTCTCTGGTGGGGATCCTCATCTACATCTCGTGGCGTTTTGAGCTGAAGTATGCCATCGGTGCCATCGCCGCTCTCTTTCATGATGTCCTCATCACCCTGGGCGCATTCGCTCTCTTTAAGTATGAATTCAACACTCCTGTTCTGGCAGCGATCCTCACCATCATCGGATATTCACTCAATGACACCATCGTTGTCTTTGACCGGATCAGGGAGAATATCCGGATCGAGAGGCCCCGTTCCACAGGACATTATGAAAAAGTCGTGAACGGAGCGATCAATTCTTCTCTTTCACGGACAGTCATCACTTCACTCACGACCCTGTTTGTTGTCATCGTCCTCTTCTTTTTCGGCGGAGAGGTCTTGAGAAACTTCTCCTTTGCTCTCCTCATCGGGATCATCGTGGGAACCTACTCATCGGTCTTTATTGCCAGCCCTATCCTTATCGAAGCCCATTTAAGGGTCGGCACGAAGAAATAGCAAAAAGGATGCAGCCGTTTACGGCTGCATCCCCCTTTTCTCAATATGACACTGGAACTGATCATAGAAATCCTCTTATTTATCATCACTGTGATCGCTATATTCCTCCAGCCAGCCGGCGTTCCCGGTAATTTTATGGCTGTTGGTTTTCTTCTTCTCCACAGGCTCATTTTTCATGACGGAGCCTCCTGGTTTTTTATCTTCGGCGGGCTCCTCCTCGCTCTTCTTGGAGAGGGAGTCGAGTCCATCATGGGGGTCATGGGCGCCAGGCGTTACGGGGCCACAAAATGGGGAATGGCAGCGGCATTTGCCGGAAGCCTCATCGGAGCCGTGATCGGGACAGCCCTGATTCCCGTGATCGGAACTCTCCTGGGGATCTTTGCAGGAGGATTTCTCTTCACGTTCCTTGTGGAATCCTTTCTGGTCCGTCAGGGCGTTCAGAAAGGGTTGAAAGCCGGTGCAGGGACTCTCCTGGGCCGGGTGATATCCACGGCATTCAAGTACAGTGTGGGTTTTATTCTTCTCCTGTTTATGGCCTGGGGGTTCTGGCTGTGAGATACGTCTGGGAGACAGCTCCTTTTCCGGATGAGATCGTATCCCACATGGTCTCGGCCTATAAGCTGGACCCTGTGGTCGCTGCGCTGGTCTCGCAGAGGCTCGCGAACAACGGGATGAGTCCCGAGGAGTATCTCGAGCCCCGGCTCGAACACCTCCATGATCCGTTCCTTCTGCCGGATATGGAGAAAGCTGTGAAGATGATCAGGACATCCGTGAAAAACAAAGAAAAGATCTGTGTCCATGGGGATTATGATGTGGACGGGATGACCGCCACTGTCCTCCTTGTGACGTGCATCACCGCCATGGGCGGGGATGTCACGTGGTATATTCCTCACCGTATGGACGAGGGGTACGGATTGAGCACAGAGACGGTCCGGTATCTTCACAAACAGGGCGTCGCCCTTGTGATCACAGTGGATTGCGCTATCACGGCTTTTGAGCCTGTCAAAGAGGCCAGAGAGAAGGGGATGGCCGTGATCATTACAGACCATCACGTTCCCGAAGACAAACTCCCTGAGGCCCAGGCTGTGATCAATCCGAAAAGGGAGGGATACCCTTTCGGTGATCTTGCAGGAGTGGGGGTTGCCATGAAACTTGCCCAGGCCCTTGAAGGAAGGCTTGACAAGAGTGCTCTGGCGCTGGCAGCGTTTGGGACCGTTGCCGATATTGTCCCTCTTGTGGGGGAGAACAGGGTGATCGTCTCATTGGGGTTGAAAGAGATGACATCTCCTTTTTTTATCACACTCGCCCGAAAAGCCGGGGCTGACCCCGCACGGCTCTCCTCGTATGATATCGGATACCGGATGGCTCCCCGGATCAATTCCGTGGGAAGGCTGGGCCGGGCAGGGGATCTCATCTCTCTCTTTCTGGAAGAAGACCCCTCCCGTCTGAACCAGGAGGTCACATTCCTGGATGATGTCAATTCGGAGCGCCGGGGGCTGGAAAAGGAGATCACCCTCCAGGCCCGGCGTCAGGTTGAAGAGATGCCCCTTGAAGAGTCGTTTTTCCTTACTATCGCGGGAGAGGGATGGCACAATGGTGTCCTGGGAATCGTGGCCTCCCGGATCTGTGATGAATTTCACCGACCTGTCCTTGTGATGAACCGGGAGGGGAACCTGCTTCGGGGATCGGGAAGAAGTCTTCCCGGAATCGATCTCCTCGGACTGCTGCGCCATGAAAGAGATCTTTTTGAGCGTCTTGGAGGGCATAGCCAGGCCGTGGGTTTTTCTCTGCCCGTGAAGAACCTGAAGAGACTGCGTGAGCGGATCAACACCGTTGTCAGAGAGGAAGGGGCAGGCCTTCTGGTCCCGCGTCTCCGTCCCGATATCAGGCTTTCGCCGGGACAACTCACCTGGGGGATCATCGATTCCCTTGAAAAGATGCAGCCCTTCGGGCTTCAGAATCCCAGGCCGCTGTTTGTCGTGGATGATGTCCGCCTGGATGAAAGACCCGCTCTTGTGGGGGCGGACCATATGAGATTTCGTTTTCCCGGGGGGGAGGGCCCTGTTCACGTCATCGGATTTTCCATGGGACGGGAGAGGGAACGGCTTCACTCTCCGGTGAGCCTTGCAGGTTTTCTTGAAAAAAACGAGTTCAACGGCCAGACATCCCTTCAGTTTCGCCTGAAAGACTGGTCCAACACATTTCAAAAGAGTGGCGGCCTTGAGCGCAGCCGGTTTGTCGGCCTGTTCAGGACAATTCACAAAAACAAAGGGATCCCCCTTGATGACCTCATCCGCCAGGACGACTCCCGCTATACGGAGAATCGTCTCCTGATCCTCGAAGAGATGGGCGTGGTCAATCGATTCGGAGACCGTTATTATGCCGCAGAAATGAACACGCAGGAGAAGATCCCTTTTGAAACGTCGACACTCTACTGCCGATGGAAGGACGCCCTGGAGTCATGACTTCCTCCCGGAAAAATAAGATCCTGGCCCCTGCGGGAAGCTTTTCCCAGGGAGCCGCCGCTCTCAGAGCGGGAGCTCATGCGCTCTATGCGGGACTCCCGGGTTTTAACGCACGGAGGATGGTGGAATCTTCTCTCTCCTCCATGGACGATTACTTAGGATTGCTCCACTACACAAAGGAGCAGGGGGCCGAATTCCATTGCGCCGTGAACATCCTCATCAAGGACCATGAGGTGGGAAAAGTCATGAAGGCGGTCACTGCTGTGGCAGAAGCGGGAGCGGATCTCTTTATTGTCCAGGACTACGGACTCCTTCTCCTCCTTCTGAAAGAGTTTCCTGAAATGACGCTTCATGCATCCACACAATGCGCTGTTGACGGGTCTTTCGGATTCTCCTTTTTGCAGGATCTCGGGGTCAAAGGTGTGATCCTTCCCCGGGAGGCTGACGTGAACACGATCTCACGCTGGCGGCAGGCTTTCCCCCGTCTTCATCTGGAAGCCTTCATCCACGGCGCGTTATGCTACAGCATTTCGGGGCAGTGCTATTTCAGTGCTTTTATCGGCGGCCGTTCGGGAAACCGCGGCCTGTGCGGACAGCCTTGCCGGAGGATCTATCGTCATGAGGAGAAGGCCGGGCATCTTTTTTCCTGTAAAGACCTCTCTCTCTATCCTGAGATGAAGAGGGTCCTCTCTCTCGGCCTGGATTATCTCAAGATCGAAGGACGGGCAAAAGGAGAAGAGTACACCGCAGCCGTTGTCCGTTTTTATAAAGAGATCATCGACGGGGTTTCCGTCCATAGAGAAGAGCTCCTTGATTTTATCTATAACCGGGAATACACCACCGGAGGGATGTTTCAGGATCCTGATATGCTCAATCCCCGTTATATCAATCACCGGGGGCGTCCTGTGGGCCTGATCCGGGGAAACGAAGAGGGGCGGCAGGAGATCCGGTTAACCCGTGACGTCCGAGAAGGAGACGGGGTGGCACTGCCGGAATCCGGAACCGGAGGAACCCTGGTCAAAGGCGGAATGCCGGGAGAGCACATCCCTCTTCCTCCCGGGATGAGCGGCCGGGAAGGGGAGGCCGTCTGGAAAAACAGCGATGTGTCCCTGAAAACCGAGTTTCAATGGGCCGGGGAGGAGATCGTGAGGCCGCCCGGGAAACCCTTTGCCTACAGACGCCGCCCCGCCATGAGATTTCCTTTGCAAAAGGCCCGGGTTGAGAGCCTTCTCTATGCCCTTGCTCCTGAGGGGATCTCCCCTGAGGAGGAGGCTCATCCCCGCCTTTGCATCATTACGGGGCAGGATTCACCTGAGAGGGGAGTGCATCGGAAGGTGGATCCCTCTTTTCGTCCCGGGACCGGCCCTCTCCCTCCCGGGGACGTCTTCTGGGTGGAGACATGGGACCATTATGCTTATTTCCGCACCCAAGAGAAAGACGTCGTTCCCTGGTGGACTCTCAACATCTTCAACTCTCTGTCAGCGGCTTCGTTTCCGCGGTTCGTCTTCTCTGTGGAGATGGAACACCAGGAGATCCTGAGGAACGCTTCAAGAGCCCGAGGGATCGTTTTTTGTGACGGTCCCCTTCCCCTGATGAGGAGCCGATACCCCATGGAAGGGGGAGAATACAGGGATGAGAAGGGGCATGTGTTTATAGGAGATGCCTCATCGTCCCCCTCCCGTCTCTATAATGAAAAAAGGCTTCTGGCCGTGGATTATTTCCCCTCTTTCTGGAACAGGACAGCGGGGATCCTTTATGACGGAAGCCGGGACACTCCTGATATCTTCCGCAAACGCATCAGCCTCTATTTGGAGCTGATCCGGAAAGTCGAGGCCGGGGAACCGGCCCGGATGCAAAAAGAGGCCCTGAAGGCCATGGCGCCCTACACCACCGGGCTCTACGGTGAGGGGGTGGTCTGATGTTTCGGGAAAGGCCCCACGGTTCCGATCTCTCACTGGAGGTCACAGCTTTGTCAAGAGATGCCCTTTTCCGGGAAGCGGCCAGGGGCCTGGCTTTTATGACAGGGGCCTATTATGGAAGCCGGACAGGAGAAGAAGAGAGGGCTGTCTTCCGGGGAGAATCCGATGAAGAGTGTCTTGTCCTTCTCCTGGAAGAGATCCTCTATCGTCAGTCCCGGGACGGAAAGATCCGTTATCCCGCCGTTCTTCACTGGACGGAGGGCACTCTCGAAACGGTATTGACACTTTACTCCCCTTTTCTTTCAGGATACGGCCTTCCCGTGAAGGGTGTGACATGGCATGGACTTTCTGTCAGCTTCAATGGGGACTTCTGGCAGGGATCTCTCCTTTTCGATCTGTGACACCTTGAAAAATCAAACACTTGAAATATAATTATCAGAGAGAGGAGATGTCATGAAAAACTTGATTCTTTTGTTAGCTGTATCTCTGATCTTTCTGGCCGGCTGCTGGGATTCATCCGATCAACCCTATCAGGTCTGGGTGGAAGACTGGTATACCACTGTGGAACAGATCTCCGGAGAGTTGTACAGGGGGTATGTCTGGCTTCATCTCTCAGGAGAGACGGATGCGGCTGCGTTTTCTGTCATGATAGACGAAGGGGGCCTGGAGCGGGAGTATTTTGTCCCTCTGCATGACAGTGAGTTTTCCATCGATCTTGTGATCACATCGGTCTACGATGCCGGTGCTGTCTCTCCGAGAAGCTATTCAACGGAGCTCCGTTTTTATACAGGGACGGAGTGCAGAGTGGAGTATCTTCAGAGCCCGACCCTCTCTTTTGCGATCCCCTGAAAACACGCTCTTCTTCTTTTTCCCTTTTCAAAAAGAGATAAGACGTTATAATCCCATATCACGTCAATACGGTTCTGAAAGGAGAGTGACATATGGAAGATGAAAAGAAAGAAGCACGGAATTTTATCGAAGCAGCCATTGATGATGACCTGGCCCGGGGGAAAGTCCGGCAAGTCATCACCCGCTTTCCTCCGGAACCCAACGGATATCTCCATATCGGACATGCCAAATCCATCTGTCTGAATTTCGGGATCGCCAAAAAGTATGGAGGGCGCTGTCATCTCCGTTTTGATGACACCAACCCGGAAAAAGAAGAGCAGGAGTATATCGATGCGATCATGAACGATGTCAGGTGGCTGGGATTCGACTGGGGAGAGCATCTCTATTATGCCTCCGATTATTATGAAGACTTTTACAGGTATGCCGAAGAGCTCATCGAAAAGGGCCTGGCTTACGTGGACGACCTGAGTGCTGAAGAGATCAGGGAGTACCGGGGGACATTGACTGAAGCGGGGAAAGAAAGCCCCTGGCGTAACCGGACTCCCGAAGAGAGCATGAGTCTCTTCAGACGCATGAAAGCCGGGGAGTTCGGCGACGGGGAAAAAGTCCTCCGGGCCAGGATCGATATGGCGTCTCCCAACATCAACATGAGGGATCCAGTGATCTACCGGATAAAACACACCTCCCATCCCCGGACGAACGAGGCCTGGTGCATCTACCCCATGTATGATTTCGCGCATTGCATCTCCGATGCCATCGAGGGGATCACCCATTCCATCTGCACACTGGAATTCGAAGACCACCGCCCTCTTTATGACTGGTTTCTGGACCATATCTCCATTGAAAATCATCCCCGGCAGATCGAATTTGCCAGGCTGAATGTCACCAGGACGGTGATGAGTAAGCGCAAACTCCTCTCTTTTGTCTCAGAGGAGACTGTTCGCGGCTGGGATGACCCCCGCATGCCCACCATCGCAGGGTTACGGCGCAGGGGTTTTACCCCGGAGTCCATGAGAGCCTTTGCTGAGGCGGTGGGGGTGGCTAAAGCCAACAGTGTCGTGGATTCCGCCATGCTGGATTATTTCATCAGGGATGACCTGAACAGGAGAGCCCCCAGGGTGATGGCTGTCTTGAGGCCTGTGAAAGTCATTATTGATAATTATCCTGAAGGCCGGGTGGAATGGATGGAAGCAGAGAATAACCCCAACGACCCCGATTCCGGAACGCGAAAAGTCCCTTTCAGCCGCGAGGTCTATATTGAACAGGACGATTTCATGGAAGACCCGCCTAAAAAGTACTTCAGGCTCTCTCCGGGCCGGGAAGTCCGTCTAAAACATGCGTACTACATCACGTGTACACATGTGGTGAAAGACAACGAGGGGGCTGTCAGGGAGATCCATTGCACTTATGATCCCGCTTCCCGGGGAGGCTGGACTCCAGACGAGCGTAAAGTCAAGGGAACTCTCCACTGGGTCTCAGCAGACCATGGCGCCCGTGCCGAAGTCCGTCTGTATGAGCCTCTGATCCATGACGGCGAAGGGGATTTCTCCGAACTGGTCAACAGGGATTCTCTGGAGATCCTGGATGATGCCGTCATCGAACCGGGCCTTCTGGGAATCGAAAGCGGCCGTCATTTCCAGTTTCTCCGTCTGGGGTATTTTTTCAGTGATCCTGATACCTCACCTGAAAAGCCGGTTTTTAACCGGGTGGTGGGCCTGAAAGATACCTGGGCGAAAGTCTCGCAATAAAAAAAGGGGGCTGATCAGCCCCCTTTTCATAAAGGAACACAAAGAAACCCCTGATTCAGATCTCTTTATGCCAGATGTTCATGCTTTCGAATCCTCCGGAGATCTGTGTGCTTTTGATGAGACGGCCGCCGTACTGGTACCCGTTTCTGGCGAAAGCGATATTCATGCCGAAGGACTCGGCTCTTGCAATGGTATAGGCTGTGGAATATCCGCCGGCTTTGATCTCTTTTTCCATGTGGTTCAGGAGGACCCCGGCGATTCCCAGGCCCCGGTGCTCAGGATGAGTGGCGAAATCGGTCATTTCCGAACTCTTGTTGGACGGGTCGATCTCTGCTGAAGAGACTCCCACCAGCCGCCCCTCTTTCCATGCCCCGAAATAGATATTGTCCGATTCCATGGTCTTTTGGATATAGGCCGGTTTATTCACCGGGAAAGGATAACTTTTAAAGACATGGGAGAGAAGAGCTGCGATCTCTTTGCTGTCTTCGGGGACACACTTCCTGAACTCAAATCCCTCGACAGAATCAGGGGCGGGATCCTCACTCTTTTCCAGTGCGGTCTCCAGGATCCTGTTGAGTTTACTCATATTGGGTTCCATGGCCCGTTCCGACTTGAGACACATGGTCATGAAAAAGAGGTCTTCCCCGGATGTGAAAAAATGAGGGATATGGGCTTCCTCCCTGAACTTTCTCATGGAGAAGTGCTCTTTGACACTGGCCGGAGTCTTGACAATGATCTTCCCGTAAGAATTTTTCTTGGCCAGCCTCTTGATGTCATTGATGAGTTCCTGGACTTGTTCCGTATTGACTTTTAAAACATAGACACGGTCATTGACCGTCCCGTGCTGAACCAGTGAACCGTGTAATAATTCAATCTTGTCTGCCATGATCCCTCCTTGTATAGCGTTCGTTGGATTGCGGGGTGAGTGAGTAGGTCTTGTCATAATCTGAGAGGAGTTTTTCGATCCCCACAGCATCCACCTCCTGCCCCTCGTCCAGGTTAAGCTGCAGGTCACATTCATCACAATTCCTGTCGCAGAAGATCGGTTCGTAACTGTCGGGTTCTTTATAGGTCGTGATGACCCCTTCGTAATTTCTCAGGACGACTTTATTGGTGGACCAGGTGAGGACATAATTGGGCATCACAGGGATCTTTCCCCCTCCTCCGGGAGCGTCCACAACATAGGTCGGGACTGCAAATCCTGATGTATGGCCGATGAGGCTTTCCAGGATCTCCAGCCCTTTCCCCACGGGGGTTCTGAAATGGTTGAGCCCTTCGGACATATCACACTGATAGAGGTAGTAAGGGCGGACTCTGTTGGCCACCAGCTTATGGACAAGACGTTTCATGATCTTGGGACAGTCGTTGACTCCCGCAAGAAGGACGGATTGATTCCCCAGGGGGATGCCGGCATCCGCCAGTTTGGCCAGAGCCGTCTTCGAAGCCGGGGTGATCTCACGGGGATGATTGAAGTGGGTGTTGAACCACAGGGGCTGATGCTTTTTCAGCATGGCCACGGTCTCATCGGTGATCCTGTAAGGAAGAACCACGGGAGTCCGCGAACCGAGGCGGACCACTTCGACATGGTCGATAGCGTCCAGTTCTGAAAGGATCCAGTCCAGGTAGTCGTCATTGAGGAGCAGGGGATCACCTCCGGAAAGGAGGACATCACGGACCACCGGGGTCTTGCGGATATAATCCAGCCCTTTCTCGATTGTCGCTTTGTCGGGGATGTGATCCACATCTCCCACTTTTCTTTTCCTTGTGCAATGACGGCAATACATGGAGCATTTGTTGCTGATGAGAAAGAGGACACGGTCGGGGTAGCGGTGTGTGATCCCCTCAACGGGGCTGTCCTTGTCCTCATGGAGCGGATCGCGCATATCCCATTTGCTGATGACGAGTTCTCTGGGGTCAGGAACCGCCTGCTTGAAAACCGGGTCGTTTTTGTAATCTTCACGGTTGATGAGTGAGAGATAATAGGGTGTCGCGGAAAAAGGGAACTTTTTCATGGTCTCGGCCATAGCCTCTCTCTCTTCCTGTGAGAGGGTAATATCCAGCACTTTTTCCAGCGTGTCGATATCGCGGACAGAGTGTTTCAGCTGCCATCTCCAGTCTCTCCACTGGTTGAGCTCTCCGTTCATATCTAAGCGTTTGGCAATATTTTTCTGCTCATCGGTCAAGGGATGCATAACAACCTCCTCGGTCTGATTTAGGTCACATTTCCGTATATGAGTCAGCGAATTAGTGGAAAAAATCAAATTTCTGGTCAGATAATCTTTGCATGAGGTTATTTTAGCAAAATTTCATGAAATTGTCAAGATTTTGTTTTTTTATATTTTATTTTGCTCATCTTCGCTCGTTTATTATGAAAAACAAGTGGTTTTTGCAATATTTTGCTGATACATCGCTTTTTGTTCGTTCTATTTTACATATTGAAGGAGAGCCTTCAGGTCATGTATAATAGAGGAAAGGAAGGAGGCGGTGTGAAAATCCTTTTCGTCTATGAATCAGTACATCATGGAAACACGGAAAAGATCGTCCATGCCATGTCAGGAGAATGCGGCGGGGCTGTCCTGAAGGCTCGTGAGTTCGATCCGGCGCTGAGCGTTGATTATGAGTGTATGGGGTTCGGGTCAGGCATCTTTTTTGGAAAATTCCACTCAGCTGTGGAAAGAGCTGTGGGCCTTCTTCCTCCCGGAGACGGGCGTCCGGCCTTTGTCTTCTCCACATCCGGGCGAGGGGCAAAACGATACAACAGACGCTTGACGGGTGCTCTTGAAGAGAAGGGATATCACCTGCTTGGAGATTTCTCCTGCAAAGGGTATGACACCTACGGCCCCCTCAAGTGGCTGGGCGGGATCGCCAGAGGGTGTCCCGGTGAAAAAGAGATCAGTGAAGCCCGTCAGTTCATCAGAAGGGTCATGGGGCGCCGAATCCTTTGACCACAGTCTGTCTTAAGCGGTTGCCGTTTTCGTCATGGAAGAGAAGCCTTGAGAGAAGGGAGACGTCTGGAAAATGGGACTCTTTGTCGTTATAATCGGATATGCCTTCTGAATTTGTAAGACGCTCCCCCGGATGTCTCGAGATTCCCGTGACAGCGGACCGGAGGATGCATGTCCCGGCCCGGATCTATGCGGATGATGTCCTGGCCGGGCCTCTTCCCTCTGACCGTTCGCTGGAACAGCTCATGAACGTCGCCATGCTTCCCCATATCGTTACGGCAGCTCTGGGTATGCCCGATATTCACCAGGGTTACGGATTCCCCATCGGAGGAGTCGCGGCCTTCAGTATGGAAAGCGGAGGGCTGATCTCCCCCGGCGGAGTGGGTTATGATATCAACTGCGGAGTCCGGCTGCTCACCGGGTCCTCCCGTGAAGACCTTCCCCGGGACATTCTCGAAAAGATCACCCGCCGTCTTGCCTCGTGCTGTCCCAGAGGGGGCGGAAAAGGGGGGTTGACAGATCTCAAGGAGAAGAGTTTCCGCCGCCTTCTGATTCGCGGAGCTGAAGCGGCTGTTGAAGAAGGGTTCGGGACATCCCGAGACCTCGACTATTGTGAAGACAGGGGACATCTCCAGGCCGGAGAAGGGGCTGTGAGCCCCAGGGCCATGGAACGCGGACGTTCTGAAACAGGAAGCCTGGGAGGCGGCAACCACTTTCTGGAGATCGGAAAGATATCAGAAGTCTATGATGAGACAGCTGCAGGCGCATGGGGACTCTTTCCGGGACAGCTGACCCTCATGATCCATTGCGGTTCCCGGGGGCTGGGGCATCAGGTCTGCAGTGATTATGTCCGTCTTTTTCAACAGGAAAAGGGCCCGTACCCTGACCGGGAACTGGCCTGGGCCCCTGCAGAATCTCCACAAGGGCGGCGCTATATCGACGCCATGAATGCTGCGGCCAACTTCGCATACGCCAACCGGCATATCCTGGGAGCTGTCCTCTCCCGGATCCTTTCCGAGACCCTCTGGGAGGAGGCCCGCCTGGACTGTGACTTCCGGCTTCTTTACGATATCACCCATAATATGGCGAGGGAGGAGATCCATTCTGTATCAGGGAAGGACATCTCCTGTATGGTCCACAGGAAAGGGGCGACCCGGGCATTCCCGGCATCACGGATGACAGGGACACCTTTCGAAAAGACCGGCCATCCTGTCTTCGTCCCGGGATCCATGGGAAGCCCTTCTTATATCCTCAGGGGAACGGAGAAGGGGCTGGAAGAGACGTTCGGAAGCTCGTGTCACGGAGCGGGACGGGTCCTTTCCAGGCGAGAAGCCGTACGCAGAGTCGATCCGGCCGACCTGGTGAAGACGCTGGCGGGCAAGGGGATCATGATTGCCGGGAGCGGAGCCCGTGGACTGGCCGAGGAGGCTCCCCAGGCTTATAAAGATGTCTCCCGGGTGGTGGCTGTCCTGGAGCAGGAGGGGCTGGCGGTGATCGTGGCCAGGCTGGAGCCTCTCGGCGTGGTCAAAGGATAGACCGGCTACCGTTCATGGATCACTTTTGCCTTGATCCTCTTCTGATACTGGGAGAGGAAGAGGCCTGATATGATGATCCCCATCCCCAGCAGTTTGCGCTGGGAAAAGCCCTCTCCCAGAAGAAAATAGGCGGAAACGGCTGTAATGATGGGAATGATGTTTGTAAAGATGTTGGTCTTGCTGATCCCGATCTCCCGGATGGAGATCGTGACCAGGATAAAGGCCAGAGAAGAGCCGAAGAGAGCAAGCATGACCAGGTTCATCAGGACATGAAAAGGCGGAGTCGCCGAAAGAGTCGCTTTCCATTCAAAAAGCGCCATAAAGGGAAGAAAGTAGAGGCCGCCGATCATATTCTGGACACGGACGATGGTGAGGGGACGATAACGGTGAGAAAGCCGTTTAGCGACGATGCTGTAGCCGATTCCCGACACCACAGCAAAAAGCAGCAGCAGCAGTCCCCGCGGAGAAGCCTCCAGACGGGCATCTCCCGTGGTTGTAAAGAGGGCAAGCCCGAAAAAGGAGACGACGAGCCCGATGATATTCACCAAAGCCAGGCGTTCTCTGTAAAAGAGATAGGCAAAAAGAGGAGAGATCACAGGAATGAGGGCGATCATGATCGAAGCCAGGGTGGAGGAGACAAGGAGCAGGCCGAAACTCTCTCCGATGAAATAACAGAAGGGTTCCAGAAAGGCCAGCAGAAAGAAGAAGGGCCAATCTCTCCGCCGGATCTTCTCACTCCGTTTCGACAGGCGGGCATAAAGAGTCAGAAGGGCTGAAGAGATCAGAAGACGGAGAAGAAGAGTGGTGAAGGGCCCGTAATATTCAAAGACGATCTTTGTCCAGACAAAAGAGATCCCCCAGAAGAACATGGCCCCGAGAGTTCCCAGATAAACGGCAAACCTTTGATAGAGTCTTTTCATGTCGTCTCCTTTGAGGGGATTTTAGGCAAGGATCAGCGAAGGTCAACTGAAAACGTCTTTTTTCATTGAACGGGCCCTTTTTTGTGATACATTTGACTATGTTTTTTAATACGGAGGGGGAGATGATGGACGAAAAGGGAAAAATCAATATCGTTCCGGAAGAGATGAAAAATCCTGCCGATCTGCCGAAATTTCTGAGAAACCGCCCGGAGATCCGATTTATCTCTCTTGTGGGAGTGGATTTTCTCGGCAATGACACAGATGAACGGATCCCTGTCTCTTATTTTCTTGACCATGTCCACGAAATCATGGACGGCGGTGTCCAGACAGACGGTTCTTCGGTGAATCTTCCCGGGATCGCAACACTCAATGATGCCAAGATCGATTTTATCGTGGATGCTGAAGGTGAATGGTTTGTGGATATGAACAGTGAATATCCCCTGGACAACGGGGGTTATCTTTCCACATTGCGCATCCCCGCCTTTTTTAAACACGGGGAGGAGACATTCTGTTCGCGTTCACTTCTCAAGGAGACAGCCGCGTTTACTGAAGACCGGATCTGTGAGATCCTTCAGAGCGATCCTCTCTTTGAGGAGGAGTGGGGCTTTCCCGCGTCTGAGATCAAACACGCTTATCTGACGTTGGGGACTGAGCTGGAGTTCTGGGTGAGGACACCGGCGGAGCATGTCTCCCTTCAGGAGCTCTCCATGAGCCAGATGCTCAAGGAGAGTTATTGGAAAAGGACAAAAGGCCAGGTGAGAAGCGCTCTGGAAGAGACTCTTCTCGTGCTTGAGGGTTACGGGTATGACGTGGAGATGGGCCATAAAGAGGTGGGGGGAGTCAAAGCGAAACTCTCTCCGGACGGCTCCTTTCACGGGATCATGGAGCAGCTGGAGATCGACTGGCGCTACGACCACCCTCTGGCAACTGCGGACAAAGAGCTGTATGCCCGCATCCTCATCAAAGAGATCTTCCGGAAGAACGGCCTTGAAGTCACGTTTGACGCCAAACCCATGCGCGGTATCGCCGGCAGCGGTGAACATATGCATTTCGGCATGGGAATCGTCACACGCAGCGGGGAGAAGGTCAATCTCTTCTCTCCCGGTGAAGCCGATTCCTATATGTCCCGGATGGGATACGGGGCTCTCATGGGACTGTTGAAACACTGGCCTCTGGTCAATCCTTTTGTGACCCATTCCATCGATGCCCTGAACCGCCTGAAACCGGGTTATGAAGCTCCGGTCTCTATTGTGGCCTCTCTGGGGAAGTCGCCCCGGTCACCCGGCAGGAACAGGACCGTTCTGGCGGGACTCATCCGTTCCGGCGACCCTCTCTCCACACGTTTTGAGCTGCGGGCTCCTCATCCCCATACCAATACCTACCTTGCAGCCGGCGCCGTTTATCTGGCCATGCTTGACGGAATGAGATATGCGGTGTCCAGAAAAAGAGAAGAGCTTCACGGCGAGCTCACAAAAAAGTACGGAGAACCCTCAGCCTACCTGGAGCAGCACAGGGAGTATGTCTCCGAAGAGAATATCTTTTCCTTCCTCACCCATGAGGAGAGGGAACGTCTCTACGGCAAGACTCCGGAGACAGTCTGGGAGATCCTGGAGGCTTTCCGCGGAGCTGACCGCTCTCCCCTGGAGCAGACCCCGTTCCGGGAGGAGATCATCGAGTCGGCACTCAAGGCATCACTGAACAAATGGATCGTGGAGATCCGTGAAAAGACTCTTCCCGGCGTCAGGCAGGCTTTGTCATCCTGTCAGCGGCAGCCGGAACGGGAAGAGAGCCGTGATATGCGCTTGTGGAAGGATTTTGAGGCGAAGAGACGGCTGATGCTCAAAGACCGCAGGTCTGCACTCAGCATGGCATCGGAGATCGAGCTCTCCCTGGATCGGAAAGAGTACGGAAACGCGGGACGGCTGGTTTCCTCGTTTATGGCCCTTTATGAAGAGGCCGAAGAGATCTACCGGCTCTATGTCAAAAATACCCTGATATGATCCCGGGACAGCGGGGACACGGTCTGGCCCTGCAGATTCATGACGCCGACCTTGAAATCATCTGAAAAGTGTGGTATTTTCTATATGATATACTGAAGCGGTAAAGGAGCATCTTATGTGTGGAATAGTCGGGTATACCGGCAGTAAAAATGCCGTTCCCATTCTTCTTGACGGATTGAAGCGATTGGAATACAGAGGATATGACTCAGCGGGGATCGCCATCCTGGGAGAAAATGACATCATCATAGACAAAGTGGCCGGGAAAGTGGATATGCTCAGCCGCAAGATCGAAAAAAAGCATTACGATTCCGGGACGGGGATCGCCCACACCCGCTGGGCGACGCACGGGGCTCCCAACGATATCAATGCCCATCCCCACCTGGATTGCAGCGGAAAACTGGCTGTGGTCCACAACGGGGTCATTGAAAATTACCGTTCACTCAAGATCTACCTGGAAAAGAAGGGACACCAGTTTTACACTGAAACAGATACAGAAGTCCTGGCGCACCTCTTTGAGGAGTACTACAAAGGGGATCTTTTTGAAGCGGTGCGGGAAGCGCTCCTTAATGTGGAGGGGACTTACGGGATCGCTGTGATCGAAAAGGATAATCCCGGACGGATCATCGCCGCGCGGCTTGGCAGCCCTCTTGTCGTGGCCAAGGGAGAGGCCGGCGAGTATTTTGTCGCCAGCGATGTCGCCGCTATCGTCCGCTTCACAAAAGATGTGATCTTCCTTGAAGAGGGAGAGATCGTCGCTGTGGATGCCCGGGAAGGGATCAAGCTTGCCGATATCAAAGATAACCGTCAAAAAAAGGTGGAAGTGCATACCATCGATATGGACCTCACGGAGATCGAAAAGAACGGCTATTCCCATTTTATGCTGAAAGAGATCCATGAGCAGGCCAGCACCATCCTCAACGCGATCCGGGGACGTCTGGATGCGGAAAACGGTGACGCTATTCTCCAGGGCCTGGCCGATTACAAGGACTTTTTCCGCGGTGTCAACCGCATTATCCTCACGGCCTGCGGCACATCATGGCATGCGGCTCTTATCGGAGAGTATCTCATCGAAAATATCGCGGGGATCCCCGTGGAAGTGGAGTATGCCAGTGAATTCCGGTACCGTAATCCCATCATCGAGGAGAAGACCGCTCTTTTTGTGATCTCCCAGTCAGGAGAGACAGCTGATACTCTGGCTGCGCTCAGGGAAGCGAAACGAAAAGGAGCCCGTGTCTTCGGGATCTGCAATGTGGTGGGATCCACCATTGCCAGGGAGACCGACGCAGGGGTCTATATCCATGCGGGGCCGGAGATCGGTGTTGCCTCGACAAAGGCCTTTACATCCCAGGTCATGGTCCTGGTCCTCATCGCCCTCTACCTGGGACGGCGGCGTGACTATTCTCTGAGCCAGGGGAAAAGCATGGTCCGGGAGATCCAGGCTCTTCCGGAAAAGATCACTGAACTCCTTCAGCATGAAGAGGATGTGAAAAAGGTCGCAGCCTATTTCAGAAAAGCCGAAAACGCTCTCTTTCTCGGGCGTCATATCAACTATCCCGTGGCCCTGGAAGGAGCTCTGAAACTGAAAGAGATCTCCTACATCCACGCCGAAGGCTATCCCGCCGCTGAGATGAAACACGGGCCCATCGCCCTCATCGACGAGAATATGCCCTGTGTGGTCCTGGCCAACGACGATGATATCATGTATGAAAAAGTCATCACGAATATCCAGGAGGTGAAGGCCCGCAACGGAAAAGTCGTGGCCATTGCCACAAAAGGAAATAAAAAGATCAGGGAGCTGGTGGACGATGTGCTGTATGTGCCTTTTACAGTCCAGGCGCTGACTCCCATCATCAATGCCATCCCATTACAGCTGCTAGCCTATTTCACAGCTGTGGAACGGGGATGCGATGTGGATCAGCCCCGCAATCTGGCAAAAAGTGTGACGGTGGAATAAATAAAGGAGGTAGGCCTTGGGCGTAAATGTCAGTGAAAAAGTCTTTGAAAAGTTCGGAAGCGAGTACATGAAAGGGGATATCGTCTTTTACGAGGGGGAAAAAGGCGAGACCATGTACATCATCTTCAAAGGGAAAGTGAAGATCACAAAAAAATCCCGGGATGTGGAAACGACACTGGCTATCCTTTCCGACGGAGATTTCTTCGGGGAGATGTCTATCATCGATGATTACCCCAGAAGCGCCACGGCCATTGTGGAAGAGGACCACACCAAACTCATCGTCATCGACCGGGATGTCTTCGAGTCTCAGATACAGACCAATCCCAAGATCATCATGCAGATCCTGAAAAAGATGAGCACCCGGATCCGCGATACAGACAAACAGATCGAAAACCTCATGCTCCAGGACATCGTCTCCCGGATTGTGGGAACACTCAAAATGATCATCTCCAAGGCTCCCAGGGAGGATGAGGGGTATGTCTTTGATTACAGCGAACTGCAGAAGGATATCTCTTCACGCCTGGCCCTGCCCATAGGAAAGGTCATGGAGGTCCTGGAGATCCTGGTCCGCAGCCGTATCGCTGTAGCAGGGGACGGGAAATATATCATCCGTGAAGGAGAAGACCTCGGGAAATTCATGGAGTACCTGGAACTGAAGGAACGTTATACCGGGGCCTGACAGATGGAACGCTACAAGACGACGCTCCTCTCCCTGGCCCTGGCTTTCCTGATCATCGTATCAGCTCTCCTTTTCCCGGCCTTATGGGACCGCGTGGAAGCCATCTTCCACGACCTTCGGGCCCGTCTCTTTATCCGGGAGACCGGACGTGAGAAGATGGAGGGCGTCGATGTCACCATGGAGCAGATGGATTCTCTGCTCTCCACGTTTGTCTTTATCGATATCGATGACACGTCTCTGCAGGAGTATGGGCGATGGCCATGGAACAGGGAGATCATGGCCCGTTTCATTCAAAAGATCGGGGAGATGAATCCCAGGCTGGTCTTTATCGATATCTACTATCCGGAGACATCTCCCGAAGACCCCGTTCTGGACAGCGCCGCCGAAGAAGCCGGAAATGTGGGTTTTGTCTACAATTTCCTTATGAAGGGAAGTTCTGAAGATTATAACGTGGACCCTGTAACCCTGGCGAATATCAGGCGATGGGGTGTCCCCGTGGATGCTCCTCCGAACATTGCAGGCGTCAGCCGGATCCTGCCCACAGTCTCTCCGATTTCCGACCACGCTTTTCTGGGCCACGACTGGATGATGGCTGATGAAGATAATGTCTTCCGAAAAGTCACGGAATATGTCATCCTCGACGGCTACCTTTATCCCTCGCTTCCTGTGGTCCTCTATATGCAGTACAAGGGGATCCCCATAGACAGGCTTCACCTTGAGGGGAAAGACCTCGCCGTGGGGGAGAGGATCATCCCTCTGGATGATTCCGGCCGCCGGCTTGTGGATTATTACAGCTCCTACCGGGGGTATGACCGGTTCCGCCACATCTCTTTTGCACACATCATGAGCGGGCATGCGCAGATCGACCTTACGAACAAGATCGCCTTTGTGGGGATGACAGCCCGGGGCCTGGCTTCAGCCGCCAAAGATATCAAGATGACTCCTGTGGGAGAGATGCCCGGGATGGAGTATCTGGCCAATGCGACCCTCAATATCTTTGAAGGGCGCTTTATCAGAAGTGTCCCCGCCTGGGTCAATACCGTTATCATCCTGGCCATCGCCCTTCTCCTTTCCCTTTTTTCCCGCATGAGCCGGGGCTGGCTTAATATCCTCATGGCCGGCCTGCTTTTCGGCGCTTTTTTCGCAGCGGGATTCATCCTCTACAGACATTCCATCTATATCCGCATGGCCGAACCCCTCTCTGCTATTTTTGTGATTTTCCTGGGGGTCACCTTTTTTAAATATCTGCGCGAAGAGCTCCAGAAGAAGATGATCAGAGACATGTTTTCGTCCTATCTTTCCGCCAACATTGTCCAGGCGCTTCTCAAAGATCCTGCTTTGGCCACTCTGCACGGACAGAAACGCGAGATGAGTGTCCTCTTTTCCGATGTCAAGAGTTTTACGACGTTTACCGAAGAGCATCCCGCCGAGGAGGTCGTCCAGCGGCTGAATGAGTATCTTCATGAGATGACTGATGTCATCATGTCTCATGACGGGACTCTGGATAAATTCGTCGGTGATGAGATCATGGCTCTTTTCGGAGCTCCCCTGGCCTACAGCGACCATGCCGAACGTGCCGTAAAGACGGCTCTGGGCATGCGCAGCAGGATCAGAGAGCTTCATGAGAAGTGGAGAAGCCGGGGACAGGATATCCTCGATATGGGAATCGGGATCAACAGCGGAACGATGCTCGTGGGAAACATCGGAGCCGAGGGAAAGAAGATGGACTACACAGTCATCGGAGATAATGTCAATCTCGGCGCCCGGATCGAGGGACTGACCCGTTTTTATCAAGTCAATATTCTTATTACGGAAGAGACTTACAATCTCCTTGAACGGACACGGAACCATTGCAGGGAGATCGACCTGGTCAAAGTCAAGGGAAAGAACGAACCCGCACGGATCTATGAGGTCATGGAACAGCCTTACCCTGACATCTTTCTCATCAAATTCGACGAAGCCCTCAAGGCCTACCGCAATCAGAACTGGGACGAAGCGGAAAGGCTTTTACGGGAGACTCTGGATATCCAACCCGGAGACGGCCCTGCTCGCCTTCTTCTGGAACGGACGGAGATGTTCCGGATCACGCCTCCTCCGGCGGAGTGGGACGGATCTTTTGTCATGAAAGAAAAATAGGGAGGACTGTATGGAAATAAGGATATTAGGATGCTACGGGAATCAGCTTCCCGGCTATAAGACAACGAGTTTTGTGATCAACAAAGCCATTGCCCTTGATGCCGGTTCCCTGACCTCGACACTGGAACTTGATGAACAGCTTATGCTGGATGCTGTCCTCCTGACCCATTCCCACATCGACCACATCAAAGACCTGGGATTTCTGGGAGACAATATTATCGGACGGAAAGGGAATCCCGTTTCCATTATCGGGGAGAAGAGGACACTGAAAGCTCTGTCCGACCACTATTTTAACAACAGCCTCTGGCCGGATTTTACACAGATCCCTACAAAAGACAACCCCGTCTATACATACAGGGAGATCGAGAACAAGAAGGAGTTTGAACTCTTCGGTTTGACTTTTCTGCCTGTCCAGGTCCCTCATCCGGTTTTTACATTCTCCTATTTTATCCGTGACCATAAGAGCACCCTGCTTCATGTGAGTGATACCGGCGAGACAACGGAAGTCTGGGCTATGGCCGATAAAGAACCCAATCTCAAGGCGATTTTCCTGGAGACATCTTTTCCCAATGAGATGAAAGGGCTGGCTCAGGCCTCCAAACATCTCACTCCTGAGATGATGGGGGAGGAGCTGAAAAAACTCAAAAAAAGAGAAACGAAAGTGGACGTCTATATCTACCACATGAAACCCCTCTACGAGGATAAGCTCAAAGAGGAGATCGCACGCATCGAAGTGGAGGGTTTTGACATCAAGGTGATGCAACAGGGCGATGTGATCAGGTATGTATGATCCGGTGGAGCTGATCCGTAAAAAACGCGACGGAGCTTTTCTCACACGTCAGGAGCTGAAGTATCTGATCCGGGGATATGTGGCCGGAGATATCCGCGATGAACAGATGTCGGCTTTTCTTATGGCCGGGGTGATCCGGGGATTTTCTGTCAAAGAGACCGCCTATCTCACAGAGATCATGATGGGATCGGGAAAAGAGATCGACCTGACATCACTTTCCCTGCCTAAAGTGGATAAGCACAGCACCGGCGGTGTGGGTGATAAGGTCTCTCTCATCCTGGCACCTCTGCTGGCCGAACTGGGGTATTGCAATCCCATGATGGCCGGGCGGGGACTCGGCCATACCGGAGGGACCATCGACAAGATGGAATCGATCCGGGGATATCAGTGCGAAGTCTCTTCCCACGACCTCCCCCGGCGTCTCCAGGGCAGCGGTTCAGTGATCTTTTCACAATCGGACGAGATCGTCCCGGCGGACAAAAAGATGTATTCCCTTCGGGATGTGACAGGAACCGTGGAATCTATTCCGCTCATCACAGCGAGCATTGTCTCCAAAAAGAAGGCCGAAGGGATCGACGCCATTGTTTATGATGTCAAATGCGGGAACGGCGCTTTCATGAAAACGTCTCAAGAGGCCCTGGCCCTGGCTGAATCACTGGTCCGGGTTTCTTCCAGGACAGGGTTGAAAGCCAGGGCCTTGATCACAGACATGAACCAGCCCCTGGGATACACCATCGGGAATGCCCTGGAGGTCATGGAATCGCTCCTCTTTTTGCGGTGCGAGCGCATGGACCCCCGGCTTCAGGAGGTGACTCTCGCCCTGGCTTATGAACTCCATTCCCTCTACTCCGACGAGGCGAGGGAGGCCTTTGATCATCGCTGTGACAGGCTTTTCCGGTCCGGGCAGGTCTATGAGCGTTTTGTCAGGATGGTCACCGATGCCGGAGGGGACCTGCGGTCACTGGAAGAGATCGGAGAGGGACGGTTTATTGAGAAGATGATCGAGATCAGGAGCAAACAAGACGGCCGTGTGCTGGAGATGGATACCTTTGCCATGGGGAAAGCTCTTATCTATCTGGGAGGCGGACGCTTGAAAAAGAATGATCCCATCGATCACAGGGTGGGAATGGAGCTTCATATCAAAAAAGGCGATGTTGTCCGGGTGGGAGATCCTCTCCTCACACTTTTCTATGCAGATGAGACAAAAAAGGCCTCGGTCATGGGGCTTCTTGAAAAATCGATTATGATCGGTGACAGAGAATATGAAGAAGATCCCCTTATTTACCGTTCTGTCCATTAGTCTTCTTGCGGTTCTTCTGGCGGCTGTTTTCTTTTCGATCACGAAAACCGGCCGCAGATCCCTTGAGGAACGGGCGTTCTTTGCCCTGGATACCTACTGTTCGCTGAAGATCGATCCCGCTCACCAGGGTCTTCTTGAGGAGATGGAAACTGAGATCCGGGCCATGGATGAAGCGTACTCCCGGTATCGGCCCGGATCCGAAATCAGCCGTCTGAACAGGGATGGACATCTTGACGACAAAGTGCTCTTTACACTCCTGGAACGCTATCTCAAAGAACGTGACATCGTCCGCCGGTATTTCCGTCCTGAAACAGGGCATCTCATGGATCTCTGGGATTTTTCCCGGGGTGGCCGGCTGCCGGACAGACAAGAGCTGCAGCAGGCTGTGCATGATCTGGCTGTATCCGCTTTTTCTTTACAGGGAGAAGAGACAGTGGTTCTGCCGCGCGGACTCTCTCTCGACCTCGGAGGACTCTTCAAAGGATGGCTTCTCGATCGTCTCACGGACCTCTGCCGGAAAGAAGGCGTTCGCGAAGCAGTGATCAATCTCGGCGGTGATGTGGCTCTCTTCTCGTCCAGGCCCCGGCTTTGGAAAGTGGGGATCAGGGATCCCCGGGACGATGGAATCCTGACCTGGATCGAAAAAAGAGGAACCCTCCTTTTTATCGTGACTTCGGGGGATTATGAGCGCTTTTTTATCAAAGAGGGGATCCGGTATTGTCATATTCTGAACCCGCTCACCGGATACCCGGGCCGCGGGGCCATCAGCGTCACGGTCATTGCAGAATCAGGGCTTGAAGCCGATATTCTCTCAACAGCCTACTTCGCAGGTGCTGGTGAGATGGAAACAATGCTTGAAACGGAATCGAAAAAGAACCATATTTTATGGGTTCGTCACGACGGAGAGATCAAAGCGTGGAACCTCAATGAGGAGAAGGATGAAAAAGGCCGCCTATTTTTCAGAGCTTTCTGACCAGAAGGTCCGGTGCCTCCTCTGTCCCCATCTGTGCACCCTGTCACCGGGACAACGGGGACTGTGCCGGACGCGGATCAACCGGGACGGGATCCTCGAGGCTGAAAATTACGGCCATGTTGTCGCTCTTTCCATGGATCCCGTGGAAAAGAAACCCCTCTTTCACTATAACCCCGGGTCTCAGATCCTCTCTGTAGCGTCCTACGGATGCAATCTCCATTGCCCCTGGTGTCAGAACTGGACGATCTCTCAGGGACGGCCCGAGGGACAGCTCCTTTTGCCGGAAAGCCTGGCCGGGCTCATGAAGGAACGCGGAGCGGGACAGATCGCGTTCACCTATACCGAACCCTTCATGTGGTATGAGTATATCATGGACTTTTCGTCTCCGGATCTGTGGAGAGAGGGAGCCCCGGATATTGTCCTTGTGACCAACGGATACATCAATCCCGACCCGCTGGAGGGGATCCTGGAGCGGATCACTGCGGTGAATCTGGATATCAAAGCTTTTGACGACACCATCCTGCGCCGTTCCACAGGGGCGGGACTTCAGGTGATCCTGGATAATGCCCGGAGGATCCATGAAGCAGGGATCCATCTGGAGCTGACTTATCTCATCGTTACAGGAGTCAATGACGAACGTGAGGCGATCCGTTCATTTGTCCGATGGGTGGCCGACACCCTTTCGCCTGACATTCCTGTCCATTTTTCCCGATACTATCCCGCCTGGAAGTGGAACGAACCCCCCACAAGCCCGTTACTCATGCAGGAGGTGCTTCAAGAGGCTGCCCGTTCGCTGACCTATGTCTACGGAGGGAATATGGCAGGGGAGGAGGACACCCGGTGTCCCTCCTGCGGCCATCCTGTGATCATAAGAGCGGGGTATGCCGTGGAGAACCGCCTTGTCGAGGGAGACCACTGCCCGCATTGCGGACAACGGGTGGCTGTCACGCTCTCCGGAAGGAGCGGGGGGACATGACCCTGGTGAAAAAAAACGACATTCTCTTCTTTGTGATCCTGGCAAGTCTCATGATCCTCCTGGGATGGGCGGCATCAGCAGAGAGGCAAAGACATCTTACACCCTCAGGAGGAGAGCTTGTCATCGAACGTCCAGGGCAGACTTTGAGATACTCCCTGGACAGGGACCGCAGCTTTTCCATCGGAACCCATACCGTGGAGATATCAGCGGGGCGAGTGCGCGTGACAGAGGCTCGCTGTCCGCTGAAGACTTGCGAAAAACAGGGGTGGGTCGCCCAGGGAGTGATCATCTGCGCTCCCAACAGGACAGCTTTCATCGTCCGTCCGTCCCGCGAGGAAGGGTATGATGTCATCACACGGTAAAAGGACGATGCTGAGACGGCTTCTGCTCATCGCCCTTCTGACGGCCATGGCCATCCTGCTCAATGCCTTTGATATGGCCCTGACTCTTCCCGTCCCCTCGGTCCGGATCGGGTTAAGCCATATCCTCACCATTGTGGCCCTTTATACCCTGGGGCGCAAAGAGGCTCTCCTGGTTGTTCTCTTTAAAGTCCTGTTGAGTGCATTACTCTTCGGCAAGCTGGCCTCTCCCTCTTTTTTCATCGCTCTGGCGGGAAACAGCGCTGCGCTCCTCTTTCTGACAGCCGCTTACCGCCGTCTCAGCCTGATCCCGTTGAGTATCGGAGGAGCCTTTTGCAACAATCTGGGACAGATCCTGGTGGTCTATCTCTTCTTTGTCCCCCGGACAGAACTTCTCTGGTATTTTTTCCTCATGCTGCTTGGGGGGACGATGAGCGGGTTTTTTATGGGGCTTCTTGCCGGCCTTATTATCAAAAGGGTGAACCATGCCGTTGTGGACCTATAAGCTCCTGCTTTTTGCAAACCTGGCCGGTATGGCTTACAGCGCTTGTCTCTTTTTCCTGAAGAGGGGAGCTGTCCATCCCCTCTTTGAGAAAGACAGGGAGATCCGCATGAGCGTGATCAGGCGGCTGGGGCGTTTCTCACTCTTCTTTTTCGCATGTTTCACTGCGATCACCATGGGTGTCTTCTCCCTGGAATGGAGTGAGGCCAATGTCCGGGCTCTTCTCCTTTTTGAGATCGCAGGCCTCTGGCTGATCGAGCGCTATTACAGCCGTGTGATCAGGAGGCTGTGGGAGAAGAGAAAGGGGTTCTACCATGGGCGGGGGGAGAGGCGGTGCCGGTGGTGTCATGTCGTTTTGGCGGGACTGCTTTTCGTCATTGCGGCGGTTTTTCATCTTCTTGCGGGCCATCCCGTTCCTGCAGGGATCACCGCAGGCGGGGCTCTCTTTATCGTTGTTTTCGGCCGGCAGCTTCCCGCTTATTTTTCATCGCTGTTTCAGAAAGCTGCCCTGTTGACTTTTGTCTTTCTTCTTCTGAGTGTCGCTGTCCAGACAGGAAGCGCTTTTCTTCCGCTTCCCCTCATGCTTCTTCTCTTTCTTTTTTAATGAAAAAAGCCCGCAAAAGCCGGGGGCTTTTGCGGGCTGAAAAGACGAATCAGTTCGATTCTCAGAAGTTATACTGGAGTTTGGCAGACATCTCGTGGGCGGTGTCATCGTCCAGTTCGAAGAAGTCGCCGGGCATGAACATGGCATAGACGGCTGAAAGCTCCAGGCCTTCCATGA
>ERZ795053.478-NODE-478-length-51332-cov-18.086862_pt1 | contig 51332 bp, 37 predicted proteins | sample MGYA00375137_ERZ795053 | MGnify/ENA primary metagenome ERZ795053 (study PRJEB30182, sample SAMN05720284) | activated sludge metagenome | isolation source: Anaerobic digester | place: Hong Kong | collected 2014-12-17 ...
TTCCGCAGTAGTAATAAAAGTGATTCATGTTAAAAAAAGTGCAGTTAAAATCAATAACAATTTGCCCCCTCTGTCACTGCATGACATCTCCCCCGTGAGATGTGGGAGAATTGTGTATTATTCCTTCCCCATCTCTCATGGGGAAGGTGCCCAACGGGCGGATGGGGAGAAATTTTATTTCTTGGTCATCTTTCCGTCTTTAACAACTCGGCTTGCTTTTTTGACCATGTCAGCAGGAACTGTTATTCCAAGGTTCTTTGCCACATCAAGATTTATAAGGAGATCCACATCTGATGGGTCTGTCATAAAAATTGTGGGGATAGATTCCGGCTTTTCCCCTTTAAGGATTCTTCCGATAAGTTTACCTGTGGCTTTCCCCATTTTGTAGTAATCGAAACCCCATGCAGCGAATACTTCATATTTTTCTGCTGAACTGGGGTCTGCAGACATTATAGGGAGCTTATTCGCTTTAGCTACGTCCGCAACAGCAGCAAGGGCTGAAATTACAGTGTTGTCAGTACTGAGGTAGAAAGCGTCAACTCTCCCTGCAATTGACTGGGCAGCCTGTTTAACTTCTGATGAATTAGTCACTGTAGATTCAACAAATTCAATTCCAAGCTCCTGGCATGCTTTTTTTGCCATTTTTGCAAGTGTTACAGCATTGGCCTCATGGCTTGCATATATATGACCAAGTCTCTTAACATCCTTAAGTTTTTTCAGGAATGATATCTGGTCTTTTACAGGCGTCATATCTGATACACCGGCAATGTTTTTCTCACCTGCTGTAAAAGATCTTACCAGCCCTGCATCAACCGGGTCTGTCACTGCTGAGTAGATTACAACTCCATCCTTAATGCTATTGCTGAGAGCCTGCGCAGTGGGTGTTGCTATTCCTACAGCGATGTCAACTTTATCAGCCTTGAATTTCTGAGCTATGGATGCGGCGGTGGAAATTTCACCGTTGGCATTCTGAAGGTCAAATGTGATGTTTGTGTAACCTTCATCTTTGAGCTGATCCTGAATCCCTTTTTCAACGGAGTCCAGTGCCGGGTGAGACACTATTTTTGATATACCGATTTTTATTTTATCAGACTTGCTGTCCTTGCATCCCGCTGCAAAAAGAGCAAACGCCAGGACAATAAGGATAATTGATAATTTTTTCATATAACTCTCCTGTCTCTGTTTATTATGATTCTAATAAACAGCCGCGGTATGTGATTAGTCAAGAAATATGTTCAGCATGGTGTTTTTTTAGGTAAAATTTACACCGGGGTAACCTTTAAATAATCAATTGACACAGAGGCTTCCGGAATTATATCATTGATTGATTTATTATTTTAACCGGCGGAAATTTAACCTGATGAAGAAAATAAGAATAGGTACAAGGGGGAGTGAACTGGCCCTGTGGCAGGCAAATCACATTGCCGCACTTATAGGGGAGGAGCTTTCTGAACTTGTAATAATAAAAACCCAGGGTGACAGGATACAGAATGTTTCTTTCAATAAAATGGAGGGGAAGGGATTCTTCACAAAGGAGATTGAGGAAGCTTTGCTTGATAACAGGATAGATCTGGCAGTTCACTCTTTAAAGGATCTCCCCACGGAGGATGCTGAGGGGCTAAGGCTTGCAGCGATACCTGAGCGTGCTGATTACCACGATCTCCTTATTATGCACACCGATGTTTATGAGAACAACAGGAGTCTGGATATAAAGAGCGGATCTGTTGTGGGTACAAGCTCAATGAGAAGAATGGCTCAATTGAAGCTCATTGATCCATCTCTGAAAATTGAGGCTCTCCGCGGTAATGTTAACACAAGGCTCCGTAAACTGAAAGAGCGGGAATACGATGCGATTGTAATGGCAAAAGCCGGCGCTGATCGGATTTCTCTTGATCTTTCCGAATACGCAGTGCGTCAGCTTGATGAGAGAATTTTTCTCCCTGCGCCGGCACAGGGAGCCCTGGGGCTCCAGATTCGCGCTGATGATGATTACACGGCTTCCGTTGTGGAGAAACTGACTGATCCTCTGACAGTAAGGATTGTAGCTGCTGAGCGTTCATTTCTGAAACATTTCGGAGGCGGCTGCCATGTACCCCTTGGAGCCCTTGCTGAGCTTGATGGAGATGAGATTATCCTGAGGGGAGTTATTGCTTCACCGGACGGGAAATTTGCAGCACGTGAATTTGCCACAGGTAAAGATCCTGAAGCAGTGGGGGCTGAGCTTGCCCGCTTAATTAAATCGAAAGGGGCTGATAAATATATATGAATAATAAAGGATTCGTTTACTTAGTTGGAGCAGGTCCCGGTGATCCGGAATTGATCTCTGTCAAGGGTATGAGAGTACTCCGTGAAGCGGACTGTGTTATATATGATTACCTCGCAGAGAAGAGCCTTCTCTCCGGCCTCACATCTGAACTGATTTATGTCGGGAAACAGGGGAGCGATCACACTCTTAAGCAGGAGGAGATCAACAGCCTTATTATAAAGAAAGCCCGCGAGGGGAAAATTATTGTGCGACTGAAGGGGGGAGATCCCTTTATCTTCGGCCGGGGAGGTGAGGAGGCTGAGGAACTTGTTGAGGCCGGGATCCCTTTTGCCGTAATTCCGGGGATATCATCATTTTATTCAGCACCTGCCTATGCGGGGATTCCCCTTACACACAGGGATTTTTCTAATGCTTTCGAGGTTGTGAGCGGCCACAGGCGTTCTGATGCGGATGACACAGAGGATGTAAACTTCCCTGAATATGATCCTGAGAAGACATTCGCTTTTCTCATGGGGATGAAGAATCTTTCTCACATAAGAGAAAAACTTATAAATGAGAAAAATTTCCCCTCTGATATTCCTGTAGGAGTAGTAACGTGGGGTACCCGTCCGGAACAGAGGGTTGTTACAGCTCCTCTCTCACGAATTGCTGAGGAGGTGGAGGCGGCGGATCTTAAGCCCCCGGCTATAATAATTATGGGGGGAGTTGTATCTCTCCGTGATAAACTCCGGTGGTTCGACAATCAGCCGTTATTCGGGAAAAAGATTGTTGTTACACGCACCAGGGAACAGGCTTCAAAACTAACGGGTAAGCTTGTGGCAATGGGAGCAAGAGTAATAGAGTTTCCCACAATTGAGATAAAAAGGGAAAATGATATGTCCGGGCTTCATAAAAGTTTCGGGATGCTTCATGATTACAACTGGATTGTGTTCACTTCGCAGAATGCTGTTAATATATTTTTTGACGAGCTGTACAATTACGGAAAAGATGCCCGTGCCCTCGGAGGTATAAGAGTTGCTGCCATAGGAAAAGCATCAGCAGATGAACTTAAACAGTACGGGATAATGCCTGATCTTGTGCCCGGGAAATTTGTTGCTGAATCTCTTCTTGAGGAGATGGCAAAACATTCAATGAAAGGGAAACGGGTATTAATACCATGTTCCGCTGATGCGCGCATGACGCTCACAGAGGGGCTTATGGAACTGGGCGCCCATGTTGACAGGATACACATATACAGTGCGGAAAAGCCCTCTATAATTGATAAAAAAATAATTAAAGAAGTGGAGACTGCGGACATTGTAACATTTACAAGCTCGTCGACAGTGACAAACTTTTTTGATATTATTCCTGAAAGCAGCGCAATCATTGCCAGCATAGGGCCTATAACTACAGAGACGCTTATAGAAAAAGGGTACACTCCGGCAGTAACAGCGGAGGAGTTCACAATAGACGGGCTTGTAAAGGCGCTGCTGGAATATTATTCGAAATAAAAATACCCCGGTGTGAGGCAGGAGGAGAACATGATTCAGAGACCAAGGCGACTTAGGACATCACAGCTTATAAGAGATCTTGCAGCAGAGTCAAAACCTGATGCATCAAAGCTTATTATGCCGCATTTTGTGCGCGAAGGTGTGAATATACGTGAATCGATCTCCGCCATGCCTGGTATTGACCGCGTAACTATGGATAATCTTCTGCGTGATATTGAATCCGACCTGAACCTCGGGATAAAGTCAATTATACTCTTCGGGATCCCTGATGATAAAGATCATGCCGGATCAGGCGCCTACTCGGAAAACGGAGTTGTTCAGAAGGCCTTACGCAGAATAAAGAAGGAGTTCAAAGATTCTGTTCTGATAACAACGGATGTCTGCCTCTGCGAATTTACTGATCACGGGCATTGCGGAATTGTTGATCACGGGGAGATCCTCAATGATCCTACACTCGTGCTTCTTGCACGCACGGCATTGAGTCATGCCGAAGCCGGAGCTGACATTGTTGCCCCGTCTGACATGATGGATGGCCGTGTAGAGGCAATAAGGGAGATGCTGGACAGCAGCGGCTATTCCCACACTGCTATTATGGCATACTCGGCAAAATACTGCTCCGCTTTCTACGGGCCCTTTAGAGAGGCAGCGGGGAGTGCTCCACAGTTTGGTGACAGGCGCAGCTACCAGATGGATATACGTAACGCACGTGAAGCTGAGAGAGAGATAATGCTGGATATAGAGGAAGGCGCGGATATCATTATGGTTAAGCCCGCACTCTCCTATATGGATATTATCAGAAGGGCAGCTGAGATATCATCTGTTCCTGTTTGCGCATACAATGTCAGCGGTGAATACTCAATGGTAAAAGCCGCGTCAGAAAAGGGATTCATAGATGAACAGAAAATTGTTACAGAAATTATGACATCCTTTTTCCGGGCAGGTTGTGATATGGTGATTACTTACCATGCAAGGGATATTCTTAAGAATAAATGGTTTTAAAAAACTTTCCCTCTAAAGCCTGCTAAGTTTACTTCAAGGGTACTTTTCTAATTACTCGCGAGACCCTTGAAGTAATGTTAATCTTTGCACCCTTTGGTGGTGCGGGGGCCGGGAGGGGCGATTAAAGATTAAACGGAGCAACTAAATGACAATAGCAAAATCTGAAGAACTTTATAAACGTGCGGTAAATCTCCTCCCTGGAGGTGTTGATTCACCTGTACGGGCTTTTAAATCAGTGGGGGGGACTCCTCTCTTTCTGAAAGAGGGTAAAGGGAGCATTATTACAGATGAGGACGGCAACAGGTATATTGATTACTGTATGTCATGGGGGCCGATGATCCTCGGTCATGCGGATGCTGATGTTGTTGAGGCTGTAAGGGAGACAGCGCTGCATGGTACAAGTTTCGGTACTCCGCACAGATACGAGGTAGAACTTGCGGAAAGAGTAATATCAATGGTGCCGTCAATAGAAAAGGTCCGTTTTGTCTGCTCCGGAACTGAGGCAACTATGAGTGCCATCAGGCTTGCGCGCGGCTTTACATGCCGTGAGAAGATAGTTAAACTGGACGGATGCTACCACGGGCATGCTGATTTTCTACTTGTTGCTGCGGGATCAGGCCTTGCTACATTCGGTACACCTGACTCGGCAGGTGTAACAGAGGGGAACGCAAAGGATACTCTTGTTGTTCCATATAATGATATTGATGCATTGGAATCTCTCCTTAAAAAAGAAGGTAAAAATATTGCGGCCCTTATACTGGAACCTGTGCCGTGTAACTACGGGCTCATACTCCCCGCAAAAGATTATCTGAAGAAAGTAAGGGAAATCTGCACAGAACATGGTGTTCTCCTTATATTTGATGAGGTAATAACCGGTTTCCGTCTTGCAAATGGAGGAGCGCAGGAATTTTATGGAGTGACGCCTGATCTGACAACTCTTGGCAAAATCATCGGCGGAGGCCTCCCGGTAGGCGCATACGGCGGAAGAAAGGATATCATGGCAAAGGTTGCACCCGAAGGACCGGTTTACCAGGCTGGAACACTTGCGGGAAACCCTCTGGCTATGGCAGCAGGTATTGTATCTCTGAAGAAGATAGAAGAACCGGGTTTTCACGAACTCCTGAGAAAAAAATGTGAAGCATTTGCAGATAAAATAAAACCGGCTCTTGAACGGCATAAAGATAAAGTGCAGTTCGGGCATATTGAATCGGTCTTCTGCTTTTATTTCACTGATGATAAAAATATTACAACCGTAGATGATGTGCGGAAAGCCGACATGAAGCTTTTTGCCGCTTTTCACGGTGCGATGCTGAAGCGCGGGATATATCTTTCACCTTCAGGGTATGAAGTGGGATTCTTCTCCTCTGCACACACTGATGAAGATATCGAGAGAACTGCGGCTGCCGTGTATGAATCACTGGAGGAGATATTACAAATGAAAAAGGCCGCTCATCATTGAGCGGCCTTTCTGCTATGCATCCCCGAGGGGATTCGAACCCCTGTTACCGGGATGAAAACCCGATGTCCTAGACCCCTAGACGACGGGGACATGCTATATAAAATTTGTTTTGTGAGTCGCCGGGGGATCGAACCCCGGACCCACTGCTTAAAAGGCAGTTGCTCTACCGACTGAGCTAGCGACTCAAAACAAAGTGATAACCTTTTACAAAATGAGTTTTTACCTGTCAATGAAATTAAAAAAAAATTCAAAAAATTTTTAATTTGGCATTATTTTTAAAACACTTTTTTAAATGTAAACTCTCTCCCGGGGCCAACTGAAATATATGAAATCGGAATGTTAAGTTCATCTTCAATAAAATTCAGGTAATCCTGTGTGTTCTTCGGGAGTTCATCAAATGACTTGCATTTGGAAATATTCTCCTCCCATCCATCCATTTCGATGAAGATAGGTTTTATAGAGGATAATTTTGACAGGCAGATTTCATCCATTCTTGTTCCATTAAGATCATATCCGATGCAGATGTTGATCTTTTCAAAGCCTGTGAGAACATCAAGCTTTGTTATAGCAAGAGAGTTGAGGCCGTTTATCTGAATAGATTTTTTTAAGAGCGGAATGTCAAACCAGCCGCATCTCCTTGGTCTCCCTGTTGTTGCTCCGAATTCGTTACCGTTAACCCTGAGCCTTTCGCTGTCCTCTTCGTCCGCCTCTGTGGGGAATGGCCCTTCTCCGACGCGTGTTACATATGCTTTTGTAATTCCGAGAACTTCGGTGATATCTCCGGCATTGAGTCCGGAACCGATTAGTGCTCCGCCAATCGTCGGGTTAGATGATGTAACGAATGGATATGTTCCATGATCTATATCAAGAGCGTAACCCTGTGCTCCTTCAAGAAGAATATTTTTTTTATGCTTAAGAGCTTCATGCAGATACTTCTGGCTGTTGGTTACCATGGCGCCTGCTTTTGCTTTGAAATCAAGAAGCAACTCCATAATTTCATCAGATGTCACAGGGGGGAGTCCGTACATCTTTTCAAGCTGGAGGTTTTTTACTTTAAGAGCGGCTGTTACCCTTTTAAGAAGGTAAGACTCGTCAAAGATATCCCCTGTTCTTATCCCCGCCCTGAGACATTTGTCCGCATAACAGGGCCCTATACCGCGCTTTGTAGTTCCGATCTTTTCTTCGCTCCCCTCCTCAAGCAAACTGTCCAGAGTTTTGTGATAAGGGAGGATAAAATGGGCTGAATCGGAAATTATAAGCCTGTCTTTAACATCGTAGCCTTTACTTTGCAGCAGGTCGATCTCCTCTATAAGTTCAACCGGGTCAAGTACAACGCCGTTTCCGATAATGCATGTTTTACCCTCGTGAAGTATTCCCGATGGTATAAGGTGAAATACAAATTTTTTGTCATTAACAACAACTGTATGTCCGGCATTTGCGCCACCCTGGTATCTCGCAACAATGTCCGCGTCCCTTGTCAGGTAGTCGATCATCTTTGCTTTACCTTCATCACCCCATTGTGTCCCGATTGCAACTATACAGCTCATAACGACCTCTTTATTGATAAAATAATGTAATTTTCACACACAAAACTCAATTCTTAATTATATAATCATAATAAACAAGCATTTTTTCAAGATAAAAATGTTTAAAAAGATCAGTTAATCAATTGAATAAACCGTATGGGGGATTTGAACTGTCTATGCTGACCTGAACAGATATATCGGAGGGGGGTATAATAAATCCGTAAACGATATATGTCAGCCTGTCTATTGTACGGATTGAGTCTATCGCATCTTCTGTAGAAATCGGGGATGGCTGTACCCTTTTCATTAGAAGCATTTCCATTCCCCAGGTTTTGAGGAGAGCTGAATACTCTTCATCCTGGGTGAGAACTGATTCAAAGTAGAATTTTTTTGCAGCAAGTTCATCAAGAGCTTTCACTTTGTTTCCGGACAGGAGAGAAGCGCCCCTGTCTATCAGCATAAGAGTATCCCCGGATTCGGAGGGCATAACTTCTTTATGCTGTATAATTTTTTTCATGAAGTCCCCCCTGTCGCCTGAAGGTAAAAACCTTTTTTTTCTGAGAAGGGCTCTTGCGCCGAAATAAAGTTCATTGTCCGTAGCATCGGCTAAGCTCCCGAGATACTGAAGATTCAGGTCAAGATTCAGCTTTTTGATAAAATTATTTATGCAGTATAAATAGTTGTCAGGGTCTACTGTATGTACAAAGGTTTCTGTAATGATAGAGATCGATGGAGCGGCTGTTCCTGTATTTATTGATATGGTTTCAATTTCTGAAGGGGAAAGTCCATCAGGGGAAATTATTTTTTCAATTGCAGCCCGCAGATAATCATCAGGGTATACTATAAGTTCATAAATTGTTCCGTCATTCAGTCCGGTGTCATTAAGAAAACCGGTAAGTTCCTTTTCGGTGTTGACGCCATAAGAAGTTTTAAGAAAGTGAAGAGTTTCACTGTCAGGTTTGAATCCTCTTTGAAGACGGGCAAGAATTCTTTCAGTAATCTGCTCTATTATTAATAGGTCATGTTTCATCTTATAAAAGTCGCCTGGATATAAAAATATAGTATATAATTCCGGTGAAGTATATAATGTAATAAATTTAAACTGCGGGATTTATGTATCAAATTAAATTTTTTAAATTTTTGATGATTTGAAAATTATTTTTAAATTTTATTCGCAGTTTTTCGTCTATTCTATAAATTGCCTGAAGTTAATAATGGTTTAATTTCTGTTTCTGATAATATTAAAACGGAGCATTACATGCGCTTTATCCATACTGCAGACTGGCACTTGGGGAGAATTTTTCACGGGATGCATCTCACTGATGACCAGGCCTATATACTCGCAAACCTGGAGCTTCTTCTTAAAGATGAGAAGCCCGATGCCTATATCATTTCCGGCGATATCTACGACAGGTCTGTCCCTCCACCTGAATCTGTTAAGCTTCTGAGCTCTCATCTGGATTATGTGGTCCGGGGCTTAAAGATTCCTGTTATTATGATAGCGGGCAATCATGATGGAGCGGAGCGTCTTGACTTCTGCTCCAATATGATGAAAGGGTCGGGGCTGAATATTTCAGGAATATTCAGCGGGGCCGTAGCACCTGTCATTCTGGAAGATGAACACGGGCCGGTTTATTTTTATCCTGTTCCTTATGCTGATCCCGAGAGAATGAAACCGGCTCTTCAGGCTGATGAAGTTATTTCACATAACAGCTGTATAACTCTTTATACGGATATGATACTTGCTGCAAAACCTTCAGGTGTCAGGTCAGTTGCAGTTGCTCACGCCTTTGTCAGCGGAGGAACTTCCAGCGAGTCTGAGAGGCCCCTTTCTATAGGGGGGGCGGGAGTTGTGGGAGCTTCAGCTTTCAGCGGTTTCTGCTACACAGCCCTCGGGCATCTGCATGCTCCTCAGAATATAAGTGATACAATAAGATATTCCGGATCTCTGATGAAATATTCACTTTCAGAGGAGTCACACAATAAGTCTGTTACGCTTGTTGAGATTGACAGAACCGGAAATGTTAAAACCGGTGAGATCGCACTTATCCCCCGGCGGGATTTGCGTATAGTGGAAGGTTCTTTTAAAGAGATACTTGGTGCTGATGATCCGCTTAACAGGGAGGACTATGTTGCAGTGAAACTGACTGATCGTGAGGCGGTCTATGATGCCATGAACAGATTGAGGAGCGTTTATCCAAATATTATTCACCTTGAGAGAACTGAATTCAGCACTTCAGGGGAATTGGCTGCTGGTCGCGCAGGGCTGAAACATAGCGATATGGATCTGTTTACATCTTTTTACCTGAATGTTACCGGGAATGAACCTGATGAAAATGAGATGGCAATAGTAGGGAGTATTCTGGAGGAAAGAGTTAAAGCCGAGGAGAGTTTATGAAGCCGGTTAAACTGGAAATACAGGCCATGGGGCCGTATAAAAATAAGGAGATCATCGATTTTTCAACTCTTGGAGAGAAAAAATTTTTTCTCATACACGGGCCCACAGGTTCAGGGAAGACTTCGATCCTCGATGCCATGACTTATGCTTTATACGGCGATACAAGCGGAGACGAAAGAAGCCTTGAGCAGATGAGGAGCCAGTGGGCTGACGGTAATACTGAATCGTATGTTCTTTTTGAATTTTATATAGCAAATAAACTCTACAGGATAAAGAGGAGCCCGAAGCAGACTCTGAATAAAAAAAAGGGAGAGGGTACCCGTGAGGTGAACCAGGAAGCTGCTTTATGGCATGTGGATAATAATTCCGATTTTATTATAACAGGTGCATCAAAGGTTACTGAAAAAATTGAGGATCTTCTGGGATTCAGCAGCGGGCAGTTCAGGCAGGTGATTGTACTTCCCCAGGGAAAATTCAGGGAGCTTCTTGCCTCAAAGGGTGAGGGGAGGGAGGAGATCCTTAAGGTTCTCTTTGCCACTGAGCGTTTCACGGATATTCAGGAGATGATTAAAAACAGGGCCGGTGATGTCAGGAGAAAACTTGATGATCTCAGTCTTGAGCGTGATGCAGTGCTCAGGGGGGAGGGGGTTGAGTCAGCGGATGAACTTGCAGCTAAAGCATCTTCATTCAAAACTGAAGCGGAAGGTCTGGGGAAAAAACTGAAGAAGCTTGAATCTGAAGAGAAAAAACTCCGCGAGGAGATGAAGGCTGCTGCTGTTATTGAGGCCCGGTTTTCTGAGAGAGATATGGCACAGGAAGCCCTTAAAATCCTGCAGGCCGGTGAGGATGAAATAAAAAAGGATTCACAATTAATTGAAGCATGCAGAAGAGCCAGGGGGCTTGCTGATGTTTATAAAGGCCTTTCAGATGAGAGAAATATCTGCAGCGGCGTTGAAGAAAAACTTAAAACGGCTCTGGAGAATCTGCAATCCAGTGAGAAAGCGAAAAAGAGCGCGGAAAAACTTATTAATAAAATACCTGAAAGAAGAGATGAACTGAGTAATATTGAAAAAGAACTCTACAGGTTTGAATCAACCAGAACTATTTATACAGAACTTGCAAAAACTGATGAAGAGATAGAACTCAGTGAAAAACTGAAAAGCGATTCTGAAAAGAGATTCCAGGTCAGCGTAGATAAGAAAAGGGAACTGGATGCAGGCCTCCAGTCTGTAAATAAGCAATTGACTGAAGCGGAAGTTGCCGCTGCGAAAATTGAAACACTTAAACTGTCGCTGGAGCGCATAACTTCAGCAGGGAAAAAAATAGCAGAAATTGAAAAAGCAACAGAGGTCATCCGCCAGCTTGAAAAAGAGATCCCTCAGATTGAAAAGAAATATTCAGAAGTATCGGCAGAAGCTGTAAAACTGGGTAAACTCAGGGAGGATGCAGAGGAGAGATGGAGGAGAGGGCAGGCCGCGATACTTGCATCGGGTCTTAAGATCGGTGAGCCCTGCCCTGTATGCGGGTCTCTTCACCACCCGGCACCTGCTGATCCGGATAACATAATACCGGGAAAAGATCAGATTGAAAAACTGAAATCAGAAGAGAAGAGTGCGGATGGTGAAGCAAGGATTTTAGAAAAGGAGATAATAAAAAAGCGGGCGGAGCTTGAATCAATTAAAGGACAGATGCCCTCCGCTGATGATCTCCCTGAAGAATACAGCGCTCTGAACCGTGATGATCTGAAAAAAAAGTACAGGGATGAATCTGCTGAACTGGAAAAACTCTCTCTAAAAAAAACTGAAGCTGAACACCTGAAGAAAAAACTTCCGGAATATGAAAAAAATTATTCTGAAGCTGTGGCGGATGAGGAGAAAGCTTTATCTGAAATCAAAAACACCGAAGTCGCACTGGCCTCTCTCTACAGCAGAAGAGAGCATCTTGTAACAGGAATCCCTGAAGGGATTAATAATCTGAAGGAACTTCTTGAAAGGATTGCGTCTCTGTCAGAGCGGAGCAGCGAAATCCGGGGTTACATAAAACAAAGTGAGGATACCTGGAAGGAATCTTCTGAAAAGTTTACAGCAGCAGAAACCCTTTATGCTAAAATAAATGAGGATTATAAATCAGCAAGGGAGAGATTAAGTGCCGGAGAGGCGGAGTTCAGAAGGAGACTTCAGAACGATGGATTTGAGTCAGAATCAGAATTTTCTCAACTGCTGGCAGGATCCTCAAATATAAAGGAGCTTGAAGAGGGTGTTGAAAAATACAAAAGGGATCTGATATCGGCAAAAGGGAGGTTTGAGAGGGCTGCTGCAGGCATAGCAGAAATGAACCGTCCTGACATTGCCTCAATATCTGAAAAGATTGAATCAGTGAGGAGCGGAAGCGACCATCTTATAGGGGGATTGAAAGGTGCACAGTCGGAAGCGATAAGGCTTGAAAGCATTGCTGCAAGGATAAAAAGCATTGAAAAGAGAGCATCTGAAGAGGAGGAGTCTTTCAGTGTTATGCAGAAACTGGCTGATATTGCAAACGGAAGAAACAGCCGGAGAATTACTTTCCAGCGGTATGTTCTTCAATCCCTCTTTGATGAGGTGCTGATGATTGCGTCAAACCGCCTCGAAAGGATGAGCCGCGGGAGGTACAGACTCATAAGCCCCGGAAAACTTCATGACAGGCGGGCGTCAGGGGGCCTTGACCTTGAGGTTTTTGATGAATACACAGGGTACAGCAGACCTGTTGTTACTCTATCCGGCGGTGAGGCTTTTCTTGCTTCATTATCACTTGCTCTGGGGCTTGCTGATCTTGTTCAGCAGTATAGCGGAGGGATGCAGCTTGATACTGTGTTTATAGATGAGGGATTCGGTTCACTGGATAGTGAAACACTTGATCTTGCTATTAACACTCTTCTTGATTTGCAGAGCAGCGGAAGGCTTGTGGGGATTATATCGCACGTCAATGAACTGAAGGAGAGGATTGATGCGAGGCTTGAGGTTATCCCTTCAGGCTGCGGCAGCACTACGAGGTTTGTTGTATAAACAGCCATAGAGAGGCGGTGATCAGCCGTAATATCATAAAAATTTGACTTTTTTGATAAGTTTAAATATATTTGGCTCTCTCTAAAATTTATTGACACCACTTTTGAGGCTGAATTAATGACTCTGGAAAATCAGACAATTGTACGGAGTTTTAATAATGCAGCTTCCCTCCACATACGAACCGAAAGAAGTTGAAAAGAAGTGGTACGAATACTGGGAGAAAAACGGCTATTTTCATGCTGATGTGAATGACGGCAAAGAGCCCTTTTCTATAGTAATCCCGCCGCCTAATGTAACCGGCAACCTCCACATGGGGCACGCTCTTAATAATACTCTTCAGGACATACTTGCAAGATGGCAGAGAATGAAGGGAAAATCTGTTCTCTGGATGCCGGGCTCAGACCATGCAGGTATTGCCACACAGAATGTGGTGGAGAGGCTCCTGGCGTCAGAGGGTAAAAATAAGAATGACCTCGGGCGTGAGGCTTTTGAAAAGAGAGTATGGGAATGGAAAGAACATTCAGGTGGACAGATACAGGGTCAGCTCAGGCGGCTCGGATCATCTCTCGACTGGGAGAGGGAGAGGTTTACCCTTGACGAAGGGCTTTCAAAGGCAGTGCGCAAGGTTTTTGTCACGCTTTATAACGAAGGACTGATATACCAGGGGTACAGGATTATCAACTGGTGCCCGCGGTGTGAGACCGCACTCTCAGATATTGAGACTGAGTACAAAGAGCTTGATGGCAATCTCTGGCATATAAAATATCCTGTTAAAGGGAGCGATGAATTTGTTGTTGTTGCAACAACACGTCCTGAGACAATGCTCGGCGACACAGGTGTTGCTGTGAATCCTGAGGATAAGAGGCACAGTCATCTCATAGGTAAAACTGTAATCCTCCCCCTGATGAACAGAGAGATTCCGGTGTTTGCCGACAGCTATGTTGACATGGAGTTCGGTTCAGGTTTTGTGAAAGTAACTCCCGCACATGACCCCAATGACTTTGACATGGGTAAAAGGCACAACCTCGAAGAGGTTATTGTAATGGATGAGAACGCCGTGATCAATGAGAACGGCGGAGAATATAAAGGGCTCGACAGGTACGAGGCGCGTAAACGCGTTGTGGCTGATCTTGAGAAACTGGGTTTACTTGAAAAAGTTGAGAAGCATGTTCACTCCGTGGGGCACTGCTACAGGTGCAACACAGTAATCGAACCGTACCTTTCAAAGCAGTGGTTCGTGAAGATCAAGCCACTTGCTGATGAGGCTATTAAAGTTGTCGAAGATGGAAGAATCAGGTTTGTTCCGGGGAACTGGGCAAAGACCTATTTTGAATGGATGTATAATATCCGCGACTGGTGTATCTCAAGGCAGTTATGGTGGGGCCACAGAATACCGGCTTTCTACTGCGATGAGTGCGGAGAACTGAGCGTCACAATGGATGACCCGGAAAAATGTCCGAAGTGCGGTTCAAAAAATATCAGGCAGGATGAGGATGTTCTGGATACATGGTTCTCCTCCGCCCTGTGGCCTTTCTCAACAATGGGGTGGCCTGATAATACTCCAGAGCTTAAAAAATATTATCCCACAAGCGTACTTGTCACCGGTTTTGATATCATCTTCTTCTGGGTCGCAAGGATGATCATGACAGGGATGAAGTTTATGGATGACATCCCGTTTAAGGATGTTTATATTCACGCGCTTGTACGTGATGAACACGGGCAGAAGATGAGCAAGTCCAAGGGGAACGTAATTGACCCTCTCATCATGATGGACAGCTACGGTACTGACGCCTTCAGGTTTACGCTTGCGGCCTTTGCTGCCCAGGGTAGGGATATTATTCTCTCCGAAAAGAGGATAGAGGGGTACAGGTCTTTCTGCAACAAGATCTGGAATGCAACAAGGTTTATACTGATGAACCTTGGTGATAACTTCAAACCAGCGATGCCTGATGCTTCGAAGCTCGAAGTTTTCGACAGGTGGATGCTGCATACCGCGAACCTGGCTGTAAAAAACGTCAGCTCCGCACTTGAAGAGTACAGGTTCAATGAGGCAGCTAATCTTATTTATGAATTCTGGTGGAATGAATTCTGTGACTGGTATCTAGAACTGGTGAAGCAGAGAATCTATTCAAAGGACCCGGCATCGGAAAATTCGTCTGATGCCGCAAAACAGGTGTTATATTATGTTCTTAAAACAGGTCTCAAACTCCTCCACCCCTTTATGCCTTTTATAACTGAGGAGATCTGGAGCATTATAAAGACTGATGGGGAAAGTGATATTATGGTATCACAATGGCCTGAGTATAATAAATCCGGAGTTTTTGCGGATGAATCAGTTTACGCGGAAACATTTAAGGAGATAATATATAAAATCAGAAACGTAAGGGGTGAGATGAATATCCCCCCCGACAAAAAAGCTGCTGTTGTGTTCAAAACAGTGAGTCCCTTTATAACAAAAATAATTAATACAGAATCTGTGCATATTCAGGCCCTTGCGAAAGTTGAATCTGTAACAATTGACGCAAATTATACACCTGAAAAAACTGATGCTTCAGCAGTTATGACAGATCTTGAAATATTTTTACCCCTTAAGGGCCTTATCGACACTGATAAAGAGAGGGCGAGGCTTGAGAAGGAGATCGGTAAAATCAATCAGGAACTTCAGAGAGTTGAAGGTAAGCTGAATAATGAGAGCTTTACCGGAAAAGCCCCTGCTGATGTTATAGAAAAAGAGAAAGCAAAACAGAGAGAGTACAGAGATATGCTGGAGAAGCTTCAGGAGAGCCTCTCCAAGCTGAATTAGTAACTATGGAAAACAATCTATCCCGGAGGATAAAATGAAACGTATTTTTGCACTTACATTATTAATGCTTATACTGAGCTCTTCCGCGTTTTCAATAGCGCTGGATGACCTGCAGATTAAACCTGTAACTGCTGACAGGGTTAAATATTTCCCTGTGCCTGATGATAATAAAAATTATATGTTTCTTCAGGCAATTGATAACGACAGTTATATTGTCATAGGTGATTTTTCAGGTGTTGATAAGGTTATTGTTCTCATTATAGACAAAGGGAATGATAACACTGTGGATGCAGTTGTTGAGTATTTTCCGCTAAATAAAAATTACAGAATGAAAAAATCATCTGATTCAAAGTTCTTCACAACGGATCTGGCAAAACTGAAAAAGCAGATTATTACAGGGAGCATATATAAAAATAATTACACTGATGAAATGAAGTCTTCTGATGCACTTGAAGCGATGCTGAAAAGAGATGATAAAATCGCGGTATTTGAGGACGTATACGGATTCAATATAAAGCTTTTTGAAATTGATGAAACAAATAAGTATTCAGCAAAATTTGCTTATGGAAAGAATGCCGGAGGATATTACCTTCAATTCAGGACAGAGTATTACAGGAGAAATTTCGGTACAGAGATTAAACCGGTTCTCAAGTATTCTGTTTACTGTAAAGATACAAACGACCCTGTTGTAAAGGAGTATGTTGAAAGTCTTTTTAAAATTAGAGCGCCTAAAGTACTTTCAGCAAAATAATTCCCCCTGTGTGTCTCCCCCATGAAAAGATGGGGGAGATAAAACTATTAAATGCTGCACTTCACTTTCCCCATTTCAACAGCATGTAATCTTGCTTCTCTTCTCTGCAGCGCTTCACAGTTTCTTCTTTTTTCATCCTCAGTTTCAAGTATAACAGGAGGGATCTGTCGTGTCTTGAATTTTTCATCTAATGAGACAAATGTAAGGTAAGCTGATCCTGTATGTCTTACTTCACCTGTTACAAAGTTCTCCGCTTCGATACGAACACCGATCTCCATTGATTTTGTGCCTACGTAATTGACGCTTGCACTTACCCGCAAAAGATCACCTACAAAAACCGGTGAGTGGAAGTCGAGCCTGTCTATTGAGGCCGTTACCACGTTGCCCCCGGTGTGCCTTACCCCTACAATGCCGGCGGTATTATCGATAAGTTTCATTATGGTACCGCCATGTACATTTCCCGCAAGGTTTGCGTCCTGGTGTGTCATCTGCTGAACAACGGTTATACTGCTATCTTTTACTTTTTTAGGTTCCATATTTTTCTCCTCTTGATAAATACAATAAATAAAAAAATTGTGTTAACAGGAATATTTAGATTTTTATTAAATACTAATATTTTATAATATTAAGTTTTTGCGGTGCCGGCAACTTTTTTTCGTTTTTTTATTCAGAAAAAATTGCGGTTTAACTGTATTACTTTATTTGTTATTGTTTTGTCTTAGTAGAGAGAGTGCAAGATGTGCTGCTTCAGTACCTTTCCCTTTCCTGAGAATTACAATAATACCTGTATCATCGCATCCCCCTGTAAACAGGCCGTACGAGTGGTGTGAATTTGTCCCGGCAATTACCGTACCGGTTTTACCCCACATTTCCGGGTATAAATCAGCTGGTTTTTCTTGTGTATCATTTTTTATCACTGAGGGTTTTGCCGTTCCCAATGTGAATGTCTTTTTAAGTGCATCATCTATTATAGCAGATGCCTCGGGAGATATATCTCTCCCCGGATTACGGATAAAGATTGTAAGCTTTATAATGTCTCTTACCGCAATGGCGGTACTGAAGTTAAGCCCGGCAAGAAGTTCACTCCACTTCTCTTCATTCTTTATAGCAGGGAGACGCATGGATATCCCCCGGGATTTTACAAAGCTGCTGAACCACTTTCTGAAATCATCCATACTGATCCTGTTATATAAAGATGCGAAGTATATATTGCATGAGTTATAGACGGCGCTTCTGATATCTGTTGTGCCATGACCCTTTCTGTCCCAGCAGTGATCCGGAAGCGGTGCAGGGTTTTTTGCAGTGCAATTGTACTTATAGTTGAAAAAGAGATCCGGTCTTTCATTTGCGAGGTATATTGCTGTGAAAAGTTTGAATAGTGATCCGCACGGGATTCTTCTGTCCAGAAAAGAGGTTCCTGTTGAACTGAAGATTATATTGCCATTGCGGATATTATATGTGACGTACTGATAACTCTGATCCGGTTTTCCGTTCCGGAGATATTTAAGATTAGGGTAGTAGTGCTCAAGAATTTCATAACGGGAGTACCCTTTTTCTGCAAGCTGCACTGCTCCCTCGAGACTTATACCGGTGCAGTGTCCCAGGCCGGAGCCTGTGAAATGAAGCACGGAATCATCTGACTTAATAGAATAATTGTTGCTCTTGATGAAGCTCCAGCCATTCCTTCTGTTAATCTTCAGCCGGAATTCCTCAGGAGCCATGGAAATTAATCCTTTATCTGTGTGCAGGGAAATAATTTCATTATCATGGCTATAATCAGCTCCATACACATTAATTTTTGTACCTTCGCAGATAATTGACGAAAGTTCATCTCTCCTTATGGAAGCAGACCATGCTCTGTGAAGATTTCTGCTAAGCAGAAGGTTCTCAGAATAGATAATATCTTTAGGGGGTGTGATTTTTCTTTTTTCTTTGTTAAATATTGATTCTGTGAAGAGCCTGCCGCCGCTTGATGAGTGAAAAAAAAGCCCGTACTGTGATTTAGATGTATTGATGAAAGGCCCGCTTACAGGGTTAAGTCCGCTCCTCCCTTTATATGTCTGACAGCAGGTAAGATCGCAGAAGTGAGAATCGTGATGTTTTTTGGTCAGAGAGTCAATCCGGCTTCTTCCATGTATTGCAAGAGCAAGTGCGTACAGCGCCTCGGCTTTTTCCGGTGTCATGTAACCAAGCTCGGCAGATGCTGAATCAATTGCATACTGTTCCGGAGATTCATAAGTAAAAATCTTCAGTAGATCTCTGTCCTGAACAATTTCAAGGGGGAGAGGATAGGACCTCTCGTTATCATCAATTTTGATTCTGCAGAGAAAACTTTTATTTTCAGAATATATAACGCATTTTCTGAAGTTAAGGGGGCGGTTTTCAGAGAATATACTGTAAATATCGCCGGAATACTTAATACTCAGGGACTTTGCGAAAAATTCAGAATTATCATAGCGTATTACAGAGCCGGCCGGCAGATAAAACGTCAATTCGCGGTTTTTATTTTTTTTTAAAAGCCCCAGATGTTTTGAAAGAATATTAATTTTTAACGTATTGCTGATGTTCTGCTGTGAATGCGTAACTGAATTATATGGAAAGAACAGTATAATGAAAGTGAAGAGAAGGGGGGCGAGAGCCCCCCTCATGAAAAAATTATTCATTATTAACATCAATTACTGCAGGCTGACTCCACCCCTGCACAGACTCTTCGTACATGCAGCTTATCCTTGATGGACGCATGATGAAACTGCCGGGAAGTTCAGCACGGATAATATATGCCACTTCATACTCTTTATCCTTTTCCACACCGGTGAAAAAGAAGACTACCCTGTTATCACGTTTTTCCACATGAGAATATGGCTGAAATTCATTGTACGCACTTTCTGTAACAACTTCAAATCCTGAAGGGAGAAAATCCTCAAGCATAAGAAAACCGAAGCTCTCCTCGGGCCTGAACTTTACACGCACAAGGAGCTCATCTCCCACAGAAATTTTACCTTTTTCATCAGCACCCTGTGGTACAAGGTATTCCTGCATCTTCTGATCTTTTATCCTGTTGAGATAGAACATATCTCTCCTTGCCTCAATACCGCTGGAAAGTGCGCGTATACTCCTTTTTTCAGATTTAATAAAGGAGAAGAAGCCCTGCGGCCTGAAGTAGAGTGTTCCGCTCACAGCGGCGGAGAATACGGCGCCGCCTGAAAGATCACCTTCAGCTTTCAGATTATATAATTCACTCCGGTTTTCTCTATTAAGAGGGAATGATTTTGTAAGCTGGCTTAAGCTTTTGCTGTCTTTCAGGTTGTACGATATATCACCAAGTTTCTTACCGTTAAGGGTGAAGACGGCATTTCCTGATGTTTTGAAGTTTCTGCTTTTATCCTTCAGGTAATCACAGAGTGCGAGGATTACAGTGCCGCTCCCCTTGGTGGAGTTCCAGCACTGGCCGTTAAATCCGCGTGCAAGTGTTGCCACACCTTGTGATGCGAGTGAGGCTTCTTCACCTGAAAGAACCAGGGCTGAAATTACATGAGCAGTGATTTCGCTGCGTCCCCCTGGCCATGACCATACCTGTTCCCTGGTCTCCGGCCAGTAGACTCCCCCTGAATCTCTCTTTGCGGCTGATTTGATTTTTTTTACGATAATATCTTTCCCCTGTTTTATCTCACGGGCTTCGAAATCCTGAAGTCTGTCGCTTCCCTTGAAAACGGTAAGAGCTTTAAGTAAATTCGCGGCCTGATAGGGATTGATTTTTTCATCAAAAGCGATCCGCTTGAATGCCCCGTGATCCCATCTCTGGTGCAGAGCATATATATAGAGAAGGTATGACAGCTCGTCATTATCACTCTTTTCTGTATCTTCAAAAAATCTCTGTACAGCATCAAGTCCCTGCTGCACAACATTGTCATTTATTTCATACCTGTTCTGTTTTAAAAAGTAGAGAGAGAAAAGCGCGTACCCTGTGAGATACCCGTTCCCCCGGTCACCGTTCCACCAGCCCCATGAACCGTCATAGTTCTGACCTGATTCGATCTTTCTAATACCTTCAGGAATATCGTCTTTAATATCGATGCTCAGCTTATCAGGAATAAGATTTGAATATTCGCTGTTTTTCATCAGTGAGAGCAGAGCAAGTTTGGGGATGAATCTGTTTATGGTCTGTTCGATGCATCCGTAAGGGTAGCTGTTGAGATATTCTGCAGCTTTAATCATCTGCAGAATTGGTGAAGGTGTAAGAGTAATCTTTATCTCTTCAGGGACAAATTCAAAGTCCTCTGTCCCTTTGACAGGTTTGATCTCAACTGCGTTTCCTGTAGCAGAATCACCGGTTGCAGTAATAGCATATTTTATCCCGCGTTTTTCAACAGGGACTGTATGTTTAACAGCATCGCCTTTCTTCGCCTGCGTGAGAGCGGAATACTCAAGGACAACAGAGTCTTTGCCTTCGGGCACATTCATTGTATAGAATTTCCGGGCTGAACCGAAGCCTGTGAGGCTGACAGGGAAATCCTTATCAGCTGCAACAGTTCTGCCTTCAGCCTTAAGTTCAGTGGTTATTTTTTCAATCCCTGAATCGGTGTTGTTATTTATGATTCCTATGATGCCGATTCTGTCACCTTCAACAAGGAATCTCGGTTTTCCAAGCCGTGCAATAATGTCCTGTGTTGCCAGAAATTTTTTTCTCGACTCTCCCATTCTGCCTTCACGGTCATGACCGCGCGCTGTGAGCCTCCATGTTGTCAGGTTATCCGGCGCTTTAAACGAAATTTCCGCTTCGCCGTTTCTATCAGTGCGGATAGCGGACTCCCAGAATGCAGTGTCTTTGAAGTTTTCACGAATCTTTACCTGCGCATCCTTTCCCGCACCCGCAAGGAGTGTAATGGGGTAGGAGTATGCAGTAAGGACCCAGTTTGATATTTTAGAGTAGAAGTATCCTGAAATCTCCGGTGTGTTGTCCGATCGTATCATGAATATAGATTCATCAACAGCGGCAAGTGAAATATCCGCTGAAGCAGGTGTTCCCTTTTCGTCAACAGCTTTAAGCTTCACCTTTATAGTCTCACCAGGTGAGTACTTCTCTTTATCCGGGGTAAGTGTCAGCTTAAGTTTTACGTCGTCAACAGGTATGGTTACCTCCTGCTCTGCGGTGTAAAGTGCCCGTCCCCTCTGCATTGCGCATCGCACGAAAAGATTCGGAGCAAGTTTTGTATCAATCCTGAATTTCACAGGGACAATATTTTTAGACATCTTAATTACTCTATACTCATAGAGCTCTCTCCCTTCAAGAGAAACAAACACGTAGGAGTCAGTGAATCTGCTTTTCACAAGGCATGTGATCTCCCCCGGGTTTTCCAGTTCGGATTTATTAACAGTGAGTTCAAGATCTTTCAATTTTGAATCAGCACTACCGCCCGCATCGTTATAGATCCAGATTATTTTTGAACCTGTTATTATATTCCCTTTAGCGTCGCTTCCAAGGGCCTTTAGATCAAACTCACCATATGCGGTAAAGTCTCCCGGCAGAGTAAATACTGCTTTTCCATTTACGTCAGTTGTAATTTTTTTTGTGAAGTATGGCCTGCTGTCATGTATGTAGACTCTCTGGACAGGTTTCCATATATATTTCAGCAGATTAAGTTCAAGGTTTGTGCTGACCGGTTTTCCGCTATGGGTGAGTGTTGTCACTGTGACTTTCTTTTCACTTTTTGCACCGAAGAAATTCTCCTCGGGAGTGATTTTTATAAAGAATTCACCGCGCCCGATCTTTACTGTTTTGCGGGACGTAATAGTAATGTTGGACTTGTCCGTAACAGACGCTTCAAGTGTAATCTCCCTGTCGTAAGGATAGTTGCCTGATGCAATTTTCAGTAAAGTGTTGCCGTTCGCATCGGTGTATTTCTCACCTTCAAGTCTCATGCGTGAGTAGGATGATTCAGAGCGGTATTCATCAGCCATCGGATCTTCATCAGTGTCGATTTTTCTTTCATAGAATCTGTATTTCACAAGGACATTTGTCAGAGGGGCACCGAAAAAATATTTCGATTCAACTTTAAATTCAGCTGTCTCCCCGTTGATAAAGAAATCTTTGGATGGCATAATCTCAACTTTAAATTCAGGTTTCCTGTATTGTTCTATATAAAAAGAACCGGTACCGTACATGTCATTCTCTTTGAACCCTGCCCTGATTGTAAAATATCCCAGTTCAGAATCTCCGGGTATATCGGCATTCCCGTGAATTGTTCCCCATTCATCAAGTTCCATTGACCCTGAACTGATCTCTTTGCCGGAATATGATTTCTGTATTGAATAGTAGAGTGTCCTGTTTTTTATAGGGAGGAACTTCTGCTCCATCCTTTTTGCAATAATCTTGAAATATATTTTATCCCCGGTCCTGTAAACAGGCCTGTCAGTGTAGATAAAGATCTTATCTTTTTCACTTCTGTAGTAATTTGAGGCTCCGGCACTGCAGATTGCGTAACTCCCCTCATCTGTTACAGCAAGGAGGAACATTCTCTGGTCTGAAGCGGCTGATGTTTTAAAAATTCCGTTTTCATCAGTCTTTCCTTTCCCGAGGACTTTTACAGGGAGTCTTTCTATGTCAATACCCTGGTTTTCATTCAGGGCTGTTTCATTATTTTTCTTTTTAAAATTGTGGTCGTATATAACAATTGATACATTTTTTACCGGTCTGTTCTGCACAAGGTCAGTAACGTAGGCGTTTATGCTTCCCGGTGAACGCTTAACGACAACTCCGATATTTGTAACAGTAAAAAATTTACGTGCGAGAATGTCACCTTTACCTTTAACTTCAATACAGTAGCCGCCGGCAGTAAGCGGTTTATTGACTTTTACAGAGTAGTACATCCATTCATAAGGATTGAAGTCCTTAACTGATTCATCCCACTCCGTAACTGTTTTAAAACCTGATTTTTCCGGTGTCATCGATTCAGGTTCCCTGTTTCCCGTAATAAAATTTTCGAAGGGGACTTTGTAAACCCTCACATGAACTGTATCGAGTCTAAGTGTGCGGAGGTTGAACTCAACCTCGTTACCCGGTGTAAATGTGTATCTGTAGGAGTGAATATTAATTTCCGGAGATTTAGCTTCAACATTATATTTAAGGTTATCGAGTTTCACTCCCTCGTTCACTTTAAGGTTTTTTATTTTAATCTGGTGAAAGCCCTGGTGCGACAGTGTTAGAGTATAGTTTCCTGGTTTTACATCCTCAAGGATAAATGATCCGTCACGGTAGGTCACATTGGAGTAGCTGTATCTCCCTTCTGCTGTAACATTAATATTAACAGCGGGTGAATCGAGACCCTTTATCATTACTTTACCTTCGACTGATGCGGGTCTGTACATAACCATCTGGAGTTTAAAATTTTCAGCGGACTTAATACCTGATAGCGAGGCGGTCTCTGTTATATACCCGGCTTTTGTAAATGTAGCAAGGTAGGGGCCCGCTTTAAGTTTATTGAATACATAATTACCTTTGCTGTCTGTTCTGGAAAAAACAGGTTTAAGGGGGCTATAGTCCGATTCACCTTCATAGTAGTCATATGTTGGCCTCAGCGCTATCTCAACATCTGTAAGCGGATTGCCTGAGCTGTCTTTAACTGTGCCGGTAATCAATGATTCCTTTGTCAGTTTAATATCATTCTTAACAGCGGTTATACTTGCTGTCTGAATATAAGAAACATATCCGTCAGATGATATTTCAATTTCATATTTGATATATGGAATAAAATCATTGATCCTGTAGTATCCGTTCCGGTTTGTCTCTGTTTTATAATAACCCACGCCCCTGTTGGCATTTTTGATTTCAACAACAGCACCCTTTACAGGCTTCCCTGTAACTGAATCGGTAATGGTACCTTCTATAAAGGCTTTCTCTTCAAGTGCATTTGTTTTCGCGAAGAGAGCTCCGCTGTTTTCCGGCATAAGTGTTCCGGGAATTCTGTCAGTCATAATTATTGCGGTCAGGATTACTGTGCAAACCCCTGCGATCCAGGATCTTTTCATTGATGTTCCTCCCTGATTGTCACTGCCCTGAAGCGGCTGATGCGGCAGTTTGTATATCTGTTGTTCCAGTTCAGTCTGCTGGCTGTTCTGAATTCAGCAGGAACAATAACAGTTGCTGCTGAATCATCACATTCAATTAATACTCCGAAACGGCTTATGTCAACTTTATTTAAACCCTCAACATGTTCCGGGAATGAGGCAACTGTAACAATTATTTCTGTATCCTCAAGCTCGTGACGTTCAAGAGGTTTATATCTCGGATCATAAGAGAGCGCCCCTTTCAGGTACTCCCTTAACATGAGGGTAATATCAGGCTCGCTGTGGTCAAAGGCTCCGAAACATCCCCGCACCTTCCCTTTTTTCATGAGAGTGATGAATAGCCCAGAACGGCCATGCACCGCAGGGAGTTCAACCGGCAGCGGTTCAAAATTTTTCTCCTTTTTCTGAATAGAGACTGCGTTCTCCCTGAGCCACTTCATGAAAATGATTTTCTCCTGTGAGCGTGAAAACTCAGTCCACTGCTCAACGGGATCGCCGCTGCTCCACGCGCATAATAAGATTACTGTTAAAGCAAATATCAATAATGCTGATAATTTTTTCACACTGATATTTTATAAAGAGAATGGATGATTAGTCTATTATTTTATTATAGTGATAGTGTGCATTTTTAAGAGGTGAATAGTTTCTGTGTTGCATACTTACTTTTATCAGCATCATGGATAAGCGGTTTACTCTAATTTTTGAGTATTTTAACCTGAAATAAAAAAAATTAATTTAATTGACAATAAATGTAACAACTGTTACGTTTATTGTCAGATAGAATATAATGCAGGATAATGACAGGTAATTTTATTTGTTATTAAGACTGCACTGATCAAAATTACAATTTTTATGGAAGGTGAAAAATGAAAGCTTTCAGAATACTTCTTGTTATGATGGTTATCGGTATATTAAGTTATACGGGTATTGCGGGGTATAATCACGGCTGGGATCTTTTCCCTGTTTTTTTCGGAGACATGGCGGCAATGACATGGTCCGGTCAGTTTAATTTCGATTTCACATGTTATCTGGCATTATCCGGACTATGGCTTTCCTGGAGAAATAATTTTACACCGGCAGCAATTGTTCTGGGTTTACTCGGGTTTGTCGGAGGGATAATGCTGCTGGCTCCATACCTTCTTCTTATCAGTTTTCAGGCGAATGGTGATATGAAGGAAATTCTACTGGGCAGGGAAAGAGCAGCAAGATAAATTTAATTTAAACCGGGCAGCTGTAATTTACGGCTGCTCTTAAAAAAAATGTACATGAAGAGTATAATGAAAAAGCAGCCTGAGCTGCGGAGTATATAAATCTGATGACAGAGATAGTATAAAATGAGCAGAAAGCCTGATTCAAAAATTAAAGAAGATATAATGGAAAACGTTCTTTCAGCAATAAGGGAGAAAGGATTAAACAACCTGAGCCTCAGGGATATAGCAAAGGAAACAGGGGTAAGTGCCCGGATGCTTATCTATCACTTTGAATCTTTTGAAAATCTGATTAATTCTGTTTTTATTCATTTGAGTATCAGGCATAAAACTATTCTGAAAACTATTCTTGCTGAAAATGCCGGTAAATCCCCCGCCCGGATTTCCGAGATCTTCATAGAAACAATTTTTGCAGATGATAACCGGGATTCACTGCTTCTCTTCGTGGAACTTTATACCGGCGGACTTAGAGACACCGGGAAGTATAGTCTGTTTTATGATGAAGTTCTGCATAAATGGATTGGTGAAATAGAAAATTATTTAATCAGGCAGTTTGGTGATGAGGCAAAATTATATGCAACTATAATTGTTTCACTATCCCGCGGTCTGATGCTGGACTGGCTTGCTACAGGAGATAAAAAGAGAATTATAGATAGCAGTTCTCTGTTTTTATCAATGTTTGAAAAATCAGGAGTTAGCCGTAAAATCTGAAAGTACTGGATATGGAAAAGTGGAGATTAAGTATAGCAAAAGAAATTTTCATGAGAAAGTTTTCAATCCGGCAGATAAATAAATTTTTTCACAGAGGGAGAAAAATATGATGTTAACAACTGTTTTGCCATATGCAGCAGGTGTGCTGTTTATACTTTTCATTTTTTTTACTGTTTACAGTGATGGTAAAAGGATTAAGAAAAGCTGGCTCTTCCCGGCGTTTCTCTCCTTTCTTTTCTTTATCTTTTCACTAACTGCTATAGCCACAGAAGGATTTCTGGGTTTCTGGACAGAACACACCCGTAATTTATGGGGGAACCAGATCTGGTTTGATCTTCTTCTTGCTGCGGGTATTGGCTGGTATCTTATAGTGCCACAGGCTAAGGCCCGCGGGATGAATCTGTTCCTGTGGGGGTGTCTTGTTGTATGCACCGGTTGTATCGGTTTTACAGCTATGCTTGCCCGTATACTCTATCTTGATGAGCGGTAATACATTCTGCAGAATTTAAACTTTAATTAACAACGGGCTGGCCCCCGTTTTTAATTACATCTCTCTTCTAATGAATAATTGCTGTTATCTCTTCAAAAAGTCTTGAACTTCCCTGCATGTGCTAATAAAGGGATAAATAATGATGTGAAATTTAAGCAGAGCGGAATAAAAAATGAATTCAGATAAAGCCGGTTACAGGGTCCTTGTTTCAGCAATTTTTTATAAGAATTTTGATTACAGGGAGAGCGGCAGCGGGTCCTCTCTTTTCTCCTGCCAGGCAGGTATTGATGACAGGAGCATGAGAGAGGGGAAGGAGGTTAGTTTCCCGATCCCTGAGAGTGGAGTAATTGAGAAGTATAAACTCTACGACATGATAATTATCTTCTCCTCCGCTGAAGAGGTGATGGATAAATTAAAAATCAATTCCAGGCTCTATCTCTGGTCAGGAATCTTCATCGGAGAAGCGGTAGTGAAAGAGGCAAACGCGTAAGTATTCATCAGCGGGAGTCTCCGTTCTGCGGACCTTTCACATTGTAACTGATATTCTTCAAAGTAAATTTTCCGTAAGTGAAATCCCCCTCAGGGTAGTTCCAGATTGCCTCACCGTATGTAAGTATTCTCCTCCCTTCAAACTCCCTGTATTCGCTGACCGGAGTAGACCATCTTGCTTTCCTGAGTTTGCCGTCATTCTGCAGAGCGGACCTGTCATCAGAAACAAAGTTAACAAGCTCACTCTTCTCATTGAAGTAGAGCACAGCCGATACTTTATACGAACCGTTTGTGAATGTAACGCGGCTTGAGAGCCTGTCAATCTCCTCCCATGTAAAACGCCTGTCGATAAGCATTGCAGGAGCAAAGAGGCATATATCATTCAGCAGGGTAACTGTCTCAGCTGCGGTGAGATCCTCTCCTGACAGATTAACAGCATTGAAAAGAGATGCCACTCTCACAATAAAAGAGGCGTTCTGATTTTTGTAGGAGTGGAATGCGTGGAATGGAATGAACAGCATCTCCGCTTCCATAAAAAATATCCGCGCAGGATTCCCGATAAAGTTATACTGCCTTGAAACAGCTTTCATAGGTTTGTCGCCGGGATTACGGAACATCTCCGCATCAAATTCGATATAGAAATTCCGGGGAACAGGCTTGCCGATTGCGCCAGTGTATCTGAGATATCTCTGCACCGGAGCAGGGAGGCGGGTGATCCGGGATTCGGCAAGAATCTCTTCTTCTAACAGAGGTTGGGTGCTGAACTCAGTTTTAAGATCGGATAAAAATTCTTTTTTTAATGGTCTGCTGTGGATGAATAGCATAATGAAAATTATAACGGTAATAGAAACAATTAAAAATATAAATATTCTCTGCATGTAATGCCTCAGCAATAATAAATGATTAATAAGTTACTCCGATTATATTACAGGATATAATCAATAAGGTATTTCGGGATAGTCCCAATATTATTATAACACACAGTCTCACCAATTAATACACCTCCGGATATCCCGGAACAGAATTTTTTTAAAAAAATCTGAAAAAGCAGCTATTCAAAAATACAGGTAATTCTCGCGGGTTAAAATAATAAGCCTTTTTATAAAGTCCCATCTGAAGGGGTCCTGGTGAACATTCATTAGATTTAAGAGAAAAAGTAATAAATGCTATAAAAAAGAATAAACTGACATACGCTTACGTATTACTATGAGCCGTACAGTGATTCAATTCATAAAAGAAAGGACGGGGATTATTCAAACTCTACTGTAATTCTATATGGAATAACGGGGGGATTACTTGCCGGTGTGCAGAACTTCTACAGCAGAACCGTATCGGTTCACTGCGCCTCAACCCGTACTGCAGGTATAGTAATCTGGAAACCTGTTTCCGGGAATAAGAAAGGTATTTCAATCGGAGCAATGGCCGGATCATATACTGAGAATAGATATTACAAGGAGGAACTCATCGCACTTGCGTTTATTTCATACGCGGTTAAAGGGGAGTGACCTGTTACTTTTTCTGATACATCAGCTTGTCAGATTCATTGATAAGAGATTCTATATTCCTGAGCTGACCTTTTGAAATGCCATGAGAGATGCTCAGTTTTGTTTCACTGTCAGGAGAGGTGTAGAATATCCGTTTAAAATCTCTGTCAAGTCTGTCAATAATGTGAGTTATATCTTCGTTTACACCAACTTTCATTATCGCCAGAAATTCGTCACCCCCTATCCTGAAGAGGTGGTCCTCGTTTCTGAAAATTTTCTTCAGCTGTTCTGAAATAGCGATAAGCGCAATATCTCCTTCCCGATGCCCGTATTTATCATTTATAGTTTTAAAATTATTCACATCCATGTAAACAACAATGATCTCTTCCAGGACATCAGAATGCCTTCGTGACGGGGCGGTCTCTCTCGACCATTGCGAAATATAATCATTCAGCATCCGTCTGTTAAAAAGCCCGGTTAAAGTATCATGACAGCTCTGCTCTATAACCTGCTGGTAAAGGGATGAATTGGCAAGGGCTATTGCTGTAAAATCTGCTATGGTGCTGAGTATAAAATGTTCATCTTCTGAAAAGAGGTGTTCCTTTTCCGTGTTGACTATTTCTATTACTCCATAGACAACTCCCTTGTGAATCAGCGGAACTGCAATAATTGATCGGGTATTGAAATTTATCAGTTTATCAACTTTATCTGAGAACCTGGGATCTGAGCGGGCATCACGGACGTATATCGATCTGCCGGTCTGGGCCACAGTCCCGGCAATACCCTCACCCGTTTTCAGCCTGAACTGGCTGAGTTTACCAATATCGCTCCCCTTGATATATATGAAGTATAGCTCTTCGGATGTATGATCAAGCCTTAGGAGGCTCCAATGTTCCGGATCGAAGAACTGTTTTATCTCCATCATTACGCCATCAATTATCTGGTGTATCTCCAGTGATGATGTTATAAGTTTGCCGATATTGGCATACATCTGTTTTGTTCTGTTGTCCATGGCAGATTGTCGTAAAGGGATTATTTTTCTCCGATTATCGCCTCCGCTACATTCATTATGTGGTCTCTTATCCTTCTGTAGCTGTTAAGCATATTCATATAGCTTACGCTCATAAGCGGGTCAACTTTTTTCCCTGAGAGACGCTGCAGGTGCTTTGTCCTGAGCTCCCTGAAATGATGTGTTATTGATTTCCCCTCGGCATATACAGATGGAGAATCAAGCCTGGATCGGTAACGTATCGAATCATTGATGTTTTTAAAATAATCTGTTATATGAACATGAAGTTCGATGATCTCTTTCTTTTTAACATCAGTGAGCTTTAAAGAATTGTCTCTTAATTTAAGAAGAAGTTTCATAATGTTGGCAATATAGTCGCTAATTGATTCATATTCATCAACAATTCTCAGCTGTGTTTGTGCTTCAACAACCTGCGCATGCGGTAAATCCATTGATATAATATCCACAAGGAATGCTGATATCTCCTTCTGCATGAGGTCAAGATCCTCTTCTCTTTTGAAAACAGATTTAATGCTCTTTTCATTTTCAAAGCCTTCCTTAATCACGGCGCTCAGATCTTCAAGCATCTCTAAAAGTATATTCCCCATGTTTATAATTTCCCTTCTTGACTGCTCAATTACAATAACCGGAGTTGTAAGCATCCTTATATCGAGTTTTGTAACCTTTGAAGGGACTTCTGAAGGACTGGCGGGTACAATTTTTTCAAGAAAGAGTGCAAGCTGATGAACAAAGGGGAGGTGAAGTAATACGTTTATAACGTTAAACATTGTATGAGCAATTGCAATCCCCTGGATAATATACGGGTAGGATTCAACGCCATTCACAAGCCGTATGGTCCCCGGGTCTTCTCCCATGATGATCGGGATAATCTTCAGAAAAAACGGGAAAAGAGGGAGAACCCATAAAAGGCCGATAACCTTAATCAGAGTATGCGCATAAGCCGCTCTCTTGGCATTTGTAGTTGCGCCTAATGATGCGAGAAGTGCTGTTACAGTTGTCCCGACGTTCATACCCATTACAAGAGCTACTGCTGTGTCAAAAGTCATTATTCCTGTTGACGCCATTCCCATGACAATACCCACAGAGGCTGAGGATGACTGCACTATCCCTGTTATAAAAGCACCTGTCATTGCGCATGCGATGAGGCCGGTAAAATTTCCCGGTCTGAATGCGTGAAATAAATTCAGAAAGGCCTCAACTTCCCGTAAAGGTTTGAAACCTAACTTCATCAGTTCCAGGCCGAAGAAGATCATCCCAAGGCCCATAATCATCATTGCAAGATACCGGGTATTATCCTTCCTGGCAAAGAGGTACATTATTCCGAAAATTCCGATTAGCGGAAGGCCGAATTCACCGATGTTCAGAACAAGAATCCACCCTGTAACTGTTGTGCCTATATCTGCTCCAAGAATGACGCCTATTGCCTGGACAAGTGTCATAACACCGGAATTTACAAAACCCACAACAATAACAGAAGTTGCTGAGCTTGACTGAATCAGGGCGGTAACAGAGAACCCTACTCCCAGCGCCATGAGCCGGTTATTCGTAACCGCGCTGATTAGTTGTCTGAGCTTTGTCCCGGCAACGGCCTGAATACCCCCGGACATGTAATTCATCCCGAGTAGAAAGATCGCAAGTCCCCCCAGCACCTTGAAGGAAATACTTATTATCAGTGACGTTTCCATTATTTATATTCCTGAAAAAATAAAAATAGTATAAAGAATAATACCATATTTAATACCACCCCGTCATAGCTCTATTGCACGTTATTTGTCAAGAATCTTGTTTTATGATGGTCAGGAAGATTATTAAAATTAATTGAACATTTCATTATTTTTCTTGACATTCGAATATTTATTCGATTTTTGTCATTTATCGAATAAATATTCGAAAAGTAATAACTGGAGGAAAATATGATAACCAGGAAAGAGATAATCATAAGAGGTGTTTCTGCTGCAGGAGTGATCATGGCGGGGAAGGTGACAGGGTTTAGTGATATTCTACAAAAGTCCTCCGTTGAGGAGTGTTGCAGCAAGAACAGGGGTTTATCGGGGAGAGCTGAAAGGATACTGCGCGGGGCATCACTGGCTCCAAGCGGCCATAACACGCAGCCGTGGAGTGTGAAGATTCTTTCAGAACATGAATGGATAATCGGCTGGGATAAGTCGAGATCTCTCCCCGCGGTTGATCCACATAACAGGGAGCTTCTGCTCTCTATAGGGGCTTTCTGTGAAGCACTGAAAATATCTGCAGCAAGTGAGGGACTTGAGGCTGTGATAAATGTTATCGGGAAGAGCCCGTTTTCGAAGGATCTTGTAAAAATTACTTTCCGTGAATCAGAACATTCAGATTATAATATGGAGGCATTGAGAAAAAGGAGAACGATTAAAAAAGGGCTCCTCTCTCAGCCGGTAGATAGCGGAGACTTAAGGTTTATAACTTCAGGTTCAGGGTCAAAATTTTACACTTACAACAGAGATAGCAGGGAGGGGGATTTCATCGAAGCTGCGGTTCTTGAGTCAAATAAAATCCAGGCAGCAAGGGATGATGCACAGGCTGAGCTTGCGGAGTGGATAAGGTGGAGCCGGAAGGATGTGATGAAGTATATGAACGGACTTTCGCCTGCGGGCATGGAAATAGGGGGTTTCGGAGAATGGTATGTCAGCCATTTTTTCGGCAGGGATGATGTAATGAGTTCGTCGTTCAGGGAGCATACAGTTAAAAAGGTTAAGGAGCTTCTCTCTTCATACGGTACATGGATATTGATAACATCAGATAAAGATGACTGCAAATCTTTGATAAATGCCGGAGGCAGTTTTCTTAAACTGGGACTTAATTCCTGGAGAAAAAAAATTGCCCTGCATCCCATGACACAGCCTCTTGAAGAGGAGGGTTTTGCCGGTGAACTCAAAAAAAATCTTGGAATTGAAGAGAATATTCAGTTTATTTTAAGAGCAGGATATGTTGAAAATTACCCGCTCCCTGTTTCAATGAGGATGCCTGTGGAGAGGATCATCCGGTGAAGATAAATAGAGTTATTCTGATATTACTTTTTTCTATGAATGCCTCAGCAGCGGAGAGGGGCTTTTATTCGTCAGTATCTGCCGCAGGGGGGATCAATCCCTATGCGGCAAGTGTTTCAGCAGATATGTTTTACAGGTTACCTCTGTTCTCTGATACCGGGGATATGTGGAATACAAGCTGTATTGATCTCGGATTAAATGGAACTGTTACACCGGCAGACTATAGCGGGTCAGTTTTTCTTAATATTGAACCGGTTGCTGTATTCAATATTAAATTTACAGCAACAGCACAAAGGTATTACACCGGGCTCGGTTATGGATATAACAGGATGGAGTCACCTGATTCAGATTATTCATCCTCTGCGCGTGATGATATTGATAATGAAAGCAGGACCGCGTATAAATATTCAGCTGAGCCTGCCCTTAAATTTAAATACAGCAGAACTGTTTTCGTCAATAAATTCACGTTAAATTATATAGATACAAGAACCGGTGATGAATATTATTACGAACCTTACAGCGATTCAATCCATAAAAGAAAAGATTATGATTACTCCAATTCAACAAATCTTTTATTTGAAGTTAACAGAAATTTTTACGCCGGGTTCAACAACTTTTACAGCAGAACGAAGTCAGTTGACTGCAGTTCAAATCGTGTCGCAGGGATAATAATATTTAATCCCGAATTACAGGGCAATGAAAAGGTGTCAATAGGGGCAATGGCCGGGACATATACGGCCAATAATAATTACAGGGGTGATCTTTTTGCTGCTGTATTTGCATCAGTAAGTATGAAAGCAGATTGACATATTGTAGGAGAATCTGTTTTATTTACAACTTGATATTCTCAAAGGGGAAAGAATATGAACATAGCAGTTATAGGAATAGGTGGTGTGGGCGGTTTTTTCGGAGGTAAGCTGACACAGCTGCTTAAATCCCATAGTAACCTTTATGTACATTTTATTGCTCGCGGGCGGCATCTTGATGAGATCAGGAGTAACGGGCTGATTCTTGATTCGGACGAAGGGGAGTTTATATGCCGGCCAACAACGGCAACTGATGATATATCCGCGCTCCCTGAACTTGATCTCTGTCTTGTCTGCGTGAAATCATACGACCTGGAAAAGGCGATGATTATGGTTAAAGATAAAATTAATGATAAAACAATGATACTCCCTCTTCTAAATGGAGTTGATATTTACGAGAGGATAAGAGGTGTAGTTAAAAACGGAATTGTTTTCCCCTCTGCGGTGTATATAGGTACTTATATTGAAAGGCCCGGTAAAGTTACACAGAGAGGAGGAGCATGCAAAATTCTTTTCGGTAAAGATCCTTCTAATGATTATATCGATTCAAGACTTTTTAATCTCTTCGACAGCGCCGGGATAAAGTATGAGTTATCCGATAATCCGTACAGTGCAATATGGAGTAAGTTTATTTTCATCGCACCTTTCGGCCTTGTCTGCGCCAGGTATAATAAAACTATCGGCGAGGTAATGAAGTCTGACGGTCTGACGGAGATTGTTAAGGATATTATGCGGGAGATATCAGCAATTGCTGCTAAGAAAGGGATCGGCCTCCCTACGGATGTTATAGATAAAACCTATGCGTCCGCCAGGAATTTCCCTTTTGATACAAAAACCTCTTTCCAGAGAGATGTGGAAAATATTACCAAATCTGATGAACGGGATCTTTTCGGAGGCTCAATTGTCAGGATGGGAAAAGAGAATGGTGTTCCAACTCCGGTATCAGAATCCGTCTACAATGAAATCTGCAGGATGAAGCCCCTGAAGTAGAAACAGGTTTCAGTCTATATATGTCGGAGGGTAAAAGTCCCTGTATAGCAGGGCGGTCTCTTTAACTTTTCCGTTAATAATTTTTTTTCTGTAAACATATATTGTTGATCCGGGTTTAACCTTTCGCCCTGATTCTTCAAAGGGGATGTTTACTGTTTCCTCTTCAGTATAGATTTCATAAGAGCCCCGGATTTTTCCCCCTGCACGTATGGTTATGAGGAGAGTACTGTCGTTCATGGATGTGTTTATAAAAATTGAATGCTGATGCGGATTCTTAATCCTCAGGTCCTTCTTTCCATATTTTATTGTAGCATCAAGTCCCGGAGGGACATATGTAACAGGATAGGCATGCCGGTGCCTTTCGATTATTACGCAACCCGCAAGTATAAGGGCGTTGAAAAGAGTTGAGGAGACCTGGCAGATCCCGCCTCCTGCTTCATAGGCGGATCTGTCCTGGTACAGCACCCTTCCGCTGAGATAGCCGTTCGCTGCCGATCCTTCCCCCACTGTTTCATTGAAGGAGAAGGTTTTACCTGATGGAATCTCCACTCCATTGAGTTTTGACGAGGATATCCTGATGTTTGTCTTAACAGGCAGCTCCTGTTCCGCTACAAAGGTCGTGTATGATGAAAGCACGACTTCATGTACAGGCTCTGAAAAGCCGCGACCAGGATAAAAGGCGGCAGCAAGTATATATATCACAGCAATAAATTTTTTCAAGAATTACAGTGTCTCCTGTTATTTCGATTTCCCGCTGATCATTCTACTCTGACCGCTGTATATCAGGCCTTTCTCCCCGTCAATCCTTACTGCAATTCCGCTTGTAAGAATTTCGGTGGCTTTAGTGGCTCCTGTTATTACAGGAATGTCAAGGGCCTTCGCAACAATGGCCGCAGGTGAGTCTCCGCCCTCCTCTTCAGTTATTACCGCTGTTGCATTCTTGATAAGGTGGAGTGCCTGCTCGGATGATTTTTCTATAACAAGAATGTCTCCCCCCCTGAAGTCATCAATAGAAGATTTGTTGTCAGCAATAACGCATAACACCCCTGTTGCGGAAAGCCCGTTGAGGCTTGTTCCGCCCGCAAGTATATCCCCTACGATATGTATCTTGATCATGTTTGTTGTGCCGCTTATCCCCACAGGCATGCCACCTGTAATAATCACAAGGTCACCGTTTTTAATAAGCCCGGCGCATGCAGCGTTATCAACTGAATTCTGAAAAATCTCATCAGTAGTTTCAGCTTCAGCTGCCAGAACAGGTATAACTCCCCATGAAAGCGAAAGCTGGTTGTAAACTTTGAGCAGCGGAGTAGATGCGATTATAGGGCATTTCGGCCTGTAGCGGGAAACCATCCTTGATGTGTGCCCGGATTTTGTTATGGATATTATCGCTGCCGCGTTTAGCGAATGTGCTGCTGAACATGTTGAATAACTTATTGCATCAGTTACGTTTTTGGAAATATTAATATGAGTATTTTCAAGTATTTTAACATAATCGATTTCTGTTTCAGTCTTTTCGGCAATTTTTGCCATTGTGGCGACTGTAAGCTCCGCGAATTTCCCGATAGATGTCTCACCTGAAAGCATGATGGCGCTCGTACCGTCATAGATTGCGTTAGCGACATCTGTGATTTCAGCTCGTGTGGGCCGGGGGTTGCGGATCATTGAATCAAGCATCTGTGTCGCGGTAATTACAGGTTTTCCGGCATTCCGGGTTTTATTAATGATCATCTTCTGCAGGTGGGGTATCTCTTCAAAGGGGATCTCAACACCCATATCACCTCTGGCAACCATCACTCCGTCACTCACGCGAACTATCTCGTCAATATTCCGTACGCCGTCCCTGTTCTCTATCTTGGAGATAATCTTCAGGAATGAACCGTTATTTTCCGAGAGGAAGTTCCTGATGATTTTAACATCCTCTGAACTCCTGACAAAAGAGAGGGCTACATAATCAAAGTCATGTTTTATTCCGAATAGAAGATCTTTCCTGTCATTGTCACTCATAAACGGAAGTTTAACTGTAACACCGGGCACATTTACACCCTTCCTGTTGCTAAGCTCTCCGCCGTTTATTACTTCGCATACAATGTCTATTGATGTGACTTCATTAACTCTAAGTTCAATAAGGCCATCAGCAATAAGTATACGGTCACCACGGCTTACATCATTAACAAGGCCTTTATATGAAATTCCGACCCTTGTCTCGTCCCCTTCAATCTCTTCAGTAGTCAGGGTAAATTTGTCACCTTCATGAAGTTCAATCTCGCCATTTTTGAAAGTTCTTAGTCTTATCTCCGGTCCCTTGGTATCCAGCAGAAGAGCCGCAGGTCTCCCAAGCTCAGCACGGATTTTTTTAAAGCATTCAATCCTGCTCAGGTGTTCTTCATGTGTGCCGTGTGAAAAGTTAAGGCGGGCTACGTCCATACCTGTGAGAAAAATTCTTTTAAGTACTTCCGGGTCATCAGTAGCGGGCCCCAGTGTGCATATAATTTTAGTCTTTCTCATCATATTTCTCCTACTTAAGGCCGTCAATAATCAGCTGTTTATCATAAGTAATAACAGCGTCATAAGTAATCTCTTTTTTGGCACCTGCCGCGAGGTCAATTATGTATTTCCTGATCCCCTGCTGATACTCTGTTGTTTTTTTAATCTCTTCATCTGATAAAAACTGCATTGATAGATTTTTAACAGCAACTTCAATTTCCTTGCTGTTGCTTACAGGGAAGTTGTCCAGTATTATAATCTCCCGCTGCTCCTTCGAGTTGTTTTCAACAGTGATTTTATATGAGTAAACGATCCTTGTGTTGCCCCCGAATACTCCGGAAGTGTCATGATATTTTTTAACGAGCTCCTTTTTCGCTGTCATGTCGGGAGCTATCCCCAGTACAAGATTTTTTTCTTTGTCAACAGGTGTGTCCGGTATATCAACTTTACCTATAAACTCATTCTCAAGGAATACCTGCGCTTCACCGCCAAGCCATGGAAGTTCAGTCCGGTTTGAAGTTTTTGCCATCAGGAATACTTTCCCCGAGGATTCAGGCACTGTCTCAAAGTAGTACTTAAGTTCTTTTTCTGATTTAAGTTTATAGGATTTAATCAGCTTTTTCTGATATTTATCAGATGATTGAATGGTCTGCCTTATAGGGAAAGCCACCTCAAAATTAAATCCTGCTGAGGTTATAGTTGATTCAGGAACCGGCGCTCCGTTTTTTTTCTTTCCGCCGATTACAGCCTCCTCTTCCATCATCGTTTTTCCGTTTGCTTCAGCCTTCTTGTATGATCTGAAGTAGTCCCCTTCATCATCCCTGTATGGCTCGCGTGCGTTAAGGAACCAGGGCGGCAGGTGGGGGAGAGCTATGTTGGTAAGAGGTTCACCGGTAGAGAGACTTAAGTTTATTTCCTCCCAGTCTTCACCGGTCTTCTGGTAAATATTGGCATAAAGAATAACATCTATCTCTCTGTTTTTTTTGCTCGCCCTGAAGTCATACATCATCTGCCAGTATGTATTCGGTATCATATATATCAGGCTGAAGTCTGTCTCCTCCTCTGCTGAAGAAAAAATACTGAGCATAAGCCTTTTTTCTGTAGCAATTCCGGAAGTGTCTGACTTCAGATAGCTCTGCTGTTGTGCGTACTGGTCTGTTACATCGCTGTATTGCTGAACCTGGGTCTGGGCTATGTTTTTCTCCATTGCTTTGTTTATCTTCTGGTAGCTTGAAAAGTAGGAGCTCCCGCCTATCTGAACAAGCTCAAATTCCCATTTCTGTATCTCCTTTGCCAGCTCTCTCCGTTTTTTCTGTATAGCTCTTGCCGAGTTCTGGAGTTCCTTTTTTTTCTTTGCTGTATAATCAAGAGTATTTCCCCACAGTTCTGTCTGGGGGATTCGTGTCTGGAGGTCCTTGGACGCGGTCTGTTTTGTGAATTCATTTATGGAGTTAATAAAATTGTCCTGACCTTTTATGTTTGTAAGATCATCAGCAAGGCCGGCATCTCTGTCTCTCAGCTCCTCAAGATTCTTTTCAATCTCAGCTATTTTTTTTCTTCTCTTTTCGAGGAGCGCCTGACGGGAGATCTCCATGGACATAATTTTCCCGCTGAATTTTTCCGGGAGGCTCCCCCTTACCGACCAGTCGTACAGGTTATCCGGCAGGCCTTCTATTAAAATTGTATTTAAACCTTTCTGAAGCTTAATTTTTGATACCCTTGTAATCTCAGCCCTGTTTGTGAAGAGTTTAACGGCTGTTATTCTGCTGTTTGCGGCAACAGGGAGATCCGCTGAACTCCCCCATGATGCCGAAAGAACAAGAAGCAGGATAGCGATAATCCCGTATCGTTTATTCATAATTTCCTCCGGATATTCCTGAAATAATAATATATAGCAGCATGGGCAAAATCCATAATATTTATATATGAAAGAGTCAAATACTTCGGGGAATTAATGAAAATTTAATATGTGGTTTAAGATGAACCGGAAAATTATAGTATTACTCAGTTTTATCTTTCGAAGATTCCACTATCAGGGTGCATTTATTTATAAGGAAAAAAGTCTTGACTCTAAAGGTTATGTTTTTTGTCATAAAGTTTATAGAGACTTTGGAATTTTCTTAATTTTAATAGAAAGAGTAAATTTTTTAAGAGGAGCAAAAGATGTCAGTAAAATCATTGAAAGAGGCAAGAAGGGAACAGATTCTTAAATCCGCTGAGAAAGTCTTCTCCGAAAAAGGTTTTCAGAACTCAACCATATCGGATGTTGCTAAAGAGACAGGTGTTTCTGATACCACGATTTATGAGTATTTTTCATCCAAAGAGGACCTCCTTTTTTCTATCCCCAGGGATGGCATTGAATTGAGCAAGCAGATGCTGGATTCTCATTTAAGCTATATTAATGGTGCTTCAAACAAACTTAGAGGTATGATTTATCACCTCTGTAAATTCTACCAGGATAATCCCTATTTCGCATCTATCTCACTTATGACACTTAAAACAAACAAGAAGTTTATGGAGACTGACATTTATAAAGATCTTATAGAGTATTATAAGATTATGACAAATGTTATTAAAGAGGGTATGCAGAACGGGGAGCTGAAAAGCGACATAGATCCATATTTTGTCAGATCAGTACTTATAGGCGCTGTTGAGTTTATCACAATCAGGTGGCTGATGTATGGCTGCCCCATGGATAAAACACAGCCTATACTTAATGTAGATCCCCTGTTTAAGCTGGTAATGAGTGGAGCAAAAAAAGACAAGAGAATGAAAAACTTCAACTTCAAAATCAAGATTGAACCTGAAGATGAAGCTGAATCTGAAACTGAAGAGTAAACAGTATATAGCAAGGGGCTGTAGCCCCTTGCTATATTTTATTATATCCAGTTATTCTTTTTAGCCTGAAAAGTCAGTTCATCTCTGAAATCGGGGTGAGCGATAGAGATGAGCTTTTTAACCCTTGTGCTTATCGAATCCAGAGCAATATTGACAACACCGAATTCAGTTACAAGATACTCCTGTTCATTCCTTGTCGTTGTGACTATCGAACCTTCAGGAAGAGTAGGGAGAATTTTTGATCTGAGTTTCCCTTCCTTATCAGTATAAGTGGACCCAAGGGCAAGAATCCTCTTACCCCCTTTAGACATCTTGGCTCCCTGGTTAAAGTTCACCTGTCCCCCTGTTCCGCTGTACTGCTTTATCCCTATAGATTCAGATGCTGCCTGACCTGTAAGGTCAAGCATCAGGGTGTTATTTATTGATATGAGGTTATCGTTCTGTGCTATGTTCATAGGCTGATTAACCCAGTGAACCTCTTTAAACTCAAAAAGTTCATTTCTGTTCAGGTCATCGTAGAACTGCTTTGTACCTACAGCAAAAGCAGTTACAATTTTACCGGGAAAAAAGTTTTTCTTTGCGCATGTGAGAACCCCTGCTTTAACAAGTTCAGTTACTGAAGGAGTTACAACCTCCGAATGCATCCCCAGGTCTTTCTTCCCGTGAAGCATGTGCCCTATGGCATTGCCAAGACCCCCGAAGCCGAGCTGAATTGTTGCACCGTCAGGTATCAGTTCAACAATGAATTCGGCCAGTTTATTCTCCACGTCTGTAATAGGTATTTCCGGGAGTTCAAAAAGAGGATTGTCATTTTCAATGATATAATCTATTTCTGAGATATGTACCTTGAAATCATCCCCGCAGCACCATGGGAGGTGTCTGTTGATTTCACAGATTACCATATCCGCAGGCTGGAGGCACTCTTTTTTGGGAAGAAAGGACCCGAAACAGGATTTGTTTACATATCCATCTTTATCAGGTGGAGTTGCCGAGAAGCAGACTTTGTTAGGTTTTGCTTTCAGCGCTACGTTCCCCAGATCTGAAAAACTGTGAGGTTTGTATGAGCCCACTCCCCACTCCATGCATATTCTTTCAAGAGGGCCTACAAACATTGTTTCAATATTAAAACTCCCTTTAGCTTCAGGCTTCATGTAGTCATAAAGAGCCATTGCGAATCCCTGAAGTATGGTTACGTTCCGCAGTTCATCTGCCCTTGCACCGAGAGCGGTTGAAAAAGCTTTTGGAATATTTACCCCGCCGCCTGCGAAGAGGGTGTCATTTGAATTGATAAGTGCTGCGGCCTTTTCAGGGGATATTATTTTTGCTTTATAATCCTCCATCCATGATCCGCTTACTTTTATTCTGTTCTTTGGTTGTACTCCGCTGTTCATGCTCTACTCCGGAATTTTCTGTATAAGTCTTATTTATTGTTTAAAATAAACTAAAAAAACTTATGCTTAATTGTAAAATATTAAAAAAATTAAAGTTATGATTAAAATATTGTCAATAACAAAACAGTAAAACTATTATATATAGCATTGTTTAATATAAAGTGTCAGTAAAATAGTGATTTATACTACAGCAACATTGAAATTATTAGTAGTTTTAGTCTATTCTTATTTTTATGAAGATTATCACCTTTTAATCTGATGAACAGGTTAAAGTCTGCTTCAGCAGGATTGTTTCTTTCAGCGTTGACTCTCTCCGGTTTTTACAATAAATTAAAACAGAATATACTTAAAGCAACGGAGAAATATATGAGGCTGCTGCCCGGAACCATTTTGTTATTATTTTTTTCAATAATATATTTTTTCAGCATAGCGAGTGCGGATGCCGGATATAAGGGTATAACGATAAATGCTCTCCTTGAGGGGCATCCAACAGACAGAGCTGTTGCAAAACTCCTTCCGGAATTTGAAAAGCAGACAGGTATCAGGGTTAATATTGAAGTTCTCCCCTTCGAAAAGATGACAAAGACCGGAGAGGATATTTTAAACAGTAAATCTGACCGGTATGATGTTATTATGGACGCATGGGTAAATGCTGTAAACTACGCGGAGGCAGGACACCTGGAACCCCTTGATTCTTTTATAAATAATAAAAGATTGAATCGATTTATTGATACAGGTGATTTCGTTGATGAGTATCTTGCTGAATCCTGTTATAAAAGAGAGCGTTTCGGTCTGCCGATGTATGGTGAGAGCACTTTTTTTTATTATAGAAAGGATATCTTCGACAAATACAGGATAAAAGTTCCTGAAACAATGGAGGAGCTGAAGGAGGCAGCTGCAGCTGTTAAAGAGAAGAGCAATGGAGAGGTTTATGGAATAAGTCTCAGGGGGAGAGAGGGAATTCATTCTGTTTATATTTGGTCAACTTTTCTCTGGAGTTTCGGAGGGAGATGGATTAATGAGCAGGGGAGAAGTGAACTCGATTCACCTGAAGCGATTAAGGCAGCTGAATTTTATTCAGACCTTCTGAATAATTACGGACCTCCCGGTTATTCAGGATTCGGGTGGATTGAAAACAGGGATATTTTTATCAGGGGGAGGGCAGCGATGTCGATTGATGCAACAGTAAACGGGGCGTTTAATGAGGACACGAAAATTTCGGTTGTGGCAGGTAAAACAGGCTATGCGGGAGTCCCTGCTGCTAAAGGGATAAAGCTTAAGGGGGGGAATTCAGCTCTTGTAACACATCAGATGTATATTAATGCCTACAGTAAAAAAAAGGAGGCAGCTTTTCTGTTTATATCATGGGCTACTTCAAAAAAGACGCAGCTCAGGGGGCTTAATCATGAGCCTAACAGCGGTGTCAGTTCAAAAACAGCAATTAACAGCGCTTTATACAACAAAAAGTTTGGAAGTTTTAAAAAGACTATGCTTGAATCACTTAAAAAAGGGAATCCCGATTATCTTCCCCGTGTTGCACAGGGACCTGTAATTTTTCAGAAAACAGGCGAGGCATTATCCCGTATTCTTTCAGGTAATGAAAAAGCGGAGGAAGCAATGAAACGTGTTAACAGGGAAATTAATGATATTTTATCTGAATGATTCATTGAGGTTGAAACTGAAAAATTCATTCAGAATGAAAAAATAAAACCGGACTGACATATGCTTTTTAACAGAAAGAAAGGTTTAACAATACTTCAGAAACTTATAGGGATAAGTTCCCTTGTATTCTTTTTTGTCAGCGGGATTCTTCTTATTGATATTTATCTTTTCCATAAAATTAAAAAGACTGTTATTGAAATAGTTGATACAGATATCAGTCATGTAATTGCTAATGCTGAACTTGCACGAACTCTCGGAAGAATTTATGCTGACACTGAGCTTTTAATCAATACCTTTTCAAGGCAGGAGGAGTTTCTTTCAGTAGATGCTGAGAACATTCTGCATAAACTTGAATTGATTCTTGCTGCCCCTAACGTGATGAATACGCCTGAACTGACCGGGATCATTGCGGCATACATGGATATTTTCGGCCGGACTGTTATAGTCTGTGAAAAAATTCACACAACACTTCATAGTATAAATAATAAAGATAAAAAGTTCCTCGCAGAATTGAACAGGCTTGAAAAGATTATTTCAGAGCGTGAGACCAGCGCTCTTATGTCCGGTGAAAATGAAGAGATTAGAAGCCTGACAAAACTGAATGAGATGATTCATATTTATAAAAAGCTGAGTTATCATGTAAATTTTTTAGTGTCTGAATCAACACACGCGCATCTGTCCGGTGAATTTAACAGCAATTATTATCCTGTAGAAATTATAAAATCTCTGGATGAATTTGATACAGCTCTTGTTGAGCTGGCTATATCAGGAAATATATACAGTAACGCAGGGAGAGGGTTGAGATTAATTGTTGATTCCTATAAGAGAGATGTTATTGATCTTCATAAGTTTATGAGGGAGTTCCAGCCCTTGTACAGAGAAATGAACAGCGCGCAGGAATCTATCGCCTCAGCTATGATTGCCATTGATAACAGGATCGGGCAGGCGACTGGTGATATAAAGAGCTCACTAATCAGTGATATTCATTCATCCCGAAATTTTGTTATTATTCTGTTTATTATGATAAACCTGATTCTCCTGGCAATATGGTTCTATGTCTGGAGATCAGTAAAACCTCTCAAAAGCCTCGCATTGATATCTGATAATCTTTCAAGGGGAGATATTAATTGTCAAACCCTGAGTTATGAAACTGATGATGAAATAGGGATTCTTGCGCAATCATTTAACAGGCTTATGGAATATATAAAGAAGATGGCCGAAGCGGCGAGGCAGGTTGCAGGGGGCGACCTTGCTGTGTACCTTGCCCCGCAGTCAGAAAAAGATGTTCTCGGTAATTCTATTTCGGATATGATCTACGCATTGAGGAATTCCCGCGCACAGATAATCAGTCAGCTTGATCGGCTTGCTGTTCTTCATGATATAGATGGCATGATTACAACAGGACGTGACATCCATGATATCCTGAGGCTTATCCTTGAGCAGATTGTTACTGAACTCGGTTTTGACTCAGCCTCTGTTTTAAAAAAAGATCCTGAAACCGGAAAATTCCGCAGTTTTGAGAGTATCGGGACTGATTCCGGGAATGTAAATTATTCATCACCGGTTATGGAGCTGAATTATTTATCCGGAACAATAATGAATAAACGGAAAAGCATCAGAACCTCCAATTTTCTGAAATTCAGTGAAAAACTGGATCTCAAAGATAGAAAAATTATCAAGCGGAGAGGCGGGAACTGGCCGCGCACATATTATGCGTTTCCCCTTTGTGACCAGGAGAATATCATCGGAGTACTGGAAGTATGCAGCAAATCATCAGTCAGGCTGGATAAAGACTCAGTGAATTTTATTGATACTCTTTCCGGACAGGCTGCAATTGCCATAAATCATATGCGGATGATAAGGGGTCTTGAGAATCTTGTAAAAGAGCGGACAGTAGAAATTATGCTTCAGAAAGATGCGATACTTCAGGAGAAAGAGAGAGTTCAGATGTATCTTGATATTGCCGGTGTGATGATCCTCATACTTGATCGCAGGGGGAGGGTGAGGCTTATAAACAAAAAGGGGTGTGAACTTCTTGGTTACTCAGAAAAGGAGATTATCGGGAAAAACTGGTTCAGCAGTTTTCTGCCAGCCAGGGAGAGGTCTGAGGTTGAACCGCTTTTTTTAAAACTGATGAAAGGCGAGCAGGAGAATATTGCAAGCTATGAAAATTCCGTAATTACCAGGAGCAGGGAAACGCGCATCATTTCATGGAAGAACAGACTGATGACAGATGAACGGGGCAATATTTCGGGTATCTTAAGCTCCGGTGAAGATATAACAGAAAAAAAACTTTTTGAGAAAGGGCTCCTTGAAGCGAAAGAGATAGCTGAATCCGCAACAAAAGCCAAGAGTGAATTCCTCGCTAACATGAGTCACGAAATAAGGACTCCGATGAATGCCATAATCGGTTTTTCTACACTTGCAATGCAGATGGAACTGACGCCGGTGCTTCGTGATTACCTCATGAAGATTAATAACTCATCAAAAGCCCTGCTGACTCTGATTAATGATATCCTTGACTTTTCCAAGGTTGAAGCTGAAAAACTTGAACTTGAATCGATTCAGTTCAGTATAAGCGAAGTAATTAATAGTGCTATTGATATGCTGAGCTTTAAAACCGGGGAGAAAAAACTGAAACTGACGGTTTTTGTGGATCCCTGTATACCCGATATTCTTATCGGAGATCCATTCAGGCTCGGGCAGGTTATTCTTAATCTTGCGGGTAATGCTGTTAAGTTTACCGGGAAAGGATCTATCCATCTGAAAGTGGAGCATGAGGGAATTGAGGGTGATCGCTGCACAGTAAAATTTTCGGTTATTGATACAGGCATAGGTATCCCTGAGGATGTCCTGCCGGAAATTTTTGCAGATTTCTCGCAGGCTGACGCTTCTGTTACACGCAGGTACGGAGGTACAGGACTGGGGCTTGCAATTTCAAGAAAACTTGTGCAGCTGATGCATGGTGATATCTCTGTATCAAGTGTTTACGGCAGGGGTAGTGAATTCTCTTTCACCGCACAGTTCAGAATGACCGGTACAGAAGATGAAACAGTGAAGAAAGGGCGCAAAAGAATCAGGAAACATCAGGATCTGATTACTGCTGATATGTTTTCCGGATACAGAGTCCTGTTAGTTGAAGACAGCGTTATCAATCAGCAGGTTGCCTCAGGGTTTCTGGAGAATGCCGGGTTTACAGTTGATTCTGTATCAAGTGGAGCAGACGCATTAGATGCGCTTGAGAACGGGGAGTATGATCTTGTTCTCCTTGATTTGCAGATTCCCGATATGAGCGGTTTTGAAATTTCCGGAAAGATCAGGGGGGAGAGCAGGTTCAGCAATCTGCCCCTGATTGCCATGTCTGCTCACGTGATGTCAGGCATCAGGGATGAATGTATAGATGCCGGTATGAATGATTACATCAGCAAGCCGGTAGAGCCTGAGAAAATGTTTGCAGTGCTGAAAAAATGGCTGAAAAACAAAAAGAGGAATGAAACTGTTGATAAAACTCCTGCGAAAAAAAGTTTTAATGGCACGGATAAAAAACTGTCGGGCATTAATATAGACGGGATTGATATTCCTGTCGCACTTGCAAGGCTTGACGGAAATGCTGAACTGTTAATTGAACTGTTTATAATGTTCAGAGATAATTATTCCGGCTCTGCTGATCAGATAAGAAAAGATATAAAAAATGGAGATTATAAACACGCTGCTTATATCGTGCATAATATAAAAGGGGTATCGGGCAATCTTTCCGCAGGAAAGCTTTTTGAGAAATCCGCAATGCTTGAAAAAGCTGTTTCCTCGGGGGATGATGAGCTTATTTTTGAGATATTAACAGGTTTTGAACTTGAACTTAAATCTGTAATTGATTCAATCAGTAACCTGAGTCCGGATTTGGTGCAATAAAACGCTGGCAGGTGATAATTTGATAATAGATTTTCATACACATATATTCCCTGACAAAGTGATTGAACATAGAGAACATTTTCTGACAGACGCGTCGTTTGCTCTTCTTTACTCATCTGAAAAAAGCAGAATGACCGGATACAGGGAACTACTTGAATATATTGATGAGAATAGTCTTTATGGCGCTGCTGCAATGAGTTTCCCCTGGGGTGACGCAGATCTCTGCCGGATGCATAATGATTACATGTCAGAAGCAGCTCTGTCCGGTGCAGGAAAAATTTTTCCATTTGGTATGGTTCCATCATCGGATACCGGTTCTGTGCGGAAAACAGCAGGTGAGATTAAAGCTTCGGGACTTTACGGGATCGGTGAATTGGCTTTCTATGATAAGGGTATGGATGAAAATGCCTGCAGGTTCCTGCGGGAAGTTTTTGAAGCGGCAATAGATTTATCTCTTCCGGTATGCATACATCTCAATGAGCCTGTGGGTCATGCCTATCCCGGGAAGTACGATCCATCACTTGGGTCTATATACAGAATTATTTCGGAGTACAGGGAGTGCAGGGTAGTCCTTTCACACTGGGGCGGCGGGATGCTTTTTTACGAGCTTATGCCGGAGGTGAAAGAGGCTCTCCGCAATGTATGGTACGATACTGCTGCCACACCTTATCTTTACAGCAGCAGTATATATAAAGCATCAGCAGGGATTATTCCTGCTGAGAAGATACTCTTTGGAACTGATTTTCCTCTGTTAGGAGTTAAAAGGTATATTGATGATATAAGAAAAAATATAGAGTCCGGGGATATTTATAAAAAAATTATGGGGCAGAACGCTTTATCTCTTCTGAAACCTGATGAAGGAAATATTTTAATGCCAGATGACTGACGTAGCTTTAAAAATTAGAACTATTTTTCTCCCCGGTATCAGCTGCATTTTCTTTGCACTTGACTCTGTTATCTGAACGTTCAGAATTTTTCCTGAAGCTTCGGCTTCAATTCTGATTCTTCCTGTTTTTTCTTCAGAAACCATTAGTTTTATAGTGGCTTCAATTTTATTAGCAGCAGAAGTATCTTTTATCTTTCTGTCTGAGATAATGATTTCATGGGGATGGAGTATTCCTATTGAATCAGATTCAGGGGGTTCTGTGGCATAAACAGGAGCGCCGTCAGGGAGCCTGTATGCCCATAGTTTATTATCAGCCTTCTCCCATGGCCCTGGAAGTATATTGATGTTCCCTGAGCCGGTTATCCGGCCGTTGTGGAGTTTCCATACAGTATCTGTCACATTAGTAAGCCAGGAAATATCGTGACTTGATATAATAAGGGTTGTGGAGTGAAGCTCTCTCATTCTATTAGCGGCCTCACTTATGGCATATGAACTTTCTGTGTCAACATTTGCAACAGGTTCATCCAGGAGTAGAGCATCAGGTTTAAGTATCATCCTTGAGGCAAGTGCAACTCTCTGAGCCTCGCCTCCTGAAAGTTCATACCAGCTTCTATGCATGAATTTTGCAGGATCAAGGTTAACTATTTCAAGAACCTCGGAAACCCTCTTTTTGTGATTTTTTCTGTCTTTGCGCACTTTCAGCCCGTAACATACATTATCAAAAACAGACCTCTTAAGAAGATATGGATCCTGCTGAAGCATTGTGACAGAACTTTTTCTCTCCCCTGAGGGATAGAAACTGAGTGAACCGTGCTCCGGAGATTCAAGAAGAGCCAGAAGCCGCATAAGAGTGCTTTTCCCGCTTCCGTTAGGCCCGGCGAGTCCTATTGCATCACCTTTTTTTATAATCAGTTCAGGAATCCGCAGTGTGAATTCGTTATAGCTGTGCCTTATATCATGAAGCTCGTAGAGCGGACGGTCTTTCATTATTATGCCCTCTTTTTGAAGAATATCAATACCCAGTTTACAAAAAAGCCTATGGCAAGCAGCACTATCCCCAGTGCAATCCCCATGGCGAATTGTCCTTTACCTGTTTCAAGAGCAATTGCTGTAGTTATGGTCCTGGTATGCCATTTGATATTTCCACCTATCATCATTGAAACACCGACTTCGGAGATTGCCCTGCTGTAAGCATTAACAGCGGCTGCCATAATGGCAAATCTCGCTTCATAAAGGCTGCTTATGATTATCGTATTTCCTCTTGCGCCAAGTGTAATCAGGGTGTTTTTTAATCTTTCATCGAGGCTTTCTATTGCAGTGGCGCTTAAAGATATTACAATGGGGAGTATCAGGAGTACCTGCCCGACAATTATTCCTGATACTTCAAAAAGAAGATTAAAGTCTCCCAGGGGCCCTTTCCGTGTTACAAAAGCATAGACCAGCAGGCCCACTACAACTGTGGGTAGAGCAAGGAGTGTATCAACAACCGCACGTATCTGCTTTTTCCCTGTGAATTCATAATACCCCAGAATGAATCCCGCCGGGAGTCCTATGATAAGACTTATTATAATAGACATGGATGATACATGCACAGTCGTAAAAACAGCGCTGTATGTCTCTTCATCCCCCGTAAAGAGTAAATGAAAAGCGTTTAAAAAGCCCTCTATAAGGTATTCCATTTTTCAGCTCTGCAATTAATTTTTTAAATGCATGAGGCTGTTCCGGAGAACAGCCTCATTAATAATTAATAATAAAAAGGAAAAAAGTAAATTCCTATTTTGCATTGGGAGTGAAAAGAGGCTTCTCCATCAGTTTGAAGTCTCCGATCATTTTCTGGGCTTTCTTTGATGCCATCCACTTTATGTACTGCTTTGCCAGTGCATTGTTTACTTTCGGGCATTTAGAAGGATTAACCTCTATTGCGCTATACTGGTTGAACAGTGCTTTATCCTTTTCAACTAATATTACAAGCGGCGGATTCCCTTTCATATTTGCTTCATATTTAATATAGGTTCCCCTGTCAGTAATAGTGTATGCGTCTCTTTCAGCAGCGATATTAATCGTCTGAAGCATACCCTGTCCTGTCTGAATATACCAATCCTCCTTGTCAGGAGCATTAATTTTTGATTCCTTCCATAGTTTGAGTTCAAGCTGGTGTGTACCTGATTTGTCACCGCGGCTTGCAAATTTAGCTTTCTTTTTGCTGATTATCTGCAGGGCATTTCTGACTTTTTTATTTTTTACCCCTGCAGGGTCGCTTTTAGGGCCTATGATAATGAAGTCGTTATACATCAGCTCTTTTCTGTTGCGGCCGAAACCCTCTTTCACGAATTTTTTTTCCGCATCAGGAGCATGAACCAGCAGAACATCAACGTCGCAGTTTTTGCCCATCTCAAGAGCTTTCCCTGTACCAACGGCAATCCATTTCAGTTCAATGCCTGTATCCTTCATCAATTCAGGAGCCAGAACATCAAGGAGGCCGGTGTTATCTGTACTGGTGGTTGTTGACATCTTAAGAACTTTTTCCCCCTCCTCTGCGCTGAGGCTGGAGATTGAGATAATTGAAACGGACAATAGAAAAATCATTGTTAAAGATAAACAGGCGAGTAAACGGAACTTTTTCATTAAGTACCTCTCTTTATTATATAAGGGAATTGAATTATTATTGATTTACTTTTAATAAAGCTGAAGAGAAGGTCAAGATTAATCAGAGCTTTATGGTAAAATTTTGTTATTATTTGTTAGTATTAGTAAAAAGTTTAACATTTTTATAAAAAACAGTATTTATTTCTTATAATATGATAACGTAAAAGTCAGCAATAGTTTCTTAACTTTTTTGTGAAATCTTCTGCAGATTAAGATATTCGGATGCCTTCGGCTACTGCTTGCGTGCTCTAAGCATAGCGGAGAAGTACTCTTTTAGTAAAACCGGATGATTGTTTTTTTGAAACAGTTATATACAAAATAACTTTAACAGCATATATTCAGTTTTATGAAAATTAAATATATAATAATATTTTTTCTGCTGATTTCCGTAAGCGCATTATCTGAAAGTCTATGGACGCTGACAAAAAACCTGAATGAAATTGCTGTTTATCAGCGTTCCGGAAGTGGCGCTGATGCGGAGCAGT